>JAABUQ010003628.1_pt1 | contig 27844 bp, 29 predicted proteins | sample 5560001 | NCBI WGS metagenome assembly JAABUQ01 (sample SAMN10711888, study PRJNA513371) | rock metagenome | isolation source: Antarctica rocks | place: Antarctica: Victoria Land, Finger Mt nord | collected 2015-12-18 | reverse complement strand
CCATCCTCACAACCCACAAACCCCTCCCCTCGCACCCCCCTCGCAACTTCCAGCAATGCCAACATCGGAACGATGGATTGAAAAACAACCCTTCCGAATCGGGGGTGTCAGATGCACTCAGGGCTAAATCGTCTGATTGATAAATTATGGTGCACAGCACCCTAATATACATGATGATGAGGCCCTAGATAGGGGCAAATAAATATTCCTAGCCCTGTTTTATACCAATTGCTTCGCCTGATAAAATGGAGAATAGGTGGTATAATAATAGTATTTTGGTAGTATAATTAAGGGTCCAAATAACCTTAGAGAAAGCAAAATAGGAAAATATAAATTGATAAGGGAAAATAGGGGTAATAATAGCTAATATACCCCCCCAGGATAACAGCAGTTTGGCTATTATTATAATTTTATTTAGCTAATAGATAAAGCTATATAGCTGTTCAAGTCAACGAGCTATAATATACGAATAAATTCCTTATATTTCTGGCGAGGAAGGGGTTTAATAAGGTTATTTATTAGTATTTTGGCTATAAGGACCTATTTGGTAGCGATATAGTTATTCTGAACTTCTTAACGAAGCCAATATCGGTATATATTAATATACTTAAGGCGTATAAATAGCTTAGGAGTAAGTCAGTTGACGAGGTTTAGTATTTGCTAATTATTATAGATAATAATAGTATTTTGGCCTATTTAAAAACGTATATATTCGAAAAATCTATTTTACCAAATTGTTTACCGAGCTATTTTATTAAGAATAAGTAATTTAGCTTTAATATTAGATATGGTAACGGTAATTTATTTTGAAGCTTTCTAATCAATAAGGCTATTATATAATTAGAAAAGGTAGCCGAATAAGCTTTTCTTAATAGTAAAGTCGTTGGCAAATATAGTATCTGATACTAATAGAAAAATATTATTTTATATTTGGCTATTATATTTAATCGCGAGTATTTTAATAGCAAATAAATATACTATTAACCGATTAGTTAGAACCAAATAATAAAGGGATAAATTTTGGAGGAATTAAACAAACCGAGAACTAGCAAAAATAATATCTAGCCTAATAATAATAACAGCGAACGAAATAGAGTCAATACGCTATTAATATAAGTATATTTGCTCAGGGGTAGCTTAATATTCGTATAGAAGGATTTCTTTTACTAGCAATAATATTTTTAATAGAATATAATTTCCAGAAGGGAATTTATTAGCTACTTTTTCGATATATAAATCTTGGCTTAGCTAGACTTACTTAATAGAGCGATTTCTAATAATATATATACCGATAAATTATACTAGCTCTCTTAAATACCGAAGCTTGTATATATTAAGGAAAGATACTTCAAAAATATTATATTTAGCTTAGTACTATTTCTTATATAATATTATAAAGTTATTAATATAGAAAAATACAATCAGCCAATTATTGGTAAAAAGGTATTCTACTCCTAGTATTACGTATAAGCCGAAACGTTTTATTATTTTAATAACGTCCTAAAGCTTAAATAATAAGGATCTTTTTAATTTATATAATATTTTTATAAGCAAAAAATATTTGTATAATATATTTAATCCCCTTAAAGGATCAATACCTTTAAGGTAATAAATATAAATCTCCTTATTAATATTACTGTTAATAAAAGCGTTGATTATATTATATTAACAGGATTTAAAAGAAAAAGCGATTATAATAATTATAAATACTCTTAAAATTTTGATAACTAGGGTAGTTATAACTATTTTTTATTCTATTTGTTATAGATCTCCCCTAATATATAAACGAGCTTTATACCTTTCTAAATATCTATCTTTATCGTACTTGTATTTAAAAACCTAGATAAGGGGGAGAATATTTGCTCCCTAAGGTTTAAGGCTTGCTTAAAACGTACCTTTATCGTTAAGGCTGGTATATTCTTTATATACGGCTTATATAAAAGTATCGCTATAAGGGTATTTCGCTAAGGCTTTTTAGCTTTTTGGCTCTGATAGAAGGTTATTACGATATAGGTATTTAATAGAATTAAGGTTTTTCGTAAAAGCTAAATAATATCTTATATCCTGGCCGAGATTTGCAATAGTTAATATATAAGTATAGCAACGATCTCTCGCTCGTATTCTGGAAGGTAGGATATTATCTTCGATTATTCCTAATAAGATTTCGGAGTTCCTAGGAGCTAAATTTATTATAAACTAATAAAACTAATATAATATTAATAATAATAATAATATAGCGAGAATATCGTTTTCTAAAATATAGCTTTCTAGTATATTGCTAATATTTTGGCCTAATATTATATTTTCAATATTTTTAGTATTTTAGCTTAATATCTCCCCCTCTTCAGTAGCAGGTATATAGACTGATAGTATTCCTCCTAAGGTATTATTTGATAGAGGAGTAGGAAGAATAGGGTAGGAATAATTAGTTAGGGTTGGTAAAGTAATAATTATTATTTTTAAAGTTAATAACGAAATTTGATAATAAAGCTAATTTACAATGTTAATATTATTAATAAATAGGTCTATTTTATTTATCTTATTTAATAGCTAATTATTAGTTAATAGCCAATCAGTTTCCTTATTAATAATATTTACGGTTTTATTAAGCTCCGGGTTATTAAGTAATAGGCCTAAATCGATATTTATAAGGTTATAATAATAGCTTTTATTAAACGAGATATTCTTAGCCCGAATAATATATTTTTTACTTAAGACCTATACCTTAAAGATATTTTATAAATTATAATTAATAAAATAGCCTAAATAAGTTCTCTATTAAAGCTTTAGAAGTTTAGGAATTTCTAGATATATAAATAGATATACCTTGTAGCCAAAAACGTAAAGGTAGGCCAATAATAGCTTTATATAATAGAGAGCCTTAAATAATATTTTGCTATTAAATACTTTGGTTAGTATCCAATTAAAAAGATATACTATTATTAATATAGTCTTAGGTTATAGATTATAAGGAAGTTTTAAAGCTATTTATATATATTTGCTTTTTATTATAATTACCCTTTTAGAACGTTCAAATAAACCGTTCTACTTTGTAGTATATAAGGCTATTAGCTTTACAATAATATTATTTTCCTATATTAATATATCAAATAATTTTCCTAAAGAAGGCTCGCTATTGCTATAAAGGTATTTAATTAAATAATTATATTATTATTTAGCCAGATAAATTATTCGTTTTATTATTTTGATAGCTTGATCCTTTATATAATAGGTCTATATTTAATAATATTTGGTAATAGGGCAAACGAAATAGCTTAGCTATTTGTACCCGTTAAATCTTTTTTTAATAAAAATAAAATTATAATAGATACGTTCTAATAGGTTTATTGCTTCGTATTCGTAATCCTGATAACAAAAATAATCTTTTTGGCTTTAAAAAGATAATATAGTTAATATACTTCAAATTAGCCCCAGGTTAATAGGGTAATAAGTTTAACTTTAATAATATTTTCTGGTAATATTGCAATTGCCTTAAGGCCAGGATAGCTTATTAGCAAATATTAGTATAGTAATATAGCCTCGATTAGTAGTCGAGGGTTTTCAGATTTGCGTTATTTTGTTAATATAGCTATAATAGCAGGTTTTTCCGGGAAATCCTGAGCTTCTAATTAGTCGGTTTATAAAAATTAATAACCTTAATATTAATAGAGTTTGCAGAAATGATCCTTATAATTATCTTTTATCGTATAAAGTATATTACTTCTGATATTCTAATAGATATTAGCTTAATTAGCCTTGCTAAAGGATACTAAATTAATTATAAAATTAGGAATTAAAGTTATATCTTAAAGCTCGATTATATTATATTCCCTAATAAATATTAAAATACTAATTTTGTATATTCTAAAAACTTCAATTTTATATAATATCTTCTTTAAAATAATTATATTATTAGGAGCAAATAGTCGTTAATAGGAGAAGTAATCTCGATTATTGTATAAATATATATTAAAGCCAGAGTCCAAAATCTAGGCGTTGAATAATATATCGTTATAGGAGTTAAAAAATACAACTGGAAAATAAAACAACGTTTGCTTAGTAGAGAGCTTCGGCGATAAGATTCCTATTATCTGTTTTATAAATATTTTTATTTCTAATATTCTACTGTTTATATAAGTTGTTATAAAGGTATAAGGCTTTGCTGATAGTATTTATATTTAACTTATTAAAAATTCTAATAGGGTAGGAGTTGAAAAACGTTCTTTAAACGCTTTTTAGTTAATAATAGCTTTCTCGACTTTTTCTTTAAAAAAACTGTTTTTTATAAACGTTTCAGCCTTCTTGGTATACGCGGTATTTAGGATTTAATTTTTTAGGCAAGAAGCTTTATTAAAGTAATAGTATTTAACAAACCAGTAGTATATCTCTTCGACTGAGTATTTGGGAATAGGGGTATTATTACGTTATATAAATTATTCTCTCGGAGGTTTCTTTTGCAGGGTAATAAAAGATAAAGATATTCTTATTTAATAAATTATTTTTTCGTTTATTCTATATAATTGTTTGATTTCCTATATAAATTTTTCAAAAATTAATAGAAACTTCCCCTTATTCTCCTTACGGCTAAAATATACCTTAATTACGTTAGATTAGTCCTAATTTATAAAGTTAATACTCTTAATAAAGTTGATCCTTATTATTATTGTTTAGAAATTAAGGTATTTGATTTCGGTAGCTTTGGAAAATAATACTTGCTATTTATTTAACCAGAATTTTATATTTTAGCCTTTGGTCTTTCCAGTATATAATATTCGATATTCCTTATTGACGTCGAAATACCGTATTTATATAATAAGTATTAATTAACGTTTAAGGCTTTTAAGGGCTTAATAAGGAGTAATATAATTAACGAGGTATACGATAAGATTTGCAGAGATTGATTTTTCAATATCGATTTATAGAATTCGTATAGCTTTTACCTGGTCCAAGTAATACTTCTCTTTACAATTATATTCGATATTAAATATTCTATATATTTCTTTGGGTATATAACCTTTATATTCAGCTTATTTGCTTATTTGTTTTGCGGATAATATAATAGAAAATATTAATAATAGATAGGAAAGTTCTTTAGGTACCTTAGGGTTAATAAGGTACCAGATTTTGGTAGATACTACTCTATTCTTGATACCTGAGATTTATTGGAACTAATTGTTTATATCGGTAAATATAAAGGATATAAAAATAATAATAATAGAAGATATAATACTAAGGATATTTTGTATTCGGGAATATTTGGGTAGTTTAAGAGCGATTTTAATATAAACTATACCTGTTTGGGCCTAATAGTATTAAATAATTGCAGTAGTAGCTTAGCAAACCAATTAAATAAGTTTAATATAGTAGGCTAGTAGCGTAATCCGGGCTTATAACTGTCAGATATACTTAGGGCTAAATTATCTAATTGATAAATAATAGTATATAGCACCCTAATATATATAATAATAAGGCCCTAGATAGGGGCAAATAAATATTCTTAGCCCTGTTTTATACCAATTGCTTCGCCTGATAAAGTGGAGAATAGGTGGTGTAATAATGGTGTTTTGGTGGTATAATTAAGGGTCCAAATAACCCTAGAGAAAGCAAAATGGGAAAACACGGGCTGACAAGGGAAAATAGGGGCAATGACAGCTGACAGGGGGGAATGGCGCGTTCATCTTATTCATCCAACGCGCACGGTAAGTCCTCGATGGCGGTGACCTCTTATCAAGAAAAAGGGCGATACGCATGTGCTCCCACCACCCCGGGGGGGGGAGGGGGGGGCGGGACTCGTGCACCGAGCCCGCGAGCTTGCGCGTCAGGGGGGCCAGCTTGGAGATGGGCTCGTGCCCTTGGGTGCGGATAACGGTGGTGGGGACTGTGGGCGCTGGGCGGATGAGTCGGGTTGCGTGGATGTGAGGGAGAAGGGTTTGCGGCTTGGGGTTTAGTGATCAGAGGAGATGTTTATGGTTTTGTGCTGAGGTTTGTATTGGTGTTGGGGGGTGGATGGTTCCGGTGGTTGAGTTGGTTTTGGGCGTTGAGCGCCGCGAGGGTTCTGTGTCTTGTGATTGCGGACTATCGGTGTTGCTCGTGAGAGAGTTTGGGGGCTTTGGGATTGTGAGAGGGTGGGGCTATGGGCCGGTCGGCAGGATGGTGAGGGATGCCGGGGCGGGGTTGGATGGTCCGATGGGTTTCCTTTGTGGCGGTGATCTTGAGAGCGAGCAGGTGGGGGAAGACGAGGAGATGGGAGGACTAGAGGGAGGTTCTATAGGCGATCGCTGTGATGCTGTGGAGTCATTCATACTGCATGAGATTCGGGTTCGGGTAATGGGAATATGCTTTGATTCGACATGATACGTCGATAGGTTTCCCGGCGCTGCGAAGGGTTTGATATTGGGTGTGAAGCATATTTTCCACTCACGCGCTCGTTGCACAATTGAAGGCAGGAAAAGGTCCGAGAGAAATCCACTGCTAAGAGGTAGGGGCGACCCTCCCTCTTCTCCGCTTAACATCCCTTTGAACACTTAAACAGAATCTCAACCAGCCTCCACATCAGGCCAGCCTAGACAACCCAACACGACTGCTAGGAGGAGTGAGAAAGAATTGTAGACTTTTCAAAGAGCGCGACTCACAAGCATAAAAGAAAGCCAAACTGCTCGGATTGACCACCGAGCGCTGAACACCCAGCCCTGCCGCTGTATCCAAATCATACATCTCAGTACCTATCTGCGTCGTCCCTAGATAAACATGCGTCAACTCATGCACCAACGCAGCCTCCATATTCATCTGCAGGCTCCGCGAGATGGGGATCTCTCCACTCGACATATCCGGACAATCCGCCGGTACGGGCGACATTGAGAGGTTGAAGAAGCGTGCGCACAGGGCCACTTTCGGCGTCCCCATTGACCAAGCGGCTATCATTCGAGGCCGCCTGACGCAACGATTATAGTAGCCTCGCACGAAGCCGATGGTGGCGTTGGTCGCGCAGATGAGGGCCGGGCCTAAGGGTCTTCCTTGATAGCTAGACGCATGAAGCACCGGTACGGGGGCGCCTGCGCCGATTTTTTTGTAGAGGTCTGTGATGACGGCGATGGAGGCGTTGGTTTTGAAAAGAGCGCCGAAACCGTAGGGGGATCGCGTGCCATTGTGCTGAGCTTCGGCGATTACTTTCGCCAAGTTGGTGTGGATCAGGGGAAGTAGGGTGAGGAGTTGGGAGGCTCCGGAGTTTGTTTGGTTGGAATTACACTGCCAGATTCGATACTGGCCACTTCGAACGTAGTCTCTTGGGATTCCTTCGGAAAGAAGTCGCCCTTGGGGGGTGGGGGTTGATGGGTCCGTAAGTGTGGTGTTCAACGGGGTTAATATGTCGTCGAATTCGTCGGTTAGGATGTTGGATGCACCTGATTTTAAGTTTATGCTGGTCAAAGGTCCAGTTGAGGTGTTGAGGACAACTGACGTGACGTTGGGCTCCTCAAATCCCCGGCCAATTGCATTCAAGTCAGCCAGTGGCTGGCTTTGGTTTGCTGGCAAGGCATAGATAGGCACTGGTGAGACTGGCCCCAAGGCACTCCTTGGATTGATTTTCAAAGAGAGTGCACACCCGGGTCTGGAGGTGTTAGTCGCGTCAAGCATAAAAGATGGTGGGCATGCAGCTGTTGCTCCAACTGAAGCCCTTGAAGTGCGCCATGCGGGATTGGGCAACAGGAAGAACCATACGATTTTGGGAAGTAGCATTTTTCCTATGGAAGCTGTGAGGAATTGTGTGTCCGCAATGGAAAACAAGCCGCATCGCGTGCTATATATCGATCGAACAACGCATTTAAAGAGAGGGACGACTTGTTAGTACCGTGTAAGACATAATCCTAAGACCTTATTCTCGGGTAGACTTTGGTAAGCACGCTTTTGAGGTTTAGTGTTTCCCGTGTCGCATAAGACATGAATATCTATGGCATATGCGCACCGTATAAGTTCACGGTCACACCCTGTTAAGGTTGGACGGGTTGCAGCATACGCGCTCCCCTACAGTGAGCATATAGTGAATTCCATTACAGAGGGCGAAAATGAAGAAGGCGTTCGTCAGACACGGGAATGGTGGCTTTGCATGTGGAGATTTGGCGGAATCTGTCAAAACAAACGTATCGACTGCCGCAACCGAACAAGGTTGAACAGCCAGTTTCACGACGGCATCTTGCTCCTAGATTGGCGCAGAGCTCGTCGAAAGGCCTCACCGGCCAGTTTTCCAGAAACGATCGAGAACTCCTTGACGCAGCCTATCACTTTACCAGCTCCAAGTCGACGGCAGTGATAGGATCACTGATACTCATAAGCCCAATGAAAGCACGTCTGATGCATTATAGGGCTAACATCATCCTGCTCTTCATCCTCTCCATCATCAAAGACCTCTCTGACCCCCATCGAAACATACTTTTTGAGCAACATCCTTCTCCATCTCCCCCTTTCACCCACGCACTTCCGCCAACGGCCGACTTGTCTCTCATCATCATCACACCTCCGGCCCATGAAGAAACGACAGTACCACTGGAACCATCTTCTTACGTCATGATTGTGGTTGATCCAGCCCGCGGCCTCCCACTCTTCAATACTCTGCCCACATTTTACTTTGTACTTGTTTACTTCCGGATCGTAGGTCGGGCATGTGAGATATCGCTCGATGCCGAGACCAGAGACCCAAGATCCTGGAAGCTCTTTGTAATCGTCTATAATTGTAGTCCCCAGTTTCCGCGAGTTCAATGGGCGGAAGTAGGAGCCTCCAAAACATTTCGTTTTGTGTTGGAGGCAATCCGAGAGGTTTCCATGATGTCCAGCCAGCGCGAATACTGTCTATATGTTTCTTAGGGAGAACCTCCGTTTTGTCGTCTTCCTTGACACGTGGAGTTCCATTCTTTTGCTTAAATTTCCTCCGTGGGATAGAATCGAGTTGCTCATCTTGCTCTGCGTACGAAGGCGGCACTGGCGCTGAAGCTATCCGTGTTGATGAACGAGAGGGTAGAGATGCAGACTGATGCCTTCGACGTTTGTTGGGTGGGGCCTTCAATCACTCGACTTGCATGTTGGGAAGGTGGCTTGTAGAGGATTTCGAGCTGCTCCAGACGATCTTGGTTGTGTTTGATATTAGCTTGCACCTGGTCTTCTGGGTAGTATGGACTCGTTCTGGGTCATCCATCCATGGGGAACTCGAAGAAGCCGACGCGGATAATCTTTGGTCACGTGAGAGCGCGTCTAATTCCACCCTCTGCTGCCACGACAGTTGCCCAGATTGAACACAGTCAAGATGAACATTGTATTACCCAAATCCAAGAGAACCTATACGTTTAGGGGTGCTAAAAATACCAGTGACCCTGAAGTATGCCCCATAAAAGGCCAAATATCCTTTTCCAGAGGTCTAAACGCCCCTAAATATGAAAGAGGTGCTCGCAACATTGGTACGAACCTTTGCCCATTACAGCCAACGAAACCTCCCCCAGCAAAGCAATACCACATCATCGGCTAGGTAAGAGCTACAAATCTTGTGATATCATGGGAAATTGTCGGGAAGAATCATTTCGAGGTAAAAGAAATAGAGGTCTCAAATGTCTCGATTCATCGCTTCCTTATACCCATTAACCCAAAATATGTACAATTGAGACAAAGAGGACACCGGCGAAGAGCAACTCAGAGCGATCTCAAATCTAATCCTCAACCTCCTCCTGCCCATGCCCGCCTCCGATCTTTGCCTCAGAAAACAATCGCTTGAAATGCCCAGGCCGATTCAGACTCATATCCCCAGGAATATGTTGCGCCTCCCTCCTCTCAGTCCCATTCGCGTTATGTGGATAATGTGCCTTCTCCATGCTATTCCCCTGCAAATCATGCAGCGGTAAAGAATCCTGCTCACGATTTACCAGAGTGTCGTTATCACTGCTGCCTGCATATCTTTTGGGGTTGGAATTTTGTTGTGCAGAGGGTTTTGGGAGCACCCATGGCTGCTTTATAGTGGTCGCGCTGTTGGGGCTCGTGCGCCCGCTCGTGAGGCGCGTGTGGACGCTACTAATAGCCCATTTGTAACCCGGGCGGATGGCGGGGATACATGCAACTACGACGCCGAAGAGGACTTCCCAGGTTCGTATGTACCAATTGGGTAAGCTGACCCGTGTTGGGTCAGGGGTCACATTCTGCCAGTTTAAGACTATACGGGTGATTGACAGTGTGCCGGTACTATGGATATTAGTAGCAGCTGTTCTGGTGTTGATTCAAAGGAGCAATCTTACATTACACCAAGGCAAAGCAGGGAGCAAAGACCGACTTTATTTCGGAAGCTGATCTGCACTTTGCGCAGAATGAGAATCGGAAATGCGGAGAGGAAAAAGTCTGAAATGGCAGAGATGACTTGAGGCCTCGTTAGCGTAATATAGCATGCCACAGCGTTTTCAGACTCACTAGCTTGCGAGATAATAATGCGCTCAAGCTGCCCTTTTGAGAAGCAATGTCCGGGTTCCTTGGTATTCCAAGCTTTATCGAGATGGGGCGTACATTGAAGGATCCAGAAAATGCTTATCACGAGGTTGCTCACGACCAGGATGACAATGGCCGCTTGCAATGGTCTTATGAAAGCTGGTGTGATGGTAATACGAAGGAGAAATAAGCAGATAGAGACTTTTGTGAACATGAGAGTTGCGAATGTCTTATTTTCGAGTCAGTATGCGGTTGGAAGGCACAGTGTGGTTAGAGCTTGCCTGTAACCATTCGCCACATGGGTACTTCATAGATTCTTGATATTGATACTCCGATATATAGTAGGACGGTATCCCCAATCCATAGGTCATCTGCACAACTACCAGCGACATTCCGATCGGATGACCCAACCGCCACAGCTTACTTTGAATCACGTTGGCAAGTAATCTTGCTTACGACTGCGAAACATATGGTCCAATCATCCCGTCCAACTCTTTTGACAATCCATATCGGTGTGGCGAAACGTAGAGCGAGTAGTATGATGCTCAATACTGTCACTTAGATTGTCGTTGCAAGAATGCCGCCGGATAGGTTTTGATAACCACCGGGCGGGGGGGACTGAGGCTTCTCCATGGTTGGCAAGCAAGAGATTGAGAAGGCGCACTCTGACATGTGCAGTACTTGAGATCAAGCGATTGCGAAATGTTCTCAACCCTATTATCGATATTGCAATGCAAGAAAGCACCAGCGAGGGATTGTTGCTTTCATAGAAGAGATATAAGAGACAGTCTGGCAGGATGAGTGGTGTACCCCCAGTAGCGAAGACTCGACTCACCTCGAATTAAGGTACATCCGAGGGATGTGCTGTCAGCTTCATCAGCCGCAAAATGACGAAAGATAGGTAATCTAGCGTACCCATTCAAGGCCGTAGAGTTGCTGTTTGTTTCAAGTAGCATCTGTTAGGCTGTGCGGCGTACCCAGTACGGCGTACATCCATTCTTGGTAGTTGATAGCCACACACATCATACCACAAACACCATCTGATGTATGAAGGAAGCAGTCCCAGTGCGCGTCCTCAAGTCAGAATCATGACTTGAAGAATTCAGCCCATGTCTTTCCAATCTGCAAGCTTATGTAGTATTGCTTGGATAATGGGTTGTACGAAGAGTAGGGTCGGTATTATGCATGTTGGTGCGGGGAATTTCGGATGATCTCGATGACGCTGTTTAGTGGATTTCGCCATGTCAAAGCAACAGCTCGATCTTCAGAAGACCGACATTTAGATAGATATCTAAGCAATAATATAAGCAGTAAGCATGGAGGCACGCACCTTATTGTGATACAGTTGCCCAGCCAACCCTGGATATCCTGGCCCTCCAAGTCGGGTTAGTCGGCTGTAGCCCCGCTAAGGTACCTGGGTACTCACCCGTAACCGAGGGCGTAAACCATTGCTTCGCCTACCTTTGGGCACGCACGCGCCACTTCTTAATTATACACTGCTCGCTCTAGCTCTCCTGCATCGCCATCCTCGTGATTCTAAGCGGATCACACCACCTCGATATTGTCAAAGTTAGACACCGAGCCCACTGCCACAAAGGAGGGAAGCCGGAGCCGGCGCCTTGGGGTGCAAAATCCCTCAACTGTTGCGTGTAAAGCCTCGTCTGCTGCCATTGTGCTTTCTGTTTTTCCTACCTGTCTACCCCTCCCCGCTAATTTGCGAGTCGTCTCGCAGTACCCGTTGGTCGCTTTCAGTAATACAGAGCAGGAATGATGCAGTTGAGTCGATCCTTGGCTGAGCTGCTGTCAGATGCACTGGTAGATTGCATTACCCCTTCTTATCGTCCGCAGCGACGGTACAGGTCAAATTTTGAGCTTAGCATATCGTGATACTCCAATTCAGAGTAAAATTACAAAGGTCGAAATGAGTTGATACTAAGCTAAAGAGGTGTAGTACCTATGGCCATCTGGGTGATGATATCGCGTATCTGCTAGTGCTTCGTACATGTGCAACGGGCATGACACGCGATGATTATTTTCTTGTGGCTGAAAGAGAAACGATAACACTTCAAGAGGCAAAGCTCAGCTCCTTTATCGTCTCTACTTCAGGGAGGCGACTATCTCCTCGACATGGGCAAAGCTCAGCTCCTTCATAGTCTCATCCCAGATCTGTTCTTTCGCGGTCTTTCCGTCCGGGGTGTAATAGAAAGTTGCAAGTCTGTCATTGTTGTCACTGTCAGTCATGTTCCGAAATCCAGTCACCCCACTCCAGTTCAGATAGATGGGGAAAGCCAGTGGGGAATACTTACGGTGCGATCTCGGTATTCATGAGGAAGCATCCGTGTGTCTCCTTGCCATGGCCCAGCAAGGCATCAACATATGTGGCAGCCCCTCTGTCCACGGTCCTGCCAGCGATTCCGAAGAATGCTTTCGACAATAGTGAAACCACACCTCTTGAATCACGACCTAGACTTGTGCCCTTCGTCAGGCCTGGGTCGACCATGTTAATGATAACGTCTTCAGACTTGACACGCTCTGTCAGCTTAACCAGAAAGAGCTGAGGCAGAAGCTTTGACACGCCGTATCGCTCTTGGGGATCCCAGGGAGGATTCTTCGGGTCGTCAAATGAAGTGAGGAGCGGTCGCTGAGCACGGTTCGGAAACTTGCATAGATGGGCCATGACCGAGTTGATGATGGTCAGTCGTGCAGGATCCTGTCGGGTTGATTTGGCCTTCAGAGCAGGTAGCAGGAGAATCGTAAGCAAAATTGTGCTGAGGTGGTTGACTTGGAAGGCAGTCTCATGTCCAGTCGAGCGGACTTTGTTGAAATGCATCGGGGCAATACCAGCATTCAGCACTGTGTATTCGATGTGTGAGAGCTCAATATCACACTTGCGAACAAAAGCCTGGATAGAGTCATACGACTCCATATCAAGGGCCCAGACATCGATCTTTGCTGCAGAATTTGCCGTAGCGAGTTCTGCAGCAGCGGTTTTGCCTTTGTCAAGGGACCGCACAGCCATAACAAGATGGGAAAGGCCCAGGGTCAGAAGCTGCCTTGCTAATTCGAAGCCAAGACCCTGATTCGCACCTGTGACAACTGCGACTTTGCCCACCAAGCTGCCGAACCTTTTCTCCGACGGGAGTGGTATTGTGACCTTGAATTGATTGTTCCAGAAAACTTTAACAAAGCTCTCAGGGAAAGTGGGCAGATCCTTGGAGGCGGCCGTGGCGACCATATTGGGCGATAGTTATATTTTGTTTTGGGGACCAGTGAGGATAATGACGGAGAATATCGAATCTCAGGTAATCTGAGAATGCCCTGAGTAAGACATTATTTCTTGAAACTTTCAATGAATGGTTAGATATCTTACTGTACCGTACTTGGTCTCGGGTGCAAGACTGTGACCTAGTGAATGAATCACAACAGGTCAAATCCGAAGCTGACTTGATGTACAATCTGTCAAGACGTGATTGTGAGAGTGTAGAATCGTGACAAAAGCGTAGAAGCCTGGGCATTTATACTTCAAGGCCCCGGTCGATGCCGGACTCGCAAGACTCATCAGCTGGCCTGATGCCGTATCATGGTTGGTCACGGTGTCCAGCCTCGACGAAATTGCGTGCACGAGGAAGCGAGAAATGGTTGCAGTTCCCAAATAGGAAATCCCACTTGTCTTGGCACAACCTCGAATCTTGCATCAGACGCGCTAGCCCGGAACAGGATACCCAGAAGGTCTTGGCAAAGCTTTTAATGCCGACCACGACCATAAAACCATAAATGCGAGATACTGATGCTGCAAGGCAGCACACTTGCCTGCGATCCTCACCGAAACGACTGCACTACAACGGCATGACCTTATCAGTACACTTCGGATCTGAGTTTCAGTGCAGTGCTGATCTTCGTGATAGCGTCATCCAGCACGTAAAAATCGACACCAGCTTTCATCTCACTTGAAATTTCCCATTCACAACCTCTCGCGCGGATCGGCTCCTATCGAATGATCCTATGAGATCAGATCTTCTTTGCGCCAAGCCTTCCTGACGCTCTGAATTGGGTAGACCGCCGGACGAGTTCCCTTCGAGTGCCATTCATGCCGAACCCCAAATGTGAGTGCTTTTCGTCCACATCGCTTCCTGTCCTAGGCCACCATTATGTACCAGCACCACCGCCTCCTGCAGCACTAGGACGCGCATACTTTCCTTTTTTGACCTGTCTTGCTCAAAGCTAAGGCTTGCATCATAGACACGGCTGGAATTCATTTTGTCGTTACAACACCGGCTCAGACCCTTGATAAGCGCGAGCGCAAAGCCATCAGGGGCCATGCGACGCGAGCAGGGAAAGTGGACCGGCAGATTTTCCAGCTACGCTCCTGGATCTCTCCTGATCGTGAGCTTGGGGCGCTCACTACGGCTAAGGAAGTACCAACCTCAAAGTCCGTTCTGTCAGCACCAAGTCCCAGGCGGGTCGGCGGAGACTTTTCTGGCCTACAACTGCCATCAGGAGTCGAGCCTTATATGATTCAAGATCTAATCAAAAGTATATCAGTCCCCTTTATATCCCCACTCACTTGCCTCTTGACCGGAATGGTAGGTATACCTTTACAGAACTTGACTAAAGCAATTCACAGTAATTGACCTCCAAAAGTATGGAGTATATCCTTATGAGATTTGCTTAGACGTTCATATCGTGGAGAGGGGCTGGTTCCCCTACATGATCAGCGACATCTGCTGCCTTCATTCAATGATGTTTTCGCTTCGGGCTTTTGTAGAAAGCGCTTCCAATGATCGACTAAGCACTCTTGCCTATTTCCATCACGGCCAAACGCTGCAGCTTCTGCAGGCTCGGCTCAACGAATTCGACCAGACAAATGCGATATCTGATTCTACGATCATGGTTGTTATCACGCTGGCACAGGCTGCAGAGCTCACGGGAGATTTGGCGGCTGTAGCAAACCATGTCAAAGGCCTGATGAAGATTGTCAGCCTGAGAGGTGGACTGCGGGCGCTGAATACTTACAATAATCTACAGGTCAAGGTGTGCAGGTGAGTCTTCTTCTCTGTCTATCAGGTCCAACCCTGTACGCGGGTTTTACTTAGGAGCAATACTGACACGGTAGCCAGGGCCGACTTAGCGTATGCGTTTCTCTCTGGACACCGACCATGTCTCCTCGGAGAAGGCATCTCCTGGGACTGCTTCATCGCAAATCGTGGTTTGATTCGATGCACGCACCAACTTCATGAAGCTAATATACGCGCCTTTGCAGAGACTGCTTTGGACGCAAGACTACATAATGCCTTGAGAGATCTCCATGCTTTCTCCTGTCTCAGCAATCTTGCCTATCAGACGACACGCAAGCTTTCACCAGAAACATATAACGAGATGATGATCTCCATCCTTTACAGACTCACCCACCTGTCATTCAAGAGCGACCCCTTACGGGAGGCGATGCGATGCGGGTTACTGGCTTTTGCTTCGGCAATGTTCATGCAGCGGCATTTTATGGGACAGCCCTACGATCATCTGCTGAATCTTTACAGCAGCACTTTGTTTAGGCTGCGCAAAGCCACGGACATTGACTTACCCGTATCTATCGCACTTTGGTTGACCATGCTGTCCCATGTAGTCGCACACAAGGAGCCTTCTCGTGAAGACTGGAGGACCGTGTGGCTTGATGAGGCTATTTCCCGCGCCGGCATCGACTCGTGGTTCCAGGCACGCGAAATTTTGAAATCGGTCGTGTGGATCGACTTTATCCATGATCGACCTGGGAAGAAAGTCTTCGAATTGGCCATGTTGCGGCTTGGAAAAGCACCATGAGTCCACATCTAGTGCGCTTCATCGTGAAACCGACCCCACGTTGCTTTCCAGAAGCGTGTTTCTTGAGAGGATTTCTCTCGAGAATTAATCGCTGGTATTCGTTGATGCCAGCCGCCCTCTGACGTCTTACGGGAGACCGGCGATAACAAAGATGACCCGCAAACGGTAGAGGGCCCAGTCTCCTGTAGTGGAGTTGTCATGATGATTGGTCCTCACTTTCAAGCTTTCAAATCTCCATCGGTCGTCGGAGGCGTCACTACAATGATCAATGCTGTTGCGAGATATCTGGGTTCTTAGTAGCATCGGAGCCATGGGTATTCAGGCAGAGCAAAGTTCTAACGGCCTAAGACGACGGCGATATATTGTTATACATATAGTTAGCCATTGCCGTATCATATTGGACCGTCAGTCACTGAGAATAGTAGCCTGCTTGGCAGTAGCTCAGTGGTACTTACCCCCAGCTCAGCTTAAAGCAGCCGCTGCCCAACCCCGGAGTTAGCAAGATAGTACTCACGTACTCTACGGAGTAAGCTTTACGGAGTGTGCAACTTTGACTGTGCCACGCCGCTGGTAAGGTAAGCACTAATGACCACGACGCACTTCTAATAATAATGACGACTTCGGCATTTCCGCTCGCACTGGCTCGTGGGGGTCGGAACAAGCTGGACCAGCCCCCTGCTAGAAGGGAGGGTCATAAACAAAGTTTCAGGCCGTTCACACCCAATGGCACGAAGTGTTTCGGCCATGTTTGCAAAACTCAATGAGACACGCTGCTGACCGCAGTATGTAATTTGTTGCTTTGAACACCACTAAGCAAGACATCTGGATACATTGAGCTTACAGAGAAATGTTAGCTTTGCCTGTCGAGTGTTAAGGCATCGAAGGAGGTGGTGTGTAATGAGTGTTGGGTCAAGGAAATTTAAGACCTGCGGTCGGAGATGTCGACATCGTGAAACCACTTGCTCGAATTTAGCTATTGACCTTGATAGAGAGCTATTTGAAGTGTTTGAAGTATGGTATGAGACTTGGCTGCAGTCCTGTGCTGGCGATGAGACACCATGTACTGTAGGCCTCGGCACTGGATACACTAGTGTTACTGAGCGCAGTATCCGCCATCGACAGGCAAGGCCACCCCAGTCACATAAGCAGCATCGTCACTTGCAAGAAAGACGAAAGACTGAGCCACATCTTTCGCAGCCCCCCATTCATCACCCCATGGTGTTAGTGCTGATATTGCTGTCCTCATTTGTGGATCCATATATTGATCCTCAGTCATTGGAGTCCGTAGGTGACCGGGGCATACACAGTTTACATGTATTTTATGTTTGGCGTAGGCCACCGCTGTCGATTTGGTCAAGATAACAACAGCCCCTTTAGACGCACAATAAGCAGCTCCATTGAACATCTGTCCAACCAAGCCCATGATGCTTGCCGTGTTGACGATCCATCCTTGGTGACCACTTGGATGAGGATCTTGCTCTAGGAATTGCGCGATGGCGTATTTACAGCCAAGGAAGACACTCCGGCTGTTGACGCTCATGATCTTGTCCCATGTATCCTCGCTCATTTCATGAAGTTGCCCATGAGTCTCGGTTTCCCCAATCCCTGCGTTGTTCGCCATGACGTCGAGCCTCCCACCAACCCTCACGGCTTCTTGTACCAGTGCTTCCACCTCTACGCCGACGGTCACATTGGTCTTGACGAAGATGCTCTTGTTGTCGCCATGCCTCCGGCAGATCACCTCGTGTGTTGGAACCCCTGCTTCCTCTGCCTGGAAAGTTGATTTCGGCGTTGGCTTCAAATCGGCGCAGACGACAAGATGAGCACCCTGGGACGCGTATGCAAGACAAATCGCTCTCCCCAGGCCTGAGGAGGAGCCAGTGACAATGCAGACTTTGCCTTGCAGGCGATTGCCGGTGACAAAGACAGGCGTAGAAGAAGGGGTGGACATCTTTGGTGTAAGAACAATTCCTCGGGGTCGGAGGGGCTTTTCAGCTTCTCAAGAATACGATAGAAGGTACTCGTGACTCCTATGTTCCGGCTGGTGGGTGGTATGGTAGAAACCATACCAGCCCACGGCCTCTACTTAATTCCCTTTCGCAGGGTGGATGACGTGAGGCCTCTATTGCTGCAGAGAGAATTTAACTAAGAGTGCTCTCGCCCGACTTTCCATTTCTAGAAGCTCCCCCCGTGTGGCAGGAGAGCCGACAAAAAACGACCCCACTTGTTCAAGGCTCGACCTTTTTACTGATCCATTATTGTACTTGCTGTCGAGTCGTGTAGCTGCCAGCAAATCTTGCAGCCATGCTACTCGCAGCGAGTTGCCAGGCTCAGATCGTCAGTGCGTTCGAGAATGTGCCTTAGTACAATAACACATTCAAGGAATTCGCTCCACAGGCCCACGGGCTTCTGGAAAAGTACGTACAGCCATATTCCACCAGAGCAGGTCACGGACTACATCGTACGGGTAGTACGGTCGAGATCGTGTCCTTCTACAGAAGTAACGGCCTGATAAAGTCCGAAAGATAGTAAGAAGAAAGAGGAAGCGCAGCGTGGTCTTCGGACGACAAAGAGGGAACACAAGAGCTGGTGACTTGCCTATTGTCGCTGTGCAGACATATGAGCACGAAAAAATTTGTCGATATGATGAACAGATTTTAGAAAAATGTGGGAAGTTGCCGTTCAAGGGACAGGTGCTAAATGGAAAACTGGGGGTTGCAATGGTCGAGCGAAAGTGGATGGCAAAAAGCCAATGGGCTGAAGAAGGGCTCCAGAGGCTGAATCTCGAAGTTGAAAGACTGGAGTAGGTATACCAGTGTCCATTGCCAAGCCTATTTTCCGCCACGACTATCCACTGGTTGAAGAGTTGCGAGGGCAGTGTTTGACGCATGCAAGGGGATGCAGAAAAACAAGCCATGGCTCCCTTGTCTTGGGTCTACCTCTCTTGCTGCCTAGTTCTGAATCTGGAGCAGAGAGTCTCATAAAGCACCTGATCTCGCGTTCTACTTGCACCACTACATCCCGACTTCTATAATATCTTGTACATCCAAGCCTGCTCCACGCCACCATGAGCGCTCAACAAGAAAACCCGGAAGCTTCATCCAACACCAATACCATCCTCCTACAGAAGCTCCATGATGCGGTCAATGGTCATACGGCCGCTGCTACCTTTGCGTGCGGTGGGTCTGTTCCAATTGCACCCACGTTCACTGGTGATTCTGGCGAAGGGCCTGGTAACCTCTCCTCTTCGGTCACCATTAGATAGGATGGCCCAAGCTCCGCGGACAACTCAAAAGTATCTTTCCCGTTGCCCGATGTTGACAAAGCTCCTAATGAACGCTTCGAGCTTCTCTTGCAACATTGCGAACCCGCTACATTCGGACTCGGCAGTCGTGATGTCCTTGACGAGTCTTACCGAAAAGCGCTCAAGCTTGATGATACTGCGTTCGCCACCAACTTCCACCCGCATGATTGTGGGCTTCTCGACGCTATTCACCAGATCCTCCTACCCAGTACCATAAAAAACACACAGGGTATTGGCATCGGGCCTCAAGGTGTTCGAGCCGAGCTCTACAAACTGAACGTTAGTCGCCCAGTACTCAGCGATATGTGCACCGATACTAACTGCAAATGCTCAGGTGTATTCAGGTCCCTCTGGCAAATTCCGGTCTCATGTCGACACTCCAAGGGGACTCAGGCAATTCGGCTCCCTAGTCGTAAGCTTGCCATGTGCGCATGAAGGTACGTGCGTGTTTTCTATGCCTAGGCCTTCATAGATGGTCGTCGACATAGATCTGGCGATCGTTAGCCTTCGGCCCGATGACAAGCTCCTGACGTTGGTTGCTGATTCCATTCTTCCTGCAGGAGGTACGCTCCGTGTTACACATTGTGGCTCAACAGTAGACTTTGCTTAGAATCCAGTGGGCCGCCTTCTATGGAGATTGTGAGCATGAGGTACTCGAAGTCACCAGTGGGCATCGCGTTACCTTGACCTACAATCTTCACTATTCTACTGTCGGTAATCTCGCGGTTCCTGTCGCCGATCCGCATATGCTGCCGCTCTACAAGACCGTTCGCAGCATGCTACAAGAGCCCCCGTTTATGAAGCAAGGTAAGATTGTATCTGTCCAGTGATTGCCTTGACTGCTCAACGTAATTGCAGGTGGTTACTTGGGTTTCTTCTGCCATCATCAGTACGCCCATTCTCAGGAGAGCGGACGTCGTTCCATTCCCGGCGCTCTCAAAGGGGTGGATCTTGCCGTTTTCTTAGCTTTCCACACCCTCGGACTCAGAATTGGAATTCATCCCATACTTAAGAATCGTTCGCACTCGTGGGGTGGAATGTCCGCTCGCAAATTGATGCACGGTCCAAGGGAAAACTCTCGCCTGGATGGGAATTATGTGGAACAGTTCTTGAAAGGTCTTGAGCCAGAGAATGAGGCCCGAGAGGCCAATGAAGAGGAGAATAAGACCGAATATGACGAATATGACGAATATGGCGATTACGAACGGAACCCTGATCTGACTACTATTGTGGGAGAGCAACTTCATGGCGTTATGTTCGATGAAGAATATGAAGAATGTTCCCGGGAGGTAAGATAGACTTTACCCAAGACCCTCATCATCAAAACCTAGCTAATTCAGACATGTTTCCAAGCCCGTGAAAGAGGATGCTTGGCCGCATTCGAAGGTACCACGAATCCAATGGATGAACAAGCATACACACAAAGACTTCGCCCTTGCCGGTCTAGCTGTAAGCCCCAGTAAAATCCATCTGATAGTGACCCACTAATTCAGAAAACGCAGTACGGAAATGAGGTAAGCCTCGCCTATCATTTCTCCGCCGCTGCGATTCTTGTCATCGTCCCTCCTAGCACAGACAGACGCCTTTCGGCTGCTGGTCTCGCTTCCTTGAAGAAAGCTCAGACATGCAATCCCCCATCCGACACGACTGGTGCTCAGCCCAGCACGACCAAGGGAAACAACGCAGCTGGGATTCCTGCTACAGATCCTGGCAAGTCTACCGGTCCGGCTCCTGTGACACCAAACACAAACCCTGCGCAAACCTTGGTGGACTTGACGAGCGAGGGCGAGGATATGTCAGAATGAGGGTGATGCTTTTTCTACCGAAGCAATGGAAGCATCAACAGGCTATGGGCGGAAGTCGAGGAAGTACCTCGTCGAAGGTGCATCACAAACAAGTGCCCTGCAAAGAGACAACATTGGTAGAACGTGAATCTTTCTTTCCAGATCCTGCCTCCACTGCTTTCATTTGACTCGCCGTTAAATACTGGCTTTTCTTCGCTATGGTGCGTCATGCCACGTTCATCAATTATCTTCCCTTATTGTCTTCGTGTGAGCTCCTCCGTCACGTCGAACTTCCAGCAACAATGCATTTCTATCTACCTCTACAGTTTAACTCTCTACCGTCGCAGTCTGCTTCGGAATTCAAGCCACCAGTCACAATTTTTTGTTCCCTTCTCCAATCGCAAAACCAATTCCTTCGTAGTCGAGATTCATTGTGCACAAACCCAACAAGCATGTCGTTGTTGTGCCTCGACCACCCAACATCAGCCAGCACCATTCGGGAAGGTCGCGACCTCCCGTCCGGAAGAGCATCCCAGCGGACGGAGATGACATTAAAACAAGCATGCCGAGCGGAACTTCAGCATCACAAGGCTTAGGGGAAGGCACGAGTCAAACAACATTACCTCTCCATTCCCTCTGCATTCTCAACATGTCTCCGCTCCAAAAGCCACAAGCTTGCGCTCGCACAATCGCACAAGTGCATGCAATCTCATCGCGCAGTCCCCTCGTCGAAAGCCAAACATGTTCCTCTCCTCGCCAGCAATCATATATGCCGCCATAGCGACAGCTGCACTCGTACAAGCTATACCCCTCAACATCACCGATAATGGTATCAAGTCCCTTTTCCCCTACCCAAGCTGCTCTTCCCACTCACACCACCCAGCATCCATCAAAAGCGCAGCAAGCACCATAGCCTACGGCCTAATGTCCTACTACAGCGGCAACCAAAGCGGCAACGAGCCCGGCCTGATCCCTCCTCCTTACTACTGGTGGGAAGCCGGCGGGATGTGGGCCGGCATGATCGAATACTGGTACTACACCGGCGACGTATCCTACAACGACGTGATCACGCAAGCGCTGCTCGCTCAAGCATCGCCCGCGCGGGATTTCCTCATGCCTGAAGAGGCGGGACAAACTGTATGCCCCTCTGCTCCCATGCCCCCTTCGCTTGCGCCACACGGCTGCTGAATCTCGAGCTGTGTTCAGGGCAACGACGACCAAGTGTTCTGGGGCTTGACCGCAATGACGGCGGCCGAGAGGGTCTTCCCCAATCCGACTGCCACATCACCGCAGTGGCTCGAACTCGCCGCAAACGTCTTCAACGACATGGTTCCCCGCTGGAACACGTCCACTTGCGCAGGCGGGCTGCAGTGGCAGTTCAACCCGAACAACGGCGGCGGGTTTTACCAGAAAACGTCCATTGCCAACGGCGGTTTCTTCCAACTCGCTGCCCGCCTCGCACGCTCTACGGGGAATGCTACGTATAGCGACTGGGCGGGGAGGACGTATGATTGGATGGCACGTATTGGGTTGATTGGACCGGATTATAGCGTCTTTGATGGGAGTGACGATACGATTAATTGCACGGCTGTGGATCATGATCAGTGGAGTTATAACGCGGGCGCGGTGTTGCTGGGCGCGGCGATGATGGCGAATATCAGTGCTGCTAGCAGTACGGATGTGAGTTGGGCGGTTCGGACAAAGGGGCTGTTGGATGCGGCAAAAACTGCGTTTGTGTACACCGGGACAAATGTGACAAATGTGCTGTTCGAGGCGAAGTGTGAGGAGGCGTTGACTTGTAATGTGGATCAGTGGAGTTTCAAGACGTATTTGGCGAGGTGGATGGTGGAGACGGCACAGGTGCAACCAGGGCTGGCGGCGGAGGTCATGCAGGTTGTGAAAGCTTCGGCGACGGGGGCGGCGGCGGGTTGTACTGGGCCAGGGAATGTGTGTGGGACTAAGTGGTATGTTAATGGGTTTGATGGGGTGACGGGTTTGGGACAGGAGATGGCCGCGCTGGCTGTGGTTGGGGGTTTGCTGGTTGATTTTGGGGCGGGACCGACGGTGGCAACATTGGGGAGGGTAAGGTAGTTTTTTAAGGTGGCACTCGATGGCATTTTCCTTGCTGTTCATAGATATTGTCACGCTTTACCTTGTACAGAACTTTACGGCAAAGGTTTTGAACTATGATGATATCGAAAGGCGCTCGGGGTTCATGTAGCTCTTCAAACCATTGCCCGAACGAAGGCCCCCTTGAGATCTGAGAAATATGGGCTTGAAAGACGTTGTAAGCTTCATTTTAAAGGACATACCCCGGGGAGTAGCTTTAAGGCGATATATTTGACCCTGGCCCTAGGTCTTGCTAGCGTAGATATGCCGTTATGCTTTGTGCATGCATGTAGCTTCTTACCTACTTAATCTACGTCATGGCTAAAAAGACGCCGAAACCTGATGCTATCATTAGGGTCCTCATAGCTAACTTCATGGTCCCGTCGAAGCAATTCCCTTTCTGATCTTGAGTCATTCCGGAGACCGTTGGCTGTCGACGACATATGAGGTTTTGCAGAACAGGCTGAGGATGATGAATCTTGCGGCGATAATTGTAAAGGCGATATGGACTGTGGGGTCTCAGAGCTTTCTCTCGTGCCAAAGCTGCTGTTATAATCCTCCGTTGAGAAGCCCCATGAGGAAAAGCACCCTCCCAACCACTTTAAGGGAGGGCCGATAACCGGCATTCTGTACTTGGATCACTGTCAATAAGAGGTCTTTAGTTATAAATTCAAAGGATTAACTCACGTAGCCATATTTACTTGTCTGTAGAGCGTGATAGATAGTGTGTCCTCCCATGCCCAACTTATCCGTCAATTCATTCTCTGGGAGTTCATGAAGAGCTTTGCCATTGACGTTTAACTTCCCAGCTTTTTCCTGCGCATCATCAAGAGTACATTGAAATTTTTGAGAGAGGAGAAAATGGGTTAGAAAGGCATGAACGGTAGCGCTCGAAGCGGTTAGATTCGGGACCGACGATGGGAGTAATACCGGCACGTAAGGTGACTCGAGAGGGTCTTTCGCCTATTGATTGAGTCAGAATTATGAAAGAACTATGTCCACATTGTATACTGACGTGGCTGGAAGACATGTTCTTTCTTACGGACAACGGTGATGAGGGGAAGTTGGATGGACAAGGTCAAGGGAAGCAGCCATTGAAATGCTGTAAGAAGCCGGTACATCCGCTCGCGGGGGTCAGAATATGTTGGACTGGACTCATACTAGAGACGATGGCCCCCTATTTATCCTTCCATACCTACCGAGAGATCGGGTTGTCTCCTAGACTGACTATAGATTAGAAGGCTTCGTCTTTGGATCTGCAGTAGCTAGTGAAGGTCAGTATTAGCCAAGAATGAATGTTCAGTGGGTAAGAACGGCGGAGTATTGGCATCGTCTCTGGTGGGGGACCCCTGCGATTAAGGTATAAATATAAACTCTGCTAGCGCGCTAGTCCAAGTTTGTTTACCTTTCCGAGCTCCTCCTCGTCCCATGTCAGAGTTCTTCGCTGCACACGTAGCAAACCCTCAATTCCTTGTTTGACGTTTCCACAAATTGCACGACCGGCTACTTACTTCTGAGTACTTTTTACTTATAATTTATAGAACGAGTGATGGAATCCGAAAGCAAGGCTAAGGCAAATCTCCGCAAACGCCCTTTCACTCAGGATTCGACCTCATTAGAGACGGCGAGCTTACGAGGAGCTTCGCACAACCAACCCAATGCAGAGCCATCCGGCACCGCCAAGCGTAATAGAACGGCGGAATGGCCACTCAAAAACAGCATTGAGCCCACTGGCGACGACTTCGTTAATTCAAAGCCTGCAACCAATCCTGTTACACAGAACCGACACAGCAGGAGTTCAACCCGACCCTCGAAATTCAAAGAAGGTAGCCTGAATGATAGACCAAGCCAAGAGCCTCCAGCATCTTACATTGGTCAAGAGCATGCCATGGACCAATGGTCTAAGAGTCAAGAACGGGGTTCGGAATACATGGACGTCGACTATAATGCAGGCATTGAGTCATCAAAGCCGTCTGGCGTGTTTCGCTTCGGCAAGGCCATTGCAAACGTTCTGAACCCCATGACATTCTGGCATGGCATGAATGGGGCCAAGAAAGAGCAGGACCAGCGGGCTTCTACTGAGCAAGCTGCTCTACGAGATCGTCGAGAGAAAGCCAACAGAGCGTACGCCGAGTTGATGAAGATTGGCTTCAAAGGTACACAGGCTACCGCCGTACCGCGTGTCAGCAAAGAAATTCCGGTCGTACAGTACCAAGAGCCCGAAGATTCACGGCGAAATTCTTTCCGGGACTCCGCAATCGACGTCGACGAATACCTACCATCATCCACTCGCTCCGAAGCACCAGTGGTGAACGAAGGCCTCAAGCCTCCTACAAAAGCACACGGACGGTCCATCAGCCCTCTTTCAGGAAACATATCCGCACGGAAGTCCTCTTCACATTTACGAACGCCCTCATTTCAAAGCTTGAAGAAGGTCAAATCGCATATCCAGCTACCATCTAGACGACAAGAAACTGAATTACACCCATTACCGTTGGTAGAGCTCAATGGCTCAATAACGCAGGTGCCGGCCCAAGGCTTGCGCCGCCAACCATCGAAGAAGGATATCGCGAAGCACTACAAGCTTAGCAAACGGGTGAGCGACCTGGAGAGCAAATTAGACAGTGCTCGCCGCGAGCTCGAAAAGTCCATGCATGATGCACCGCCTGTACCCGATCTGCCAGCACGTGTTGGACGAAAGCCGTTCAAATCGAGCGGCCTAGCATCACTTCCCTCGGAGCGTACGCTGATGTCACCTTCCCACAACACAGATGGGAAGGGTGTTCAACAGATAACTACCAAAGCCAATGTTGCAATTCAGCCTGACGCTCAAGATAATGCAGAGGAGAAAGGTGCTCAACAGCACAATCTACAATCGAAGTCTTGGCTTGAGCTGGGATCGGAAGTGTCTACCACAGATCATTTTATTTTGAAACCAAAGGATACCAAGCCTTCAACGCAGAAAGACGACATGAAGCATGCTAGCGTTGAAGCAGCCAGCAAAGACCTATGGGCGGCAGCAAAGGAAGCCACCACCAAAGGCAAAGCCACACGACCCAAATCCCTCCCACCACAGGTCCCCATTCGTCCAAGCCCTACTGGTATTAAAAAGTGTCAGCCCAAGGTCCCCCCCAAGACCCCACGCAACTCGCCTCTAAAGCCTAACGAGAATGTTCCCCCAATCCCGTCTTCACTCCCTCTGTTCGATCCCACGAAAGTGGACCAAGCACAGATACTGTCCATGCGAGCAATTCCAGGTCGACACGTCCCATTTGGCAAGGCCCCAGACGATCTAGTCAATCTGCGCAAAGAATATCCTTCAGCCACGGAAGCCCACTTGGTAGCGTACCTCGCAGGTCTCCCAGACACCAATAAGAAACAAGACCACACCTCGATCTCCCACCAAGGTCGTCCCGCATCCCCCTTCCTCAGCCAGCCTGCCATGTCGCCCATGCAAACACGATCTCGCGTGCGCAAGCGAGGCGTCTCTCCTCCACCGCCGAGTTTAGCGTCGGCTAAGAAATTGCGTGCCGGTAAGGGTGCGGAGAGACTGGGAAAGGAGAATGCTCGGCCTGGCGAAAAGGACTCTGTCACGGCCACGGTATCTGGGAAGGAGAATGCTAGGGTATCGATGGATAAGCCCTTGCCGGATATCCAGCGGGAGGAGTTTGAATGGGACGAGGATGTGTTTTGAGGAGATTAGAGCTTTTGGCGTACAGGGATCAGATAAGAAAGCGCTGTTGCAACTGGGTGATCTATGGTTTTCTTGCTTCCACCACCTTCTAGTTGGACAGAGGGGGCTGGTGGAGTTGGCAGGCGCCTTTCCCCCCTTCTTGCTAGCGGAATTTGATCTCTTCTTGCGCGCTGTTCTTGAAGCGAAACTGAACCAAGAGCTGGGTATCAGGGAGCGCAATCTTTTAAGCCTTTGAGCCTGCATAGAGGTGCTTTCCATAGGGGAAGCGTCGCTCTCCGAATCACGATATCGGTTCGAGTCTGCAAGGAGATGCATCCAGCATTAGCGAGCATTACCTTAGCGATGAGAAGTCGGCTAGCTAGATAGCCAGCACTTCAGCAAAAAACCCATCTCAGCATTCACCTCATCGCAAACATCTCCCCCATCAACTGCCTCCCCGGATCCCCCTGCCCAATCATCCCCGCAAACGCCCGCGCCTGCATCCCCTCATCCACCTGCTCCATCCCCATATTAATACCCGGCATCCCATTCCCCACTCCAACCTCCCCATCCATCTCCCCACCCTCATTCATCTCCCCATCACCCATGCCTCCGCTCTCACCTTCCCCCCCCTCCACCCCACCCCCCTCCTTCCCCCACCACCCAGCAAACAACCTAACCCTCTCCCCCCTCTCCCTCGCCACCCTC
>JAABUQ010003627.1_pt1 | contig 27864 bp, 32 predicted proteins | sample 5560001 | NCBI WGS metagenome assembly JAABUQ01 (sample SAMN10711888, study PRJNA513371) | rock metagenome | isolation source: Antarctica rocks | place: Antarctica: Victoria Land, Finger Mt nord | collected 2015-12-18 | reverse complement strand
CGGCAGGGCTTTTTCGGCTTCGGCTGTTTCGGCGTCTGGGGCTTGTTCAGGCGGTGGGATCATGCCTTGATTGTCGGCACCAGACCTCGGAAACCAGACCCGCTACTTTTGAAATAGATTGTAAGTAATCGTGCAAAAGAAACCTGGGATTTTGCCATCGGGTAGAATCCCAGCATGAAATCCAGTACCAAGTTTGTTTCCGCGCTCTCGGACGCGCAACGTGCGTCCCTCGAACAAATCTACCGTCAGGGGTCTGTCCACCGTCTGCGCCAACGAGCGCAAGCCGTTCTTTTGTCTGCCAAAGGCTCTACGCTGGAACAACTGGCCGCAATATACGAAGTGCATCCCGAGACTGTGAGCGGTTGGCTTGATCAATGGCAAGCGCATGGCGTAGACGGCCTTGCCGACGCCCCTAAGCCAGGACGTCGCCGCAAAATCGATGCGGAACTTGAAGCAGAACTGCTCGACCTGCTGCAACACCCAACCCCTGACCTGAAAGCGGTTGTGCAAGCACATCTTAAAAAAAAGACAGACCGGTCGGCTGGGACGCCGTGAAACGCTGCCTCAAACGGCTGGGCTTCACGTTCCGCCGCGCACGGCGGGTGCCTGCAAAAGCGGCGTGTCCCAAGAAGCAAGGGCGCGTTCAGCGGGCTTTGTCGCGCCTGCACTGCTTGGAAGGTGCGGATAAATGCCAGGTTCTTTACGGTGATGAAAGCGGGTTCTGCTTGTCGCCACTCGTGCCGTACTTGTGGCAGAAGAAAGGCCAAACGGTGGGCCTGCCTGCCAAAGCGCACTCACGCCGCCTGAATGCTTTGGGCTTTCTGTCTCGGGCGGGTCGTCTGCATCACTTCGAGACGCAGGAGAAGATCATGGCCTCTTTTGTCATCGAGAGCATTGAAGCCCTGCGACCCTCGGTCTCACGTCCGACGGTTTTAGTCTTGGACAATGCGACGGTGCATCGCTCGAAAGCCGTGCAGGCCAAGCGCAAGGCGTGGAAGCAGAAAGGCTTGCGCCTTTTATTTCTGCCGCCCTACTGCCCGCACCTGAACTTGATCGAAACGCTGTGGCGGCAGGTGAAGTACCGCTGGCTCGCCCCCGAAGCTTACCAGAACTTTGAGAGCCTTTGCCAGAGCGTCACGGATATTCTCGCTCAGGTCGGAACCAAATACCGACTTTCTTTCACATGACTACTTAACATGCCAAACTATATGTGAGGCGCGTAACCTTACACAACAGCGGATAAACCAGGAGCCTTAGAATGACAAGAGCATCTCAATCTAAAACTGTAGCAGAGCCAGAGGATACACAAACGAATGCTACTGTAGCGGCACTACAAGAACGCATTGATACGCTCATTGCAGAGGCCGTAAAAAAGCGGCCCCAGCCGCTGTCCCCTGAAGAACAGCGCAAGAAAAATCAGGCAGCGATTGAGATGCTGCGGCAGTGGCGCGAGGAAGACGCCACCGATGACCCGGAAGAAATTGCTAAGAGCCTGGCGGAATGGGAAGAGTTTAAGAAGGGCATGAACGAGAACCATTCTTCCGGCAGAATTATCTATCCATAAGTGTCGTAGTAGAAGGGAAATCAAAATGACTGTAATGCTGGAACTCAAACCTGAAGTCGAGACCCGCCTTCGCGAGAAGGCAGAGCGGGCAGGCCAAAGCCTGCCGGAATACTTGATCGCAGTCGCTGACGCCGAAATGGAGGACGAGGAATCGGACAAGTCGGAAGGCTCGGCTTATGATTTATTTGAAGGATTGATCGGACACTTTGGCAGTGGCGGCGACGGAACTTGGTCGCAGGACACGGGGCGTAAGTTTGCCGAAGGCATGGCCGAGAAGCGCCGCAAAGGGATACTATGAGCAGGAAGCAGCGCAGAACGCCGGAAGATGTGACGCTGACAGATACAGGCCCATTAGTTGCTTTAGTAGACACAGACGACAATTATCATGTAGACGCGGCGGCAACGCTTAAGCGTCTGCCCAAAGTGCCTCTGCTGACCACATGGCCCTGCCTGACGGAAGCAATGTATTTGTTGAACCAGGCAATGGGATACCGAGGACAGGAAATGCTCTGGCGGTTCATTGAAAGAGGCGCACTTCAGATGCACAGTCCTGGGGAAGACGATTGGCGGCGGATACGTGAACTCATGGCTGTTTTTCAGGATGCGCCGATGGATATGGCAGATGCGTCGGTTGTCACGGCGGCGGAGGCGCTCGATCTAACCCGTGTCTTTACCTATGACCGGCATTTTTTCGCTTACCGATTGGCAGACGGAAGTGCATTGGAAGTTGTGCAGTGACCTACGCGCAGTTTTTGGGGGTGTTTTTGTGTGTCCCGATTGCCGGGCTGGCGATTGCGCTGCGCGGGCGGTGGCAAGGGCGGCTGAGTCTCGCGTGTGCGGCGGTCTGCGGGCTGGCGTTTGTGTATACGTCGCCGTGGGATAATCATGCGGCGAAGGTGAAGCTGTGGACCTATGACCCGAAGTTTGCGCCGCCGAGCCATTTTGTGCTGTATCTGCCATGGGAAGAATATGCGTTTTACTTCGCGCAGGGGATTTTGATCTGCCTGCTGGTGACGGTTCTGTCCCGGCACCTGCGTCCGAAAACGGGTGGGAGCGATTTGTGAACCCGTGGGCGTACTTGAGTTATGAGTTGTGGTGGGCGCTGCCGGTGATTGCCGTGCAGTGGCTGGCGGCGGGGCGGGAGCTATGGCGCTGGCGACGGCTGTTAGTCGTCTCGGTGACGCTGGCAACAGTCTACTTGGGGGCGTGTGATGCGTTCGCGTTGGGCCACGGGATTTGGAGCGTAGACAAGGCGCGGGTAGTCGGGATTCATGCTGGGCCGCTGCCGCTGGAAGAACTAGTGTTCTATTTCGTGACGAATGTCATGGCCGCGCAGGGGTTTGTCCTGATTGCCGGGTTTTTGCGGGACCGACGAATGAAGGAACCTACCCCGCTCGTTCCTCGCGACCCTCCCGAAACGGGAAGGTGAGGAGGAAGGAGAGGGCGCGGCGCTCCTATGTATGGTTCAAAGCTCTTTACCCTCCCGCTTCGGGAGGGTCGGAGCGAAGCGACGGGGTGGGTTCCGAGATAGATTTATGACAAACACAGAAACATCAGCAATCGAAACTTCGCATTTGCGGAAGGATTACGGCGGGACACTAGGGCGCGGGGCGTTTACCGCCGTGCAGGACCTGTCGTTCTCCGTGCCGCGCGGGCAGGTCTTCGGCTTTCTGGGGCCGAACGGGGCGGGCAAGACGACGACGATCAACATGCTGCTCGGTAACATCAAGCCGACTTCGGGGTCGGCGACGCTGCTGGGCAGGCCGCTCGGCAATTTAGACGCGCGAGCAAAGCTCGGCTTTCTGCCGGAGAAGTTTCAGTTCCATGAGTTCCTGACGGCAGAGGAGTTCTTGGACCTGCACGGCAAGCTCTACGGCATGGGGTCCAAAGCAAGGGCGAAGCGCATCCCGGAGGTCTTGGAGCAGGTGAAGCTGTACGACCGCCGCAAAAGCAAGCTGTCCGAGTTCTCCAAAGGAATGCAGCAGCGGGCGGGGCTGGCCCAGGCGATACTCAACGACCCGGAGCTTGTCATCTTGGACGAGCCGACGTCTGCGCTTGACCCGCTCGGACGCCGGGAAGTGCGCGAGATTGTGGCGGGGCTGAAGGAGCGCGGCAAGACGGTTCTCTTAAACTCGCATCTGCTGGGCGAGATCGAGATGACCTGCGACCAGGTGGCGATCTTGAAAAAGGGCCAGGTCATTCGGGTCGGGACAATGGATGATCTGCTGGCCGCCCCGGCGACGGTCGAGATGCGGGTGCAGAACATCTCTCCGGCGCTTGTGCGGGCGCTTGAGGCGCTGGCAAAGACAGTCACCGTAGACGGCGAGGAGGTCGCGGTCGGCATCGGCGACGAGGCGGTTATCCCCGACCTCGCGGCGGCGGTCGTCGGCCACCAGGGCCGGCTGCTGTCGCTGATCCCAAAGCGCGAGTCGCTGGAAGACCTGTTTATCCGCGTAGTTGAGGCTTGAAATTATTGATTAACGGAATCTGGGTGCTGGCGGGGCTGACCGTGCGGGAAGCTATTCGGCGGCGGATCTTTCTTGCGGGCCTTGTCATCGCCGCGCTCTATGTCGGCTTTTCGTTTCTGCCGCTGCACATTCGGACCGGGCCGCTGACCGGCTTCGACTTGCCGACGGCGAAAAACAACACCGGACGTATCTTTGCCTGGCTCGGCTGCGGGACAATCAAGTTCTTCGGGTCCGTGCTTGCGGTCGCGCTGTCCGCCGGGGCGATTTCGGCGGAAGTAGACCGGGGCGTTTTGTCGGTGATCGTGCCGAAGCCGATCCCCCGCGCCGCCGTCTATCTCGGCAAATGGCTCGGCAATGTCTTTTTGCTGGCCGTCTGCGTCGGTGTCTGGGGCGGACTGCTGGCTTTAGGCATCTGGAAGCAGACTGGGACCTACCACCCGCGCCTCTGGGACGGCGTTCTGGCGGCGGGGCTGTTTCCGCTGCTGTTCACCACGCTGACGCTCTGCTTCTCGGCCTTTGCCGGGTACGCGCTGTCGTCAAGCCTTGCGCTGATCGCTGCCGGGATTGCACTGGCCGAAGATCTGCTGCATAACCTGTCGCTGCCGACCCGGCTGGATGTGCCGTTTCTCGACACGCTCAGTAAAGCCGCTGGCTATGTTGTGCCGCTCGGACGCATGAACCACTGGATCACGCGCGGACTGGATGCGGGCGGAGTGTTCGGGGCTGCGCCGCCGCCGGACAGCGCCGGGCTTGATCTGAGCCTCATCGCGGCCGCCGGCGACCCCACTCAAGCGGCGACCGTTGCCGCCACCTCGTCGGCAGATCTCACCTATATCCTGCTCTATATGTCCTTCTTCTTCGTGCTGGGATTGGTGCTGTTTCAGCGGCGCGATTTGTAGAAGAAGAAAGCCCCGGCACTTCCTGTGCCGAGGCTTTTTCAGCGCGGTTGGTCTACTTCTTCGGCGCGGCGACTGGAGCAGGCGCGACCGGCTTGTCAGTCTCTTTCTTCTTCTTCAGCGGTTTTCGTTTGTCACCCATTGGAAATTGTTCTTTCTGCCGAGGCGTCTAACCGATCGCAAACTCGCGGGCGGCTGACTTCTCAGCGGGGGAAAGGGCAGAGGCGGCGGCGGTGCAGCGCGGCGGCAGGCGTACCGGCGTCAGGCCAAACCGCTCTTCCAGCCCTAGGCGGCAGATCAGCGCCGAAACCGGACTGTCGTCGGCAATTTGGAACGACACGGAGCGGAACCCGGAAAGCTCGCGCCGCAGCTTAAGAAGCCGTAGGAGGGACGCTTCATCCAGGGCGCTGACCCCGCGCAAATCCAGTGTCAGCGGCAGGGCAGACGGCGGCAGGCCGCGCAAAGAACGAGCCAGGCGCTCTGTTGCCGCCGGATCAAACACGCCATGCAGCGCAAAATACTCAGTGACCGCAGTCTTAGTGGAACGCTCGCGGACAAGCAGGCAGGAATGGTCGCCAGGATGCAGGCCAAGATGGCTGACAAAGGTGCTGTGAACAGAGCGGCGCAGCGCAGACAACGGCGAAGCGGACGACAAAGAGGAAGACAATGGAGGAGTCATAGGACAGCCTGCCTTTCTCGCGTACCCGGTTACGTAGGGTTTGTAAGACTGTGAGTCCGGGTGGACAACAGAAGCAGGCTTCGAGAGGGCGGGATTGCATCGGGTCCGACCTGCAATCTTAGTATACCATAAAGACCTGTAAATCAACCAGCAAACTAGAACGGATGCACCAGCTTCAGTGTTACCTTGCCGCGAGTCTTGGGAGAATTGGGGTCCCCAAACAGCAAAAAGACATCGGTTCCGGCGCGGACCTGCTGGCTGAACGAGAAGTAAATGTCGGTTCCGAGACCCGCCCCCTGGTCCGCCCCGCCCTGAGAGACCAGCCGGCCGCCGATGGTTTGGACACCGCTCAAACGGTACGTTCCTGTGACAATGCTTTGGTTCGACGAGACCGGCCCCAGCTTCAGCAGGCTGTAATTAAGCTGAAGCGAGAAGGGGCGTGACACGAAAAAGCTCTGCGAAAAGGTCAGAAAGTTATACGGCTGACCGGCCTGGCGTCCAAATACGTCCTCAATGTTCCCCTGCTGATACAAGCTGCGCTTGTTCCAGCCAAAGGACAGATCGCCGATGTGGTCGTGGAACTGGTCCCGCTGAGACTGGGTGACCGAGGCCGAGACTCGGTATCCGGCGCGGCTTTGGACAAACGCATAAAGATTGGCGTTGTTATGGAAAAACCCACCCGTATGGTGCTGGTAGGCGCTGGCATTCACGGAGACATCGTAGCGCTCAATCGTCCCGTGGTCGAACTGGTTGTACTGGTTTAGGCTAAGGTACGAGCCGCGCAGGTCTGTTTCCGGCACATAACCCAGGAGACTCGCGAAGTTTGCGCCGATGTCGCTGTACGCGGCGTCAATGCTCGGCTTCCCGAACGGCACATTGGTGGAGAACTCTAGCTGATCGTTTCCCCCGGACGGGCTGCCTTGCAGCGCCGACTGGGTGTGGAACCCGCTCAGCGTATACCGGGTTTGGCCCCGGCGCAGCCCGTAGGAGCCGTACAAGCGTCCGACCTGGTTGCCTGGCTGCCCCGGCACGTGGTCGTCGGTGACTGCCAGGCCCGCCTGCGAGTACAAACCGATGTCTTTGGCGAGGTTCAGCGCGAGGCTGTCCTGCGCCGTTGTCCCGCTCGTGTTGCTGCCGAGCAGTCCAACCGCCAGATCCCCCTGCTTGCCGGCCACTTTGACGCCCTGGTCCACGGCCCCGATCCGGCGCGAATAAAACAAATCCGTCCCCGGCAGAAACCCCGCGCCTTCGGCAAAGAACGGCCTGTAATCCGTCAGCAGCTTCTCGTTATAGGAAAAGTTGATGTTGGTGACATCCTGCTGGATCGTCTGAAAGTCCGGGTAGACCGTGCCGACGCCCGTAAGCGTCGTGGACAGCGGGTACTTGATGTCTAGGCCCGTCCGGGCCGAGTTCCCTGTCCCGCCGGTGACAAGCGTGTACGGCAGAAACGTCGGGCGGGGCGTGAAGAACGGCGGCACGAAGCCGGTGAACTCGTCCAGATACTGCGGCTCGGTCGCGCCGTCCATTCCCGCCGGCGGCACATACGGCCAGCCTTGCAGGCTGGTTTCGCGGCCAAGCTGGCGGTACAGCACCATGCCGAACGCCTTTGCGCCGCGTGGGTAGCGCATGAGGGCAAACGGGATTGCGATCTCGCAGGTCCAGCCGCGCTTTGTTCGCTGGACCGCAGAGGTCCAGTCGCCTGCCCAGGTGATGTTGTCGGCGGTGCCGCCTTCAAGCTGCTCGGCCTGCGTTCCTCGCGCACTGACAAAAAACGACGAAAAGCCGCGCCGGTTGTTCTGGCTGTCAATATCAATGCCGACATAATCATCGTGGAAGATGTTGCCGTTGCGCTGGGTTTCCCCCGCTTTGATCAGCTCCGGGTGGTCGTCTAGACACCGGAACGCGAAGTAAAGGTGAGTTTTGTCCGCGCAGACTAAAGCCTGCGTCTGCTCCGCCGCCGGTGCGGCATGGCCGCCGCCGTAGCGGAAGAAACCGGCGGCTTTTGTCGCCGTCTTCCAGCAGGCGTCGTTCAGCCGGCCATCCATGACGGGCGGCTGGAGGCAGGGCGCGACCGTGAAGCTCTGGCGGGACCAGACCGCCGGGTCAGCCGGCACGGAGACCGGCAGGTCGCCGCCTTCCTCCTCCGTCAGCGCCTGCGATGTTCCCTGCTGCTGGGCGGGCAGTGTCGGCACGACCTGCGGCACCGGCTTTGTCGGAACGGGATTTGTGTTCGGCACGGACGCCGTTCCCGGCACGGCGGGCGGCACCCCGCCGGTCACGGCCTGCGCCAGCGCTGCCCCCCGGTTCAAGCAGGGCAAGAAGCAGGGCAGCAAAAGTAACAAAGCAAGACGGCGCATGGGACAGCAGTGACCCTTTCGGTAGGCAGCACAGGAAGTCGGGAAAAAGATGAGAAGAGAAAGCGGAGAGGCGTGAAGTCTCGCTTCAGTATAACACGAGATCGGGAAAAACGCAAATCAAAGAACAGCAAGATAAACGTCACACCGGTTATGTTCTACAAACTATTTTTGTAATACACTTGACAGATGGTTCGTAATCTGCTAGGATGTTATTATTACTACATTAGCAACATAAAAAGGAGAACAATACTACCGTCATCAACAGGACGGTCTCTCGAATGGGCCAAGCGCTCTTTGTACCAAAATTAAACTACGCTGCGTCCATCGTCTCAAACCTTCGTTAATGCTGCATCGAGGATATTAACTGCCTCGGTAGAAGAGAAAGGATTTTTGATGTGTTTACGCTCACCTCAGACCAACAAACAGAAATCGGTTTCAACGTGCGCCCTGTGCGCCGCTTCAAACCCCTCACCATTGCTGCCCTGCTCGGATTGATGGTGCTAGCTTTGACTGGGAATACGTCAGTCAGTGGTTCGTCTCTGACAACTTACACCTCAGTTGGCACCGGTACAAATCCAGACGGTACGACATTTCGTTTTGCTACTGGCGGCGGAGCTTACTACACGGAGATGCCAGATCGCTCCGGTTCGCCAGGCACGTCTGGTAATTTCACAATCAGCCCAGACCCAAGCGCTCCTGGTGGAATGGGAGTTTACTCTGCATATCAGTCTGTACAAGTTGACATGACTGGGACTTCGCCTTCCGCCAATGGATTTAGCGGGACTGGCAAATGGGGTAACGTCAGAGCCACGAACGGCAGTCTCTCAGCAGACGTCTTCATTGGAGCATTTACCATGAATCCAATAGTTCCTGGCTTTAACAAAACCATCTATGCCTCCTTCCCCAAGTTTAGCAGTTACTACCACACTGTTGGTCCTTCGGTGTATTTTACCATGACGCAGTCTGGAACTAGTAACACGGCATCTGCTGGTTCAACTAACGTGTGGTAGGCCGTAATTCACTTTTGTGATTACTCGATCATGAAAGGTTTTATGAACCGGCTCCTAAAAACAGCCGGTTTTATTTTAATTGTCCAGTACGAAGTGCTTAGTAGGTCGCATATTACCGGATTGCTTGAGGGTTAAATCTCGCAAGAAAACAATGCTTTGCAACTGGTACAAGCGTGTTAGGAGTTTGGAACTATGTTGATTTCTCATTTCTCAACCAGCAAGACCAACAAACTTCTTGTGGGAGCACTAACAATTTCTCTAATTGCCGTTTCGGCCAAGGTCGCATTGTCTCAGAGCCGGGGGCCAATTAAATCCATTGACCAGCCTAAGAGTGCCGTAGCAAGCAGCCACATTCCCCAGTCTACAACAGGGCTTGACAAGAAGCTCACGCTGCTGACAAAACGTCAGCCTCTTTCTAAACTGATGCACGACGTGCAGAAGGCGACTACCGGCGTTCAGCTTTCGCAGGCCGACTCTGTGAAAGATGTTTCTGTTTACTGCGTCCTGAACGCGCAAACGCCGCGCTCTCTGCTTCCGCAAATTCAACGCCTATTCACGGACTCGGAATGGCAGTATCAGTGGCAGGAACGGACATCTGACTCTACCCACAGCGCTTATCGCTTGTGGCGGCAGCCGGTTGATCTCAGAGCAAAGCAAGAATTTGCCAAACAGCAGGCGAGCCGCCGTCTCTTGCAGCTATTGGAAGACCTGCATGGCGGATCAAACGCAGGGGAAGACCCCGAAACGGCGTGGCTGCTCAGTCAGCCGATGTTTCACTCAGGAATTGCGATGCTTGGGACGCTTTCTGAGGGCCAAATTGACGGAGTGCTGAATGGTCAGCCTCTGACACTGCCGTTCCCCTCGCTTTCCCCTGAGCAGCAGGCACTTTCCAGTCAAGCAATGGGCGGTTATGAGCTGGCAACTTCCACAGCGCCAAACGGGGCCGTGACCATTGATTACAACAAGCAGGACCTCAACGAAACCGGCTATATCGTCATAAAAGCCATACCGGAAGACACTGACCCCGGCTCCCTTACCTTGCAACTTTGCGGCTACTCAAACCCAGACAGCGGCTTGGGAATGGGCGGCGACGTTCTTCATGCCCCGGTCGGCACAAACTTCGGAAGTTCCAATCCCAACCCGGCAGATGCAAATCCCGGCCCGGCTGCACCCGCCGATGCCACACCCGCCGCGACCGCAGATATTCCCTCGGTGAAGGTTGTCACCATAGACGCAGCACTGAAGACGCAGCCGGACCAGTCGCCGCTGGAAGCTTATTTAGGCGCGTTTGCCGCCCAAACTCACCTGTCAATCCTCGGACTCTGGCCCGATAATCCCAAAGACCTACAACAGAGACTTCCCAAAGAGCCGCAGCAGCGGCTGCCGCAGTCCATCATTCAGCAGCCGGTTAAGGACGTGCTCGACACTTTGGCCCGCACCTATCATGCCCGGTACATCATCAAGGACCAGATGGTGCTGTTTCGCATCGGGTTTCCAAAGACGGCGGCCGCAGCACCCGCACTCACGACATCTACTGCCGCGCCAAGTCCCATTCCCTCGAAATAACAACAGCCTGACGGGTTGCCTTTACAGCGACCCGCTCTCGGCAATCTTCTTGTCGGCATCGTCAATCTCCGCCTGCGCGTTGAACAAGTCAATTACGCGCCGGGCGACATTGGCGGTATCCACCTGCGCCCACTCAAACTCTGTCCGCCGCCCTACCCGTTCCGGCCACTGCCCGACATCGCCCGGCAGGTTCTTGAACTGGATGTCGCCGGGATTGCTTGCCAGCGTGTCCGCCAGCTTCAGCAGCGAGGCCGACGCTGTCTTGATTTCCGCGTTCAGCGTCACAATCCGGTTCTCAGCGCGGGCCTTCTTCAGCAGCAGTGCGCCTAATTCTTCATCGGTCATTGAGGGTTACTCCCAAAAAGGCCCGGATACAGCCTGTATCCGGGCAGAGGCCGCTTAACCGCGATAACCGACCCGGTGCAAGCGGTGCAGGCGTCCATTGGAGCCGACAACCGACCGGTACGTTTTGTTGCCGTTGCGGCGATGCACGACGGAGCGCTGGCCGGTGACCCGGTGCGCGACGACACTGGTGTTCTCGGACGCCTTGCGAAACGGATACTGAATGGCGTTGCCGAACTTGTGCAACGAATTGCTGTCATGCCCTTTGGCCTGCGCCGTCGGAGCCAGCAGAGCGAGACCCATCAAACAAAGAGAAGCGGCGGCGATGCCGCTTAAATGGAAATCGCGTAAATTGTAATGTGTCATAACATCCTCCTGTTCGCCGGAAGCGTCACAGCCGCCTGGAAAGTTCCCGCGTGGAACCATTCGTCCTTCGCAAACGTTATGGCTGTCACTATGACACGGATAAAAATTTGCGGCATTACGCGCCGGGAAGATGCCCTCGCGGCGGCGGACGCCGGGGCGGATGCACTCGGCTTTATTGCGGTTCCCGGTTCTCCGCGCTACTTGGATACGCAGCAGTTCTTTGACCTGGCCTGCTGGGAGCCGCTGCCGATCTTCCTCCAAACCGTCGTCGTCGTGCAGAAGCCCGGCGACGAGGAGGAGTATTGCCCGGATTATGTCCAGCACTATGAAGACACTCCCGAAGCCTCCCGCGCCACCGGCTTTGCCCATACACGCATCCGCGCTTTCCGAATGCGTGATGAGTCGAGTCTTGCCGAGATCGCCGCCTATTCCGACCCTGTCGGCGCAATCCTACTCGACACCTATCATAAAGACACGCTCGGCGGCTCCGGCGAAACCTTCGACTGGTCCCTCGCCGTCCGCGCCAAAGCGCTCACCGACAGGCCCCTCATCCTCTCCGGCGGCCTGACGCCGGGCAACGTTCAAGCCGCGCTAGAAGCCGTCCGCCCCTATGCCGTAGATGTTGCCTCCGGCGTCGAAGCCTCCCCCGGCGTTAAAGACCACGCCAAAGTCAAAGCCTTCGTCCGCGCCGTGCGCGAATGGGATTTGGCACATCACTTGGAGAAATGTTAGGTTCAGTATCCAGAGAAGGAAAAGCGATAGTCCACCGCGTATAATGCACCGTGCAAATTACTCAATTCTATTCCCACCTCAACGGCTACGAGCATATCCGGGTCCATCAGCGCCGTTTATGGCGTGAAATCAACCAAGTCATTACCGCCATAGATGCGGCTTCTTGCCTTACAAAAGTTTCCAACGAAAAAACAAAGCAAGGCCGGACGCTTTATAGCCCAGTAGACTTAAACATTGCCTTCAAGCAGGAACTGCAAGCACGGGGATGGGCGGAGCGGCGAACTTCCTATTACGTCACCGATGATCACAGCTTGATTACCCGAACAATGCAAATGGACGCGGCAGAGCAGCGAGAGGAAATCATAACCGCAGGCAAAACGCCAATCTTTTCCTACAATCAGACGGACTTTATCAAAGACCGCATCGAGATTGAAGTGCAGTTTGGGAAGTATTCGTTTGTCGCCTATGACCTATTCGTCAAGCACATGGCATTTTTCGTCGGGAATATCATAGATGTTGGCATCGAAATCCTCCCGATGAAATCGCTTCAAGCGGAGATGTCTTCGGGAGTGCCTTACTATGAAGGCGCACTTTATGATTTGCTGAGACAAGGCCGAAGCACACCGGCTGTGCCCTTAGTTTTAATCGGTATCGCTCCCTAGCGACAGTGATAAGTTTGAATTGTTGAGGTTTCTTTGAAGCCACTCTTGTGGGACTTGAGAGACTCTTTCTTTCCCTGTCGGAACATGAACAGGCTTCCCAAGAGGCCGAAGCTTAAGTGTACCGGCGTACAAATCAGCTACCCGCGTCTTTGCCAAATCGCAGAAGTCAGGATCGCGATCTATTCCTACTGCACGGCGATTGTTTTTTGCTGCGGCAATCAGCGTGGACCCCACTCCGGCGAATGGGTCCAAAACCCAATCATCTTCCTCTGTCAGCGCCAGAACACAGCGTTCAACAAGTTCCACTGGAAACTGGCAGGGATGACACGTTTTTTCCGGGTGATTTGCTTTGACGTTAGGAATTTTTAGTACGCCGCTCTCCCATTCATCAGCCAGATAACTCCAAAAATCAGAGGGGTTTTTGCCAAGTGGATTTCCAGATGGCATTCCCTTTTTCTTACCTTGAAAATGCAGCTTGCCAGGATATTTTGCTGGGACACGAACTGCATCCAAGTTGAATAAGTAATTGCTTCCTTTTGTAAACCATAGCAAGGTTTCATAACGACCCGAAAAGCGGAGGGAGGCATGAAGCCCATGCTCATAATGCCAGATCAACCGGTTTCGGAGTTGCAGGCCGAGTCGCTTGAATAGAGGGTAAAAATAGATGTCCAGTGGAAAAACTTCACCATTGTTTACATAGTTGCCTACCTGCCAGCAGAGAGAGCCGCCGGGCTTTAGCAGACGCACTAATTCCACAGCCACTAACTCCTGCCAGGCCAAGTAGTCTTCCAGACTTGTTTCCTTCTCATAACTTTTGCCTATGTTATATGGCGGCGAGGAAATTACCAATCTGAATGTCTCGGATGGCAAACCCGTACAAGCCTCATTCGTATCAGAGAGTAGCATGACGACCCGCTCTTCTTCCGAAAAAGAACTAGCTACAGATGACGGGGAATAATGAGAAGTTGCATCAGACATATCGCCATTATACCTGCCAATCCAATTTTGATCTCGCATCAGGTTTGCAGTTTCATCTTCAGTGTCCGCATTAAGAAGTCGCCCCGTTGACAACCCACGCGCACGGTGCTACAATGACTGCACGATTTAGAAGGAAGTGCTTCTCCGATGACCATGACAAGTGCAGTGCGCGAATTTATCCAAACGAACTCGACGGAGACTGGACCGGACCAATTTGTCGCCGACGCGCAGGGGCGGTTCGGCGGGGAGTTCGGCGGACGGTTTGTGCCGGAAACGATTATCCCGGCATTGGATGAGCTGACGGAAGCCTATGCCAAAGCAAAGGCCGACCCAGCGTTTCAGACGGAGTTCGATTACTACGCGAAGAACTATGTCGGGCGGGCGACGCCGCTGTTCTACGCGGAGAACATGACCCGCGAGCTGGGCGGCGCGAAAATCTGGCTGAAGCGCGAAGACCTGGCCCATACCGGGGCGCACAAGATCAACAACGCGCTGGGGCAGATTTTGCTGGCGAAGCGCATGAACAAGCCGCGTATCATCGCCGAAACCGGCGCGGGGCAGCACGGGGTCGCGACCGCGACTGCCTGTGCCCAGTTCGGCTACGAATGCATTGTCTACATGGGCGAGGAAGATGTCAAGCGGCAGGCGCTGAACGTTGTGCGGATGAAGCTCTTGGGTGCGGAAGTCCGGCCCGTGTCGTCGGGAACGAAGACCCTCAAAGACGCCCTGAACGAAGCGATGCGGGACTGGGTGACGAATGTTCACAACACCCACTATATCATCGGCACAGTCGCCGGGCCGCATCCGTATCCGACGATGGTGCGGGACTTCCAGAGCGTCATCGGCATTGAAGCCCGGCAGCAGATTTTAGAAGAAACCGGCGGCCTGCCCGACGCCGTGGTCGCGTGCGTTGGAGGCGGGTCGAACGCCATGGGCATCTTCTACCCCTTTGTCCGCGACGCCGCTGTTCGGCTGATTGGCGTGGAAGCCGCCGGCGACGGGGTTCACACCAAGAAGCACGCGGCGACTTTAACTGCCGGCTCGAAAGGCGTCCTGCACGGCTCGTCGTCGTATGTGTTGCAGGACGACTACGGGCAGGTGATCGAGACCCACTCCATCTCGGCGGGGTTGGATTACCCCGGCGTCGGCCCGGAACACGCTTTCTTCAAGGAGATTGGCCGCGCCGAGTATGTGTCCATCACCGACGAAGAGGCGTTAGACGCCTTTCAGTGGACCTCGCGCACCGAGGGCATTATCCCGGCGCTTGAAACAGCCCATGCGTTCGCGCACCTTCGGAAGATGGCCCCGCAAATGTCGCCGGAGCAGAACGTGATTGTTTGCCTGTCCGGGCGCGGCGATAAAGACGTGGACTCGGTTGCCGTTCGGCTGGGTCTGCTTTAAAGCTAGGCCGAAAGAGCGAGGGAATAAATTCCTCTCACTGAATAACGTCCTTCGGACGAAGAAAAGCCTGACGCTCGCCGTCTCCTCATCCGAAGGATGCTATTCAGCGAGAGGAATTTATTCCCTCGCTTTTCTCGGCTACAATCTCATGCCAAACCGCCTTGACCAGACATTTATTCGCCTTAAAGCCGCCACTGAAGGCGCACTCGTGACCTTTATCACCGCTGGCGATCCTGATCCCTGCGGTACGCCCGCGCTTGTCGCCGCGCTGGCGCAGGCCGGGGCAGATGTGGTGGAACTCGGCATCCCCTACTCCGACCCACTGGCCGACGGTCCGATTATCCAGGCGTCGTCCCAGCGTTCGCTGGACGCTGGCATTACGCCTGACACGGTGCTGCAAATGGTGAAGGACTGCCGGACGCTGACTGACGTGCCGATTGTCCTGATGACTTCCTATAACCTTGCACTGCGCTATGGCCTGATGCGGTTCGCCAGTGTGTTCGCCGAGGCCGGGGCGGACGGAACCATCTTGACCGACCTGCCGCCGGAAGAAGCCGGGCCGTGGAAGGCGGCGTCGGAAGCCGCCGGTCTTGCCACCATCTTCCTGGTTGCCCCCACGTCTACCCCGGAGCGCATCGCCCTGATTGCCAAGAACACGACCGGCTTTGTTTACTGCGTTTCCCGCACCGGCGTCACCGGCGCACGGGCCGAGCTTGCCCCGGAGCTTGCCGCGCTTCTCACCCGTATCCGCGCCGCGACCGACAAGCCGCTGTGCGTCGGCTTCGGCGTCTCGCGCCCCGAACACGTCCAGCAGGTGCTGGAAATTGCCGACGGCGCGGTCATCGGCAGCGCCTTGGTGGACTTCCTGCACACGTCGAAAGACGACCCGAAGCAGAGGGAAGACTTGGCGCGGCTGGTCGGAGCGTGGAAGGCAGCGACGAAACTTCAGAATCCCCCTAGCCCCCAATAATGGGGGAACTGGACAAGAGCAAGATAAGCCCCTAGAGGGGCTTTTCATGTTCCCCTATTATTGGGGGCTAGGGGGACTCTGCTCCTGAAAGTCTTATCGAATGTACACCCGTGAACAGTTCGCCAAAACCATAGACAATACGCTGCTGCGGCCCACAAGCACACTTGCCGAAGTCCAAGCCCTCTGCGACGACAGCGCCGCCCGGCACTTCGCCACTGTCTGCATTCTACCCTGCTGGGTCGGCGCGGCGGCGCGGCTCCTTGCCGGCAGCGATGTCAAAGTCTGCGCCGTTGCCGCATTTCCCTTCGGCGCAAGCACCCGGCTCTCAAAAGTCTACGAGGCCAAAAACGCCGTCGCAAATGGGGCGCAGGAGATTGACATCGTGATGAACTTGACCCGGTTCAAGTCCGGCGACTTGGACTATGTGCGGGACGATCTGCGCGGCGTCGCCGACGCCGTCAAAGGCGCGGCTCTGCTGAAAGTCATCATTGAGACCTGCTACCTGGATGAAAGCGAGATAGAAACGGCCAGCCGATTGGTGCAGGAAGCGGGCGCGGACTTCGTCAAAACTTCCACCGGCACGGCAGGCGGCGGGGCGACGACCGAGAACATCCGGCGCATTCGCCGGGCCATTGGTGCGTCCGCCCTCGGCATTAAAGCCTCCGGCGGCATCAAGACGATTGAAGTAGCCCAGCAGATGCTCGATGCTGGCGCGAACCGGATCGGCACCTCGTCCGGTGCAGCGCTGTACGATGCCTACCGCCCGCTGGACTGAGCGCCATGCCTGCCTACACCGCCGACGCCATTGTCCTGCATCGTCGTTTCTTCGGCGAGACCGACAACATTCTCACGCTTTACTCGCCGGGAATAGGCCGCTTTTCCGCCATCGCTAAAGGCGCCCGAAAGGCCGTCTCGCGCCTTTCCGGGGCCACCGAAGTCCTCACCTGCACCCGCTTCGGCCTCGCGTCCGGCAAGTCACTTGAAATCGTGACCCAAGTGGAAGTTCAAGAGTCGTTCTCCGCCCTCCGCAAAGATTTAGTCCGCCTCGCACACGGCCTTTATCTGGCCGACTTAGTGGAGCATTCGGTGGAAGACCACGCCCCAAACCCAGTCCTCTACGACCTGTTCTACAACGCGCTACTTCAAACCCAGACTTTGCTCGTGCCGGAGCTTGCCGCCCGCTGGTTTGAGATCCAGCTTCTCGGCGACCTCGGCTACGCCCCCAACCTCGCCGAATGCGCCGTCTGCCGCGCCCCTTTGCCGGGCGCGTTTACCCGCGACGACCTCTTCGCTTTGTCGGCGTCCTTCGGCGGCGCTCTCTGCCCGTTCCACGCCCACCCCGAAGCGAACAGCGACCACAGCCCCCTCGGCCTCGGCGCCCTGCGCCTCCTGCTCACGCTCGAAGCCCTCGGCCCCGGCGGCAGCGAGACGCTTCCCGCACTTCCTGCCGCCGGTCTCAAAAGCCTTGACCAAGCCCGCCTTGCCCTCCGCCGCTCTCTGAGATTTCGACTGGAACGCGACCTGAAAAGCTTGGAGTTTCTGGACAGCCTGCGGCCTGCCACCTAAACCACTGCTGAAGGAGTCAAACCAATGCCCAAATCCCCGCGTGCGTTCGCCACTGTTGTGTTCTGCGTTCTCGTGGCCGTCGCCATCGCTGCTCTCTCAGTTTTCTCTGTCGAAAGGGTAAATCGAAACCGAGAGGCTCAGACGCTCACAGACTCAAAGCTGCTCGGCCTTGCGACGCGAGAATACGCCCAGGACCACAGCAATCATTATCCTGATGCGGGCCGCTGGGAACAGGAACTCAAGCCTTACCTTGACCGCAATGCTAAACCCAGCTACGGTGACATTGTCCACCCGCCTGCACCGATTGGTGGTACGCCGAGACAGTTCTCACTCAACCCCGCAGTAGCAGGCAAAACGGACACCCAGATAGCGGGTTTGAAAACCCCCTGGCTCTTTTACGAGTCAGTCTCCAAGCAGCCCTCTGCGACCGACGACTTAGACAACTGGCCTGAGCCAAAGCGCGACGGCGGCACAAGCTTTGCAGTCGTTTATACGGAGGGATACAGCTATCCCCGTCCGCCGGAATGGAAGCAAGCTGTGCGGCAGAACTTGCCAGGGCTTTAAACTACGTTGTCGGGAACGGATTGCGGCTAAAGCCATCTTGGTGCCAGTAGGGATAAATGCGCGTGACGGCGCTGGCTTTGTCCAGCCGCGCCACCTGCTCCGGCGTTAAGCTCCAGCCGACCGCGCCCAGGTTCTGCTTAAGCTGCTCCTCGTTGCGGGCGCCGATAATGACGCTGGACACGGTCGGACGCGACAAAAGCCAGTTCAGGGCGACCTGCGGCACGGTCTTCTCGACTTCGGCGGCCACGGCGTCGAGCGCGTCTACGACGCCGTAGACATACTCGTCGGAAACCGGCGGGCCGGCATCAGCGGTCGTTTGCAGGCGGCTGTTCTCCGGCACGGGCTGGCCGCGGCGGATACGTCCCGTGAGTCGGCCCCACCCCAGCGGACTCCAAACCATCGCCCCGACGCCCTGGTCTATGCCGAGCGGCATCAGCTCCCACTCGTACTCCCGGCCAATCAGCGAGTAGTACGCCTGATGGGCGACATAGCGGGCCAGGCCATACTTTTCGGACACGGCGAGCGACTTCATCAAATGCCAGCCGGAGAAGTTCGAGCAGCCGATGTACCGAATCTTGCCCGCTTTCACCAGGTCGTCGAGCGTGCCAAGCGTTTCTTCAATCGGCGTGAGCGCATCAAATGCATGAAGCTGGAACAAGTCAATGTAATCGGTGCCGAGGCGGCGCAGGGACCCTTCGACGGATTTGATGAGATGGAAACGGGACGAGCCGACATCGTTTGGGCCATCGCCCATCGTAAATGTCGCTTTGGTCGAGATTAGCACCGAGTCCCGGCGTCCGGCAATCGCTTTGCCGAGGATTTCTTCGGCCAAGCCGCCGGAGTAGACATCAGCGCTGTCAAAAAGGGTCAGTCCGGCGTCAAGGCAGACATCTACGAGCCGCGTGGCTTCCTCGGCATCGGAGCTGCCCCATGCCTCGAAGAACTTGCCGCGCCCGCCGAACGTGCCGGTGCCGAACGAAAGAGCCGGCACTTTAAAGCCCGACCGTCCGAGAAGATTATATTCCATGCTTGTCTATCCCAACTTCTACTCGTACCGAAACGCCGTGTCGGCAAGCTGAATCGTATCGCCTGACGACAGCAGGCGCGGGTCGCTGACCCGCCCGCCGTTGACATAGGTGCCGTTCGAGGAGCCGTCGTCGGCGATGAAGTGCCGTCCGCCTTCGTAAGTGACCCGTGCATGGGAGCGCGAGACCGACGTGTCGGCAGGCAGGGGAATCTCCCGCTCCGCCGCCCGGCCTATCGAGACGGCAGCATGGGACAGCGGAAATGACTGACCCGTGTACGGCCCCGACACGGCGACAAGCCGTGTGCCGAGGCCGCCGAACCCCGGCCCGCTGAGGACCGTCGCCTCGCCGGAAACCGTCGCTTCGCTGGAACTCGCGGGAGCCGCGCCCATCTGGGCGACGATGTCATCGGGAGTAGTCAGCGGCGGGCGGCTGGGCGGCGCGGCAGACAGTTCTTCGCCGACATACCGGGTCACAGGCCGGGCGCTGCCGCCGTCCGCCGAGACCGGGCGCGGCGGGGCGGCGGGAGAAGCCGCGCCTTTGCGGGTCGCTTTCTCCGAGAACAGCAGTGTCCGCTTGCCGATTTGCAGCGTGTCGCCGTCCGCCAGCCACTGCTCTCCCGAAACCGGCTGGCCGTTGACCAGCGGCGGCGCGTACTCCCGGCCGCGACCCGCTTCGGTAACCGCCCGCAGCCGGTGCCGGTTCTGGGCAGGCAGCGACTCAATCGCCGCGTGGGTCGGGGCAATGGACGGGTCCCCAAACAGCCCAATATCGGCAAGCTCGGAGCGTCCGATGGTCGTCACGGGCTTTGCGATGAGATATTCTTTGCCCTCATTCCGGCCCAAGACGACTCGTATCCACGCCTGCTTGAACAAGTTCTGCACCAGGCCGACAAAGAAGCCCGCCAGCGCCCCAGTCGCGACCAGTGCCAGCAGACGGCTCAGGGCTGAGGGGAAGTCCAGGCCGCTCAAGATCTGGAACACCGTGCCGCCGAGAAAACCGCCGACAAAGCCGCCGAACGCCCCCTGCCGGGCAATAATCGCCGAGCGGCTGCCGATCCCCTGCGCCGCGCCGACAATCCCACCGATGAGCGCGTAGCCGAGCGCCCGTCCAATGACCAGCACCAGAAACTGACCGGGATTGTGCGGCAATTCGTCAGCCCGAAGCCCGGTCGAGTTGTAAACAAGGCCGTAGACGATCTGCCCCGCGCCGAGGCCGATCCAGCCCGCGACCGCTCCCGCCCCGGCCCCAATCGCCAACGCCTGCGGCTGACGCCGCCGGTCCAGCGAAAGGGAGTCTACTAAAGCCAGCAGCAGGCCGAGCAGCAGGCCGAAGATGATGCCGTACAAGAGGAACTTGAAGTTTGAAAACAAACTCAGCCGCAACACATGGTTCGGCTGGAACACGTCGGCGAACCAGCCGGTTGGATCGGTCAGCACCCAGGCGAGAAACCCGGCGAGTGCTCCGGCGAGGAGGTTGAGGTAAGTTTTGGCTTGAAGTGACATGATGCGTTATAGGAGATGTGCGTGGAACTGAAGTTCTGCGCTAAGGTTTTATTAGGGTATGGGGCGCAGATGCCTAATGTCCGCCTTCGCGGACAAAGATGTTCTTGCTCTGCTGCGTACCCGCGAAGGCGGCTACTGGGCACTTCGCCCCACAGCGGTGAACTTCAGTTCCACGCCTCTTCACCCTGCCGAAAACACGATCCGGGCTACGTCCCGGAGCTGCCGGGCGCGGTGCTTGAGGCTTGGCCAGTCGCCGCCGGTGACGTGGTGGCGAAACTCGGTCTCGACTTCGACCACCCGGAACCCGGCTTGCAGGGCGCGAATAGTGAGGTCCACTTCCACCCCAAAGCCCGGCGCAAACTGCCCACCGAGGGCGTCGAGAACGCTTCGGCGGACGGCCCGCTGGCCTGACAGCGGCTGCTGGAAGGTCTGCCGCGTGCGCCGCTCAATCGCCTGCCGGGCCAGGCGCACGACAAAACCACGCCCGCCGAGCTGGCCGGTCGCGGCAAACGCCGGGTCGGGCGGCAGCATTCCGATTGTCATGTCGGCCTCGCCGGCAAAGAGGGGCGGCAGCAGCTTGACGGCCTCTCCGGCGGACGCGCCGAGGTCGGCGTCGAGCAGCAGAAAAATGTCGGCCCGGTCGCGGGCGACTTTGTAGGCGGCGCTGAGAGCTGCGCCTTTGCCGCCGTTGCGGCCGATCAGCACGAGCGACGCGCCGGCGGACCGGGCGATCTCGGCGGTGCCGTCGGAAGAGCCGTCGTCCATAACCACGATTTCGTGTATTTCGGGTCGGGCTTTGAGCGACGCAGTCGTTAGCCCAATGCGCCCAGCTTCGTTGTAGGCCGGGACCAGTACGCAGACACGCGGAGACTCGCTCATGGGGCAGCCGTGCCTCCCAGCGAGTCGGGAAGCCGCTGCCGGGCGGTGGCTTTCAGACCGTAATCGCCGGCCTCGCCGCGCAGGGCAAGCGGCAGGGCGATCTGGCCGAGCGGCAAGTCAATGCAGTCCACCGTCGCAATTCCGGCAGCCTGATACGCCGGAACCGAAGAAGAGACCGCTGAGTACGGCTCGCAGCCGACCAGCGTGACCGGCTTCGCCAGCGCCTGGAACCCGGCCAGAAGCGCGGGGTCAACCGCCGTACTCGGCAGGTCGGCGCTGCTGCCGCCGACCACGACAAACAGCGAGCAGGGCTGAGACAGATCGCCTGAGACGGTCAGCAGGCCCGCTGACTGAAGCGCCGCCGGCACGGCGGCATCGGCGGACGCGGGAGCCGCTGTTCCCGACCCCAGCGCGGAAGCCAGAGACGCCAGCAGGGATTTGTCCTGCGCCGCCGGGTCGGACGCCGCCGACGGCAGCGCGGCCCGCTGCCGGGAAGTCAAGCTGCCCCAGCGTCCGGTCAGCACGACGGTCGCCGTGACGGTCGCCCCGGCGTCTTCCAATGCCTGGTTTGCGGTCTGGGTCGCCTCCGAAGAGTCCCCGGTCTGGATCAGCACAATTTTTTTGCCCGCCAGCTTGCCGCGCACCAGCGCCGGCAGGAGCGAGGCCAGCGCCTGCTCGTCATCATTGAGCCGGCCTTGAAGCCGGTTCCGCTCCTGAACGACTGCGTTAGTTTCTGCGCCCAGGGTCTTGATCGCTTTTTCCTGCTGGCTCATTTGCACCGGGCCGTAGTAGGACGCCCCGATGAGAATGCCGAAGCCGAGCATCAAAAATATCGCGATTGAGTAAAAGAGATGATAGCGGGCATCAAGCATGGAGCCGCCACCAGATATGAAACAGCGCTGCTAAGTTCTCCCACATCGGCGAGAACCGCAGCAGCACAAGAACGGCAAATAAAAACGAGAGCAGAAGCGCGACATGGGCAATAAAGGGCGGGCGCGGCTGATACAGCTTGAACACGCCCCGCGCATCTACTAAACGCGGCCCGACTTTCAGCCGCACCAGGTAAGTGGAGGCCATGCCCGCCCGGCCTTTGTCTAAAAAATCTTCCAAATTGGAGTGCGTGCCGAGCGCGACAATCAGGTCCGCGCCGTGTTCATACGCCAAAAGCAGAGCGGCGTCCTCGCTAGTTCCCGGCACGGCAAACAAGTCTGTGCCCAGGCCAAGCGCGTGGACTCGGTCAAGGCCTGGCGCAGAGCCATTTTTGTAGGCATGGACAATGATCTGCGCCCCGCAGCGCAGCGCGTCGTCGGAAACGCTGTCCATATCGCCGAGGATAACGTCGGGCCGGTGGCCCAGCTCCAGCAGCGCGTCCGCCGCCCCGTCTACGGCAATCAGCACAGGCTTGTAGTCGGTGAGATAGCCGCGCATCAGGGCCAGATCCTCTTTGTAGCCGTCGCCGCGCACAACCACTAGCGCATGGCGGCCCGCGAGCTTTACCCGGCGCAGGGCCGGAACATCGGTTGGGTCCAGCAGCAGATCTTTGTCGGCATCTAAGTATTGCAGGGTGTTCCGGGCAAACTTTTCCAGCTCCGCACCGAGATTGGCCCGCGCCGCCGCCGTCGCCTCGGCGACTTTGGCATCGTCCCACAGGGTCAGCGCGTCAAAGAACTGGCCGTTTTGAGACAGCCCATAGCCGGTGTCCACCGACAGCGCCGCGCCGTCCCGCAGGTGCGAAAACTGGGCCGGGTCGGAAAGCTGAAACAGGGGAATTTGGGCGGCAGCCAGCACTGACGGACCGCGGTTTGGGTACTTGCCGCTGATAAACGGCTGGGCGTTGACCACGGCGGCGACATGGGCGTCGGCCAGAGCGCGGGCCGCCAGGCCGTCCAGATCGGCATGGTCAATGACCGCGATGTCGCCGGGGCGCAGGCGCTTGATCAGCGCTTTTGTCCGGCGGTCGCAGCGGGCCGCGCCGCGCAGGAAGTTGAGTGCCGCTGCCGAAGCAGGCTGTCCCGAAGCAGGACGTGCAAGCGCCAAGTGCGTAAGTTTCTCCTGTCTACTAAGAGTGGAAAGATTTGTGTCAAGAAAGATTTGTGTCAGTATAGCACAAAGAGCACCGTCCTGCGTGTCATACTGTCCCTATGCCTTTTGAACTCATAGACACGCACTGCCACTTGAACCACGAAGACTTTTCCCAGGATTGGTCCGAAGCGCAGGACCGGGCCGAAGCCGCCGGTGTTTGCCGCTTTCTGTGCATCGGCTACGATCTTCAAAGCAGCCGCCGCGCCGCCGCGCTTGCCGCCGAAACCACGGCATTTTACGCTGCCCTCGGCCTGCACCCGGAGTCGGCGGACGAGTGGAACGCGGGCGCTGCCGCCGAGATTGCTGCGCTGTTTGCCGCGCACCCCGGCAGGCTGACGGCTTACGGCGAGATTGGGCTGGACTACCACTGGGATACGGTGCCGAAATCGCGTCAGCTCGAAGTGTTTGCCGAACAAATCGCGTTCGCCCTCTCGCTTCGGCCCGCGTCTCCTCTGCCGCTAATCATCCATAACCGCGATGCGCTTGACGACGTTCTAGCCGTGCTGAAAGCGTCCGAGACCCCCGCGCCGGTTATCATGCACTGCTTCACGGGCGATACGGAGGCCGCCCGGCAATGCCTCGACGCCGGCTGCTATCTCGGCATCGGCGGGGTTGCGACATTCAAGAAGTCCGAGGCTGTCCGGGAAGCCATCGCCTATGCGCCGTTAGAAAAATTGCTGCTGGAAACAGACTGTCCATATCTCGCGCCGCAGTTTAAGCGCGGACGCCGCAACGAGCCGTCCTACCTGCCTGCGATTGCCGAGACTGTCGCCGCCGCAAAGTCGCTGCCTGTGGAAGAAGTCGCCGCCGCGACAACCGCAACGGCAAAGGGATTGTTCGGAATGAACTAAGCACGGAACTTTCATTCCCAGCAAAGGAGTTAAAGACACCATGAACAAACTTATCTTGCCGCTTGCCTTCGCATCCTCGCTTCTTGTTGCCTTCGCGTCTTCGCTTCTTGCACCGCCAGCGGCACACGCCCAGTTCGGCGCGTTGAAGGTCGCGACCGCCCACGCTGTAGCTCGGCCTTCCGCCATTCCGCGCGGCAGTACGGGGGTGCTGACGGTGACACTTTCTGTCGGCGCGAAGTATCATATCAACGCCAACAAGCCGAACGACCCTGCCTATATCGCGACTGTCTTCACGCCCCAGCCTGCACCGGGCATCCAGTTTGGCGCGGCGCGTTACCCGACCCCGAAGCTGATGAAGCTGTCGTATTCGCCGAAGCCGCTGCTGGTTTATACCGGCCTGGTCACAGTTTCTGTTCCGTTCCGGGTGACGCCGGCGGCAAAGCCCGGCATGGTGCCGCTGTCCGGCACAATGAGCTTTCAAGGCTGTGATGCCAAGTCCTGTTTTCCGCCCGCTGCCGCCCCGGTTAAGGCCGTGATTGCGGTAAAATGACCTACTGCCTTGTAGGAGACCTACCGCCTTGTAGGAGACCTACCGCCTTGCTTCGCAGGGTCCTTCCTAAAGGAAGGACCACAGCGAAGCGGTGCAGTAGGTCTCCAATCAAACGCCTATCGGGTATAATCGGCCTGATGGAATACCTCACACAACTTATCGGCAAGACGGTTGACGACACGGGCGGCGAGCGGTTCGGCCGGCTGACCGAAGTGGTCGTCACCCCCGGCGAGCCGCTGCCGCTCGTTGCCGCCTACCAGGTCAAGACCGAAGACGGGGCGCTGTTTGTGCCGTGGGACGGCCTTGCCGTGTCAAGCGACGGGCGCGAGTTCCGCCTCAGCCGCCCCGTCACGCAGATTCAGCCGTACCAAATCCACGCCCAAGACTTCTCGCTCGTGCGCGACGTGCTGGACAAGCAGATTGTAGATGTTCACGATTACCGGGTCGTCCGGGTCAACGACATTCGCCTCCAAACTCTGCCCAGCGGACGGCTGGCGCTGATCGGCGTTGACCCCGGCGTGCGCGGCCTGCTCCGGCGCATGGGCCTCGACAAGTTCCTCAGCAGCGTCAGCCGCGCCCTGCACCTCGGCGCGGCGTCCGACACCCTGATCGCCTGGAACGATGTCGAGTCCCTGCCGACCCACAACGCCGGGGAGCCGCTGAAGCTCAAAGTCTCCCATGAGAAGATCGCCAAGCTCCACCCCGCCGACATCGGCGACATTCTGAACCAAATGGACCCCGCCCACCGCCGGGACATTTTGGAAGGCTTAGACCTAGAAACTGCCGCCGACGCGCTGGCCGAGGCCGACGACGCCGTTCAGGTCTCGGCCTTGCAGCAGCTTGACGCCGAGCTTGCCGCCGACATCCTCGAAGAAATGCCCGCCGACGAAGCCGCCGACGTTCTCGGCGACATGGATAAAGCGCACCGGGACCAGCTCCTCGGCCGCATGGACGCCGAAGAGCGCGAGGACGTTCAAGAACTGCTGGAATACCACGACGAAACCGCCGGCGGCCTGATGACCAATGAGTACGTCGCCATCTCGCAGGAAATGACCGCCCAGCAGACGATTGAACAGCTCCGCGCGTTAGAACCCGAAGCCGAGATTACCTACTACGTCTACGTCGTAGACACCGAAGAAAAGCTCGTCGGCGTCATCACCCTCCGTGACCTCATCGTCGCCCAGCCCGAAACCCGCGTCGCCGAGTTCATGCGCTCCAAAGTCCGTAGCGTTCCCTTAGACGCCACCGTCGAAGAAGTTGCCCACAAGTTCGAGCGCTACAAATTATTGGCCCTCCCCGTCGTCAACGCCGACGGCTGCCTGCAAGGCATCATCACCATAGACGATACCCTAGAGCAGCTTTTGCCTCCTGATTGGCGGCGAAGACCTTCCGAGAAGCGGTCGAAAGAGTAACGCAAGGATCGTTCAGCCGAAATCAAATGGAAGCACATCAACTCGCACATTCTGCGCTCAGTCACCCGGCACAACTGCACTTCTATCTTTCTCTTGGCATTGGGCTGTTCTTCTGCCTGATAGCCATGTGCGCTCTTATTGGTCTGGTGCGTACAGCCCACCGTCGGACTTTGCGGGATTTATGGGCGGCGTCTATTGGCATATTGGGAATAAGCCTCATCGCTTCAAGCATAGTGCTAAATGCTTTCGTTGTGCCCAAACCTCACCATTTCACTATTCTCATTGTTCCCACATCAGGATTGGGGGTAGTTCTGTTTGTAAGCGGGCTTTCACTAGCCCTCATTGGTATTTTCTTGACGCCTACAGGCGAGGCCGGTAAATGGTTGCCTGTTAATGAGAAGCGAGCAAAATCGGAATTGACCGAGGCAGAAGTATGGCCTCCTGCTCCGAAATCTTGAACCACGGTGCATGAACCATGTCCTGAAGGACACGGCTAATGAGCGCGGACGCTGAGAAGCACCGCTTCGTGGGGCTAAGAAGGGACTGTATGACACTGACATTAACCCCAGATACGGAAACACGCCTGCGAACGATGGCGGAGGGCTACGGGCTGAACCCTGCCGAGCTTCACGAGGATTTGCTGCGGCAGGCACTGGCAGCCGCCGAAGCGGAACTCAGCGAAACGCTGGCAGGACTGGACGAGAGCGCTGAGGCGGTTGACGCTGGACGCTGGATTACAGTGGACGAACTTGACCAGCGGCTGACGGCCCAAGCAACAAGTATTCGGGCGGCCAAAGCAAATGCAGGCAGCAGCACAGAAACCCTTGACAAAGTGACCTGCTGAACGATAGTGTTTCCTCTATGACTGACGCGCGGAAAACGATTGGGTCGCGCGGGGAAGCGGAAACGGTGGCGTTTTTGGAAGCGCGGGGCTACCGCATTGTGGATACGAATGTGCGGCCTCTGGGCGGCATGGCGCGGGGCGAGATTGATGTGATTGCCTGGGACGGCGAGTATTTGGTGTTCTGCGAGGTCAAGACGCGGCGGGTCATGGCGGGCAGTCAGGGAACACCGGCTGAGGCAGTTCATGCCCGCAAGCAGGCGCAGCTCGCGCGGCTGGCGCTGGCGTATGTTGCAAAGCATGAGTTAGACGATGTGCCGTGCCGATTTGACGTGGTGGAGGTCGTGCGCTGCCCGCCTGCGCCCGCTCGTTTCACCCTCCTGCGCGATGCGTTTCAAGTGACGGCGGAACTGTAAACCGTAGGGCAAGAATTAGAGGGAGCAGTACAAGAAAGAACCCCTCCCGCTCGTCCCTGGCACTTGCGGCATCCTGCCTCAGTGTCGCTCCCTCAGCACTGGCTCCCTGGAAGGCCCCTGTTAGGGAAGGGCTTCGGATTATGTTACGAGGCTTTGCATCTTGGCGAGAGGCAGAGCCATTT
>JAABUQ010003626.1_pt1 | contig 27866 bp, 24 predicted proteins | sample 5560001 | NCBI WGS metagenome assembly JAABUQ01 (sample SAMN10711888, study PRJNA513371) | rock metagenome | isolation source: Antarctica rocks | place: Antarctica: Victoria Land, Finger Mt nord | collected 2015-12-18 | reverse complement strand
CCAGCATCTAGGATGCACCGTGGCGGCGTCTACGACAGGCTATGACTGCCCGTGCCACGGCTCTAAGTACGACAGCATAGGCAATGTGACCCATGGCCCCGCCCAAATCGCCTTGAACTGGTTCGGCATCAGCCTAACCCCAAGCGGCGACCTGGAAGTGGACAAAAGCAAAAAGCTTCAACCGGAAGGCTATTATACTGTCGCCTAAATTGTCGCCTAATAGACCCCTCGGCGCACTCCCCTTAGAACAAGCGTACTCCTCCTAGAAAGCGACCCCGCGATGAGCGTTAAAGAACGAGAACCCGCCCCGCTGCCCCCGGCCTCCGGCGGGCGCAAGCCCTCCCAAGGCAGCCCACTGGCGCGGCTCAGCCAGGCGATTTACCGCCAGGCCCCCGAAGTGTGGGACAACCTGCGTCCTAAAGTGCTGGGCCACAACATCTACAAGTCGGTGTACCGCACCACGGCCTTCCCCAAGACCGAGCGCGAACGCTCCGAGGCGTTCTTTAACTCGTTCCTGCTGCACATTCAGCCTGCCAAGATTGAAAAGCACGCCCTGCGGTTCACGTACACGTTCGGGCTGGGCCTGCTGTCCATGTACCTGTTTATCCTGCTGACTGTCAGCGGGCTGATGCTCATGTTCTTTTACGTGCCAAGCACGGAGCAAGCCTACAATAGAATGCTGGATTTGCGCTCGGCGGTGTCGTTTGGCGGCATCATGCGCGGCATGCACTTCTGGTCGGCCAATGCCATGATCGGGGTGGTCTTCTTCCATATGTGCCGCGTGTTTTATACGGGCGCGTACAAGCCGCCGCGCGAGTTCAACTGGGTCATCGGCGTAATTTTGATGGTGCTGACCCTGGTGCTGGGCTTTACCGGCTACCTGCTTCCCTGGGATCAGCTGGCGTTCTGGGCGATTACGGTCGGCGCGGGCATCGCGGGCAAGGCCAACTGGGTGTCTGACCATGTGAATAACGCGATGCCGCCCGGTATGCCGCAGATGCCGCCCATCGGCGACCTGACCCGCTGGGCCTTGCTCGGCTCGGACACGGTCGGGCAGGAAGCATTGATTAGGTTTTATGTGCTGCACGTGGCGATATTGCCCGTCATTATCACGGGCTTTATTATCTACCACATGTGGCGCATCCGCAAAGACGGCGGCATTTCCAGCCCCAAAGAGTCGCCGGAATAAAGAACGGCCCCTCCGCCCCAATTCTGGGGTACTCGGAAGTAGGCCAAGCCTGCCCGTTCTTAATCTGAGTTCCCCAAACTTGGGGCGGTGGGGCCTCTTGCACTCCCCTATCAAACCCAACGAAACATTATGAAACGAGTACGCGAAGAAGAGATTTTCCCCCGAAACCCCAACAAGACCTACGGCCTGATGGAGCTGGTCAAGGGGTCATCCACGCGCGTTGACCGGGGGCCGGATGATATGGTATCATCATGGCCGCACCTGCTCATCCGCGAGGCTGCCCTGTTCGCCGCGTGTTTTGCGGTGATGCTGTTTCTCGCCGTGCAGGCCCCGCCGCCGCTGGAACTCCAGGCCAACCCGCTGAAGCCGCCGAACCCCGCCAAGGCTCCGTGGTACTTTCTGGGCTTGCAGGAACTGGTCGCCTATGATGCATTCTGGGGTGGACTGGGCATTCCGGGCCTTGTGGTGATTGGGCTGATGGCGATTCCCTACCTAGACCGGCACCACAGCGGCATCGGGCGCTGGTTTGCCAAAAGTCGGCGCACCGCCTGCGCCTTGTGGACAATCTACCTGGTGGTCGTGATTGTGCTGATTATCATTGGGGTGTACTTCCGTGGCCCCAACTGGGGATGGATCAACCCACTAAACCCGCCGCAGGAAGTGCAGTAAGAATTGACAGTCCTCTGCGCACCCATAGGCGGAGTGATAGGCAAGAAATAGGTACGCGATGTTTTTCTTTCGGTCTATGGTGTCCAAGTTTGTGTTCTGGAGCGTCGTGCTGCTCGCCTTGGTAGGCATTACGGGCGTGCGCGCTTTGTGGAACAACCAGAACGCGCCCACCAAAGACTTCACTTACTGGCAGAACCAATACAAGACAATCGCGTATGACCTGGCAAGCGACGAAGCTGTCAAGGAAGCCACGCGAAACACGCCGATTGAAGTCAAGCAGGTGACGGTCACCCAGTTTCCGCTGATTGAGCAGGACGGCTCCCAGCAAATGCGCGTAGACCGCTGCCAGTCGTGCCATATCGGGCTGGAAAACCCGCAGATGACAGCGGAGAAGATTATCAAGTCATCCACGGGCGTCACGGTTCCCACTGCCCAGGTTGCCGATTATCTGGACAAGCATGACGATGTCCGCGCCTTAGTAGAGACATTGGGCGCGCACCCCGGCATTGCGGTTGAAGGCGGCAGCCTGCCGTCCGGCACGGCTCCCACGCCTTACAATCAAGATGTGGAAGGCACTGAAACAGTTCAGCCGCTGGGCATCGTGCATAGCGCGAAGTTGCAGTACGGCGTTGTCACCGATGCCGTGCAAAGCGATACCGAGCTTGCAAACTTCAAAGTGCAGCGCCAGAACATGGTCAAGCACCCGTTCCCGACGTTCGGCTGCACCACGTGCCACTATGGGTCAGGGCGTGACTTGATCCAGAACAAGGCGCACCAGTTTGTCGGCGACCGGGTGCAAAGCAACAACGAGACGGTGGAAGGCGGCGGCATCACGCCCATCCCCGGCGTGCAGATGCTGCCTGCCAAGTACATGGAGGCCGCGTGCGCGCAGTGCCACGCCGCTTATAACGCCAAGACGTTCCAAGTCAGCTACCTGCCGCAGATGAAGACAATCGCGCGCGGCGAGCAGTTGTTCCAGCAGCAGGCGTGCTATGGCTGCCACAAGATTGAGGGTTATTCCAAAGGCAACATCGGGCCGGAGCTGACCCATGAAGGGCGCACCAAGCTGCTGTCGGCCATTGAGCACCAGTTATGGGACCCGCGCTACCAGGTCGGCACCTGTGTCATGCCCTACTTCTTTGCCGTGCGCCAGCATAACACCGACAACCCTGCCGTGGCTGCCGAAACAGTAGACCCGCGCGTTAAGACTGTCCAGCCTGCCGACATAGAAAACGATGACATATTGGCAACCCTGCGTCAGCATGGCTACGTGGCCGATGCTGCGCGCCAGGCCGATGTGGACGCACTGGCGACATTCATCGCGTCGCAGACAGGCCAAAGCTACTCGGAAGACGAGGCCAGCCGGTTCACGCGGGTCGCGGCATACAATATCGCTACGCCCGCCGAGGTGCCGGTCACAGTGGCCCAGGGCAAGCTGCTGTTCGCCTCCAGCGGCTGCTATGCCTGCCACTATATCGGCAACCCGGACAAGCCGCATGTGACGGGCGACCCCAAGTTCGGGCAGGGCGGGGTGGCTGGCCCAGAGTTGTCGTGGGAAGGCACGCGCCATTCGCATGAGTGGCTGGTGGCGCATTATAAGAACCCGCAGCAGTTCGTGCCCGGCTCCATCATGCCCATCTTCCCGTTCTCAGACAGCCAGCGCGCCGCACTTTCGCTGTGGGATGCCAGCAAGATGCCGCACAGTGCCGGGGCACGGCCTGTCTCGCCCGACCAGGACTTGCCGACCGCCGCGCAGCAGGCGCAGGGTGCGCAAAACCGTGACGTTCGCTACATGACCCGCTAACACTCAGCACGACACATAGAAGGACAGGCGACTTATGGCACAGGAAACAAAGCCTGGCAGCGAGAAACAAGGCAGCAAGTTTCACTATTACTCGGGCGGCGAGATTAAAGAGCAGGCCGGAACAGGGGTCAGCTCTGCCCTGTGGATATTCTGGACAGTTGTGATTATTGCCGCCGTCACTTTGGGCATTGCCAGCGGGGCGTTGGGGCCAAAGGTGCATGCCTTCCGCGCGCCGGATTCGTCTAGCGCTAACCTCAACAACATTCAGCAGCAGCTTAATGGGCGCGAGGCGAACGGCGCGCTACGCTATGCCTCGGTGAACCTGAACGACCTGCCCGTGCCTAATGGCGAGAGCATTGACCAGGCGGTTGTGCATGGCTCGGAAGTTTACCAGACTTACTGCATTGGGTGCCATGGCCCCAACCAGGATGGCAACGGCGTGAATGCGTCTTCCCTGAACCCCAAGCCGCGCAACCTCCGCGATGCCCCATTCATGCAGGGCATGTCGTACCAGCGCATTACCACTTCGCTGCACAAGGGCGTTCCCGGCACGGCCATGCCTCGCTGGGAGAACACACTCACCGAAGCCGAGATTGGCAACGTCATCGCCTATGTGTTCAGCCTGACCTCGCCCGCCGCGCCTGCCACAGTCAGCAACCCGGCTTCAGGTGGCTCCAAGCAGTACGTGAATGGCGTGCAGAACTCGCCCAAGCCAATCACTCCTGCCATTGGCGGCAACCCTGCCGCCAGCACCAACACCGCGCCGCCGTCGCAGTCCGGGCCATCGCCGGATGAAGTCAAGGCGCAGCTTGGCAATCTCAACAATGCGGACACGCAGAACGGCGCGGGCGCTCAGGCCCCGCCGATTGTTCTGCCCAAGCCCGGTGCGCCGGTGCCTGGAAGTACCACGCCCAATGGCATGTCCGGGGCGGGCACGGCCCCGTCTAGCGCCAACGGCATGTAATATCTCGCCGCTCCATTCGCGCCCTCAGAGCGCGCCTGGGGCGACAGTGCAAGAAAGCAAACATCAATGGCTGTTCAACAGATTATGCGCATGCAGCCTTCGCCCGCAGGCGGAGCCGAGCGCATTGAGCACGAAGACACCGCCGTCAAATGGGCCTTGTGGGCAGGCATCCTGTACCTGTGCCTATTTGGCGTGCTGGGCATTATCGCTGCCTTCAAGTTTATCATTCCCGACCTGTTCTATGGCTTCAACTGGCTCTCGTGGCCTCGCATCCGGCCCGCCCATGTGCAGGGGATGATCTTTGGCTGGCTGCTGCCGGTCTACATGGCGATGTTTTATTATATCGTCCCGCGTTTGACCGGCACCAAGCTGTTCAGTGAAAAGCTGGGCATTGCGACCACTTTAGTCTGGTCTGTGGGCATCCTGACCGCCACTATCGCCCTGCTCAACCCGACCGACAGCCTGAACCTCTACTGGATGACCAAGGGCAAAGAGTACGAAGAGTATCCCCTGATTGCCAATGGCATTCTGCTGGTTGGCTGGGTCATGCTGATGTGGAACATGCTGGGCACGTTCGCCAAGCGCAAATACACGCAGCTTTACGTCTCGCTCTGGTACATCATGGGCTGCCTGCTGTGGACGGCGTTTGTTTATGTCATCGGCAACTGGCCGTCGCAGGTGCTGCCGCAAGGGTGGGGGGCCGGCTTTAAGGGCCTGAATGATGCCAACATCAACTGGTTCTATGGGCACAGCGTTGTCGGCCTCATCGCTACTCCCGGCGGCTTGGGGATTGCGTACTATATCCTGCCCAAAGTCACCAACGCCCCTTTATACAGCCATAAGCTGTCGCTGATTGGCTTTTGGACACTGGGCGCGATTTATATCTGGAACGGCGCGCACCATATGATCTATGGGCCAATCCCGTACTGGCTGCAAACTGTCGCCACTATCTTCTCGTTTCTGCTGTTTATCCCTGTGCTGTCGCTGGTCACCAACTTCTTTGGGACAGTGCGCGGCGAGTGGCATCAACTGCGCACCAATGTGCCGCTCAAGTTTATCATTGCCGGGACTGTGTTTTATTTGCTGGTCTCCACGCAGGGTTCGTTCCAGGCTTTGCGCGCCCTGAACGCTGTGACGCACTTCACCGACTGGGTGATTGGGCACGCGCACATGGCGCTGTTCGGCACGTTCACATTCTATGCGTTCGCCGCCTGCTACTACACCATTCCGCGCATCTACAAGAAGCCGCTGTACTCCGAGGGCATGGCCGACTGGCACTTCTGGCTGTCGTTTGTCGGGTTTATCCTGTTCAGCACGGCTTTGTGGGTCGGCGGCTACTACCAGGGTTTGCTGTGGAACGATCCCAGCATCCCGTTCATTTCCACTGTCAACGCTGTCAAGCCCTTCTGGCACGTTCGCGCGGCAGGAGGGACAATGATGCTGATTGGCATGTTCCTGCTTGTCTGGAACCTGTACAAAACCGCCACTGTGCCCGCCCCGCCTGCCACCGAAGGGCAGATTGAGACCGCTGAGGGCAGCAGCCCCACCTCTGCCGCTGTCGCCAATGCCCAGGCGCACTAGGGCAGCGCACTGCCACCGAAACATTTGCTAAGCATCTACTATGGTCAAACCTGAAAAAAGCGCCCTCTTTACGGGCCTGGGAATTGCGCTGACCTTTGTGGTCGGCCTGACATTCACCATGCTCATCCCGTCGTTCAACCAGAACTGGTCTACCAATACATCCGAGCAGCCGGAGCACTTCCACGCTGTGTATAAGATCGCGGACTTCAAGGGGGCCGATGACAATTCCGCCGTTCCCTTAACTTCCACGGCAGGAATTGCCCGCGATCAGCTTGCGGGCTACACGCCTTTGCAGCAGCACGGGCGACTAGTCTACCAGCGCGAAGGCTGTTTGTACTGCCACTCGCAGCAGATACGCCCGCTGGAAAATGAGATGAAGCGCTACAGTATCGGCACCTCTTTGGCCGTGCCTGCCGCCGAGCGCGAGTATATCTGGGACCAGCCGCACTTTCTAGGCACGCGCCGCATCGGCCCGGACTTGTCGCGCGAGGGCGGCAAGCTGAGCGACGACTGGCACTATTCGCACTTCTTCTACCCCCGCCAGATGGTGCCTGGCTCGGTCATGCCCGCCTTTACATGGCTGTTTGACAAAGACCCCGACGGCAACCCTGTCCCCAATGCCGATGCCCGTGCCCTGGTCGCTTATGTGCAGACGTTGGGCTACGGACGCCAGGTTTATGACCCCACTTTGAACGGCGGCAAGGGCGCGTGGCGGTCTTGGCTCAAAGTGCAGGATCAGCAGTACAGCCAGGCCCAGGGCGCAACCGCCGTTCTGCGAGCCGCGCAGCCTGTCCTCGGCGGCGACAAGCCTTCGGCAACCAACCGCGTGCTGACGCCTGCCATTAAGCAGTAAGCGCTCGCCCAAAACGCAAAGCCTCCCGCCCCGCCGCCACTCATGGCAGCGGGGCTTTTGTTTTGCCTAGGCGTCGTGCTGTCACGCTAAGAGCGTGTAGAGAAAGCCATGAAGAGGCCCCCCCCGCCCCAATTCTGGGGAGCAATACAAAAGAAGGGCATTGGTCGCACTGTATCTTGCTCTGCTCCTGCGTCTTTCCGGCTCCCCAGAATTGGGGCGGGGGGGCCACTCCTGCCCTTCTCTGTTCCGTCTTTATGGCGTTTCTCAGTGTGGTTAAGCCAGTACCAACGACGGAACAAAACCGTCCGTCGTTGACACGCCCTAGAAACAAGTAAAAAACGCTATGGAAAAGCCGGTGCGCCGCGCTCGCCCTACGAGGCGCAAGCGGCCTCGCGGCGATGTTGCGTTTTACGGCCCAGGCAAAGTACAATGGATTGTCTTGGTCGCCAAGCCCCCGAAAGCGCTGCCATGCTGCCGTTCGCCAAACCAATTCCGCGCTGTGCGAAGCTCTGGCTTGCGCTTGCTTTCATGCTGGCAGCCTGTGCCTGCGGCCCCAAAACACGCGCGCAGGCCCAGCAAACATGCGCGCAGGCCGCGCCCGCTGGGCCGTTTGCGTGGCGCGAAACCACCCATGTCGTCAATGCCGGGTGGGGGCGCATGCTTCATCTGCACGGCGCGCGCTGGCTGTGCGTGGACAACTTGTACCCCCGGACGGGTTCGCTTCTGCAAATCCAAATCAGCACCGACAACGCGCGCACCTGGATACCCCTCGCCACTATCGCCGAGCCGGGCCGGAACCTGGACAACGGCAGCCTGGTGCTGATGCCGGACAACACGCTGCGGCTGACAGGCCGCTCCGTAGTCAGCGCCATCAACGACCGGGGGGAAGCGGTGCGCTCGTACCATCTGCCGGTCTACCAAAGCCGGAACGGCGGCAAAACGTGGGTGTTTCTTTCGCAGGTGGACACCAGCGAGCCGCTGCTGCAAGGGCCAGGCCAGCCCTCGGTGGGGCTGTGGGAGCCGTTTTTGTTCTTGCTGCCTTCGGGCAAAGTCGCCTGCGCCTACGCCAGCGAAAAGCACACGCAGGAGCGGCCCGCCTTCAGCCAAACCGTTGCGGAGCGCGTCTCCCCGGACGGCGGCAAAACGTGGGGCCGCGAGATCACGCTGGCCGCGCAGCCGGGCGGCGGCGGGCAAAGGCCGGGCATGCCCGTAATTGCGCGCATGGTCAATGGCCGCTATATCGCGGTGTATGAAATTATCGGCATCGGCGAGGGCGATGTGCATTACAAAACCTCGCCGGACGGCAAAACGTGGGCAAGGGGCATCGGCACGCCGATTGCGGGCCAGCATCAAGGGCCGTGGGTCGTGTCGCTGCAAAGCGGACGGCTTCTCGTCACGTCCTGCGAGAACCAGATGTCCTATAGCGACGATTTAGGGGCGACCTGGCACCTCGCATCCCCGCCGCCGTTTCCGATAGGGCACAATCTGTCCTGGCCCGCTATCTATCAAACCGGCCTCGACGAAGTCGCCGTGATGACAACCTGGCACGGGGTCAACCTGCGCCGGGGGCATGTTCTGCCCCTGCCGCGCGTGCCCACGGCGGCGCTGCGGGCGATGGGGAGATAAAAGAGGCACTGAGGCGGAGGGTCGGAACCTACCCCCAGCCCCTCCCGCCCTCCGGGCCTGCCAGTGCAGAAGCGGGAAGGGAGTCAGAGAAATTGTCTTTTGCCCTCTCTGCTCATCAGTGCGGCAACGCAAGGGAACAGAGAAGCCTATCCTACTCCCTTCCCGTTGCGGGAGGGGCCGGGGGTAGGTTCTTTCTGGCTCCCCAAACTTGGGGCAGGGGGGCTTTCTTAGCAATCTCTGGCTGGCCTCCCAACCTGTGACACTCTTCGGGTACAATCGGGTATGTCACTCCACGCCGAACTGCACCGTCACCTGGGCGGGGCAGTCGTGCCCCGCGTCTTCTGGCGCTACCTTGTCCGCACCCGCCATCCGCTCGCTCATCAGTTTCCCGACTACGAAGAGTTTGAGGCATTTGTCACGCGCCCCCGGTCATCGCTGGCCGAGTATCTGGAGCTGCACGCCCTTGTGGAGCCGTTTCAGACACTGGACACCTTGCCCTATTTCGTCTCCAAGCTCGTGCGCGGGGCGTATGTGTTTGAGGGCATCTGCTACCTGGAATTGCGCCACACGCCGTTTTACCGCACCGACCCCGCCCTGCCGCTCAGCGACAGAATCGCGCAGATGCGGGACGTGATCCAAACAATCGGCGAGGCAGGATACGACCCCAAGTTCCCGCTGCTCATGCGGCAAATCCTGTGCATGCACTCGCAATTGCCTGCCGAAGTCAACCGAGCGATGCTGAAGCTCGCCCACGACCTGCCCCACTATGTGTGTGGCATTGATCTGGCCGGGCCGGACATCTACTACGCAGGCCGCATGGACGAATGGGTGTCGTTGTTTGGAGAAGCGCGCGCTGAGCGCATAAAAACCACGGGCCATGTGTACGAAACCGGGGACGGCTGCCATCCGCGCCTGCTGCCGTTTTTGTCGCGTATTGGGCACGGCATTCAAATCCCCCTGCGGTTCCCTCAGCTGCTGGATGATGTCGCCGCCAGAGGGCAATGCCTGGAAGTGTGCCCCACGACTTATCTGAAAACGGGAACTTTACCCGACTTGTCTTCGCTCCGTACAGTATTCGAGCGCTGCGAGGCGGCGGGCGTAGATGTGATTATCTGCACCGACAATGCGGGCCTGCACAATGTCCGCCTGCCGTGGGAGTATGAAAACTTACTCACCCAAGACATCATAAACTTTGACCAATTGACCGCCTGCCAGGATGCCGCCTTCCGCCATGCATTCGCGTGGCCGCACCCGCACCCGCCGCGCGTCCTGCTCGATGCCATCGTTTCTGCCTCGCCGGGCATCGGCCCATAACCTGCTGACTAGACGCTTCAAGGAGAACCCATATGAACACACTCAAAACCAGCACCGGCATCGCCGCCGCTTTGCTCGCCGCCCTCGCATTCATCGCGCCGCTAGCCCATGCCCAGACCGCCGACCGTGGGGCCGTGCCCGAAAAGCACGACAGCAACACGCTGAGCAAGATCGGCAAAGCCATCCAGTACCCGGTGCGCAAAGCCGGCGAGAACACCAGCAAGAGCGCGCAGAAAGCCGCCAAGTCCACGCAGTATGTCACGCGCAAAGGCAGCGAGCATGCCAGCGTTGTGGCGCATCAAGCCACCGGGCAGAAGTCAGTCATCCGCCGCCGCGCAAAGGGCGTCAACCGCATTGTCACGCCCAAGGGCAAGCTGAAGACCATGTCCGGCAAGACAATAAAGTAAGATGGGCAAGGCCAGACAACAAAACAGCGCCGCGTCTTACCAAAAGACGCGGCGCTGTTTGAGTTACACGCCTACCGCCACAGCACGCCGATAATGCCAGCGCCCACTAGTATCACCACAAAAGGCACGCGCCGCGTCAGCCCCAGGGTAAGGCTTGCCAGCGCCAAAGCAACGCTGCGCACGCTCCACCCCGCGCCTGCCAAAAGGCGCAGCAGCACAATGGCAAACACGCCCACCACGGCCAGTCCCAATCCACGCACAAAGCCTTCCACAACCGGGTGATGCTGCACCCGCCGGTACACGCGGTCTACCGCCAGGATGAGCAGGGGCGGCAGCACAATGGCGACCAGGGCAAGCAACGCCCCGCGCAGGCCTGCGGTCAGGAAGCCTAAGCTGATTACCCACAACCCGCTTGGGCCAGGCGATACCTGGCCCACGGCGAGGGCCTGCCCAAACTGCGCCTCCGTAGCCCAGCCGCGCGGAACAAAGTCGGCATGCAGGCTGGGCACATTGCCTGTGCCACTGGTAGAAAAAAGGGAAGCTTTCAGCAAAAGCCCGAAGTACACAGCCAGGTTCATCGGAACGCGCGCCTCCTCGCCGTGCGCAGCGCATCCCGGCCCCACTGCGCTGACGCCCCAAGCGCGCCCGCGCCGCACAAAATCGCCAGTGTCGGCGCGTGCCCCAGGGCAGCCAAACCCGCCGCGCCCGCAAGCAGGACGACAGCCACGCCCAGCATCGCGCGCCCCTCGCGGCGGGCGGCAGCCAGGGCAGGCGCGGCCATCTGCCCCGCTGTCAGCCCGCCCAGCCCAACGGTCGCGGGCACAACGCCCTGGAGCGCATGGCGCACGACTAAGTCATGCTCAAAGTGCGCCAGCGACGCGGTGAGCGCGACAGTCACGCCCACGCTGGGCAGCAGCAGTCCGGCGAGGGCGAGCGCAATCCCCCACGCGCCGCCCAGGCGCCGCCCAATCAAGATTGTGAGGCCCAGCAGATTCATGCCCGGCGTCACCTGGCACAGCGCCCAATCCCGCACAAACTCCGCGTCGGTCATCCAGGCGCGCTGCTGCACCACGGCCCGCCGGATCAGGGCCAGCGTTGCCGCCCCGCCCCCAAACGACTGTGCTCCCACGCCAAGCCAAACACGCAGCAATTCGCCGCGCGTCGGCATTGGGGCGTGGGAGTGCGGGCCAGGGGAAGGCGTGTCGGGGCCGGATGTCATAAACTCTTACCTCGGCCCCAGTGTACCCGGTTGGGGCTGCGGCGTCTGGGCAAGCTTTGCTCCCCAAGGTTTGCGAGACTGGGAGCGGGGTAAACCAATGCTACCAATACCGTTTGTAGGAACAACGCACAGGGAGATACGCCATGACGCTGGTATGTTTGTTTGACCTCAATGAGACTTTGCTGGACATGAGCGCCCTGGACCCGCTGTTTGCGTCCGCGTTCGGCGAGGGCAAGACGGTGCGGATGCAGTGGTTCCAGCAGCTCTTGCAGTCCGCTTTGGTATCTACGCTGCTCGGGCCATACATTGACTTTACCGCGCTGGGGGACGGCGCTTTGGAGATGACCGCCGCGCGCCACAAACTCACCCTGACGGCGGCGCAGAAGACAGCCATCCTCGGCGGGATGCGCACGCTGCCGCCGCACCCGGATGTGCTGGGCGCACTGCAACAGCTTCGGCAGGGCGGCGCGCGCCTGGCGGCGCTGACCAACTCTCCACTCCAAACCGCGCAGGCGCAGGTGCGCTTTGCCGGGCTGGCAGATATGTTTGAGCAGGTGCTTTCCGCCGACAGCGTGCAGAAGCTGAAGCCTGCCCCCGAGCCATACCACTGGGCGGCCCGCCAGATGGGAGTGCCCATCGGCGACACCTGGCTGGTGGCCGCCCACTCGTGGGACACGACCGGAGCGCGCAAAGCCGGCTGCCGCACGGCGTTTGTGGCCCGCCCCGAACAGCCCTTAGACCCCCATGCCCCGCACCCCGACATTGTCGGCGCGAACCTCGCCGCAGTCGCAGCGCAACTGCTCCAAGCTTCCGCGCCTTCTTAGCCCAAACCCAGCACGCCTATAAGATAACCTAGCACGCCTATAAGATGTTGACCGCGCGGGCCGCCAGCAGCGCAATCACGGCCAGCGAGATGGTGGCCTGCACCATCATCAGCAGCTTGGCCCAGCGCGACAGCACAGCCGTATCGGCGGGCGACAGGGCCGTGCTTGTGTTGAACGCTAGAAACAGATAGTCCGCGAACTGCGGTGACCAGTTTTCCACGCCAATCTCGGCCCGCTGCCCGGCATCCAAAGACATCTGCGGGAACAGAAATGCCCCGTCCATGTGTCCCGGTCGCAAGCTGCGCATGTGCGGGCCTCCGGCATCCAAGCGCCAGTACCACGACGCAAAGACGAGCACATTGGTCACCCACAAGGCGGCGGCGGAGCGCAGCAGAGTGGTCGGCGACTCTTTATGCAGCGGCAGTGCGTGGATCAGCAGCGCAAGCGAGGCAATCATAAACAGCGTGATGACGACGAGCAGGGCGTGCCCCAAAATCTGGTTGAAGTTGTGGTGCCCTCGGCGACGCGCCACCACCAGCGGCACTTGCAGCACCGCCACCATCGCCAGCAGCAGCCAGCGCGGGCCAACCGACAGGTTCTCGGGCAGGGCCATATATAGGCCCCCGACCGCAAACCCCGCGACAATAGCGGGCCAGCGCGGCTCGGGGTTGGTTTCCTCGGCGTGAGGCATGTGGAAATGGCGCGTGCGGCGCATGGTTTCTTTGAGTGGATTGTTCATAATTTAATTGCATTGTCCATAATAAACCTAATTGCGTTATCCATAATAAATGGTGTGCGGCTTTTCCTGCCCAGCCTAGACCGGGCGGCAGGCGCGAGCTTTGAAAGAAAGTGTTTTCATAGTTATCAGCCAAATCCATGTGTACCCGGTCAAGTCGCTGGGCGGCGCGGCCCGTCAAACCGCCTGTGTTGAGCCGCGCGGTTTGCGGCATGACCGGCGCTGGATGGTGGTTGACCCCGAAGGGCGCTTCCTCACGCAGCGCACCCTGCCCCGCATGGCCTTGATTTCTGCCCGCACCGACAGCGATGCTTTGGTTTTGCAGGCCCCGTCTCTGCGCGCTTTGCACGTCCCCCTCACGCCCCCGGCAGGCAGTGGCCTGGTAGACGTGCGCGTGTGGCAAAGCGAGTGCCGCGCCCTGGCTGTCAGCCCCGATGCCGACCGCTGGCTGTCCGATTTTCTGCAATTTCCCTGCCGACTTGTTTACATGCCCGACCATACCCAGCGCCTTGTTCCCGCCCCTTTTCGCCGCGCGCAAGGCATTGTCTCGTTTGCTGATGCGTTTCCCCTGCTGCTGGTGGGCGAAGCCTCGCTCCATGACCTCAACACGCGCCTTGCGGTTCCCATCCCCATGGACAGGTTTCGGCCCAGCATTGTTGTTTCGGGCACGGCCCCTTACGCCGAAGATAGCTGGCAGGCCGTCACCCTGGGCGAAGCTTTGTTTTATGTGGTCAAGCCCTGTGCCCGCTGCCTTGTGACCACCATTGACCAGGCCACTGGCCTGAGCGATGGCCCGGAGCCGCTGCGCACCCTGGCTTCCTACCGCCGCCAAGGGGAGAAGGTCGTCTTCGGCCAGTATTTAATACCCGCCGCGCCCGGCACTGTTTCTGTCGGCATGCGCGTGCAGGCGCACGGCTAAGACGCTGCTTTGTCAGGGCTAAAACGCTGCTTTGTTAGGCTTCGCGGCCCGCACCCCCTTTTCCTGCCTGCGCCGCTTGGCTTTGCCCGTCAGCCTTCGCAGTTTCTACACTTGTGGGTATAAGCATCCTGCCCGCACTCAAGGAACACCCTCCATGCGCCTTTCCCGAACCAAACCCCGCCCCACCGCCACCTCACTGCCGCCCGACCCTATTCACGAAAACATTGATGCCGTGGTCGCGATGCACGCAGCAGGCGAACGCCTCGTAGACACGCACCAGCGCACAGTCGAGTCGCTGACCGTGTGGCTGGGACGCCCGCAGTTTTTCTACGGCATCCTGGTCGGCGTCAGCTTGTGGATGCTTGCCAACAGCCTGGCTCCCCTGCTGCGCCTGCGCCGCATTGACGACCCGCCATTCTTCTGGATGCAGGGGCTGCTCGGGCTTGCCGGGCTGCTGATGACCACCGTGGTCTTGATTACCCAAAACCGCCAGGGCAAGCTCGCCGAGCGTCGCGAGCAACTGGAATTGCAGATGAGCCTGCTGACCGAGCAGCGCACCGCCAAGATTATCTCACTGCTGGAAGAATTGCGCCGCGACATGCCCACAGTCCACAACCGCACCGACCACGAAGCCGATGCCCTCACCCGCACTGTCAACCCGCACGAAGTGCTTGCCATTTTAGAGGCCAAACTGGAAGAAACCCAGGAAACCGACGCCGCCACCGAGATTGTGACCCGCGAGATTGACGATGCCGCCGCCGAAACCCAGCAGAATGTCCGCCAAGCCCAGGAGCAGCATCTTCCGCAGTAAAGGACAAGCCTCGCCTGCCTTCCCCGGCCTCAAGAGTCCCTCCCCTTTAGGAGAGGGACTTCCAAGCACCGAGGAGGGACTCCTAACCTCTTCCTTTGAGCGTTTCCACGGCGTACCAAGCCATGACCGCCGACGGAACAGTTTCTTCCATCGTTACAATGCGCTTGCAAAGCCCTGGAAACGCGCCTGCAAACCCCACAAAACATGGGTAAAATTGGGGCGGTGCATCGCTTGACAGCCGCGCGCAAAGCCAGTATAATACCCTTGTCGCACCTGCCAATGTCGGCCCGACAGTTGGATGCTCACTTCGGCAGTGCGGGAAACGGGCGGTTGGCTCAGCGGTAGAGCGCTTCGTTCACATCGAAGATGTCAGGGGTTCGAATCCCTTACCGCCCACCACAAGAAAATGCAAAGCCGGAAGCACTGCTTCCGGCTTTTTGCTTGCGCGGGCTGCAACCTTTTGCGCGCCGCCGTGTCAGACAAGCAAGGCGGCATTCATAGGGAATGCCAAGCGGCGACGAACAGCTTGTGCCTCTGCTTGGAAATCTAGCCGCTTGAGGAGAACACGCATTTTGATGAAAGCAAAAATCGTTTTGGAAAAAGCAAGAATTGTTGGCGCGCTGGGCCTGCTGCTCTGCACGTTCGGCACGGCGCATGCGCAGGCAAAGTTTTCGTTCGCCACCACGCCGGGCCAGCTGCCCAAGACCGTCGTGCCGACAAGTTATAAGTTAAGCGTGTGGCCTAATCCGAAGACGCTGGCGTTTATTGGTACGGAACTCGTGAGCATCAATGTCACGGCCCCCACAAAAACCATTACTCTCAACGAACTTGGCCTTGTGGTTACTCATGCATCCCTAGATGATGACAAGGGAGGGGTGCAGATTGTCCCTATGGTCAAAGCCGACGACAAAGCACAGACGCTAACATTAACGTTTTCCAAAACGGTTACGCCTGGCAAGCATCGCCTAGTGATTAATTATTCCGGCAAAGTGGGATTGCAATCGCAGGGGCTGTTTGCGGTCAAATATCTCACTCCCGCCGGGAAGCCCAAGCTGATGTTCGGCACGCAAATGGAGCCGACCGATGCCCGGCGCATGTTCCCCTGCTGGGACGAGCCGGCGTTCAAGGCCACGTATCAACTAAGAACAATTGTGCCGCAGTCATTTATGGCCGTGTCAAATACGCCGATTAAGCGTGAGGACTCGCTCCACAATGGCCTGAAACAAGTTATATTCGCGCCCACCCCGCCGATGGCAAGCTACCTTGTCGTGCTGTGCGCCGGGGAGTTTGAAGCCTACACAGGGCAGGCCGCCGGGGTCAAGCTGCGCGTGCTCACCACCGAGGGCAAAAAGGCGCAGGGCGCGTATGCCATGAGCGTCATGGAGAAAATACTGCCCTACTACAACCAGTACTTTGGGGTCAAGTACCCGCTGCCCAAGCTGGATTTGATAGCCATTCCCGGCGGCTTCCAGGGCGCAATGGAAAACTGGGGCGGCATCACCTACAACGAAAACATAATACTCTTTGACCCCAAAACGTCCTCCGAGGCGGCAAAGCGGACGATCTTCAATGTCGTCAGCCACGAGACCGCGCACCAATGGTCAGGTGATTTAGTCACAATGGCCTGGTGGGACAATTTGTGGCTCAATGAAGGCTTCGCGTCATGGATGGCAGACAAGGCGAGCGACCACTTCAACCCCGAATGGCATGTGCTGGACCACGCCGTCGCCCAGAAGGACGACATCCTGGAGTCGGACAGCTACACTACGACGCACCCCATCCAGCAGGCAGTTGGCGACCCTGCGCAGGCGGCGGCAGCCTTTGACGAAATCACTTACCAAAAGGGCGAAGCGGTCATTCGCATGTTTGAGGACTACCTGGGAGAGGGCACATTCCAGGCTGGCATCCAGCGTTACATGCGCGCCCGCAAGTATTCCAGCTCCACCACAGCGGACTTGTGGGATGCTCTAGGACAGGCATCAGGCAAGCCGATGGCCTTGATCGCGGCAGGGTGGACCGAGCAGCCCGGCTTTCCCGTGGTGCTGGCGCATGCTGTGCCCGGCGGCGGCGTGCTCTTGACACAGGAGCGGTTCGCCATTGACACGCCCAGTCCCAAACCGGAGTTCTGGCAGGTGCCGGTGACGTTTACGCATCAAGCAGTCGGCGGGCCGACCAGTGGCGGCCTGCTGCTGCCCGGCGATAAGCCTGCCACTCTCGCGGCTCAGCCCGGCGAAGCGCTGGACCTGAATGCCGGCAACCGGGGCTTTTACCGCGTGCAACACGCGCCCGCCCTGTTCGCGCCGCTCGCCGCCCAAGTGGAAACCCTGACGCCTTCCAGCCGCATCGGCCTGCTGGGCGATACATGGGCGCTGGCAAAAGTGGGGCGCGTGCCGGTGGCTAGCTTTCTTGACCTGGCTGACCACACGCGCAATGACACCGACCCTGCGGTCAACAGCCAGACATTCGGGTCGCTGTACGAGATCAATGGCCTGGAGCGCGGACAGCCGGGCCGGGCGGCATTCCAGGCGTACCTGCGCGGCGTGCAGGCCCCCCGCTTTGCCACTCTCGGATGGGACGCCGAGCCGGGCGAGGGCAGCGGCAACGCTGTTTTGCGCAGCACCCTGATTGGCGAACTGGGAGCCTTGGGCGACCCGGCTGTTATTGCCGAAGCCCGTAGGCGTTTTGCCGCGTATGTCAAAGACCAAAGCACGCTGCCCGCTAATCTCATCGGCCCGACCCTAGGTATTGTCGGACGCTACGCCGACCAGCCCACGTACAATCAGCTTTTGACGCTCGCGCAGGCCACGCCGGACTATCGCCAGAAGGTGCGTTTCTACGGGGCGCTGTCCGGCGCACAGAACCCCACGCTCGCCCAGCAGACACTGAACTTGACCCTGTCGCCCCAGCTTGCCACTATCCCGCAGGCGGTTATACAACTGGTCGCAGGCGTCGCGTTTGGCGGGGAGCAGCCTGACCTCGCCCTCTCGTTCTTCCGGCAGCACCAGGCGGCTTTGCTCGCAAACCAGGATGCTCTTTCGCGAGTGTTTGCCATCCCCGCATTGTATGGCGCGTTCAGCGACAACGCCCACGCCGATGAATTGGCGGCTTACGCCAAAGCCAACCTGCCGCCGGATGCCGCGCCCCAAATCGCAAAAACCGTGTCGCGCATTCGTGCCGCCGCTGCCCTCAAAACCCGCATCCTGCCGGATGTGGACAGATGGGTGGCTGTGCATGGCAAAACCGCCTCAGCCCGGTAGCCCGCCCCCGGCATAACCGCCCGCGCCCATCAACGCAGCCTGCCCCAATCGGGGCAGGCTGTTTTGCTGTCAAGGGGCTTTCGCCGGGTGCAGCCTCCGCGTTGGCACGGCTTCTTCTCTCTGTTGACACGGCTTCTTCTGCGCTTTGCTTCGGCATTGCACCTGTGTTTCTGCGGCTTTCCAACGACGGAACAAAACCGTCCGTCGTTGGGACAGGCTGTAAACGAATGGGAAACGCGAGAGCAAAAGGCTTAAGAGGCCCCCCCGCCCCAATTCTGGGGAGCCAGAAGGAACCTACCCCCACCCCTCCCGAAGCGGGAAGGGAGTAAGAGAATTGTCGCTTGCCTTTTTGGTGTTCCAATGCAGCAACGCAAGGGAGATAAGGAAAGCTTAGTCCTACTCCCTTCCCGCTTCGGGAGGGGTGGGGGGTAGGTTCCAGCTCCCTATTATTAACGCGGGGGGCCTTCCTAGCATTTTCTAGACACACGCTCAGCCCAAAAAGGATCACGCCCTGCCAAGCCGCGCAGAATTAAACACTTCGCTGCTCCAAAACAAAGTCCACTTCAAACGTGCGCTGCCACGGCAGGGTCACGCTGCCCGGTGCAAGCCGCAGGCCCGCGCCCACGCCGCGCGCCTGCAAAGCTTGTAGGGCATCCGAAAGATGAGAGGCAATCACGGCGCAGGTCGCGGCTTGTTCGTTGGGACTGTCCGGGTCAGGCTCCTGCCGTCCCCATTGCCGCGCGGCATCGGCGCGCGCCAGCCGCCGCGTGAGAGTTTGATAACCCCAGTCTTCCAAAAAGCGATGGGCGAGAAAAATGCGCTGGGCGTGCGCGCGGGCCGGGTCTGCGCCGATTCGCTGCGCGCACGAGGCCTGCGCCGCCACGACGCCCAGCGTATTGCCCGCCGTGTTCCATGCGCCGTAAGCGGCCAGCGCGCCCAGGTCAAGCGGGCAGCGAGCGTCTAGCAAATGCTCCATCAGCAGGGGGTCAGCGCCGTTGGGGTAGGCGACATCGGCGAGGGCAACCGGCTTGCCCTGCGCCTGCCAGGCGGCGAGTGTCGCGATCCATTGCGCGTAAGGCTGGGTGCGCGCGGCCCGGTCGGCTTCCAAAAACTCCGGGCGGTAGTCGGTGCGGCGCGGGGACGGGGTTGCCACGCCCAGAACAACGTCTGCATCCTTGGGGCTTGACGCGAGTGCGCACCCGCAGGCCGCAATCTGCGCCTGCACGGTTTCGCGCACAGGCCGGTCTTCGTAAGGGGCGACCAGAGCCGCATCGCTGTCAATCGCATAGCACGGCCAGATTGTCGGAGCAGAATTGTCATGGGCATTCAGCCGCGCGGCAACCAGGGCCGACCCGACTTCATCCGCGCCGGGGTACAGGCGCACGCGGCCCGAAAGCGCAGGGCCAACCAGGTTTGTCCAGGCCGCAATCCAGTCGCGCTCACGCGAGGGAAAGCCCCACGGGCTGGTGTCATCCGAGGTCAGCAGCAGCGAAGCCAGGTCGCCACGGGCGGCCATGTCCAGCAAGCCCAAGTTGACCGTGTGGTTGCGCAGGCGACGCCCCAGCCAGTCGGCCAGTATCTCCGGCGGCAGAAGCGCCTGCACTTGTTGAAGCTCCCGCTGCCCGTCATTGTCTAAAACGCCGCACTCCTGCTGATGGGCGAGCCGGGCATAGGCATAACACTTTGTGCCCCACTGCGCCCAGTACGCGGGTTCCTCTACGGCATCGTCGGCATTGGAAACGCGCGTAATCAGTGAAAACGCATGCACAGGGCAGCGCGCATTGACCTGGGCAAGCTGCCCCAGCCGACCCAGCGCATAGGCGGCGCTGCCATGCGAGGTGCGGGCATTGATTAAATTGCCAAACGCAAAGTAGTCACACGAGACAATCGCCGCCTGGGCCTCATTTGCAGCGGCTGCAAGCCACGCATCCAGCGCCAATAGGTCGGCGGACGCGCGCCGGTGTCCCCGAATGTCCGGGGGAGGCAGCAGCACCCGCGCCCCGCCAATCGCGCCCAGCATCTGCGGATAGCGCGTGTTGACAGGCCGTTCATCCAGGGGAACCAGGGCCAGGGTGAGGGGTATAAGCATTGCTCGCATAGGCTGATTAAAAGATGATTATAGGGTAATGAGTGGTTGTGAAGGGTGGTTGGCGGGCAGGGGCCATTGCCAAAGACGCCGCGCCAACAACATTGGCATCCGCGCCCAAGGCGGCGCAGACGACTGGACACTGCGCGCCGTGGGGCAGGGCGCGGGCGCGCAAAACGGCGCGGGCGGGGACAATCAGCGCATCGCCCAGCGCGGCCAGGCCGCCGCCAATTATGATCAAATCCGGGTCAAGGGTGTTGGCAAGGCTGACCAACCCATAGCCTAAGTATTCGCCGGTCTGCGCAATCGCCCGCGCCGCCGGGCTGTCAGGATTGTTCTGCGCCGCCAGTGCAATCTCATGGCCTGTCAAGCAGGGGACATCTTCCCCGGCAATCTCCCGGTAAGTGCGGGCCAGACCCGGCCCGCTCACATACGCTTCCCAGGTGCCGACATGCCCGCCGCCGTCGGTGCGCGCCTCGGCGTCCATGCTGAGCAGCAGATGCCCAAACTCGCCCCCGCCGCCATGCGCGCCGTGGTGCAGCTTGCCGCCAATGAGCAAGGCCCCGCCCAGTCCCGTGCCAACGGCGAGAAAGACCACTGTCGGCAGGCCCTGCGCCGCGCCAAACCGTGCTTCGCCCATCGCCAAAGCATTGACATCGTTGTCCACAAACGCAGGCACGCCCAGGCTTTGCGCGAATGCCGTCTTAATATCAATGCCTGCCCAGCCGGGCAGCAAGTTTGTGGCGGAAAGGACAACGCCGCCCACAGGGTCAATCTGCCCGCCCGCGCCAATGCCGACCGCCTTTATCGGCACGCCCGCACACAGCGAATCAGCCAGCGCGAGGGCGGCTTCCAGGACGTGCGCCCCGCCTTGCTGCGCCGGTGTGGGAATGTCTGCGCGGCGAAGGACACGGCCCTGCGCCGTGACAACCGCCCCGGCAATCTTGGTGCCGCCAATGTCTATGCCCAGAAAGTCAGCCATGCCAATTCTGTACAGGGGTTATTTCAGCGTGATGGGGATTGTTTGAGAGAAGCAGCAAAGCGGGCCGTAATCTGCTGAGGCCGCGTAATTGCCCCACCGACCACCACTGCCCACGCCCCGGCCTCCAGGGCGGCCCGCGCCTGCTCCGGGGTGGCAATCCGCCCTTCGGCAATGACAGGCACCTGCAATCGCGCTGCCAATGCGCGCACCAAGTCTATATCCGGCCCGGTTTGCTGGGGGCTGTAGGGCGTATAGCCGGACATGGTGGTGGACACAAACGCCGCCCCGGCCTCCTGCGCCGCGATGCCTTCGTCCAGGGTAGACACATCCGCCAGGACATCCCTGCCCGTCGCCTGCCGCACCATTCGGATAAACTCGCCTGCCGTGCCGCCTTCCGGGCGCGGGCGAGCCGTGGCATCCACGGCAACGATGTCCGCGCCTGCCCCTGCCACCGCCTGCGCGTGCAGGACGCTGGGCGTAATATAAACATCAAAGCCTAACGTGTCCACTTTCCACAAGCCAATCAGCGGCAGCGTGGACACGGCCCGGATCGCGGCAATGTCGGGCGGCGTGCCTGCCCGGATGCCCACCGCCCCGCCTGCGATGGCCGCCTGCGCCATGCGTGCCATAATGTCTGCCCCGAACAACGCTTCGCCCGCGAGCGCCTGGCAGGACACAATCAAGCCGCCCTTCAGCTCTTGCGCAAACTCGCTCATGCGCCAGTGTAACCGCCCGCGCCTATGTTTGTCAAGAAAAGAGGGCCTTTGTCCAAGAAAGCGCGCCTTTGCCTCCAAGCAGGACAAGGCCGGAGAAGGAGACAGGGCCGGGCGCGTACAATAAGCGCCTGACACTGTTTGGAGGCCAGCAGGCACCATGACCACCCGCCCCGCCATCCCGCCGCCCTTGTTCCAGGCCCGCCCACTGGGCGACTGCGCCGTGCGCGTAGCTTTGGGCGAGGCGCATGACCTTGGCACCCAGCTTCGCCTGCGCCGCTTTTGCGACTGGCTGGCATTGGCAGCCCTGCCCGGCGTGGCGGAGTGGGTGCCCGCGTACACATCGGTCACGGTGTTCTACGCGCCCGAGCAGATAGGCTACGAGGCACTGTGCCGGGCTTTGAGGCAGGGCGCATGGGACAGGACGCCCGCGCCTATGCCCCCCGGCAAACTTGTGGAACTGCCGGTGCGCTACGGCGGCGACGGTGGCCCCGACCTGGCTCCCCTGGCCGCACGGCATGGCTTGTCTGTGCTTCAAGTGGTGGCTTTGCACGCCGCGCCTGTTTATGATGTGGTGATGGTGGGCTTTCTGCCGGGCTTTCCCTACCTGCGCGGCCTGCCCCTGGCCCTGCACACGCCGCGCCTTGCCACTCCGCGCATCCTGGTGCCGCAGGGCAGTGTGGGCATCGGCGGCGCGCAGACCGGCGTGTACCCCTGCGCCTCGCCGGGCGGCTGGCATTTGATTGGGCGCACGGATACGCCTTTGTTTGACATTGCCCGCGACCCGCCTGCCTTGCTTCAGGCCGGGGACCAGGTGCGCTTTGTGCCCATGTGAACGCGTGCTCTTTGTTCTTGCCTTGAGGGCACGGTTTTGCTTTCAACAACACTTATGCAAATAAACATCACCTATGCAAGTTGACATCAATGCTGACCTGGGCGAGCGCGCCGACCCCGGCCCTTTGCAGTCTGATAAAGACCTGCTGGGCAGCGTCACGTCCGCCAATCTGGCCTGCGGGTTCCATGCCGGCAACCCCAACCTGATGGCGCTTGTGGTGGAAGCCGCCGTCCTGCGCGGCGTCACTGTGGGCGCACACCCCGGCCTGCCTGACCGCGCCGGCTTTGGACGGCGCGCGCTGCGGGTCACGCCGGATGATGTGTACAGCCTGGTTTTGTACCAAATCGGCGCGCTGGATGCGTTTTTGCGCCGCTGGGGCAAGACCGTGGCCCATGTCAAGCCGCATGGCGCTTTGTACTCTATGGCCGAAGATGACGATGCTTTGGCGCAGGCCATCGCGTATGCGGTCTCTGATTTTCACCCCCAAACGCGCCTAGTGGGCTTGTCCGGCGGGCGGCTGGTGCAGGCCGGAACCGAGCGCCGATTGCCTGTTTTGCGCGAAGTGTTCGCCGACCGCCACTATCTGCCCTCAGGCCGCCTCGTCCCGCGCGACGCCCCTGAAGCCCTGGTGGATGACCCGCGCCTGGCCGCGCGCCGCATGACATTGCTGCTGACTAGCGGCGCGCTGCCCGCCTGCGACGGCACGCCGCTGGCCCTCGCCGCCGACACGCTCTGCCTGCACAGCGACCATTCCGGCGCGCCGGAGCGTGCCCGCCTGCTGCGCGAGGCCCTGGAAGCCGCCGGGATTGCTGTTCGCGCCCCGGTGTAGGAGTTTCTTTCCCGTGCATAGGAGTCCCTTCTCTGTGCTTCGGAGGGACTCCCCCGCCTCGGAGTTTCTCCCCTCCCGCTCCAAACCATAATGCCCCTGCCCACATTCCACGCAGACACGCCCGGCCTGCTGACGACAATCCAGGACAGCGGACGTTCCGGCTTTGCGGCCCAGGGCGTGCCGGTCGGCGGCGCGGCGGATGCGTGGGCCGCCCAGGTTGCCAACCTGCTGGCGGGCAATCCTCCCGGCGCGGCGTCCCTGGAAATGACCTTGACCGGGCCGGCTTTGCGCGTTTTGCGCGATGTCACTGTGGCTGTCTGCGGCGCGAACTTATCGCCCTTTGTTGATGACAAGCCCCTGCCGATGTGGCGCACGGCGCGCCTGGGCGCAGGCCAAACCTTGCGCTTTGCGCGCCGCGAAAGCGGGGCGCGGGCGTACCTCGCGGTTGCGGGCGGGCTGAGCGTGCCGCGCGTGCTGGGCAGCCGATCTACGCTGCTGCGGGCAGGCTGGGGCGGGCTGGGGGGCCGCGCCCTGCGCTCGGGCGATGTGCTGGAAGCGGATGCCGCGCCCGGCCTGCTTCCCCCCGCTGGGCGCGGCTTGCGGCCCGCCGACATTCCCCGCTATCCCGCCCTGGTCGCGCTGCGCGTGGTGTTAGGCCCGCAGGACGATTTGTTTTCTGACAGCGCCCGGCACGCGTTTTTGACGGCGCAGTACGAGGTTACGGCGCAGTCCGACCGCATGGGCCTGCGCTTGCAAGGGCCGCCTTTGGAGACACTCGCGGGCGATGCGGGCGCGCTCGCGTCGGAAGGCGTGGCGTTTGGGTGCGTGCAGGTGGCGGGAAGTCAGCCGGTGCTGCTGATGGTGGACTGCCAGACAACCGGCGGCTACCCGGTGATGGGCGTGGTCATCCGCGCGGACTTATCGCAGGCCGCCCAGTGTGTTCCGGGAACAATGGCGGTGTTTCAAGCCGTCTCTTTGGAAGAGGCGCAAAACGCCGCGCGCGCACAAACGCGATTTTTGCGGGCTTTGGCGGGCGCAGTCGGCAGATAATTGCTGCCGCGTGCTTAGGGTGGCAAAGGCGCGTCTCTCTTGTTCCAAGCGCGTTCTGCCGAGATACCAACGACGGAGCAATTTGTTCCGTCGTTGGCACGGGCTGGAAAAGCCCTGACAACGCGCAAGCGGCGGGCGCAAAACGCGCTTGCAGCAGCGGGCTAAAGACAATTCGGCGGGCGTGTTTGGCACAAAACTTGCAGCAAGGCACTGCATGCCGCGCTTTTCTTTGCCCGAGCTTACGAGCTTTTTCGCAGAGACAGGCGGGGAAGGCGCGGCTCCAAAGCGGATTGCGCCGGATTCATGTTATAATTAGCTATATTTTGATTAGCTTGAGATGACGGCGCGTCTTTGGCGGCGTGCATCGCGCTTGCGCCTTCCCGAGGCGCGACGAAAGGTTGTTCTGTGTCCACTGCGCTTAGATCACAATCGGTTCCCGCGGCTGAGTTGGAACCGGAACAGTATTCATCCGGCGTTTCTTTTCAGGAATACGTCGCGATATTGAAGCGGCGGCGCTCGCTGATTTTGCAGGCGTTTCTGCTGATTGCCATTGTCGGGGTCATTGTGACGTTTCTCACCAAGCCGGTTTACCAGGCGACAGGCGAGATGCTGATCGACCCGCCAAGCATGACAGTCAGCCAGGTCAACACGGAAAGCCCGCTGTCAGGCTTGTTTGGGATTGGGGCGCAGCAGTCCACCGCGACAGTCGCGCAGGTGCTGCAAACCCTGCCTTTGCAGCAGCAGGTCTTCCAAAAAGACGGCCAGGTGGAGTTTGGCATTGTGCCGGGCGGCGATACCAACGTGATTGACGTGGCCGCAGAAGCCACTGACCCGCACACCGCCGCGCTGGCTGTCAACGATTTGATGGGCAACTATATTCAGCAAAGCAGCGACCAGAGCGTGGCGGATTTGGAGAATGCGCGCCAGTTTGCGCAGCAGCAAAGCACGGCGGCCCACAGCAGCCTGGTGCGCGCGGAAGACGCGCTGCGGGCCTTTCAGTTGCGCTACCATATCACCGAACTCGGCCAGGATCAAGGCAACCAGATTTCGCTTGTGGCGGGCTTGTCGCGCGACTATGACGGGCAAAAAACGCAGATGGATGCGTTGCAGGCACGTCTTGCCGCCGACCAGGCGCTGATTGGGCAGCAGCCGGAAAACCAGCAGCATACCTTGCTGTCCACCAATCCAACGATTGAAGGGCTGCAAGCGAACCTGCGCGGCTTGAAGGTGCAGAAACAAGCGGTTACGCAAAAAGGCGGCTTCAACCCCAACGGCAAAGCACCCGCCATTCTCGCCCTGAACGCGCAGATCGCCGAATTGCAGCACCAACTGGACTTGCAGCCCAAGCTCAAGCCTAACGTTTCCAGCAACCCCAACGGCGTGCGCGAGAACCTGCGGGCGGGCATCGTAGACCTCAACGCAAACATTCGGACGCAGACCGCCTACCTAGCCGCGACTGCGGCGCAGCTTGCCAGGGCACGCGCCGCCCTGGGCCGCTTTCCCGACCGTCAGCTAGAGCTGGGCCGCCTGCAAAGGGCGCGGGACGGCGCAGCGCACAGCGCGCAGACATTTGACAGCTCATTGTCCGAACTGGCTCTGCGGGAGAAAGCGCGCCATGCGTCGGCCCATGTGATCCAGCCTGCCGCCGCGCCGGTCAACCCTGTGCGGCCCAAAAAGGCCCTTAATATCCTCTTTGCGTGCCTGATTGGATTATTTGTAGGCATCTGCCTCGCGCTCTTGCAGGAGTTCCTGGACGACCGCATCAACACATTGGAAGACGCCGACCGGCTGCTGGGCCTGCCGTCGCTGGGCCGCGTGCCCGCGCTGACCGGGGACGGCGCGCGCCTGTTGCCGCAAATGACCGGGGCCAACCCCGGCTCGGAAAGCTACCGCATTCTGCGCACCAATATCCACTTCGCGTCGATAGACACGCCGCTTAAGACGCTGCTGGTGGCGTCATCGTCGCCGGGCGAGGGCAAGACCACGACGGCGGTCAACCTCGCGTTTGCCATGGCAATGGATGGCAAGAAGGTTATTCTGATGGACAGCGACCTGCGCCGTCCGACCATTCATAAGATGCTGGGCCTGCCCACAATGCCCGGCCTGACCGATGTGCTCGCCGGCACGGCCAAGCTGGACGACGTGCTGATGCAGCACAGCGACATGCCCAATCTCATGGCCCTGTCGTGCGGCACCCTGCCCCCGAACCCAAGCGAGCTGCTCGGCTCGCGCGCCTTCCGCAATCTGATGGAAACCCTGACCACCAAGTCCGACATGGTGGTGCTGGACAGCCCGCCTGTCCTTGCCGCCGCCGATGCGCAGATACTTGCCTCGCAGGTGGACGGCGTCGTGATGGTGGTGGAAACCGGCGAAACACGCAAAGCCGCCGCCCGCCAAACCCTGGCCCTGCTTCGCCATGCGCGGGCCAATGTGCTGGGCGTCGCCTACAACAAGCTGGTGGCGCGGCCTGGCGATGCCTACTATTACAACTATAGCGCTCCTGCCCTCACAAACGGCAGCGGCAAAGGCAACGGGCGCAAAGGCCGCACACTCCCCGCGCCCGCCGCCGCTGATCCCCTCTCGCCGGGCCAGGACTAGAGAACTTGGCTGGCAGGACTAGAGAACTTAATTGGAAGGAACACTTCTATGAGCAGTAGATTACGCACCAAAACACATATTCGCACGGCCCAAGCCTTTGCTGTGGCCGCACTTGCCGCCCTGTCCGGCACGCTTTGCCTGCCCCAATCAGGCTGGGCGCAGTCGGTTCCCCCGGCCTCGGATGCCGGCACGGCCACGCCGCCCATTGTCGCCTCCACCTATGTGCTTCAGCCGCTAGACGTCATTGACATCAATGTGCAGGGGCATGAAGACTACCATGTGCCGACGAGCATTCTGGCTGACGGCACGTTCAACTACCCGACAATCGGGGCCATCCATGCCGCCGGGCTGACTGTCGCCCAGCTTAAATCGCTGGTTACCAAGGGCCTGAGCGATTACTTCAACCAGCCCGATGTCACTGTGTCCGTGCGTGAAAGCCACATTCAGAAGATTACCGTTTCGGGCATTGCCCGCGCGCCCGGCTTGTACGAGTACCGCCCCGGCCTCACCCTGCTGGAAGTTGTCTCTCAATCCGGCGGGTCATCCCAGGCCCCCGAGTCTACGGGCCTGTCTTTGGTGACGCACAAAAACAATCAAACC
>JAABUQ010003625.1_pt1 | contig 27868 bp, 21 predicted proteins | sample 5560001 | NCBI WGS metagenome assembly JAABUQ01 (sample SAMN10711888, study PRJNA513371) | rock metagenome | isolation source: Antarctica rocks | place: Antarctica: Victoria Land, Finger Mt nord | collected 2015-12-18 | reverse complement strand
CCACTGATTCCCGGTGAGTCATGGCTGGTCGAGGTATGAATGCACCCCTCCCCCGGCCCCTCCCGCTGGCCCTAAAGGGCGGCGGGAGAGGGGAGGGAAACATTGCCATGCCTCGATGTTCCCCATACGCCTCGATCTTGCCCCGCGTCCCTTCCCCTCCCCTCTCCCGCCGCCCTTTAGGGCCAGCGGGAGGGGCCGGGGGAGGGGTTCTTCCCCGTTCCACAGAAACGATGCATCAGGAATCGGTATCACAACACGGCCGTGTACCGCACCCGGTCAGCGGATCACCTGCAACGCGCGCCCGATGTCGCCAAGCCCTTCCGCGCCCTGAGGGCGGATGGCGATGGTGTCCTCGATCTTCACATGGCCGACCTCCGAGTGAAGGAACTCGGTTTCGAGCGACAGGATGTGTCCGCTTTGTAGTACACGGTTTGCCTGGTCGGGGCGGTTAATCATCGGTTGCTCGTGAGACACCATGCCGATGCCGTGCGCGACGATCCGGCCAATGCGCGCGTGGCTGCTTGCGCCCAGCGCGTCTTGCGCGGCGGCGTTGACTTCGCCGTACGTCATCCCCGCCCGCAGTTGGCGGCGCACGGTGTCCTGAATCTCCAGGCAGGCGTCGGTCAGTTCTTTCCCCAACGCGGACGGTTCACCGAGCGCGCCCATCCGGCAGATGTCCGCGAGGTAGTCCTGTTCCTCGCCGCCGCAATCGAGATGGAGCAACCGCCCGCGCTCCCAGCGTGTTTCCGACGGTGCGCGCAGGTAGCCGGGACCGGCATTCGTGAACGCCCAGAGAAAGGTGACGCCGTGTGTGCTCATCTCCTTCTCGACCGCCGTGGCAAGCTCGCGCGTCGGCACGCCGTCGTACCCGGCGTGGAACCCCGCCTGAATCGCCGTGGCGACCCGATCTGAGACCTCGCGCATCAGGGCGATTTCAGCGTCCGTTTTGATCGCGCGCAATTCGTGCAATAGGTCGGTCGCGTCCACAAAGGTCGCGCCCGGTAACGCCGTCTGCAAGGCCGCGAGCGTGCTTGCGGGCAGAAAGGGCATTTCCACCCCGATGGTGCCGTTCGCCGCGCCGAGCGATTTCGCCATCGTAGCGGCGGCAACGGCGGACGACTCCGCATTGCCGGCGTCAAGGTCGCGCCGGGCAATCCAGAGCGGCAACACGTCCAGGCCCATCTTCTCGCCCGATGCGCCAATGTAAAAGGCGTCTGCGGCCCGCCCGCGCGGGATGCCGACAAAGGCGAGGTACTGGGTGGAACCCATGCGCTGGCCGCGGTCGTGGAAATGGTAGACGTAGCCGCCCGTGCAATAGCGCACGCTGTGGCGCGTGCTGGCGAGCAGCAAGTCCATGTGGGCCTCGTCCATCAAGTGCGTGAGCTTGTCGCTGTCGAATGGGGCCATACAATCCTCCCGGTTGTGCCGCGAAACACCGCCGTGTCTCGCGGAAATCTGTCTTGGCGCGCGGTGTTGCGGATATTACCAGGCCGCCATCACTGATTTGATGCGCGCTTGCTCGTCGGCGGAAAGGGTGCCGTCCGCCGCCTGGGCGTTGCTCGTGATTTGCGCCACGTCTTTCGCACCGGGGATCGCGCAGGTCACGCCCGGCTGGGCGAGCGTCCATTGCAGTGCGGCCTGGGCCATCGTGCGGCCCGGTCGTTCGAGAAAGCGCAATTGCTCCACTTTGGCAACCTGAGCGAGAAAGCGTGTATGCGCCTCCCCTTCGTTCCAGCCGACGCGCACGGAATCCGTGAAATGGGTTTCGGGGGTGAACTTGCCCGCGAGCAACCCCTGCGCGATCGGGCCACGCAGCAGCGTGCCGACGTTGTTTGCGGCGCACCAGGGCAGCAAAGCCGCCGACGCGACGGGGTTGAGCAGGCTGAAGTTCAGTTGCACGGCGGCGCAGTGCCCCTCCCGGTTGAATGCTTCCGCCACCGCGACGGAGTCCGTGGAGATGCCGTACGCGCGGATTTTGCCCTGCGCCACCAAATACTCGAAGGCTTCGAGAAAGATCGTCGGGTCCGCCAGGTTGCCGATGTGGCACTGGTACAGGTCAATCGTGTCAATCTTCATCCGCCCCAGGCTGGCGTCGCAGCAGAGGTAGACATGGTGCGGGGTGTCGTAGCTGAGGGGGGAGTTGGCGCGGCGGGCGAAGTTGCCTACCTTGGTGGCGATGTAGACGCTGTCGCGCTTGCCCTTGAGCGCCTTGCCGACAAGCTCCTCGCTCACGCCCAGCCCGTACGCATCGGCGGTGTCGAACAAATTGACGCCGAGATCGCGCGCGGCGTCAATCGTGCGGATCGCTTCCGCTTCCTCCACCGGCCCCCATTGCCCGCCGATGCCCCAGCAGCCCATCGAGATTGTGGAAACCTGCCAGCCCGTTTTGCCCAGTTGTCGGTACTCCATACCGTGTGCCTCCTCCAGCGTTCATGCGTGACGTGTTCGCGCTCCGGCCCCTATCGTACCGCAGATGGTGCAACCGCCGAACTCCCAATGACTTCAACGGGGGCGAAAACGACTGAACCGCGAAGGCGCGAAGGAAATACATAGAGAAATGATCATTTATATTTCTTTTGATCTCCTTCGCGCCTTTGCGCCTTCGCGGTTCAAATTCCCCTCCGTAGCTGTCGGTTCGCCATTCGGCGGTGTTCGGGTACAATGCGTGGCATTCGGGGCGAGAACGTGAGTCCGCGTGCGCGGACGCCAAGGGGAGGACAGCCATGATCGAAGCGCCGGTACGCTATCAATTCACCGATTGCATCACGTCGGAAGCGGAACTGCGTGCGCTGCTGGGGGAACCGAGCGATCTGGTGCTCCGCAAGCAGCTCGCGGCGCTGGATCATCACTGCCGCGCCTTTCTCGCCCTCTCGCCGTTTGTGCTCGTAGGCACCACGAACGCACAGGGGCAGTGCGATGTCTCCCCGCGTGGCGATGCGCCGGGTTTCGTGCTCGCGCTCGACGACCATACGCTGGTCATCCCTGACCGGCCCGGCAACCGGCGGATTGACTCATTACGCAACATCATTTCGCACGGGGGAATCGGGCTGCTGTTCATGATTCCGGGTGTCGAGGAAACGCTGCGGGTCAACGGGCGGGCGTGCATCGTGCGGGACGCGGCGCTTCTTCCCCGACTGGAAGCCCAAGGCAAGGTGCCGAAGCTCGCCATTGCCGTGGATGTGGAGGAAGCATTTCTGCAATGCGCGAAGGCGCTGAAGCGGTCGCGGCTGTGGGACGCGGCGACATGGCCGGAGCGCGCTGCGCTGCCCACGCTGGCGCAAATCCTTCACGATCAGGTGCCGACGGAGGGTGTGACGGTGGAAGCGTTGCACGCGGCCTTTGAGGAAAGCTATCGGGAGCGGCTGTATTGAAGGGAAGTACGCAGTATGCAGTATGCAGTAAAATGCGTACTTCCCCGGCCACTGGCTTCGGTATCCGCGTGAAACGTACACAGCGGGAGTGAGCAATGGTCAGAACGGCGGGCGCTATCGTGATCGGCGGTGGGTGCATCGGTACGTCCGTTGCCCTGCATCTCGCGCGCGCCGGGGTGCGTGATGTGCTCCTGCTCGAACGCGACCACCTTTGTGCGGGCACCACGGGCCAGAGCGGCGCGATCATCCGCCAGCACTATTCACACGAGTTCACCGCGACGATGGCGCGCGACAGCCTGCACATCTTTCGCCATTGGGCAGAGACCATCGGCCCCGGCGACCCGCACTTTGTCGCTAGTGGTGTGCTCGTGACCGCCGGGGAGGCGGACGCTGACGGCCTGCGCGCCAATGTGGCGATGCAGCAGGGAATCGGCATTGATACCCATCTTCTCACACCGGACGATGTGCGCGCCCTCGATGGGCGTATCGTGACCGACGACCTCGCCCTCACCTGTTGGGAGCCAACGGCGGGCTACGCCGACCCCGTTGCCACCGTTGCCGCCTTCGCCACCGCCGCCTGCGATGCCGGGGTGACGATCCGTGAGGGTGTCGCTGTGCGGGAGGTGCGTCACGTCGGTGGAAGTGTGCGGGGCGTGACCACGGCAGCGGGTGAGGCGGTGGATGCACCCGTGGTCGTGAACGCGGCGAACATCTGGGGCGTCGCCCTGCTGCGCGACGTGGGGCTGGACTTGCCGATTTTCGCCAGCCGCCATCCGATGGTCGCCCTGCGTCGCCCGCCCGCGTTCGGCCCCGCCCATTCGGTAATCCTCGATATGGCCCGCGCGGTCTACCTGCTCCCCCGCTTCGGTGAGATCACCCTCGCCGGTTCGATCAATGGCGCGGATGACCGCGTGCTTGCCAACACCGAAACGTACGAACCGGGTGTCAGCCGCGCGGAGGCCACGCGCTTCACGACCGAAAGCCTGCGCCGCGTGCCCGCGCTCGCCGGGTCAGTGATGCAGGGTGGCTGGGCGGGGCTGTACGATTCCTGCGCGGACGCCCACCCGGTGATAGACGAAGTGCCGGGAATCGTGGGCTACTTCTGTGCCGTCGGCTTCAGTGGCCACGGCTTCAAGCTCTCCCCCGTGTTCGGGCAACTGCTCGCCGCCCGCATCACCGATGGCCCAGACGCCGCCCCTGCCCTCCATCCCCTGAGCGCCGCCCGTTTCGCCGCCGGCGCCGCGCTCCATACCCGGTATGCCGCCGGTGTGCTCGCCTGATACCGGGTCCGATGAATCGTTCCCATGGCAATGCGCGAAACCCCTCCCCGGCCCCTCCCCTTGGCCTGCGGCGGCGGGAGAGGGGAGGGGATTTGGAGCGAGACCGCGATGTGAGAGGTAGACTCTGGCCTTGCCCCGTTTCCCCTCCCCTCTCCCGCTGCCGCAGGCCAGGGGGAGGGGCCGGGGAGGGGTGCGTTATCCGCCACACATCCTGCTCGTGTGGTTGCTCGCATGGATGCGAAGCGTCCGGTGCATCCTTCCGCTTGACGATAACGAGAAACAACTCGATTCTACAAACACAAGAACTAATTTGTATTGACATCGAATAACAGTCAATGGTACGATCATCCCAATCGTGTCATGCGCCTAACGGCATCCACTGCAAAGCAACGTGAGGCGTGCGACCGCGCTTCGCGTGTATGTATTGTCTCAGGGACGCGGGTCGTACGGGGTGTGATTGGTCAGGGGTCGGTGGTTGGTGGAGGACGCATCCGTGATGTGTCAAAGAAGGGAAAGGTTCAGTATGGGGCGTACAGGCAGGCTCGCGGTTCCGTTACTCATGTCACTCGTGTTCTCGCTCGTGGTGGCGGTCTCGTCCTTTGTTTCTCCGCTCGCGCCGGAGCGCGTGGCGGCGGACAACGGGCTGACGATCACCAAGAGCGTGGACGGCAACCCGCTGATCGGTGGCCCGACCACGTACACGATCACGGTGCGCAACGACAGCTTCGCCGCCGGGACGCAAAACCCGGACGGCAAGGCGTACAACCTCGACATCACCGACATCCTGCCTCCCGGCGTGCTCTTCACAAGCGCGGCGGACGCCGCCGGCACCGCTACGTCGCCCACGATCACCACGGTGCAGACGGGCGTGGTCCCAAACCAGATCCCGCAGCAGACCGTGAAGTTCACGAACCTCACGGACATCGCGCGCAACCAGACCTTCACGATGACGCTCGCCGCGACGCTCAACCCGAACGTGAAAACGCCGGGCACCGCGCTTTCCAATAACGCGAGCGCCGCCGTTTCCAATGACCCACGCAAACCTGCCAGCGATGGCACGGCGGGCGTTTCCGCAGGCAACGCGACGGCGAACAGCACCGCCCTCCCCTTCAAGTTGACGAAAAAGGCCGTGCAGTCCACGGGCGTCAGCCAGGACACCGGCGGCTGCCCCACGGCGATGAACCCGCCCGTCGGCGCGGGTCGCGTCTACAGCTATGACCTGATCGCCGAAAACAACACCCTCGGCCCCTCGACGAACATGATTATCACCGACACCTTGCCGGACGGTATTGACTACTGCGCCGACCAGGACACCGGCACGATCAAACCCGCCGTGACGCTCAACGGCGATGGCACGACCACCCTCGTCTACAACCTCGGCACGCTTGCCGTCGGTGAGAAGAAAACGGTTTCCCCCCCCGTCGCCATCCGCTACACATACCGCTCCAACGGCGCGCTCGTGCCGGACGACACCCTGCTCACCAATACCGCCCACATGACGGGCACGTACAGCGGCGATGGCGTGCAGTACGACACGGGCAACCAGACTGCACAGGTCAAGGCGAAGTACGCCACCATCGCCAAAGGCGCGAGCGAGAGCACCGTGACCTACGGTGATACGATCACGTACAGCCTCACGCCCTCCACTTCAACGAACTACGATATCTCCAATGAGTACGTGATTGACACGATCCCCAATGGGCAGGAGTACAACGCCGGGAGCGCGACGCTCGGCGGCGGCGCCTTTGCGCCCACCGATAACGCCGCAGCGGACGGCATCTACACCGCCTGCGCGGGCACGCACCCCAGCCCCGGCGTGTACGTCTGCAACGACGGCACCACGGTGCTCACCTGGGGGCCGGTCAGCAAAACGGGCGCGATGCCCAACCCGCTGGCGCCGACCACGGCGGGCACGCAGTACACCATTTCGTACACCGTGACGCAGGACCGCAAGTATGGGCACAACACGGGCGCGGCGATCCTCGCCACGGACAGCTTCACGAACAGCGCTGATGTCGTCTACGATGCCGCGTCCATCGCCGGACACAGCGCGCAACCAAACAGCGTCACGCGCCACAAGGACACCGCGATGGCAAGTGAGGGCACGAAGCCGCCGACGATTGCCAAGATTGTCACCGCCGTGACGCGCGCCGATGGTGGCGTGACGGAAGGCAAGGTTTCCGACCCCAAGAACAGCACGGCGGCGGTCGGTGACATCACCACCTTTCAGGTGACGTACACCGGCTCCACGAACGCCGACCAAGGCAGCATCGTGGTCTCGGACTTCCTGCCCACGAACTACCGGTATGTCGCCAACTCCGCGCAGTACAGCGGTACGTACACGGGCATGGTGACGCAAGACTGCGTGCCGGACTGCAACACGAACGGCGCCATCGTGCGCTTCACACTGCTCGGTGATTCCGACCTGAACGTGAAGGCGACCAAGATCAACGACACGTTTGTGGTGACGCTCAAGGCGCAGTCGCTGGGCGGCAACGCGGGCGACGGCAACACGAACCTCGCCAAGTTCTCCGGCCTCAACACCGCCGGCCTCGCTTACAGCGGGCGCGACCAGACCGCGACGACCACGCTCGCGCCGCATCTGGAAATCACCAAAACCAACAACGCGAACCCGAACCCCGCAATTGGCAACCAGGAGTTCGACTACACGATCGTGCTCAAGAACGCGGGCAATAGCACCGCGTACCAGATCGCGGACATGATTGACACGCTGCCGCCGGACATCAAGTATGTCTCCGATGTCAGTATCACGCCGAACGGCGCGGCGACCGCAGGTGTCTATACCCCCGGTGCGAACGGCTTCGGTGGCACGCTAACGTACGGCGGCATCGGTGGCGCGTCTAACAGCCTCGCCCCCGGCGCTTCGATCACATTCGTGTACCACGCGAAGGTGCAACCGCAACCGCAAAGTGGCGCGGTAGACACGAACGACGCCGCGATCCAGACGTATGTCTCGCAGCCGACCGGCCCGACGAAAACGTATGGCCCGGTGGACGGCAAGAACAACGTCACGATTGGCGCGGGCCAGATCGCCAAGAACGGCACGATTCACGCCCCGCAGGTGAACGACACGAATGGCAAGGCGCTCACAGTCGGTGACCAGGTGGACTACACCCTCACCTTTCTGCTGCCGCCGAATCAGGTCTTCCCCGATGGCAAGATCACGGATTGTTTGCCTACAGGCTTCCGCTACGTTCCGGGCAGCTACAGCGCGACGGTCAGCCGCCCGCTTCCCGGCCCCGGCACGCTTCCCGCCAACGACACGGCGGGCTTCTCCACGGCGGCCGGCAGCGGCAACTGCCCCGCGAACCGTGATCTCGTCACGGTCGGGTTCGGGGAGCAGGATAATACTGGCGCACCCCTGACGATCACCGTCAAACTCTCCGCGACGATCACGGCGACGGACCGTAACGGCGTGCCGCAGTTCACGGCGGTACCGTCGAGCCAGAGTGAGCCGAACAGCGCCTATGCGTTCGCCGGCAATAGCCCGCAAGGCAGTGCCACAAGCCCCGCTCTCACGGTGAACCGCCCGAACCTGCTTCTGGCAAAGGCCGTGGCCCGTCCGACCACCCCGACCACCGCCGGGGCGCAGTTCGTGGACTTCCTCGTTTCCCTGACGAACAATGGCGGCTCCCCCGCGTACGACATCGCGCCGTTCGTGGATACCCTCGATTCCGGCCTGCACTTCGTCGCCGCGTACACGTCTGACGCCTCTTGCCAGACGAGCACGCAAGTTGCCGGAGTGACTGCCAACGGGCAGGTCATTACGATTCCCGTCAGCAGCCCGCTCGCGGCAAACGGGGCGGCGTACGTCTGCGTGCGCACCACCATCGGCCCACCGGCCTCGGCAAGCACGATCTACAAGAACGGCGTCACGCTTGGCACGGGCAACGGCCCGAAGTACTACAGCGCGCCATCGTCCTTCACGAACCGTGCGAGCTATACCCAGGACAGCAACCCGATGGCCCAGGTGAAGACGCCCGACGTTACCGTGCTGAAGGGCGAAAAGAGCGGTCGGCCCAGCCCCGATGGCAAGGCCGTCCCCGGCGAGCAGATCACCTTCACCTTGCAGTTCACGATCCCGGCGGGCACCACGCTCTACAAGCCGAGCATCGTGGATAGCTACGACTTCTCGCAGCCCAACCCGCAGTTCGGTGATCCCCGCAACACCACGTCGGGCGGCACGAACCTCTCCTGCACCAACGGCGCGTCCGGGGTCTTCACCTTCGCGGTGACGAACGGCCACGCCACGTACGCCTTCCCCGGCAACCTTACCGCCGGTGCGGGGGACGCGGTCTGCACGCTGCAACTGGACGTCAAGGCGCTCAACGTCAAGCCCGCCAACGTGGCTACTGCGACGCTGACGAACCCGAACTTCCAGATCGCCTTCAACAACAACAGCGGCGTGCCGGTGCCCGTCGTGACGAGCAACAGCGCCTCGGTGGTGCTCACCGAGCCGAACGTGGCGATCGCCAAGACGCTAACGAAGAACTTCGGCCCCGACGGCCGCGCGACCTTCGCCATCACGCTGACCAACGCCACCGGCCCGAACGTCAGCACGGCGTACGATGTCTCGGTCACGGACAACCTGCCCGTCGGCCTGATCTACGTCGTCGGCACGGCAACGACCAACGGCAACGCGGTGAACCCGCGCGTGCAGCATGGCCCGCCCGCGACCGACTCGAACTACCGGCTCAACGGCAACAACCTCACGCTCACGGCGGACAGCATCGCCCCCGGCGCGAGCGTGACGTACACCATCGTCGTGGTGTCCGACCTCGCGCCGCCCCCCGGCACGAAGCTGACGAACACGGCGACCGAAACGTACTACGACTTGCCGAGTGCGACCAACAACAACAGCAACCAGATGGACGTCCTCAGCCGCCGCGCGTACACCGGCTCGGCTTCGGCGGACGTGATCCTGCCGCAGACGCCGATGGGCGGCCCGCACTTCATCTGGTCCTTCGTGCAGTACCAGGATGGGCACGACTGCATCTACCCGAACACCACCGTGCCGGTCTTTGTGCGTATCACGGACACCCTGAGCGACATCATGGATTACCCGCAGATCACCTTTGTCAAGCCGGGCGGTGGTTCGGCGACCACGGTGGAGTTCAAGAAGCTCGTCAGCGGCACGCGCCGTGACGGCATCTACGAGGCGGACGTCTTCCTCGACCAGTACTCCCCAGCGGGTGCCTACCAGATCACGCAACTGTACGCCTTCGACAAACTGGGCAACCAGATTCGCCAGGACGTGAACGACCCCGTGTCCGCCAGCAGCCCGCTCACGGTCTGCGGTGGCACGAGCACGGGCGGGGGCGGCTCCTGCGTTGGTGGCCCCGCACCGAAGTTCACCGCCGGTTCCGTCGCCTACCCGAACGGTGGCATGAGCGTGGCCCCCGGCGGCTCCGTGAAGCTCACGGTGCATCTGACGAGCTGCCCCGGCATCATTGACCCCAGCATCACCTACCTGAACCCGGACGGCTCCGACGGCCCGCACGCGGACTTCAAGCTCGCGAGCGGCACGCTCAATGACGGTGACTGGACGGCCACGGTGCTCGTGGACCAGTACGGTAAAGCGGGCACGTACAAGGTCAAGGAGCTTCGCGGCTTCGACCTGTACAACGTCGTGGTCCTGCAATCCGCGCACGACCCTGTGGACGCGATTGCGGCAAACCTCAACCTGAACGTCGTCATCGGCACGCCCACGATCACCGACATCTCGCCGGACGCCGGCCCGGTCGGTGCGGGCACGCGCGTCACGATCACCGGCACGGGCTTCCGGCAAGGGGCGACGGTGATGTTCGGTACGACAGCGGGTGTTGACCCCGAAGTGTTGAGCGGCACTACGCTCACCGTCACCACACCGGCAAACCTGCCTTCGGGCCAGGTGGTCGTCGTCGTGACGAACCCGGACAGCCAGAGCAGCAGCCGCGCGGCTGCGGCGCGTACGAGCAGCAACTCGGCGGGCGCGAACGTCTTCACGTCTGTGCAGGCGGCGGTGGCAACGAAACCCGCAGTACCGGCGACAACGACGCCGGGCGGGGGCACACCCATAGCCGCCCCGATTGCGCACCCGGCGGTTGTGGCGCCCACCGTGGCGGCTGGTACACCGACGCCGACGCCGATTCCGCAGCCCGCGCGCCACTGATCGTTTCTCTCTGTTTCTCTCCCACGGCACCGACAACACCCCCTTGCACTCGTGCGGGGGAGTGTTGTATCCAGAGAAACGCACGAGCATATGCCGTGATGCAGACATATCGGTACAGGAATGACCTATTGCTGCACATATCGTTCCAGAGCTTATGCGTTCTCTTTCACCCCAGTCCGAATCCTCCTAATCCCCGGCCCCTTCCCTCGAAGGGAAGGGGCCGGGGGTTAGGAAGACCTATCCCAGAACGTATACGCCCTGCATATAGTTCTCGGCACCCTTCCCTTTTGCGGCAAATTTCGTATACTACTGGTGGAACCTTTTTTCTGGAATATCCATACAACGGAAAAGGCGGGGCGGATGACGCACACGCACACATGGCGGCGGGGCATTGGAGGACTAGTCATCGTGCTGATGATGCTGGCCTGCGTACTCGTGGGCGGCATGAGCGGGATCGTCGCCGCCGATAGTGGCCCCGTTTTCGACAACGTCACCCTTTCTAGCTCCGTGGTCGCGCGTGGGGACACGGTCACGGTCTCCGCGCACATCACGGACCCGAACGGCGACGTGCTCGATGCGCCGACGATCTCCTTTTTGCTGCCCGATAACGCGGATGGCCCAAGCATTGATTTCGTCCTGGTATCGGATACCGCCAATGAAGGCCGCTATGCCGCCGCCGTGCTGATCTCGCCCCTGCTGCCCACGGGCCGGTACGTCGTTAAGCAGTTGCGCGCCTACGACAGCGCGGGCAACGTCACGATGATTGCCCCCCCCGATCCCCGTGCCACCGGCCTCACGCTTACCGTCGTTGATCGCTCATCGGCCACCGCCACCGCAGCGCCTGCTCCCGCAACCGCGACGCCGATCACCGCGCCCACGAACACGGCAACGGCAAACACGGCGACCACGATTGCCACATCGCGTGCGACGAACACGCCCGCGCCCGCCACCTCAACCGCCTCGCGGCCCACGCCGACACCGATGCGCGCGCCCGTGTCTACACTGGTGCCTACCGACGGCCCGGGACCAGACGTGCCGCCTACGAGTACCCCGACCGCCACTGTGGCTGCCCGTGTCACGCTCGTACCGATCGTGATTGCCACCGCCACGCCGACCGCGCGCGTGACCCCGGCGGCGACCGTTACGCCCCACCCCGCGACCGCAATCGGTGCCCCGGCGGCGACGGCGACGCGCCCCTCGGCCCCGCAGCCGGTCGCCGCGACTCCCACGGGCACACCTGCGCCATTTGTCTCCACCGTACCGGGTGCGGTGCCGGTGGTGGTGACGCTGGCGGTATCGAGCATGACGGCGGTGCCCGGTGACACGCTGATCGTCACGGCGCGCATCAGCGATGTTGCGGCGGACGTGGTGGACTTCCCTACCCTGCGCTACCGGATGCCGGACGGCTCGGACGGCCCCTTCGCCTACCTGCGACGGGTGGACGGCACCGTGCGCGACGGCATCTATCAAGCGGTGATCGGCCTCTCGCCCTTTGCCCCCACAGGCGCATATACGATCAAGGAATTGACCGTGACCGATCTCGACGGCAACCACGCGGTGTACGTCGCGCCTGTGCCGCCACAACCCGGTGTCACGTTTGTCGTCCAACCATTTGTGCCGCTCTCTACCGCGCTGCCCGCTGACGTAGGGTAGCACGACAGCGATTTGCTAGCGGCCTGCTATCACCTGTGCTAGACTCCACGGGCAGGAATTGCGTTTTCCACGCGGGGCTGCTCGCGTGATTACAGGGGAGGAAGCAAGTCATGGCCTATATCATCGCGGAACCATGCATCGGCGTGAAGGACGCGAGCTGCGTGGAAGTATGCCCGGTGGACTGCATCCACGCTACGGACGACGACACCATGTACTTCATTGACCCCGATGAGTGCATTGATTGTGGCGTTTGCGCTCCTGAGTGCCCGGTGGAAGCGATCTTTTTCGAGCCGGACCTGCCCGCCGAGTGGCAGCGCTTCATTCAGATCAACGCCGATTACTTCAAAAAATAGTCGGCCTGCCTTGTGATACAAACGAAACCGTCTCGCGCGATCATCAGACATGACGCGATCAGGGGCGGTTTCACTGCGTTCGGCGCTGCTGCGTCCCATTCCGACCGGTTGCCCCCACCCGGTAGGCGTGGTACCGTCCCCCCAACTGGTTTCCTGACACGGAAAGGAGTAGGCTCCCGTGGATTCCGCCGCCGATGAGTACATTGAGGCGCACGACGCGCGCCATCTGGACGAGTTGAAGGAGTTTCTGCGCATCCCCAGTACCAGCAGCCTGCCCGACGCGCACGCTGATGTGGTGCGCGCAGCGGAGTGGGTCGCGGCCCAACTGCGCGCGCTCGGCGCGGCGGATGTCGCCCTGTTGCCCACCGCCGGCAATCCCGTGGTGTACGGGCACTGGCCCGCGCCTGCCGGTGCGCCGACCGCGCTCTTGTACGGCCACTACGATGTGCAGCCATCGGACCCGCTCGATCTGTGGCACACCTCGCCGTTTGAGCCGACGGTGCGCGACGGCAAGATCTACGCCCGTGGCGCGGCGGACGACAAAGGCAACATGTTCGCCCCCCTGAAGGCTATCGAGGCCGTGATCGCCACGCACGGCGCGCTGCCCATCGGCATAAAGTGCATGTTCGAGGGGGAGGAGGAAATCGGTTCGCCGAGCCTGCCCGGTTTCGTGCGCGACCGTGACAATGCGGCCCTGCTCGCGGCGGATTTTGCCCTCTGCGCGGACGGTGGCATGTACGGGCCGGACACGCCCTCGCTCACGGTGGGCACCAAAGGCATCGCCGCCGCGCAGATAGACCTCACCACTGCGAACACGGACCTCCATTCCGGGCAGCACGGCGCGGCGGCGCCAAACGCGGTGGAAGCTCTCGCGCGCCTCGTCACCACGCTCCATGACGACGCGGGCCGCGTCACGGTCGCGGGTTTTTACGATACCGTGCGCGACCTGACCGACGCGGAGCGGGCGCAGATGGCCGCCGTGCCCTTCGATGAGGCGGAGTACCGTGCCAATCTCGGCCTTGCCGCGCTCTGGGGCGAGCCGGGGTACACGCCCACCGAGCGCCGCTGGGCACGCCCGACGATTGACCTGAACGGCTTCTGGGGCGGGTTTCAGGGCGAGGGCTTAAAGACCGTCACCCCGCGTGAGGCGCACGCGAAGCTCACCTGCCGCCTCGTGCCTGACCAGGACCCCCACGCCGTGCTCGACGCCATCGAGGCCCACCTGACGGCGCACTGCCCGGCGGGGGCGCACGTCACACTGCGGCGGTTTCCCGGCTCGGCCCGCGCCTTTGCCGTGCGGCCCAACCACCCCGCCCTGCTGGCGGCGGGCCGCGTGCTTGCCGACTTGTACGGCAAGCAGCCGTACGTGATTCGCGGGGGTGGTACACTGCCTATCGCCACGACCTTGCAGGAAGTCTTGGGAGCGGATATGGTCTTCTTCAGTTGGGGAATGCCGGATGACCAAGTGCATGCGCCGAATGAGTCGTGGCGTCTCTCAGGCTTCCGTGATTCCCGCCGCGCGTACGCCGCGATCTTCGGCGAACTCGCCCGCACCTACATGAAGCGTTGAATTGCGAAACTGATACCGGTGGCGAAATCATAAGCGCGGCGAATATGCGCTTTAATTGTCACGCAGCATATTTGTGATTGGCGTTAGTGTGTTCTCTCGCAACTGCTCAACGACTTCGCTACCGGTATCAAGGGATTGCAAGAGAACCGCGAGGTGCCACAGGAACTGTATTCTGCTGTAACCTCTCGGAGGCTTGTGTGAGCGACAAAACCGAGCAAAAAAAAGTAATCATTGAAGGAATTGATATTAGCCATGCACGGCTGTTAGATCTGACAAGACTTGCCGATCAGGCGAAGCCATTTTACGAGTGGGTAGAGGCGATGTTCAGAGACTGCCTTGGAACACAGGCATCGTTAAATGACATAATGGTTGCGTTTGATAGGAAAGACATTGTGGCGGGCATTTCTGCTTGCTATCTCGCGACGAGTGAATCAACCAATATGCCAATCCTTTTTGACGGTATTGGGAGGAGCTATCCTCACCAAAAAGCGTGTTACTACTTCTTCTCTTGGCTGGTCCGTGATGCTCCTAAACAGCGGCTAGAACCCCTGTTGCAAAGAATAGTCAGGGCGTCAAAGAGACGAAGGGTTGATGTCGAAATCGAAGCATTGGGATTTCTCATTTATAAATACCGTAGTGTGCTAAAGACCTTCTCCTGGGATGTGGTTCGCGAAATCATCATTGATCGGCTGGAGGGATCAAGAAGAAGCATTGTGGGACATGAGCGAGAAACTGTTGTTAGAACTGCTTTGATCACGGCGATGCAAAATTATTACGCAAGAACGTCCAACTACGGTATTTATGCAACGATTGAAATACCTGCGGCACAGGTCGTGATTGGTGGAGAGACATATGATGTAAGCGCTCGGTTGATAAATCAGCATGGCGTGCCTGAGCGAAGAATACTGGTGCCTGTTAAGACACGCGAAACCGAAGGCGGCGGGCATTCGCACTTATTCACGCGCGATATCATGTCAGCTATCAATGCTGCTCGAACGATTAGCCCCGACGACTTCGTAATCGCGGTTATTGTTGCGGCGAATTGGTCAGCCCGTGAGGCAGAAACGGTAAGATCGAAAGTGGACTATATAGCCATCTTCGATCTCAGCCCTAACGATTTTCAGATTTTTGATGATGAACATCAGCGTGGGCTAAATGCCTTTGTCGCCTCAATCCTCGATGGTACAATTGACCAAGTGCCGACTGACTAGTTAGACGTTAGGGGGATGGCGAGATGGAGTCTGCAAGCATCACCAATGGTCTCGGGTGTGGTCGAGAGATCGTAGACACGATTCTTTGCGGTGATGCATGGACGCTAGTAGAAGAGCTACCGTCTCGGCTCGTTCAATGTATCATCACAAGCCCGCCCTATTATGGTCACCGTGTTTATACTCGCGGGGATGATGTGAGCCACCTTGAGTTGGGCCGGGAGGAAGATTCTCGGCACTATGTGGAGAAGTTGACCAAACTCTTTTGGGCTCTGAAGCGGGTACTCAAAGACGACGGTACACTGTGGCTAAACTTGGGTGACACGTATAGGGGCGGTCAGTTGTTGGGTATACCATGGAGGATGGCTCTCGCCCTCCAAGATGCCGGATGGATATTGCGCAGTGAAATAATATGGAACAAACCTAATGCTATGCCCTCTCCCGTGCGGAACAGGCCTACTACATCGCATGAGCATATTTTCCTATTTAGCAAGCAAGCGGAGTATTGGTACTACACTGATGCCATTCGGGAACCTCATGTGACGTTCTCTGAAGAATCGAAGATGAAGGGTGGAAGAAACCACTTCGGTAAGCGCAATGGAACGCCGGAGAACGGAAAGAATAGCGGAAGCCACAATCTTCATAATGGGCGCTGGGATCAGGCTTTTCATCCCCTCGGCCGCAATAAGCGAACTGTGTGGGATATACCACTGGGAAAGTTCCGTGATGCTCATTTTGCTGTCTTTCCCCCGGAATTAGTCGAAACATGCATAAAAGCTGGTTCAGTTTCCGAGGATATAATCCTCGATCCTTTTATGGGATCGGGAACTACAGCTATCGTTGCGAGACAATACAGTAGACATTTTATCGGGTTTGAACTGGTAGAAGAGTATGTGCAAATGGCAATGCAGCGGCTAGGATCAGTACAGCAATCGCTTTGTTGAGCGATGCAAGCCAACACATGGCTAAACACCGAAGAGCATGACGAACGGTAAGGAGGCAGACGATGGAGTACCGCACGCTGGGCAAAACGGGGGAACGGGTGAGCGCAATCGGGCTGGGTGGCGCACATGCCGCGCGCCCGAAGGAGGCCGCCGAAACGACGCGGATCATTCACGCCGCCATTGACGGCGGGATCACCTTTCTCGACAACTGCTGGGACTACAGCATGGGCGAGGCGGAGGAGCGCATGGGCGCGGCGCTCGCCGACGGCAACCACCGCGAGAAAATCTTTCTCATGACCAAGATAGATGGACACACGCGGGAGGCCGCCGCCGCGCAGATAGACCAGTGCCTCACGCGCCTGCGCACCGACCACATTGACCTGATGCAGATTCACGAAGTCATCCGCGCGGACGACCCAGAGCGCGTGTTCGCCCCCGGTGGCACGATGGAGGCGTTGCTTGCGGCAAAGCAGGCGGGCAAAATTCGCTACATCGGCTTCACGGGCCACAAAAACCCGGACATTCACCTGAAAATGCTCGGCCAGGATTTCGCGTGGGACACGGTGCAGATGCCGCTCAACTGCGTGGACGCGCACTACGCGAGCTTTGCGCGCAAAGTCCTGCCCGTACTCGTCGAACGGGGCATCGGCGTGCTCGGCATGAAGCCGATGGCGGCGGGCAACGCGATCACGAGTGGGGCCGCCACGGGGCCGGAATGCCTGCGCTACGCTCTTAGCCTGCGCACTAGCGTGGTCATCACAGGCTGCGACTCGATGGAGATCCTGCAACAGGCGCTCGATGCCGGGAACAACTTCACACCCATGACCCCGGCGGAAATGACCGCCCTGCTCAGCCGCACCGCCGCCCTCGCCGGAGCGGAGGGCGAATTGGAAGGCTATAAGACGACCACGCGCTTCGACGGGACGACCACGAACCCGCACTGGCTCACGACCGCCTCCGTACACGCCGAGTAGTGCGTGCCCCGGTGCCGCGCCTCGGAAACGAGGTGCGGCACTGCATTTGCCCTTATTCCATCGTGATCGCCCGTACCCGCCAGATCGAGGGGCGCGCGACCCAGACCCATGCCAGCGACATCCCCACCGCACCCGCGACGAGCGCCGGATACAACCCGTTCCGCTCCGCGAACAGCCCACTGAGAGCCGCGCCGGGCGGGATCGCCCCGTACGTGATCGTGCGGTACGCGGCATTCATGCGCCCGCGCAAGTGATCGGGTACGGCAGCCTGCCGCCAAGTGAATGTATAGACGTTGCACGCCGCGACCCCGACGCCATTGACGAAAAAGACCGCTGCAAGGAGGCCCACGGCGGTTGGCCCGGGACGTGCCGCGAGCGGAAGGGCGAGCATAGCCACCGATGCTATCGCCGCAGCGATCACAACGACGTGCCCGACTCCCCAGCGACGCCCCGCATGCGGCGTCAGCAGCGCGCCTATCAGGCTACCCAGCCCGCCGACGGCGAGGATCGCCCCAAGTATTCCGGGGGTGAACCCAAGCACCCGCACGGCATAGAGCACGAATACGCCGGTAATCCCGTTCCAGAAAAAATTGTACGTGACCGCCTCGTACATGAACGCGCGGAGCACCGGGGCATCACGGAGCGCACGGAACCCTTCGCCCATCTCCCGCCACACGTTACGGTGCGTCCGAACAGCAGACGTTTCCCGCACCTGGATGGTCGCGAGCGTCAGGGCGGAGAGCAGAAACGAGGCGGCGTCCACGAGAATGGCAAACGGGGCGGTCACGAGTTGCACGAGCAAGCCGCCGAACCCCGGCCCACCGATTTCCGCGACGGACGCGCTCGCATACAGTTTGCTGTTGCCTTCGGTGAGGTCTTCCGGTAGCACGAGCGACGGCATGAACGACTGGTACGCCAGTTCAAACGCGACCGCGAATACTCCCGTCACGGCCACAATGGCGAGCAACGCCGCGACCGACAGCCAGCCGAGCGCGACAAGCAGCGGCACCATGCCGAGCACGAGTGCGCGCCCAAGATTCGTCACCAGGAGCAGCGGACGCCGCCGTACCCGATCCACGAGCACCCCGGCGAACGGCGTGACGAGCAGGAAGGGGAGGTACTCGGCGGCGCGGAGCAGGCCCATCTGGGTCGCGGTCACGCGCAGCGTCACGGCGGCGACGAGCGGGAGCGCGAGCAGCGTCACTTGGGAACCCAGGAGCGACACGCTCTCCCCCGCCCACAACAAGCGGAAATCACGATGCCACCACAACCCGCCTATGCGGAAACGTGGCACGGCACGGGGCGGCGAGAGGGAACGAATGGCTCTCGGCGTGCTCATCACGTCACCTCCTTCTTCATGGGTACCGGGGAGAGCGCCACGCCTATCGCCTGCAATCGCTCCCCCCAGCGCACAAGCGCCGCGCCAAAGCGGGTAATGAGGGGGACGCGCGTGGGAGTTGCCCCCACTGCCGTGTGCAACCGATACGCCTCGCCCGCGTGCCGTAGCCGGTCCGCGTACATCAAGCGAGCGGTAAGCGCGGCGCTCCCGTACTGGCTACCGAGGTTCGGGAATTGAGCGGCGAAATCATTAAAGCCATCGTGACACATCGCAAGCCTCCTTCGCATGATACGCATAACCGTTCATTGTGCTTTTGCAGGATACGTGCCATGGGGTAACTTGTCAATGCGTGTTTGCTAGTTATATAATGGGCGCGGAGGATAAGACGAAATGGCAACGCGAAACAGTGACGACAGAGACGAACCGGACGCGATACACCGAACGGATGGGGTGGATGAGGTGGATGAGCATTGGGGCGCGCGCTGGCCGTACCACTCGGCAGCAGGGGCACTTTGCCTGGAATTTGCGAACACGTTGGGATACCGGTCTGTCGTCCCCTCACAGGAAGAGGATTTGCGCGACTACGCCGATTTGTTGACTTGGGCGGAGCGGATGGGAGTGTTATCCGCCGCGCGGGTCACGGCATTGCGTGCGTGGGCGGGCACACACGCCAGGGACGCGGACGCGGTCTTTACGCGGGCAATTGCCCTGCGCGAACTGCTTTACGGCGTCTTTGCGGCGGTGGCGGCGAGTGATGCGCCTGCTTCGGACGATCTCGCGCATCTGAATGCCGCGTACCGGAACGCGATGGTTCACGCCGAGGTGCTGGCGACTACTGAGGGCTTTGCATGGGGTTGGGACGACGCGCTGGATGCGCCGGACGCGATGCTCTGGCCCGTGGCTCGTGGGGCGGCGGAACTGCTCGTTGCGCCGGAGCGCGCACGCCTGCGTCATTGTGCCGCGCCCGATTGTAGCTGGCTCTTTCTTGACACCACGAAAAACGGTAGCCGCCACTGGTGCAGCATGCGTGGTTGTGGTAACCGTGCCAAAGCGCGCCGTTTCCGTACCCGCCAGCACGGGGAGGCCGGGGCGGCAGACACCTAATCGTACCCTATTCTTGCCATCGCCGCTTCATCGAATCACTGCCGTACAACCCCGCGCATGGCGATCCCTCAGATACAGAAAATCCGTAAACCGGGGCAATGGGCCGGAAGGTGGCAGTGATCTTGCTTTTCCTGTGCCGAGAGTACCGCGTACATGGGTTATTGTCTCGGCTGGTACGTACGAGGGGCTAGTAATGGAGCAAGAACGCGATCCGCAAGTCATCATCTCGCGTGATTTCCACGCGCTGCACGCGCATCTCAGCGTGGCAATCCCTGCGGCGGAGCGGCTCAGTGCCCGCTTCCCGGACGACCGCGCAATGCAGCGGCTGTGTATTCACCTCTACGATGCACTGGACCTGATGCGATGTGAGCAGCTGGACGAGGAGCGCATTCACCCGGAACTGCTCGCCGTCGGCCGGAGCACTGCTGCATAGCCGGGCCTCCGGCTTTCTCACGATTCACCATACAGGGCAAGGGCAACACCCCGCCGTTGGTGCGGGGTGTTGCCCTGCGGGTCTCACGCTCCGAACACCGAGCGTCATCGGTTCCATACGCGGCATCGCCCCGCCCGCTATCGGCCCCCCTGGCCCGGTTCGGGCTTCGCCAGTTCATGACGGGCATATTCAGAAAGTGTGAGGCCGTGGCCGGGGCGGTCGGGCGCGAAGGCATAGCCATCGGCGAATTGCACCGGCGTCTCCACCATCCGGTTGTAGTCCTGAAAGCTGTATTCGAGATACCACACTTCGGGCAACGCGGCGGCGAGATGCACGCCAAGCTCGAAGGGTGTATTTCCCAGGCTGATCGGCACTCCGTATTCCGCCGCGAGCCAGCCCACATGTAGCCCGGCGGCGATGCCGCCGTGGATATTGAGCACATCCACGCCGCGTGCCTCCAATAGCATCCGCTTGCCGCGCAGATCGAGGTACTCGCCGCTGTTGATGTGCGCGAAGGGCACGGCGCGGCGCACCTCCGCCAGCCCCGCGAAGTCATCGCGCAATACCGGGTCCTCGATCCAGAAAATATTCAAGCCTGCGTCGTGATAGGCGTGGGCGCGGCGGATCGCCTCTTTGGGCGACCATGCCTCGTTCGCGTCCACCATCAGCCGCGCGCCGGGGCCAACGGCGGCGTCAATGGCGCACAGGCGGTCGAGATCCCATTGCAGGTCGGGGTTGCCAACCTTGACTTTGAATGTGTCGAACCCCTGCCGCTTCGCCTCGGCGAAAAACGCGACGGCTTCCTCGGTGCTGAGATGGTAGTCCAGCCCGCTCGCGTAAGCGGGCACGCGGTTGTTCGTGCCCCCAAGCAGGCGGTAGAGCGGCAGGCCAAGCTCCTTTGCTTCCAGGTCCCACAGTGCCTGATCTACCGCGAGGCCAAAGACGCCGCCCCCCTTGCCGATGTTGCCACCGCGCGGGCGGTTGACGCGGTGCGCGAGCGTGAAGGGGTTTTGCCCCACGAGGCCGGGAAAGAGTTCCGTGGCGAACACGCGGTTCAGTTCCGAGAGGGGCGGCAGGGGGTAAAAAAGCGCGCCGAAAAAGCCCAGGCCCACCTGCCCGCTCGTGCTCGTCAGTTCCACGCTGCCGGTGTAGTGCCAGTCCGCCCGTACCTGCGAATCGCCAATCGGCCGGTCGCGCGGCCACTCGTAGCGCGTGATGCGGAATGCCTCAATCGTGGACGCCATCGTTCGTCACTCCTTTTTTGATGAATTTGATGGTACGAATCGCGTATGAGCCTTCACGATAGGCGGGGTGGTAGCGTGCTGTCAAACGCATCACCTACCCGGAGGGGAATATCGAACCGCGAATACTGCCCTGAAGGGCCCCCGAAAGGCGCGAAGGGGATCATACAAATGCATACTTCTCTTTGCATTTCCTTTGCGTCTTTCGGGTGCCCCCTGAGCAGTATTCGCGGTTCACATTCCCTTCCATGCTGCCCGATGCAAGAACGCATATGTCCTGAACGGGGATGCACACATTTTTGGTGTTTGAACGAGTGTCTGGTATGATGCGTGGTGCAATCTGCCGGGCAACTGTGCCAGCAAGCGAGTGTGGGAGTAGAAGCTGCTGCCCGGTGTTTGTTACCGGGTGTTTTCCCAACGCAGGAGGAACAACGGTCATGGGCACGAAATTGAAACGACGAGCGATTCTCGGTGGGGCGGCGGCGAGTGCGGGTGCAGCCCTGCTTGCTGCCTGTGGCGGTGGCACCGCGACGACCGCCCCTGCACCGACCACCGGCGCGGCGGCAACCGTCGGCAGCGCGGCGACGGCAGTGGCGACGAAAGCTGCCATGACCGCCGCGACGACTGCTGCCACCGGAGCCACGGCTCCCGCGTCCACTCCCGCCACCGCTGCCGCCTCGAATGGCACGGCCGCTCCCGCTGCCTCTGTTGCCGCAACGACGGCGCACGCCGCGACTACCGCACCTGCCGCGACCACCGCTGGTTCCGCCGCAACGGTGGCACCGGCAATGGGGAGCACGGGGGCGGCAGCGGGGCCGGCACCGACCGCGAACCCGGCAGTCTTCAAGGGTAAGACCATCTCGCACTTCCAGAAAGTTCAGTATTACAAAGCAGTGCAGGATTTTATCGCCGCTGAGGTAAAGAGTTTCGTCACATCGGGCGGTGGCAACGTCGAGGCTTCCTTACAAAGCGACCAGGGCGCGCAAAACCTGCAAAAAGAGCAGGCGGGCGTGATGTCCGGCATGGGCTTCGATCTCGTGGATAACATCGGTACGGGTGTGCTGCAAAATGTGGTTCTCAATCTCAATGCCGATGTGACGGACATCACGAATGAGATGAAGGGCAAGTACGGCGACCTCATGCCGATCGTTCCGCGTGGGCTGTCGCGCGATGGCAAGTATTACGCGGTGCCGTGGTTCACGAGTTCGGATGTCTGGTTTTTGCGCAAGGACAAGTTTGCCGAGAAGGGCATCAAGCCCGAGAGCATCCAGACATACGACCAGATGCGCGACGCGGCCCTCGCTATCTCCGACCCCTCACAGAAGTTCTATGGCTGGGGCAACTCGGTCTATCCCACGGGGGATGGCCTCGTCCTCATCTACCATGTCATTCATAGTTGGGGCGGGGGAATCACCGATAAGACGGGCCAGAAGGTCACGTTTAACAGCCCGGAAACGGTGGCGGGCGTGACATGGCTCGCGGACATTTACCAGAACCCGAAGTACAAGCCGATGATCCCGCCGGGCTACGAGGGGTGGAACGACGCCTCGAACAACGAAAACTACCTCAACGGCACCATTGGTATCACGGCCAACGCATTCACGCTCTATGCCAAAGCGCGGGACGACAAGAATCCCGTGTTTGCGAACACCTTCACGGCTCCCCGGCCTACCGGCCCCGCCGCCCCGCAGGGTTTGCGTGGTGGGCAGTTGGGCTACCTCTATATTGATCGCGGCGCGAAAAGCGCGGACGCGGCGAAAGACGTCATCCGCCATCTTCTGGAGCCGTCGGTATGGAGCAAGCTCGCGCAGCTCGGCGGCGGCCTCATCCTGCCCGCCTACGAGAGCCAGTGGAAGAATGACTTCTTCAAGTCGGACCCGAACTTCGCGCCCCTCGAAACCCAGGTGCGTGACAAGAATGGGTACGACCAGATCTACTACCCCGCCGACCCCTCAGCACCGGTGGACGCGGTGGGAGCGCAAAATGTGATGATCGATATGATGGCGCAAATCCTCCAGAAGGGCGCAAAACCCGCCGATGCCGTGAAGGACGCGCACAACCGCATGGTGCAAATCTTCGAGCAGTTCGGCGTCAAGCAGTAGGTAGCGGGTAGGAGGCGGCAGGCAGCGAAGACGATGAACAAATCGTTCCACCTGCCGCCTGCTGCGTGTTGTACGGGACGAACGGAGTGAGCGATGGCTGTCACCCTTCCTGAGCGGCTGAAGGTCACGGATATGATCGTGGTGGACGCGGACGTACATGTGACGGACACGCCCGCCGCCCTCGCGCCGTACTGCGAGATGCCGTGGCGCAAATCGCTCGAAGCGTTGGCGGGCACACCGATGCGCTACCTCGACATCCCCGGTTTCGCGCCCAACCTCAAGCTCGACCCCCCAATCCCTGGTGGGCACGCGCCGCGCTCGGTGCTCAACGCAGCGCAGATGCGCACGGAGCTTTCGGGCTTGGGTGTGGACATCGGCATCCTGTTTCCCGACAACCTCTTGCAGTTCGCGCCCCTCCCGAACCGGGAGTACGCGGTCGCGCTCATGCAGGCGTACAACCGCTGGCTGGTGGCGGAATGGCTGCATGAGCCGGGGCTGTACGGCGCGATGCTCGTCGCCCCGCAAGACCCCGAAGCGGCGGCGCGCGAGATCGCGGCGTACGCGCGGCAGGAGCGCGTCGTCGCGATCTACCTGCCCACGGCAGGCGTCCATCCTCTGTGGGGCGACCGCAAGTACGATCCGATCCTTGCAGCGGCGGAAGCGGCGGACCTGCCGGTGCTGCTGCACAGCGTCACGGTGATTACGCCGCAGTTTCCCTATCAACTCGACCAGTTCGAGAACCACTGGGCGCGGCAGATGCTCTCGCACTCGTTTTCGATGATGGCGAACCTCGTCAGCCTGATGCATACCGGCGTGCCCGCGCGCTACCCGAACCTGAAAATTGGCTTCACTGAGGCGGGCGTCGCGTGGGTGCCGTACATGCTCTGGCGCATGGACAAGTACTGGAACGAGTACCGCCGCATGGTGCCCTTTCTGGAGATGCGCCCCAGCGACTACGTGAAGCGGCAGATGTGGTTCGCCACCCAGCCCGTGGAGGAACCAGACAACCCCGCCGACCTCGTGACCACAATCAAGCTCTACAACGGCGAAGACCGCACCCTGTTCGCTTCCGACTGGCCGCACCACGACTTCGATCACCCCCGCAGCGTGCTCAATCTGCCGATGTCGCCGGAGATGAAGCGCAAGATCATGGGTGAGAACGCCCTGTCTCTGTTTAAAATCCCCGCACCCGCGCACAAGATTAGTTAGCAGTACGCAGTGAAATGCATTCATCCCCACTGCATACTGCGTACTGCGTACCGCATACTCCACCGTGGCACTGCGCTTGCATTTCCCCCGGTATGCCGCCGAGCCGCCCGGTATCAGGAGGAAACCACGAATGCTGCGCGTCTACATCGTTTCCGACCGTTCCCTGCATCCGTCGTTGCTGGCCCTCGGTCGTCCGCCGATGCCGGGCACGGGAACGATCACACCCCAGCCGTCCGATACCCCCGGACTGATGCCGGATATCGAGATCCCGCGTCCCCGCACGGACACACCGGGGCTACCCGGTAGCGTGCCGCTTCCCGGCCCGGATGCTCCTGATCCCGGCGCACCTGCGGCTCCCGATGTGCCCGGTATTTTCGATGTGCCCGACCCCAACTCGCCCCTCCCCGATGAAAACGCGCCGGGCGGCCCACGGCAGGACCCGGATTACCCCGCCGTGGTGCCCATTCCTATGTAGTCACCGGCGCAATACACCGCATAGTACGGTTGCCACACGCCGTGTCCTGGCGAATACTGCATGCATGGAAGATGCGAAGGACGCGGTGGACATGGCAGACATGGCGATGTGGGCGGCACGGTTGCTTGCCGCAGCGCGAGGGCAACCATTCGCGTCCGGTGGCTGGCGGCGTATGCGCGATCTTTCCGTGCTGCCGCTCACGCCGGAAGTCTCGCTTGTGTTCGCGTGCGATGCGACGGGCGGTATTGGCCCGAAGCCGCACGATACCTATGTGACGGATGGCTACACGCTTGGGCGTTTCGCGGCCCGCGTGCCCCTCGCGGAACTGCTCGCCTGCGGCGCGACGCCGATCCTGATCGCGGATTTGCTTTCGGTGGAGCGCGAACCGACGGGCGCGGCGATCATCGCGGGCGTGCGCGATGAGGCACAGGCAGCGGGTCTCGACCCCGCGAGCATCAGCGGCAGCACCGAGGGTAATGTACCGACGCTTGCTACGGGCGTCGGCATCGCCGTGCTTGCCCTCGTTGCGGGCGAGCGGTTCCGGCCCGGATGCGGGCAGGCGGGCGACCTCGTAGTCTGCATCGGCGTGCCGAAGTCCGCCCCCGCGCACCGCATCGTGCTCGATGATCCGGAGATTCTCGATCTCCCCGCCCTGCGGCGCGTCCTCGCCCTCGATGCGGTGGGCGATGTGTTGCCCGTCGGCTCACGCGGCCTCCTCGCGGAAGCGCATGACCTCGCGGCCTCCGCCGGCCTCCATTTCGTGCCCGCCCCCGCCCCATCGCTCGACCTCGCCCAAAGCGGCGGCCCCGCCACCTGCTGCCTCTTCACGCTCGCCCTCGCTGCCCTGCCCGCCCTCCGCGCGCTGCCCCTGCCGCCCCTCGCCGTGATCGGCACGCTGGCGGCAGGGGATTAACCGCGAAGGCGCGAAGGGAACGGGAAGGGGATTTCACCACAGAGACACAGAGGCCACAAAGAATAGGAAAGAAAAATGATCTGTTTCGTCTTTTTGGTTCCTTTGCGCCTTTGCGCCTTCGCGGTTACAATCCCTTCACTCAGGGAGGTGCCACATGCAGGTGACGGCGGTGAAGACGTTTCTCGTGCATCCGGGCACGGGGAAGAATCTGCTCTTTGTGAAAGTGGAGACGGACGTGGGCACCCACGGCTGGGGCGAGGCGTACACGCAGGCGGACCGTGACCGCGCGGTGGTGATGCATGTTGAGGAGATGGCGCGCTACCTCGTGGGGCGCGACCCGTGGGCAATCAAGCACTTCACGAGCGTGATGGACCTTGACTACGCGACGAAGCGCGGCGCGATGGACTTTTACAGCGCGCTTTCGGGGATCGAGCAGGCATTGTGGGACATCGCGGGCAAGGCGGCGGGCCAGCCCGTGTACAACCTGCTCGGCGGGCCGTGCCGGGGGCGTGTGCGTGTCTACGCGAACGGTTGGGGCGGCGGCGCGAAAACGCCGGCGGCGCTCGGTGAGGCCGCGAAGGAGATCGTGTCGCGCGGGTTCACGGCGTTAAAGTTCGATCCCTTTCCGAATCCCTGGCGCGAGATCATCGGGCTGGACGCGGAGCGGCAGGCGGTGGAAACCGTGGCGGCGGTGCGGCAGGCCGTCGGGCCGGATGTGGAAATCCTGGTCGAGGTACACCGCCGCCTCGTCCCGATGTACGCGACGCGCGTGGCGCGGGCGATCACGCCGTACCGTCCCTTCTGGTACGAAGAGCCGGTCAGCAGCCGCGACATAGACGCGCTCGCCGAGGTGCGGCGCAGCATCACGCTGCCCGTGGTCACGGGGGAGGCATTGTACACCAAGCATGAGTTTCGCGCCGTGTTCGAGAAGCGCGCGGCGGACATCATCAACCCGGACATCTGCAACTGCGGCGGTATTCTGGAACTGAAAGAGATCGCCGCGATGGCGGAAGCGTATGGCGTCGCCGTGTCGCCACACAACTACAACAGCACGACCATCGGCCTCTCCGCGACTGCCCATCTCGCCGCCGCGATCCCGAACTTCCTCATCACCGAGTACTTCGTCAATTTCGAGGCGCTGGGCCGCGAACTCGCGGACACGCCCCTGATCGCGGAAGGCGGCTACCTCACCCTGCCGACCACGCCGGGGCTGGGTCTCGACCTCGACGAAGCCGCCCTCGCCCGCCACGCTTACCGCCCATTCCCGCCCCGCGCCATCCGCCAGCCCGCCGATGAGGGGCCGTAGCCTATCCGCTAGGTAACGAGACGACGTGCGCTATTCTATAACCACGTCTGTAATAGACGTGGGGAAAGGTGGGATTATTCCGCCTTGTCTGTTGTAAGACTTACGCAGATGGGGTGAAAGCAGGCCAAGGATGCGCAAGATAGGCACGAATTGCCGGGCGAATAATCGCGCTCTTCACCTTGTACCAACTCACTCCGGTGCGTACCCGGTGCCGCTCGAAA
>JAABUQ010003624.1_pt1 | contig 27871 bp, 27 predicted proteins | sample 5560001 | NCBI WGS metagenome assembly JAABUQ01 (sample SAMN10711888, study PRJNA513371) | rock metagenome | isolation source: Antarctica rocks | place: Antarctica: Victoria Land, Finger Mt nord | collected 2015-12-18 | reverse complement strand
TGATGAGGGGGAGGATGTGTGAGGTTGGCTTGGGGACAAGAGAAGGGGAGAACTGGCCGGGTGACAGCGATTTAGGTGTGGAAGGGGGTCAATGATCATTGTATGGTGGATCTTTATATAATCCTTGAGGGATCAGCGCGCTCGGATTTCTTGCAAGCTCGATATCCATACCCCAAAGATATGGGGCTTGATTGAAAACATTCCTATCTACTGCTCATGCGCTTGCCTACACACTGTACACACCTCCCTTCATCCCATTGAGACAGCCAACGAGATACCTCCACCCTTCCCCTTCCGACCCGCGTCACAACTTCGGAACAAACATCGGCGTCTCCTCCTTCCACTTCCTATAATCCGCCCGGTCCCCATACCGCTCATCATACTTCCCCTCACTCATCGGCACCCCACTAACCTTCAACAACAAAAAGCTCACAAACGCCGGACTCACCGCCGCGACCCCCGCCGCCACCACCTTCCCCAAACCCCCATACCCCGCCAACCCCATCCCCACCTGCCCAGGCCCACTACACAGCACCCCCCCAGCCACAACCGCAATCCCCGTCCACAGGGTCGCCTCGCCGAAATAATTCGGATGCCGGGACTTACTCCACAACCCCCTGGTCAAAAACGCCTCCTCGTGCTTCTTCGCCCTCTTCTCCTGAACCCACGCGTCCTTCTGCCGATCAGCCACGACCTCGAACCCTAACCCCCCAGCAAAAAGCAGCAAGCCGACCACATCCGTCACGCCCACATAAGCCGGCAGGGCCGCGAAGGCTGTGAGGGGGAGGGCGTTGATCGCGAGCACGGGCATCAGGCAGAGGGAGACCCAGGTCGCCTGGGCGGCGAAGGCGCCCAGGAATTTCGGGGGCGAGGTGCGGATGTTGTCGAAGCGGGAGTCGTGCCCGTCGGCGCTGATGCGCGCGAAGAGGAAGGATCCTACTGCCCGGTCGCATGCGCGTTAGCCGGATTCTTTTTCACCGCTCCATGTGCATGCCTCTTTCGGTCCGAGGTGCAGCTGAAAAGGGGCGAATGATCATGACTTACACCGCGTAGCCCACACCCCAACCGCCGCGCTCAGCACCAGCTGCCGCCAATTCAACCCCGCGCCGTTCGCCCCGCGGAGAGCGCCCAGCACGCTGGGCCAGCGCGGGAGGGGTTGGCCTGCGAGGGAGGCGGCGTTGCGGGCGCGGAGGGCGGGGAGGGTGAGGGAGAGGGCGATGCAGGAGAGGTAGGTGAGCGAGCCGGAGAGGTCGTAGTATTTTTCTGTTTGAGCGAGGATGGAGGGGATGGCGGTCGCGGTTTGCAGCGTGTAGGCTAGAGCGACCGAGGGGACGAGGGTGGACAGGAAGGGGCGGGTGAAGGTTGTGGCGTGCAGGAGGGTGGAGAGGAGGGGCATTTTTGTGGTTGGTCGGGTTTGTTTTGGGTGGGGGTGGAGTTGAGGCGAAGGAGGGGTTTGGCGGGGACAGGGAGGGGAAAGGGAGGGAGAGGAATTGTGTTGTTTATGTATCCGTAGTTCAATCTATAGGCAAGGTAGCTTCATAGCTTGATAGCTTGTAGATTGAGGCGTGACGACATGATTCGTGGACCGGAAGGACTACATCTTCCGAGAATCCGAATCGCGTATTCGTATTACGAGTATCTCAAACATTGATTGACCCCTTTCTCAAAACCGGCCGTGCTTGGAAGCGTCGTCTTCCTTCCCGTGCTTGTCTGCAGAGACCTTGTCCGGAGCGAGAACGAGTACGCAGCTTCAGGGGAAGATTAAGGGGTCTCTCCGGTGTTGCTGTACTAGATAGCTGAAAGTTGATAATCGGACCCTTACTATGATATGATATGATACAGGAAAAGAAATGTCTACCCGGATGTTCTACATGCATCGATGGCAAGCGCTTCACGTCTTGAGTGCTTTTGTCTTGTCTTCCATCATCATTCAAATAAAGGCGAACTCATTAGAAGATCATCGAAAAAGAATCGAATGGACCGCCCGAGGTATTGATCGCAATGCTACAGCCCTGCGCCAGGATCTAATGCGGTCGGTACTAGGACCCGTTGCTGTCATCATGTGGGTTGTATGCTGATGTCGCTTCAGTCGTTCATTCGGATCGCTCGAGTTTCTTTTGCAGTTGCTTGGGCAAAATGGGGATCTTACTGCCCCTTGTCCTCAAAGCCCACGGACGACGGGCACGCGGGAATGTCGGAAAGGTATCGAATCAGTCAGTCAGACTTGTCCTCTGGATTCTGCCCCGGATGAGGGAATACAGGCTTAAAGGCATTAATTTGATCTACTGGCGCAGGCGCCTCGGGTGCTTGTGGAACGATGTTGTGTGTCTGCTCACTGGAGAAAGGGTCTGCCACACCTGTCGAGCTTCCCGGTGTGGGGGGCCAACCGTAGGAGAGTGCTTCTCGTGGATCAGACATGTATGGCTTTTCGGGTTTGCGCCCAACGACGACGACTCTGTTTCATATCAGCGAGTGCAAAGGTAGTCGACGGGAAAAGACTTACTTGGTCTGATAGGAATGAATCGACCTGTCGATCAATTCCGGTCGCAATTTTGCCATGAGCACTTGCACTTCTTCGGCCTTCCATTTTGCTGCTCTTGTCATGAGTCCCATGGTGATTCCTTCAAGCCCTTGGAGGTGGGCCAGAAGTTGGTATTTGCCGACTTCTTTCAATGTTTTGTCTTTTGGCCAAGGGTTGGTTGGTGACTTAAGGACGACTTGCTTGACGTCCACGAAGCCGGCTTTCTTAAACCAGGCAAAGTACTCGGTGTGGAGGGGCGCAGGACGGTTGTAGTCGGAGCAGGCTTTTGTGATCAGATTTGACCAATATCTCAGGCTGCTGTCTTCTTTCACGGATCCGTCGTCGGAGTCGAATCGTGGGTTGAGCTCTTGTAGTTCGAAGTAACCACCTGGCTTGGTATGTCTGGGTATGGCTATGTGTAAGCACCCTACACAAACCGGCGAGGAGGGTGATGTGACTGACTGGTATGCTTTTCGTATCAAACGCTTCCAGCTAGAAATGGATGCCAGCATGAACCTCGAATGTATGTAGTCAAAGTGATTGTCTGGCCAGCTCCAATCTTCAGCCTCCACATCGTCGATCAAAAAGTGAACATTGTTGGGGACCCTATGATGTTTTAGCACTGGACGTCCCTCTCTCAGCCGCCTCAATTCTCCTACATTTGTGGCTGCACAGGGGAAAGATCGACCCCGGTGATCTCGGAGTCAGGGTACTGGTCCCCCATCTCCATTGCCCACAGTCCCGTTCCAGTGCCAATATCTAGCACTTTCGCTGGTTTGTCCAATGGAGCAATATGCAGATGTCCGTCGCAGAGAAGCATCATGACATGATGCTTGAGGTCTATCCGGCCGAGCTCTTGCTGTAGGGCGACGTGTTGCGTAAGCTGATGGGGGCTTTCGAGCCACTAGATGTGCACAAACGCAGCTGTGTAGCGTGCGAATGGGCCACTTTGGTAAGGAAGCTATGGTAGCATACCTCGTCGTTCGGCAACGGGTACGATCCGGCCTTGTAACCGTGATATCGTCTGCCGTTCTCATACTCATATTGCAGGACACTAGACGTAATGGAAGAGGCATCTTGACTCCTGGGTGTGACCGTTCAGTCATGTTGCTACTGTATGTAGGATATCGAGGACTGGTGAAGGTCGCTTACAGGAAATCGTCACTTGAGGAAGCACGCTGGATAGATTAGCCTAGGGATGTCATCTAAGAGCAACTTTGCACACCTCGTCCACCTCGAGCATAGAGGGTGGAGGGCTAATAGCCAGGGCACCAGGAGGTCGCTCCATGGCAACAACCAGGATGTGGTCGAAGGGCAACCAGTTGCAGTGTTTCTGTTATTGGGGATTCTGGGTAACGAGGGCCAACTGGCCAATGGTGACACTCAGCAGGCCGTTGAGATGATAAATTATGGATTTCGACATAACGGATGGTGCTACTAAAGAAGCAGAAAAGAAAGCCATTAGCCATCCCTAGCCAGAGCTAATGGACTCGGTGCTCGTTCGCCTCGGCCGAGGGTCATTTAAATAGCTTGGTGTTGGAGATAAATATTACTAACTAGCGGAACACTGCACCAGCTATAAGGTATGCATTTACCAAGTCCAGTACGGAAGTATCTACATAGAGTAGTATTGGATACTGTCCATCGCCCATCTTGCTGCATAGTTTACCCTTTCACTCTTTGATCGGGCACGCCCCCCCGAGCATCAATTGCTATGCTTCTTGTGTATATCTATCACTTTCTGTACCTCGTCATAGCTCCCCATGAATATCCCAGATCGATCATGAATATGTTCCGGTACCACAGTCAGCATTCGTTCCATTCGGCTGTTTACGGCTTGCCCTCCAGCTATAGAACGTCAGCATGACAGGAAGTTAGAACAGGGTGAGAAGGAAATGACACACCGTTCTCAAATATCATTGCCATCGGCGCGCACTCGTACAGGATCCTCAGCTTTCCTTTTGGGCTCTTCTTGTCGGCTGGATATGCAAAAATGCCTCCATATAGCAGCGTACGGTATGCATCCGCCACCATGCTGCCGATGTATCGAGCGCTGTATGGCTTACCGCTTTTCTCAGCTGGGTATTTCAGGCTATTGAAGTACTCCTTGACCGGTTCATTCCAATATAGACTGTTGCCCTCGTTGACACTGTATATTGCGCGAGACTTCGGCATTTTCATGTTAGGATGTGTCAGGATGAATTCGCCCAACGCGTTGTCCATCGTGAAGCCATTGACGCTGCTCTCTTTCATCGTGATGACTAGCTGGGCGCTGGCACCGTACATGGTGAATCCGCTGGCAACCAACTCGGTGCCTGGGAGGTGGAGTTCTTCTTCCTTCCCTTCGCTTCCTTCCGCCAGTCTGAAGATTCCGAAGATGGTCCCGACACTCACACCAGCGTCTAGATTACTTGACCCGTCGATAGGATCGCAGGCCACAGCGTATCTAGCCTTGGGGCTGTCTTTGAACACGATGATATTTTCCTCTTCTTCTGAGACAAGCATTCTGCATTTGCCAGAGGTACGCATGGCGGAGACGAAGAGATCATTGCCAATGACATCCAGCTTTTTTTGTTCATCGCCCGTGGTGTTGGAAGACCCAGCTAGTCCAGTGAGATTGATTAGGGAGGCTCGACGGATGTAGTAGGCAATTGATTTGAAGGAGAACTGCAAGGCATGGCATAGTAGGCTGTAATAAGACCTGTCAGTATTGTATACATCGGCGCTAGGAGGCATACAATGACCCTCGAGTTGAAAATATTGAGGACGGTTGGCAAGGACGTACGTAAAGTCTCCAGTAGCCTCCTTGTGCTTCGTCTGCTCTTCTGTCAAGAAGCGTGTGAGAGTGACGATATCAGTATTGATCTTCTCTTGTACAACAGGCTTCACCTCGCCGTTCAATTGAGACATGCCGGAGTGTCGTTTGGAGGAATCCTGATATATCCGGACAGAAGGTCGATGTTGTTGGAAGCTTTGGGACGATGGAGTGGGCGGATAGGACTTCTCAGGAATGTAAGGATCTCACTAAGACGGTCTTTTGCAAATGTATAACAGGAGTGCAGATGCAGGTCCAGAAGGTGACAGTCATAGTACTGGCGCGTCAATTATATGTTATCCTGCCCCTGTGCCGATAAGTTCCACTCTTCCTCTGCCCCGCGCGTCCGCATGCGGCCTCGGCATTGCTTCGTGACTTGTAGAGCCCGGGCTCAGCCGGTGCATCTTCCTTACGTCCAGCGAAGCTGATGAAACAACTCAGGAGATGCTACACTGTCCATGATCACACGGCAGCAACAGACATTAGAAGCCACACGTCTTCTCGAAAAATGGTTACCTGAGGTACGAGTAAAATGGAAGTAAGGCTATCTCAGTATGGAATAGCGCGTAATTCTAGCGTCAAAGTTACGATTATCCAGCCTTACCCACTACAATTTCTCCTTCCGATGTTGATTTCTACTCAAGAGCTCCAATACAAGAGGTACCCTCGATGGCCAACTTGACAAGTCACAGTAAATTCCAGAAGCTGTAAGGCACATACAACTGAACACCGTTTTAAGATACACAATCACTCCTTTCAAGGGTCTGAGGATTGGCCACATGTGGTGATGCAGCGTTCGTGGCCGCAGCAAAAAGAAAACTCCTACTGAATTCTCAGAGCATGCATTACCAGGAGATCACTGATGCACAAACTTGCCAGTGTTAGCTGAAGGGCTCGGTAAATATTGCCTTTCACTTGATAATTCCACATGCTGCTTCATCTGGCTCCTGATGATTTGTTCAAACCGCAAAACTAGAGTCTTTGACCCCTTAGGGGCATGAAACTATATTGCACACGTCAGTCTGATACTTGTCACTGTGCTACACCATGTTGCTGAGAAGTTCTCGCAGTCCTTTGGCTGACATTGCTTCAACAGAGCCACAAAGAAAGCAGATGGTATAGTTCCCTTCTCTTGATCATGAGCACCGCATTTGCTTTATCCATGCATCCGAGCAAAGATGATCATTTCGTGCATTGCACGCTGGAAATTACCGACTGAGGCCTTCGTGTCTCTGACGATATCAAATGGCTTGACTGAGCTTTACCAACCATCTACTCTCAGCCTTCATCAGTGTTACAACAGATCTTGACTGACATAGCTCTTCCAAGCAGGAATCTTCTGCTTCATGTAGCAGAGTCTCGAAGTAAGTCACCCGTCCCGATCGACTATTCCCTCAAAAAATTACCTATGATGAATGGCACTGGGCTCCGAAAACACTCATGAAAGGATATGCCTTATTGTGGCAGGCCTAGAAAACCTTGCCCACTGACTGTCAATATACGCATTCTCTGCTGTTCTTAATGCAGCCGGCATTCTTGCTGACTGAACTAGACAGATCGTCGACTACTATCATGGCTTCCAGGCCTCTGAAGGGCCAATCGACACGAAGCTGGGCTTCCCACAATATCACCTAAGTACCCGCTCAAAGCAGTACTATCCTACACAGCACCGAGCGTAGGGGTACGCGGCCTTTTCTTCTCGGTTCCATCCTTCTGTGATGATCATTTAGATGACGAGTCTGATTCGGGTTTCCGATGTAGACATCCTTTTTTATATAACATTCATGCAAATCTGACGAAGACATAACATTTGCTCTGCACTCATGAAATCGATCTATTAATCTACTGACGCAACTTTATAGACGCATGCGATTTACCAGTGGACACCTCAGCGCCACCGAAGAGGGACAAAGCATTGTTATTAGAAGAGGACTCCGAGCCTGCAAATTCATCCCTCGAGGTACGGCTTCAATCGTTCTATCACCCGGAATAGATTTCAATGATGATCTCAATTAAGAAAATGACAAGCATATGTCCAAGCTAGCTTGACCGCCTGCAAAGACGAATTTATTCATCCTGATTTGAATGTTAGCCGATCTCGCAGGCCGAACCAAGCTCTGGTGTGCATGGAGAACTGACGAAGATCTTGCTACAGGTTTTGCACATGCTACCTAGGCATCAAAGCAGTATCTGTTTCTTGAACGAGACCGTCTCGCTTTACTCATCACGAAATCTAGTTAAAATGCCTCGATCCGTTGATACTTACAGGCAAAGTGAGTATCCGCACTCCTTTCCTTCTCCCTGACATCTCCCATTCCCTTCCAACAACAGCAAGCCTCACATGATGATCAACCACTCAATCTCACGACGGTCAGCATAGCTACAAGATAGCGTTGATGAGATCGCCCATGACCGGGCTCAGATCTGATCGCCCTCCTACATTCTCGAACTTTCCCGAATCCTCGGATATGACATCATGCTTACTTCACCTTCTGGTGCCTCCTCAGAGCAAGCTACATAAATGTGCATCCACTGCGCCAATACAAATCCAGTTTCATCAATATCATAATCACCACGAAAGTCATACGAGTCACCGGCTAAAGCCACATACTACTACCCAACATGTCCAATCAAACCTTCTCAACGTTCTCCTCCTCAACTACCTCTTCCTATACCTCCTCCTCGGGCCACCGCTATGAAGAACATACCTCCTCCAACCCCACCGGCACAACCATTCACCGCACCACGCAAGAAGCAGGACAACCTGCTGTATCCGAGACAACGAGGATACCGGTCGGAGGGCAGGCGGGACAGAATCTAGATGGGCTAGGAGGCAGCAGGAGGATTGAGGATGTGAGCGACGAGAAGGAGAACGAGGGGGATGAGTATGAAGAGAGGATTGAAGAGGAGTATGCTAAGCGAGAGGGGGGAGCTTGAGGTATAATTTGATGGATGGCTTGCGATGGGAAGGAATGGAGTTCACTCGTTGCTCAATAGTACGCAGGCCGCTTGGCACCATACTTCGCTTTCAGAACGTTGCATGATTAGGACTAAGATACCAATAAATATCATTCTACATTGCAATACGTCGCACTTCCAACTACAGAGGGTACGATTCTTTGCTCGCCCATCCAAGGCGCGGTTTAGCTGAGTCTAGTCTTGGGGGCAGATGCGAATGATGCACCTGCGGACGTCCCTTTCCCGTCGTCCCTTTCCCAGACATTTGCTCAGACAGACACCATCAAACATGCAATGCAGGATCCTGTACCAGTGCCAATGCCAATACCGATCTATCAAACGGTAATGGAGTCAGCCCGCGCGAAGAGGCGGTACCAAAGCAAGCTCCGCCCTCCTTCTATCAAGAAACACAAGATTCACTCACTTCGCCGCGCGCGAGGGACACAGCTCACTCTCTCATGCTCGTATACATATGCTTTGAGACGGGAGAGATGGTTCTTTGTGAAGGAAAAAGGAAATTTTGGAGACACGTGCGTTGTTATCAAATAAACCCATTGCGGTCTTTTGGACCTTCCACTTGCAACAGCAATGAGTCTCACCAGCTTCGCCGCCTCCAATTTGGAGATTTCAAGACAAATTGATGGTCATTGCCCGATATTCACTTTCACTTGAGAGGATTGAAATGCGTTTCATGTTGTAATTAAGGGTTCCTAGCGCTCCTGGACGCCTCGCTGGCTCATCCACTTTTCACGGCACCAATTTTTGCGTAACAACAAGGACGATGAAGCGGTCCATGAAACGGCCTACATTGGAACTTGAGAGATTTCGAAGCTTTTGAGGCTGAGCTTACAAACAATGAATTTTTTCATTAAGAGGGTAAGGAATTCAACAAGGAACGACTGGCAACGCGAAGTTGGCAATCTCGACAGCATACAAGAGCATTTACGGCGTGTCAATAAGCAGATGAGATCGCCTTGGCTATTTCGTTCAAAGGTTTGAAATCCAAATGCGTTCGCGAAACCCGATCAGCGCTTCCCCTCCTGCATTCACCTCGCCCCCAGCCGGCCGTGGGGCCAAAAGCGTAAAGGAATGTTTGGGGGGGTGAAGATGATCCAAATTTGGAAGAGGATGTCGTGCCAGCTGTGCCAAGTGTGTCAGAGCTGGAAGGGCTGGGAACAGGTGTTTCGAGCGCATGATCTGCCTTTTCGCGCTGCTGACACAACAACGAATAGATACATACCTCATGATTGCTCAGCGCGAAAGCATGTACCTGTAGCCGTAAGACCGAGTTGGGGGGGGTTGTCATTCTGTTGGGGACAAATGGGCTCTTCGGCGGCTGCTGGAATTGGGGATGGTGCAGTCGGTGGTTTAGAAGAATGGAGCTTCGAGTCGGATGGTGGGTGGTGGGTAATTTATTCAAGCGCTGATCCACCGAGGGCTGAGAGGATCGAAGTGAGGGGCTCCAGATTAGATACAGAGACCTGGCTTGCGCATAGAGGGTTTAAAGGGATACAAAACGGGGTGGGTGGCTACAATCGGGGGTTCCGGCGGCGGCACAACTTGATATCGGACCTTGGGAAGAAGGGGACGGCAGTTTTCCTCCATGAGGAAACTAAGTATCTACTCCACCGTGTACTGTTGCTATTAATGGCGGGATGGCCGATGCAACGAGTCTAAATCCTGGTTGAAAGATTTGGGTTGTGGCTTGTGAAAGTGGCTTAAATGGTGAGCTAAGCTACAGCAGAGGGGCTGCCTCGGTTGATCAGCACAAGCACCCAATGAGATCCATCATACGACTATTTCCTTCTCATGATCTTCCAAGTCTCTCCGCGCCATAACCCTGTTGACAGGCGAACAATGCGCTGCAGCGGGAATGGCTGGCAGCCTGCAACCCACTCGCTTGATCTTCTCACGGTCAAAAGCAGATGGCGCGCTATGACTGGAGAAAGTTGACTGGCCGGTGCGCTTCACACTGGCTCCGGTGATCAACAAGGCCCTCGAATGGGCATGCCGCATCAAGCCATCACCAGCCCTGCTCAGCTGCTGGCTCTGGATCATTACCGACATTCATATGGCCTGCCCACTTGCTCAGCCGGTATCCACCACACCTTGGTTGATAGTCTGGAATCTTGATCATGTCTAAGCCGGTGCTCGTGCCTACTCACATGGCGTGGGCAGGTGAGACAGGGTGGAGGTATAAGTCCCAGTATTCCCACATTCCATCAAGGCAACTCCAATAACAAGGACTCCTTCTTATCGTCTGCATTGGTGTGGGCTCCACCTTCAAAAGTGGAACACCAATCCTGCCAGCGAACCGACTCCTTACATCCAGACATCATACTTGCAGCGCATTTGGGGCTGCAATCCCGTCGACGCGGTACCAACGCATCAAAACAGAGTGGCCTTAACCGATCGCGATTGGACGTGTTGTTGAAACGAACAGCTCAGTGTCTTGTGAAACTGCGTTTGAGGTATTGAGTCATATCAAGACCCCTTGAACTCCATTTTCGGTATGTGGTCGTGGGGGCTCTCTATAGCCTGTGATTCGCTGTCTCAAGTGTGAGCGCGCGCTAAGTGAATCTGAAGCGAAGGAACAGGACAAGACTACTCACAAAAGGCCGTCCCTCGTCCAATCAAGCTGCCGTGTTTCAACATATTCTTGGACACAGGGAGACACTTGGACAGCAAAACCCGAGATCGAAATCTATTCTGCAGACGAAGATTTCTCAACCTTCTCCCCGAGCCACCCGCTGGGGCCAGGCAGGGGGGCATTTCTAATTTTCTTCATCTGCCACCGTACCTTATTGCCATATTCACTTCTCTGCCAATTGAATCGTCCATCTTATTTTACCTTCAGACACCCGAGCGGGGCCTCGAGCAGGGGGCAGATTTGTGCATCATCGTCACGCCTAGCCAGATCGACGTATCTTCAATATCATAAAGGCACACTCCTCGCTCACCACTTCTATATTACTTCGAAACTGCAACAACTCGACTGCCTTCAGTCAAACTCATCCAACTCTTGTCGAACTTGAAGACTCTGAGAGTTTGAATCTGTTCGCTGAGCCATTCCACTTCATTTATTTAATCCTCACTGGTTTGAGGCTTGCACACTGAGCGAAGAGATATTGGACCAACCCAAGGCTTTATAAAATATCCACTCGGTACCCTCTCACCGCCCCCCACAAGCAAAGCCCCCCAACCGATTTGGTCGAATACGTTACACCAGTGCCTCGCACCACAATTGCTTATTCGGCGGTCTTCCAACGCGCACTAAGCGGCCGCTTAACAAATTCGGCCCCTGAACATCACATTCCCCCGGTCAGGCACAGCCCGAGGCTCCGACCTAAACCAGCAAAGGCAACCCAGACCAACTCCCTCATCTAGTCGTGACGAGTGCTGCTCCAAGGCGGGGAGCCCCCATCGCAGCCATCCAACGGTGTGGTCTTTACGCATCAACAAGCAACGTATCACCTCACGAGCTTTTTGCGCTTTACGGGCTTGACGCTCTAAGGCTTCACGCAACAGTTAAGACATTAATCTTTTCCGCCGGTCGGATATCATCACGAATACAACGTAAGAATTTTTACGTGCACGCTCTTTTACTTGCACCCCTGCTGCCCTCGACACCAATCGTCACTTGAAGAAGCACCACGCTATTCAGCCCACCTCTTTTGCAATTGGACAAGATACTCTTACGCTCTAAGACTGATATCACGAACCTGACGAACCAACTATCTGTTTTGACTTCCTGCGGCCCCAATACGACCATAATTCTTAATCACCATCCTACTTGGGTTGATACCCTAACTCATCGGCCAACCCCAGATCAGCCTACCACACATTGACGGGGCTCAGTCCACAAAGGCACTCACACCAACAATATTACACCATATCCTCAGAGGGGACGTCACGTTTAGCATCTCAGGTACTAGAAAATATAGTTCTCGTCACCTGCTGTTCTTCCGCATCATATTTTTCGTACACCGGACATCATCAACACCACCACCATGTCGGCATCCACCATGGCATCACCAAACCAAAAGGCACTGGACCATTTTATTATGATGCCAGTGTCCTCGGACATGGTATCATATTTGGCTCAGCAAGCTAATGCTGTCATCCGCTGCGAACAAAAACGGCCACAAACAAACAAGAACTTGCCTCCTACACCACCCTCAACACCACCAAGTGAGGATTCTCGATCACCATTACAGCCTCCCCTTCCGTCGCTGGAGGCTTTTATCCAGTCCTTGGTCGACAAGTCCCGCGTCCAAGTCCCAACCCTCATGAGCTCCCTCGTCTACCTTTCACGGTTGCAGCAACGGTTGCCACCAGTAGCCAAGGGCATGCGATGCACCGTCCACCGCATCTTCCTAGCCTCCCTAATCCTTGCAGCCAAGAACCTGAACGACAGCTCGCCGAAAAACAAGCACTGGGCTCGTTACTCCGCAGTAAAAGGCTACGATGGCTTCGGCTTCTCAATAACTGAAGTCAACCTAATGGAAAAGCAACTCCTCTTCCTCCTCGACTGGGACCTCCGCATCACAAATGATGACCTCTTCACACACTTTCAGCCCTTTCTCGCCCCTATCCGCATGCAACAAGAACAAGCCGTCACCCGCGCCAAGCATGCTCGCGAACACGAAGTCCTCCGGCAACAACGAGCCTACTACTCCAAACCCCAATCAACCGTCAACCCCCGGCCCTACGCCTCAACCACCTCTCTCCCCCTCCTCACCCCTCCCTCTTCAGTCGGTACCTACACCTCCTCCCCCGCCAGCTACACAACCTCAACCTACATCTCCGACCTCGAGCGCTTCACCTCTTCGCACTCCACTTCTGAGATCCCCCTCCGACGCTCCACCCCCCGCTCCGTCCGCTCCATCTCCCCTCCCAGCGCGGACGCCGTCCCAGCCCTCTCGCGGCCCGGCACCTCAACGGACAACTACTCCGTCTCCTCCACCTCAACGCCCTCCCCCCGGACCACAGCCAGCACGCCCGGCTCAACCGTTGACATGGAAATCGACAGCTACATCCCCGTCATCGGCAAAGACGAAGGCTACCCAGCCGCCGAAGGCATGTACAAGCTGCGCCCCGGCGTCGGGGGCCGGGAACTGAGTTACGGGGAGGACAAACCAGCCAAGAAAATGCGCACGGGCGTCATGGGCGGCAACATCATCTCCCGCTTCCTCAACTCCACGCAACCGTACCGCGGCATCCGCGTCTAAGGCTCCTCCTCCATCCGTCACATCCATATTTCTTGGGCCATAACCTCCACACGATCTCATCATCAAACCATTTGGTCCGCACCCTCATCCTTGGAGCGAAATTTGATTTAGCAAGCGGCATTGCGAGGCGTGTTCGGTTTTTGGGATCTGCCCTACAAGGGAGAAGTCGGGTGTGCGGATATTTAACCCGGACCCAGCACGGGAAGGAAAGCGAAGGGCTGGAAGCCAAAGCGGAGAAGATGGTGAGGGCGAATGTACCTAGCTATGATAGTATCTAATCCGAAGCGGAACCATTTAACCCACGAATGAGATTGCGGTGCCTGCGCGCTTTCCATCGAGTCGATTGCGCTATTCCCTCTCGCATTCTCACTCCTTTTCACGATGTGGACGGCCTCTGGTTTCCATCCCGATCCTGCTCCCAGCTGTTACTTGCTTACTCACCCCTCCCCATCGATTCCCTTACTCCTCTCTCTCGCTGAATTCAGGATTTTTCATTCCCATCCTGCGGCCTCCCCCCCTTAGGTACTTATCGGTTCGTTAGCGCCTTCCACTTGCTTTCTCCTTATGTTTTTATGTTTTCATCTCCATCCTAATTCGTCCAGCTATGGGGAGATTGAGGATGTTGTTGGGATGGAAGGGGGGGGAAGGGAGGGTTGATGGAGGGGTGGAAAGGGAGGGGGATGTTTTGGGGGGGGACGGGTGGTACGGTTGGAGATAGGAGTGGGAGGGGTTGGAGAGTTGGAATGGATGAGGAAGGTGGATTGGAGGGGGGGTCTAGCGTCTATGCATTTGGTTTTCTATCTATTGTGCTGCTGATGCTGGTTGGGGTTTTTTTGGGGGGAACACCGAGGGGTTAGATGTGGTACCCTGGATACGTTCTTGTTGTGTGTGAGCGGACCGTAGCATTTCGCCTCTCGTTTATGTCCGTGGCCTTGTGTTGCTTTGAGTCGCATCAGGCACGGCCTGCTGAGAGGTTCGTGATGGGGCGTGGCCTAGAGGACTGTGCCAAAGCTGCAGAGGAGAATCAGCATCAGCAAAGGCATGGCTTGAAGCTGAACCATCGAAAAAGGGGAGGGAGCTTACCCGAAAGTCGTCTTGATGCTCCTCACGTAAAATTGCCCCCAGTTGCGTCTCACCACCTCCTCCTCTCCCACAGGCACGCCTGTCCACTCCACCCGCATCACCGTAACAGCATCCCTATCGTTCTGCTCAAAGCCAATCTCCAATCGACTATAATGCCCCTCTGGCCAACTCCCTAGACGCCATTTCTGCACAAGTTTCTTTGGCTCGTCAAGGACGACGTACTCCCCGGAGACGTTGCCGCCGAAAAGGGCAAACTTGCCACCCGGGTGCGCGCCTTCGAAGACGGTGGGAGGCGCACGGGTGAATGCGGAGAGGCGGGAGGGGTCCGTGAAGGTGGTGTAGAGTTCTTGAGCGGTGGTGCGGAACTCGTCTGTTGAGGAGAGGGTAGTTGTGTTTACGCTTGCATGGCCTGCATTGTGTGTCGTCGTGGTCTTGGCTTTGCTAGGGTCGGGTTTTGCGTTCGTCTGGGCGGCGGTGGAGGAGGTGGTGATGTTTGTGGCTTTCGTGGAAGGGTTAGCGCCTGTAGCGTGTTGCAGGTCTTTGCCATGCTCGGTGATGAGGGCTGGGGCGAGGGTGGCGAGTTTGGTGCGGAGTTGTGGAGTTAATTTGCGGCGGATTAGGTCTTTGACCGGGGCTTTGGAGGTGGTTTCGGAGTATATTTCTGTTTCGAACTGGAAAACGGAGGGTTAGGGGTATGGATGTGGCGGATTGGAGGAGAGTGAAGGGAACATACGACGTACTCATCTTCCTCTGTGTCATGAGCTACCTCTGGTACGGTGATGGTGCCGCTAACGTCTTCTTCTTCCGTGCCGGTGCTGCCTATGTGGATTCAGTATCTGTCATCTCCGGTTGCTTGTGGGCCTTCGTACCTTCGTATTCCATTTGTAGCTTGACATCGAACAGTGTGATGACTTTTCCCTTCCGTTGGCTGACATCACAGTCACCGTCGAGGCTCATGATCTTTGTGATTTTGGCCGAGACATCTCCTTCCTTGGCCGAAATGCCAACGAGATTCTTCTCGAGGTACTCTCTCGCCCATTCCCGTACATCCTTATTCACCCAATGCCAATTGTTGGGATTGTGTAAGACCATTTTGAAGATGCTCGATCAAAGCAAGTGGGTTCTAGAATCGGCTGTCAGCCGAAGAGAAAGGAAGAAAAGTTCAAGCTAGGGGAATGGAGAAGGATTTGAGTGTCAGATAGATAGAGAACATTGCTCTTGCAAAGCTAATCCGCATAAAAAGAGTACAAGTCTTCTAGGACTGGTGCCAGCTTGGTGTATCATCCTGCATTTGAACGACCTTGCAAAGGAGTGGATACTTACTCCTCAGGACAGTCGCGCCGAAAGATTCGGACAAGCTGGCTGTATTTTTGCTGGCCAACACTGCAGACAATAGTCACAGCATGAAGAGAGGAGTGGAAACATCTAGAAATTCGGGTCTTTGTCCATTTTCGCCTCAGCCCTACAGGTAGGCACCGGAGCGACGTCCGAGGGTTTAAATATATTGGAGGGCCGCGAGGGCTAAAGTACGGTCCATATAAAGGCTCAGAGGATACTACATTGCCTATTGCTTCTCAAGATGGTCCAGGTCCTTTCCAACTCAGATTAAGGCATCGTGCCTTCACGTTACAGATGCATGCGTCGTGTGTATTCCTTCCCACTCCACCGCTTCAAAGTCGTCTCTGCTCTCGCTGCCTCTCGCAAAGATGTCACCGGTCCCCTCGCAACTACACATTATTTGTATGCAGCTTCCGTAGAGATGGTATCTGCCGTGTAGTTTTCGTCAGACAGCAAGAAGCCCCGAGTTACCTTTTGCAGTCGTGTTGTTCTACATGGAGAGGAGACTTCGTCCTAGGTAGGCTCGGGCTATCTCGTCCATTTCTTTCTCGAGTTGAATGGGTAATTGCCTTCGGCAGCCTTACGGAACCGGCTCATCGCCACTGGCCGATATGAATAGCCCATATAAAATGAATGCGTTGATTCCACTTCATAGTATATATACAAAATCACAAGCCGAAAGGGTATCGTCGCTATGCTTTTCCGACCATCTGCATGCCCCAATGCGTATGCCCAAATCCAGATGCCCATTGAATCGGTCTTGCGACCACGTCACCTCTTCAGCTCACACATAACTTCCCAATAATGCAATCCAAACACCCAACAAAACCCCCGGTATAGCAAAGTTCCTCCCCCTTGCTGCGGCCGATTTTGTCGGGCTGGGCGTACTCGTAGCCGTGAAAACTCCAGTCGGGATCTTAGGAGTGCCGGTGCCTCCACCGCCTGGTGTTGGAGGCGACTTACCCGTCGTGATTGTCGACGAGGGCGCATGGCCTGGATACCCAGCTAGGGTAGAGACCGATGACGGGGGTGTGCTCCAATCACCTTCGTTATCGTATAGCACCCCATTAATAATAGTCCCCTGCCCATTCTCAAGACTTCTTTTTTGATCATTGGAACATTTCGCATCAATGTCTCGAAGCCAGCAGGTCGGACTCTTTTGAGGCGGTGCCTCATTCGTGAATGTAGCATTTGCAGTTCCATTGCTTTTGTACGTTGACAGATCAACTGGGTCTCCTAGAGAAACGTCGTTGCCCATTATAACCCTTGTGAAGATAGTGAAAGCTGTCTCGGGCTGGTACGCTGGCACAAGGTGGCCTGCACCGTAGACTCGAGAAAAAGAGAGGTTACCGAACTGCCGCACAGCGCCTCCGACGTAGGTTTGATTGACGACAATGTCCGCGTAGCCTGCTGAATAGAATGGGGCGTAGGCTGGGGATTGAGCGGCAATGGAGAAGGAAACGGCTTCGCCTCCAAGCCAATTGCATAGGTAGTCGCGATCTCCGTAGATCAGAGCCACCCGAACACCCAAGGAGAGCAGAGACGCCATCTGATTGATTTGATCGCCACGCTCGGCGTCACCAGTTTGCTGGAATGCAAGGAACACCGCGTTGTTGGACTGCGTGTAGTTTACGGGAGCTCCGATTGCAGCCTGAACACCAGCCTCGTTCAGGTATTCCAGGTAGGTACTTGGAGGGAAGGGATCTGGTGCCCTCTGGGTGATGTCGTATAAATCGCGCCCTGACATTTGGAAAGGACCGACGACATTGTCATTGCAGTTGATCAGAGCATCGTGGCAAGCTTGGTTGGAAGGGGCCACGTCCCCTTCGTTCTGGGGATCCGATGCAGCCACTGCTTCCCTACATCGTTGGATGAGTTGTTGGCAACCATCAGCACTCAAATAGCTGCTGGCAGCATTCTCTTGGTCCGCCAGCGAGAGCGCATTGATACCGTACGTGTTCCTGTTGGCGAAGATTGGGTAGTATCTTCCTTGCACCAAATCATCAACGCAGCCTTGCATGATGCCCAGAGACGTCAAGTGAATTTCCAGGGTGTTATTACTGGATATCGAGCCGTTCCTGCGCAGCAGGTTCTGCTTCTCCCACAGTGAAGCAAAAGCCGGCCCATATTTGCCTCCATAGCTTTCCGCAAAAAGGTTGACACCCACCGCGGATGCTTGGGTGGTGTTTGCCCGAGTGCCTGGGTTGTATTGCGGGAATACGCCGAGAAATCCTTGAAGCATATGCCAGACGGTGTAGGCGGCAATTTGTGTGGTATTCGCCGTACTGTTAGCACTGTTGGAACTGAAGGTGCCGCCAAGCGTTAAGGGTGCGTCTGACGGAGGCTCCGTGATGACACGGCTGAAGAGGTCCAAGGACCCCTTGGTTGGGGTATCATAGGAGAAACCAACTTGGTTGGGCTGGTCTATGTAGAGAACATTTGAGCTTCGGTCCCATCCCCAATCTCTTGCCTGTGTCCCAAGCCGACCTTGTGCGATTTCGACGACCTCACAGGGCCCTGTCTCCTGGAAAAGTCCGACCATGCTACTACTTCCCGGCCCGCCATTGATGTATATCGTCAAAGGGGCGGTGTTAGTATTAGTTCGCGCCTCGATGAACCAGAAAAAGGTATTAATGGAATAATTTTGTTGTACTGGGGCAAGTGTGTACGGCGGAAGCGAGACGTAGCCTGCGTACTGCTGTTGGGTGGGAAAGACCGTTGTACAAGTCCCTACATCAGGGCTTTTGAATTGAATAGTGATATTATTGTTCACAGGAGATTTTATTGAGGTGATGCCAGAGTCTGAGGAGACTGGTGGAGGGTATTGCGTGCTGCAAAGCAGTGATTGGAGTAGAAAGAAGGCAAGGGCGAACACCACTCGTACGGGCATGCAAGGCTGCGACAATGTTAGAATACTGAGGCTCCCCTCGGAGAAGGTATTTACCATGATGATTCCAGTCGCCGCCATGGCGATAGATTTGATGGACATAGGACCCCAATTTCTTCTCGTAGCCGTGATCTTGAACGAGGGCCCATGTGCTTATTCAAGTTGGGCCGTGTGCCGGCACCAGACAACGGTGACAATTGGTTTGGTTGGTCACCGGGTCGAAAGGCAGCTGTTCCTATTTTCTCGGATTAGATCCTAGAGGATGCAGGCTGAGACCACTGGGGGCTCGGTGGTGAATCCTTCAAATAAGACGGAACTAGTCTTGCTCAATTAGTGATAATTCGGGTCTTCGGACATGGGACAAAATGGTCACAGTAAAAGCAAGACAAGAAGGCAAGAAAAGGAGTGTCTGAAGGAGCGATTTGAAGGTGAATAGTGACTCAATGGAAGGCTGTTGGTAAATGTATAGTCAGAAAGGTACGTAAGTGCATGTGAGGAGGCTGATGTAAATACCCATCTCTGGTTGGAGTATGCCGCCGCTTCTAGAACAAGCTCAAAAGAGGACTCTGCCTGTGTATTATTGGTCTGTTATAGACCTATCATTTTCTAGCAAGTACCTACGACATTTTAGGACCTCCGCGTTGCCATCCCAAGCGTCTGTAATGGCTCCAAATCGCTAATCTACCCGTATACCCCTGACATCGATCATGAGACAATATTTTCCAGCTCAAGTATCTGGATGAGGTTATTTCATAGCATACTTAGTTCCCTAGATTACTAATTTCTTGACTTTCTCTTTAGATGCAGAAGCTGATGCTTGAGATGCTATCTTGTGGCTTCAACTACGGTGGCCGTCAAGAAGTTTGCTAGTTTCGCAATGTCAAACCCGGCCTGCCTGCCTCATTGTCCGGTTGCTTTACCTATGCTTACTGATTCCCCCGCGGAATCCACGTACACTTTCTCAGTACCGTTCATCATTTCGGTTTGAGTAATAGTTGATAGAAAATGAAATTCAAGTTCCTCCTCCGTCAATGGAGACGGATGCACTATGACTCAACATTCCCTTAAATTGAAGGCGCACATTCTATCAGTCATGCGTGAAATTGTTGGATGATAATTCATTAATTTCTTTGCCGCCTAATTGGACCTCCCACCATGCTGGCGTCGTAGTCTAGAATCCTTCGAGATTTCGAGAAGCAGCGCGCAGAAAGGACTTCGTGAAATCACTAACGAGCGTAAGACGGTACCTGCATGTGAAAGGTAAAGGCAGGGAATGCCAACACTTCCATTCCGCCTTGCCGAGCCGACTGTGCCACGATATGCCATTGACTGAAATTTGGAGTTGGAGCCCCCTGTTGAGTCTTGCCATCAGACTTCATCAGACATCACCATCCTGGAATATCCTGGGTTACATAGGCCTACGCACTGCCTTGTGCTTTGTCTTTGCGAAGCATGACTCGGGAGTAAAGCAACAGCTGCATGAGAGTTCCACATACAAATAGCTTTGACATCACCACCGTTCTTAGGGGTCTTCATCCAGACAGCAAACGACCAGACGTTGTTGCCAATAGGTCCGCAGTTCAACGGTGCACCCGCGAGGGCAGCAGTGCCCGCAAAGCCGTCCTGCGCGTCCGTTCCGCCAACGACATTTACATAGGTACCGACTGAGCCCGAGTCCATTACCTGTGAGCCTCCGCATGCGTGGGATTGCGTCCATGTGGTGAGCATGTACGAAGAATCAACGGGCTGCCCCCATACGGTGTCGGTGGTATTTGCTGAACGCCATCCCAGTCAGCATTGTAGGACGACTGTTATGGATCATGGAGGTACATACCGGGGCCAGTGATAGGGAGCCATTGGATTACAGGCAATAAATTAGTTGCTTTTAAGTAGAGCCATTTGATGATAGAGTCGCAATGCACAGAAAACGCTCTACGGTGGGTGTCAATTATCAGCATTCACTGTTGCCAGCAGAACACACTTTCGCCACTCTCTCATCCGAGCGTTCTCAATCCCTTACCAAACCTATCCCCTGTGGACAGCTAATCCCATGACCTTAGACACCCATAACGACCTCTCCACTAGGAAACCTCGCCTCATACTCCAACACAAACTTCGCTCCTTTCCCCCCCTCAATCTTGAACTCTGTACACACCTCCCCAGCCTTCTTGACCGTAGCCGTCGCCTTCCCCCACTTCACATCCTCCTTGCCATTCACCCCGACCCCACTTCCACACCTCACTGCATCCCCTTCGCTCCTTAGCATCCTCGGCGCCACAATCTCAACCTTCAACTTCTCATCCTCACTCACAGGCACCTGATCAAGCAACAATCCCTCGATGGCCCGAGTCGGCTTGGTATTCGTAACCGTACACGTCCGTGTGATGATCCCAGACCCTGCTTTGTTGAACACACCACTCTGGCTTCTACGCACAAGCGCCTTGCCGTAGATGACGCTGACGGAGGGATCGACGCCCAGGCTGAGACTGAAGCTCTCGCCTGCGCTGCACCGGGGCAGGGTGGTGTTGCCCAGGAAGGAGCCGTCGAGGGTGAGGCCTGCGGGCCCATGGAGGAGCATTACGCTTGAAGGATTGCGGAGGCGGGCCTTGAGGAAGGCGGCGGCGCGGAGTTTGGGGATTAGAAGGTAGGAGAGGTGGGTGTCTTTGAGATGGATAGAGGCGATCTTGTGGCGGCGGGTGGTGTTGCTTGGAGCGATGGTGCGGAGGCCGGGAATGTCGTGTGTGGAGGTTAGACCTGATTCGGCCCAGGTGGATTCTTGAACTGCGAGTGAGGGTAGGTCGGGGATAATTGTTTCTTCTTCTATCTCGTGTTCTTCGTCGGCGTAGGCCATCTCTGCACTCGTGGCGTACGCGTGACGTGACGCGTTATCACTGTGGAGCCGAAGAGCCCGAACGTCGTGGCTACTAGGGCCGTGGCCATGAGGCGCTCCAAACGACTGTAATTGTGCTTGCGGTGCCTCTCGCATCTTCTTGTGAGATTGCATTTGAGCTTGTTGTTGTTGCTGTTGGGCCACCTGTGCATTTTCGATATTGACTGACAAATTGTCCAGACCAAAGAGCACACTTCGGGGCTTGCTTTCCTTCTGCTCTTTGCCAAAAAGGGATTTGTTCTTGAACTCCCGCTCATTGTCATTGTACAGAGCCCCCTGAAAATTGTCAACTGAGCCTTTACCCAATCGGATATGCCATGGGAACATGGTTGGTATTGGCTCTCCAAGCCCTTGGAAGGCTGTCTGCGAAGTTGACAAGATGACCTTTGCATCTCTCCATGTCTCTGAGGTGGTGTTGCAAAACTCTGCTCGGTAAATGATAAGACCGGAATTGGTAGGTGTACTCAGGCTCAAATCGTATCGAGGAGCCCAAGAGGCCGAACTCGTAATGTAGGAGATTGACAAGGAAATTTGGCAAGCATCCGAAATCGATTCCGGTGTCGGTTTTGTCGCACTCTCGATAGATCCACGCCTAGATGGGGCTGGTGTCATGTCTGGATTCGTATCAAGGCTCACCACAACTCGATAGACCTTCTTGGGCCAGAATCGTGCTCTCTCTTCCCGGAGCAGGCGTTTGGCCTCCAATTTATCTGAAGTTTCACGCTGTCTCTTTTCGAATTCCTTCCTTTTCTCTTTTCTGGCCTTTCGGTTGGCTTTGTAGTCTGCATTTTCGGCTTTGGCTTCCTTTTGCTCTACTTTCTCGCGCTGTTTGGTCAAATCCATGACTTTCATAGCACATGCATCGAGAACTTCAAAGGTTTTGCTACGCTCCTCTCGGTATGCAGAAAGGCATGCACCGAGATCGGAAGGGCGCTCTTTATCGACACTACTTCCGTACTTTTCTAAGATAGTGCGTCGCCCGGATGCTGATGCCATTTCTTCACTGGCTACCTTGATTTCCTGTTCGATCTTTTTCCTTTCTTCTATCAAGGCCTTCGTCTTCTCGCCATACATTTCGGAGTCGCTCATTTCTTCTTCATCTTCAAGTCCAATTTCTCCGTCGGAATCATCATCGGGGAAGACGTCCTCATATCGCTGTCGATTTTTGACCAAATCCACGGTCATGTCGGTGATAGTGGCGGAGCCTTTACCGTCAACTTTGATCGCATTTTCATCCGAGGTAGGAGTGAGGCCATATATAGTGACTTCATTTGCGCCAGGCTGGGACAGATTATCAGCATTGAGTATCAGCTGCCCATCGGTCTGGTTGATAGCTTACCTTGAGAGTGATGTCGTTGATCTCACGGACTACCTGAGCCCTAGTGGGATACAGTGTCACGCTATTGGTAAGTAGATTTCGAAGCAAAAATTCTTGCTTGTGCACTTGGTCTTCGGCCATGTCGATTGCAAGACCAGTGGTGGTTTCAGATGATCCTGAAGTATTGCAGGGACGAAACATGAAGAGCAAGGATTGGAGAATACTACGGTCGAGTAAAGGGTCGGGTGCTTGAGATCGAGATCTGCAGCAAAGAAATAAAGGATGGAGATGTTAGGCAGCAAAAGCGCGTGTGAAGCCAAGGCAGCAATGGAGCAGATTGAAGAGGCCAAAAGCGGCGAGGGGATGTTAAATGGTTCACAACACTGCGGTGAGGCTTATCATCACTGAGATATGGATTTCACTACTGTAAGTCTAGGCTCAGAACTCTGGACGCTCTTAAAGACACGAAAAGATATGTGATGCTGAGATAACATGTGGTGGAATTGCTCCCTGAAGAGCGAGAAACAGAGCAATTTGAATACAGAAAGGTCCAAGCAGATTTGGGTTTCAAACCACGAGTCGAATTGTCGCAGTTGACGTATAAATCTCGTTAAACCATCAATCAACTGACTAAATTCACTATCCAATAATACTATTCTAAATAGGTAATACTACTAGTTAAAGCTTCAATCGCTAACTGTATATACAATAATATGTTATTATTTTAATTTTATAATATTAAATTAAGCTTTATAATTTAAGTTGTTGTTAACCTGTATTTCTTTTTAAGTTTTTCAATTATTCAAATATATTTACTTTATTATTTATATTAATAATGTATATATAAAGCGTTAAGTAGTAAATATAATATATTGCAATATATATTTAATAATTAGGAAAATTATTAATTATTATTATTTTATATATTTTATATATTAACTTGATTGTTTTAGAAAAATTAAAGTTTAAAATCAAAAAATATTTTAAAATAATCGATTATTCCGCCGGATTTTAATAACAAAATAATATAAAATTAAAGAAAGTAACGGTTATTATAAGGCAATTATTAAAAGGCGAAAAATTCTTTATTGCAATTTTTTTTTAAATATACCGTTTAAAATACTTTGTAATAACAATGTTATATTTATTTAAAAAAATATATAAAAAATATTATATTAAACCCTTATTAATATTATATTATATACTGATTAGTATTAAAGGAAAAGCGATAATTAGTTAAAAAATCAATTAATTAATTAATCAACTGTAGTAATTATTTGACCACCAATTACCTGCAGTAATATATAGTAGTATGTTAAATTAACAATCCAATATCAGTTGGTTGACCATTCAACGAGATTTATACGTCAACTGCGACAGAATAAATACGAATATGTGGGCGGCCTTTACTATGGAAATCGCATCGTTTGAAGCACGCTCTCTCTTCCTTCCTCGAACGGTGGACTATCACCAAATTGTCGTACCTGCATTGATGTTGATCAGATCGGAGTGTTACAGAATCAAGAAAGCGACTGTCTCAGCTCACGTCAGCTCTTTCAATGCATACTCAAACAGAGTTTTCACCCTCATCACCTCTCCCCATGCCCATGAACTCCTATCAACCGCAATAAATGTCATCAGTACGACAATACTGAACTATGAAAAGCTGAAGCCTGTTCTCTGCCTCTGAAGCTCACTATTTACATTCGATACTTTTCCCCATTATCCTCTGTCCTTCCTGCCTCCATCCCTTAAAGTCTCATCACTCCGTCCTGTATCTACAGGCTTTTCGCTTTCTATCCGGGCGTTGCTCGGCTTGCCCGTCTCCGCTAGCCGTAAAGTATCGCTCAGCACCTTGCGCCTACTTCAGCTGCCTTTATTGGCTTTCTTGTTATTCTGCCCTATCCTCGAGCCATCTGGGTTGAAGCTGCGGAGAAGTGGGGAACATTGAAGCTGTGTGGAAAGACGCCTGGAGAGACAGACATCTTTTTCGATTGGCTGTGATCTGATTTGCTATAGGAGGCTATGTAGGGCTTCGAAAATGGTTCTGATCTGGACTTTATGAGAATATGAGTGGAAATTTGGAGAACATGACATTCAAGAATACACAAAACACCTGAATCTTGCCCAATACACCACAGATAGTTCAAAGAACTCATCTGAGCGCAAGGAGGCAATTGTTTGCATTTCGATCACTGGCGTCGGCAAAATCGTGAGGTTAACAACTACTCCAGGTTCTTTCAGTAAGCCTATTTGCGCATAGGGTTTCTGATGCAAGGGCTGTAGCTGAGCCTTGGTTGCTGGTTTTACACCACGATCCTAAATGCATTTCTAATGTACCTACTGATTGGTTTTTACAGACGCGTTTTCCCGCTATTCCTCCATGCCTTTGTTCTCCATTTACGAACCCCCAATGTTTGCCGAATCGATGGCTTTGACAATGCCATAGCTTGTGCCTGCCGCCAATGCACCGATTATCAGTGTTTGCACAGCGCCATACAACCCAGAGCGCTTTGTTCCCACAGTGAACCAATTCTTGATGAAACCGAAAGTAAGCAAGATGACAACGGTGATACCAATGGAGACGAATAATGCTTGAGTGACGCTCTTCATAGCAAAGTACGGGATCATGGGGATCAAACCACCTGCGTTCACGCATTTGCATTAATTGATAGTGTTTACGACTTGATAACGGGGAAACTTACCAATGAAGTAAGCCGCCCCCATGGTCGCAGCAGAAACCCAGGCTCGTGAGACGTCTGGTTTTTCCAGCTTGAGCTCGAAGTCCATCATGAACTACGTATGGTGTAAGCTGACTTCTTTCACTTTCACTCCAGTTTGTGATGCTCACCTGCACCCATTTATCTGAGTCCGTCGCCAAGTCTCGGACCACCAGCGCACATGCATCTCGTCCCACGCCGTACTTCTCTAAGATCTCGCATATCTCCGCTTTCTCATCCTCAGGCTTCTCGACAACCTCGTCTCGCTCCCGCTTCTCCTCTGACACATAGTGGGCTCGCTCGGTAACCGAAGCCAGGTATGCACCCAGCCCCATGGAGATTGCACCACTGAATAATTCGGCCAGGCCGCCAATAATGACAAGTTTTGAAGAGCCCAGTCTTTAAATATGTCAGCGATGAAGTTTGTAATCATGAGCGGCGCAGCAATGTATTGCAAAACTTACGAAGATAGGCCAGCAGTCAAAGCAAATGGAACTGTCAGGCCATCTGCAAACCCAATGATAATATCACGAATGACCTCGCCATGGTCGGAATGGCGTTCTTTGTGGTGGGGCACAGGCAGGCGACTAGATCTCGATCGTTTGGGGGCTGGACGACGCTCAACCTTGGGCTCAGGCGATAATGAAGCCATTATGGAGCACGTAAGTCGACGCTAATTAAAGGGAGGTTTTGTAGATAATAGATGTCCGAAAAGGACCTGGATGTCTTGCCAGGGGGATGTTGGATTGCACCGCGTCGGATGTAAAGAACAAAGAATTTTCAAACCAAAACACCGAACTCTCACGAAAGATTGAAAAGTGCCAGAGTGTAGCAAATGTGCATGTGCTGCTAAAGCAAGAATTCCTGCATTGAAGAACACCTCAATTAATGGATCGGCGTCATGTAGAATGCGCGGCCAATCACCGTCAGGCCATTGCCAATCCTTCATAATGACAGGAGGTAGCTTGATCTAATACGGCTTAGCGGCCTAGGGATCACCGGCCGAGGCCTCGGGCATAACCGTGGCATCATTGACACAAGTACACTGTTTTTGGCAGCGGGTTCCCCGTAGATCATTCATATTCAGAATTATGCGCCCGTCCGCTTCCTTTGTGGGAGTTGGAGGACTATCGAACCGAATGGTCAATAAGAACGCTGTACCTCGTCAATGGTGGAGCTCTTTAATAGCAAAGGCAAGGAATTGTATGTAGTCGACAACTCTCGTAGCACGATTCCACCATCGGCCTTCATTTACCTAATGGAACATCTTCGAGTAATAGCCGCCTTCACAATTTTCTTGATTTCGAACGGCAGAAATGTGACTTCCCACTTCTCTCCAATGACGATTAAGAGGTCGGCTTTTTCCATCAGTCCAGTCTCTGGATCCTGTTCCTCATCAGTACTCCCTTCGATTGTGCTTGTTCACGTACCTCTTTCAAAATGTGTTTGAGGCTTGCAAGTACTTTGATCACGAAGTGTGCCTTCCATGTAAATTGCTAATATCAATGCGGAGAGGTGAGACCGGACCATTCAACAGTGACCGCCTACATCTGGTGTTATTCATGTTTCTGCAGCATTGATGGAGATGTGACTCTGGCAATCCCCCGCTAGGCTGTTTAACACTCGTGTAGTCAGGTACCTAACTCAACAGGGTTTGTCGAATTCAACGCTAGGAGTCCAAAAATACTTAGATGTTCAAAGCGGCAGTGTCAGATGCACTCAGGGCTAAATTATCTGATTGATAAATAATGGTACATAGCACCCTAATATACAGGATTATAAGGCCCTAAATAGGGGCAAATAAGTATTTTTAGCCTTATTTTATATTAATTACTTCGCCTAATAAAGTAGAAAATAGGTAATATAATAATAATATTTTAATAATATAATTAAGGGTTTAAATAACCTTAAAAAAAGTAAAATAAGAAAAATAAATTAATAAAGGAAAAAAATAATAATAATAATTAATATATTTTTTTAAAATTATATAACTATTTAAATTAATAAATTATAATATAAAAATAAATTTTTTATATTTTTAATAAAAAAAAGTTTTAATAAAACTATTTATTAATATTTTAATTTATTTAAAAATATATATATTAAAAAA
>JAABUQ010003623.1_pt1 | contig 27872 bp, 19 predicted proteins | sample 5560001 | NCBI WGS metagenome assembly JAABUQ01 (sample SAMN10711888, study PRJNA513371) | rock metagenome | isolation source: Antarctica rocks | place: Antarctica: Victoria Land, Finger Mt nord | collected 2015-12-18 | reverse complement strand
CTCAACCGACCGACCCGCCAGTCGAGCGAACCCCGTTCGACACCAACCACCTAGGCTTTCGACGCTGGCGACGTCGACCTCGACGGCAACGAAATCACCATCGTCCAGCAGCGCCAGCTCGACCGCAACGGCAACCACCTCGTCGGCCCACCGAAGACGACGCCGCACCCTCGCCATCCCGGCCGCCCTCGTCGACGACCTACGCGATCACCTCGATGCGTACGCCCAGCCCGGAGCCGACGTCTACGTCTTCACCGGCCACAAGGGTGGCCCGCTCGCGCCCCACGTCCTCCAGGAGGCCTGGGCGAAGGCCCGCGCCGAGGTCAGCCTGCCGAGCCACCACCTGCACGACCTCCGCCACCTCGCCGGCACCCTCGTCGCCAGCACCGGTGCCGGCACCAAGGTGCTCATGTACCGCCTCGGCCACGCCAGCCACCAAGCCGCCCTTCGCTACCAACACGCCACCCAGGATCGGGATCGTGCCATTGCCGACGCGCTCGATTGTCTCATCGCGGACCCGCAGCGGGCGCTGGACTGATCTACGGCTGATCGGCCTCTGTGGCTGCTCCCCGCGGAGTCGGTTCCTCGCCCGAAGCGATCCCGACTGCGATCGCCTCCCAGAAAGCGCGGCGCACCTCCCGCTTGGCGGACTGGTCGTTGCGGAGGCTGACCCGCATCTCCGACTCGGCGCTGCGCATCAGCTCCGCGTCAAGCAGGGTCGGAATCTTCGGACGCTCTGCGAGGAGTGCGGCCGCTGCTTGGTGGTCTGACGAGCTGAGCCACGCGGCGGCGAACCCGGCGCCTGCTGCTGACGGGGTGCTCTGCGGCTGCGCGCCCGCCGCTGGCTCAGGGAGGGCCACGAGGGCAAGGAAGGAAGACAGGTCGTCCTTGCCGAGAGTGAGCTGGTCGTCGACCTCCCAGCAGAGTTCCTGGCTCTGGTTGAAGCCGGAGGGAGCTGGGATACCGATGAGCGTGATGCGCACGCCTCGGTCCTGCGCTGCCTTCACTCCCTCGCGGAGATCCTCGTCCTCGCTCAAGAGGTAGGCGTCGGTGATCGCCCGTTCCGTCGCGAGCGTGATGAGGTCGCGATAGATCAGGGCATCGACGCCCTTCTGCTGACCCGCGCCGTTGACCCGACCCAGCCGCAGCTTCACGCCGGGTCGTGCTGCGATTCGCTTCTGCGACTCGGTCGGGATGCCGCTCCTCGCACCGTCGTACCAGTAAGTCCGGAGGACATCGACCTGGGCGTGTTCTTGAGCTTCGCGGCGCAGCCACGAAAGGAGCTGGACCTCATCGAGGTTCAGCTCCCCGCGCTTGCGGGTGTTGTGGCAGAGCAGGCCACCTGAGGCGAACAGATAACCCGCATCGACGAACACGGCGGATCGATCCACGGCAACTCCTCAGAAACAGAAGAGGGGCCCTTGCGGGCCCCTCGGCCCCTCAGCAGAGGAGCCATCAGAAAAAACGAGCTTTCGCTCGAGGACCAGCGTAAAGACTCGCACGACGCGGTGCAAGGTCGCTTCAACGTCTGGCCGAGCGAGTCCGGGTGGCGAGGTTCTGCTGCGAGCTCGCCGTGGCACGCGCCCACGTTCGCCGACCCGTAAAAGGTCACGTTAGGTCACGATCCCGATTTTGGCCTCTGAAGGGCGAAGGCCCGGGTCGCCGGAAACAGCGGCTGACCAGGTCTTTCGTCGAGAGCGGGTGACGGGAATCGAACCCGCGTTCTCAGCTTGGGAAGCTGATGTTCTGCCTCTGAACTACACCCGCGGACATGGCCAACATAGGTGATCCATCGCCTTCCCCGCCCTCACCAAGAGTCAACCCGTATCGCATTCCGGTATCGCTGACTCTTGGTCGTGATCATGGGAGCGGCGGGGGCGGCGTGTAGGTGCGGCACGGCTGGCCCCGCAGGCCCGGGCAGGCCGGCAGGGGCGTGGGTACACCGACGCCCGGCAGGACCGGTAGCACCACCGCCGAGGGAAGACCCACGGACCGGGCCAGGTCGTTGGTCTGGGTGCCGGGAACGGTGGCGAACTCCCACACGGGGCGGTCACCACCCGGCGCCTGCACCGAGATGCGCAGCTTCGACCCGGACCGGAAGGCGTGGGCGAACGGGAACAGCTCGACCCTCACCTTGGTGAACTGCCCGGTCGGGAGGGCGGCGGCGTCGGCGGCCAGATCGGTGTGGACCGGCTTCAGGACGGTGGACTCGGCGTCGGCGAGCTTGCGGTGGCTGGCCCGCAACAGCCCGCTTTGCACGTAGGTCTCCTTGCCGTCAGGCCGGACCTCGCTCAGCGTCACCTGCAGATCGGTGTCGGCGGCCGAGGAGCGCAGCCAGAGGTCGGCGCTGCCTGTCCCGGCCATCACCACGTCGGACTGCAGTGCGTCAGAGACATACGACAGCGACTTGCCCTCGACCGTCGGCGTCCAGTTCCAGTTGGGAAGCTGCGCCCACACGTTGCCGCCACCCAAGTCGTTGCGGGGTCTGACGGTGGGGTCCGACACGTAGGTGTCGACGGTGCCCGGCGCGCCGTCGGCTGCTGTCGGCGGTGAGGCACTGAGAGCACCACCGCCGCCCAGGTACCAGAGGGCGGGGCTGACCGTCGGGATCGGCCACTGGTTGAACGAGGCCTCGAAGCCCGCCTGAGGCAAGCCCGGCTCGAAACCGGGCGCGCCCCCTTGATCGAAGAGCACCCGCACCGGCGGCTCGGCCTCGAAGTGGGCGAGGGCGGTGGGGTAATCCTGGCCGGTGAAGCGGTCCGGCGGGATCGGCACCTGGGTGACGGGCCCGGGCGTGCCCATGATCATCTGGGTGATGAACGGGTCGATCGAGCGCAGGACGCTCAGGTCGGGAACCTTGCGGGCCACGTAGAAGTCGAGGAACTCCTTCCACCGGCTGATGATCTGGGGCATCAGCGACTCGGTGTGGTTCCCGTTCACCAGGGTGAAGTGTTTCTTGGTGGTTCCGCTGAACTGGTCGAGCATGTTCGCGAAGTGACCGCCGGTCTGCTCGTCCTGCCACGCGCCGGCCAGGAAGACCGGCACGTTGATCTTGTTGACGAACGTGCGAGGAGCCAAAGAGACGCCGAGCCCCTGGGCCACCGGGAAGAACGGATTCTTCTCGACCGTGCCGAGCATGTCGGGGTTCTGGCTGCGGAACTTCTGGTTGGCCAGGCACACCAGGTCGCCGTTGTCGATGCGCTTCTTGGCCCACGGTTGGCCGGCGGGCTGGGAGTCGTGCACCCGATCCTTCACGAAGCTCAGGGCGAAGCCGTTGTTGAGGATGCCCCCGGGATACAAGGTGCCCTTGTAGCTGTCATCGAGCACCGAGAGCGGCGCCACCGCGGCCAGGCTGGGCGGCTGGGTCTGGGCGGTGAACAGCTGGGCGATGCCGGGATAGGAGATGCCCACCATGCCCACCTTGTGGTTCAACACCCACGGTTGGGCGGCCACCGCCTCCACCGCGTCGTAGCCGTCGGTGCTCTGCAGGTTCTCGAAGAACTGGTAGTCACCACCCGAGCAGCCGGTGCCCCGGATGTTGACGCCCACAGTGGCGTAGCCCAGGATGCCGGCGATCTGGGTGGACGGCTGGGGCGAGTCGGGGTTGGCCGGGTCGTACCCGGAGTACTCGATGACCGTTGGGTACGGGCCCTGATCGGGCGGCCCGGGGAGGCGCACCATGTAGGAGAGCTGGAAACCGTCGCGGGTGGTGAGGTAGCCGTAGCTCGTGTTGTCGGCCCCGATCTGGAAGTGCTGGGCGGAGTAGAAGGATGGATCGGGGTGCTGGTCCATGCTGGTGACCGAGACGGGGTCCGACGGCGCCATGTCGTTGCTGTCGGTGCGGCGCACCCGGTAGCCGTCGCCGGGAGGCAAGTAGCGGAAGATCACGCTGCCGTTGGCGTCGGCGGTGCGGGTGAGAACCGTGTTGGTCTCGGGGTCGACGCTCGGCATCACTCGCCCCTGGGCGTCGATCACTTGCAGCGCCGCTCCTGGCGTCTGGCCCTGCACCCAGATCTGCCCCACGCTGCTGTGCGCCTCCACCTTGGGCGGTCCGGGGTTGGGGACACACGCCGCTGCCGTCGCCACCAACGCCACCACGCACACCAACACGCTGACCCGGATCCTGTTACGCACGAATGGCCCCCTGGTGAACGCACGGCGATGGCGGCGGGACGCTACCGCTTCTGGGCTCCGCGGGACAGGTGTCGGTGAGGCGGATGGTGGCCGTCGGGTGGGTCCACTGCGGCGGGCTCGTGCTCTGCCGCAGTGCCCTCTGGGGAATAGCGGCGAGTGCTCGACGCCTGTCGTCCCCGGTTGCCAACCCGTGGTCTCCCAAGCTGAGCGGCCCAGATCGGGATACATCGGGATGCGCAGCGGGGAAGACGAAGAAGTCTTCCTCCCAGGAGTGCGCAGCACCTCCGAAACGAAAGTCCCCTAGCCGGTCGGCTGTTGGGGGTCGGCTCGGGGGGCGGCGGTGCGGAAAGGCACCCGGTCCTCCTCGGGGCGGGCGAGCACCTCAGCCAAGGCGGCGACCAGCGCGTTGGCGTGCATGGGACGCGGCAGAAACCCGTCGGTGCCGGAGGCCCAGGTGAACGGGGCGCTGGCGTTCTCGTCCCCGATGACCAGGATCCGAGCGGCCCGCACCTTTTCGTTGGAGTGGTCGCGGATGGTGTCGAGCAGGCGGACGGCGGCGTCCGGGCGGCTGGCCACCAGGTCGATCACCACCGCCGACGGCGGGTCGGTGGCCAGGACGGCGAGGGCGTCGTCGGGCTGGTACAGGCGGGTGACCCTGTGCCCGGCCGCATCCAGCACCCGCGCCACCACCTCGCACGCGTCGGGGTCGTCGTTCACCACCGCCACCGTGGCGGGTCCACTCATCGCCTCTGGCTCCGGGTGCTTCGGCTCGGCCATCGTTCCCCTCACTGCCCAACCGCGTCGGCGTCCGCGCGCCGCCTGCCTCAGTCGTGCACCGTCTCCCACACCTCGGCCTGTGACCGCGCTTCACCCGACTCGATGGCTTCGAGCAGATGCATGGAGATGTCGGCCACCTTCACCTCGTCGGCTTCCTTGCCGAGCCCCTTCACGCCGTCGTCGATCATGATGTAACAGAAGGGACAGGCCGTAGCGACGCGGCTGGCGCCGGTGCCGACCAGCTCCTCGGAGCGGGCGTCGTTCACCTTGGTGCCGACCGTCTCCTCCATCCACATGCGGGCCCCGCCCGCCCCGCAGCACATGCCTTTGGTGCCGTTGCGGCCAGCCTCCACGATGTCGATCCCGCCGAGTTGGCCGATCACATTGCGGGGCGCCATGTACACATCGTTGTGGCGCCCGAGGTAGCAGGAGTCGTGGTACACGACCCGCTCCTCGAGGCGTGCCTCGCTGAGATCGAGTTTGCCCTGGTCGATGAGCCACTCGAGGAACTGGCTGTGGTGCACCACCTCGTAGCGGCCCCCGAGTTGGGGGTACTCGTTGAGCAGCGTGTTGAAGCAGTGCGGGCACTGGGTGATGATCTTGCGGACGCCCATGCCGTTGAGGGTCTCGATGTTCTGCATGGCCAGCATCTGGAAGATGTACTCGTTGCCTGAACGGCGTGCCGGGTCACCGGTGCAGTTCTCCGACGGGCCGAGGATGGCGAAGTCGACCCCCGCCCGTTGCATCAGCTTGGCCATGGCCTGAGTGACCTTCTGGTTCTTGTCGTCGAAGGAGCCGGCGCACCCCACCCAGTACAGGTACTCGTGGGTGAGCTCGGAGGCGCCGTCGACAATGTCGATCCCGTCGAGCTTGGACGCCCACCCCGCCCGATCGGCCTGGGACATGCCCCACGGGTTGGCGCTGTTCTCCATGGAGCGGTAGGCGGTGCCCAACTCGGTGGGGAAGTTGGACTCCATGAGCGACAAGTACCGGCGCATGTCGAGGATCTTGTCGAGGATCTCGATGTTGACCGGGCAGACCTCGTCGCAGGCCTTGCACGACGTGCACGCCCACACCTCCTCGGGCGTGATGCGCTCGAACAGCGAGTCGGAGCTGATGGTGATCTCCGGCACGGTGCCGAGTGGCGGCGACACCTTTGGCGTCCCGCTGGCCGCCATCACCTCGCCGGTCTTGAGCACAATCTCGCGAGGGTCGAGCGACTTGCCGGTGGCGTGGGCCGGACACACGCTGGTGCAGCGGCCGCACATGGTGCAGGCGTCGGTGTCGAGCAGCTGTTTCCACGTGAAGTCGGGCACGGTGGACGCCCCGAAGTTCTCCAACTCCGTCTCCATGAGGTTGGGCATCGGCTTCATGGCGCCCTTGGGCCGCTCCCGGTCGCGGAGGTACATGTTGAGCGGCGACGTGAACATGTGGCGCAGCATGGTGACCGGCAGGATGACCAGGAACGCCAGGAACGTGAGCACGTGCAGCACCCACCAGAACTGGTGGACGCCCGCCAGGCTGGTCATGTTGCGGAGGGGATAGGAGAGGGCGTAGCCGACGAAGGCCCACTTCTCGAACGGAGGACGGCCGTAGAGGGCGATCCGCCACGCCTCCACCGCGAACCCCGTGACGGCGATGGCGAAGAACGTGGCGAGGATCACCACGTGCTCGGGCTTGGTCTTTATGCGGATGCGGTACGGGCGTTGAATGAACCGCCGGGCGATGGCCCACAGCACACCGGTGAGGAGCATGAGCCCGGCGGCGTCGCCCACGAACGCGTAGGCCTCGTACACCCGCCCATGGAGGAACTTGGCGCTGTCGGGTAGCTCGTGGTCGATTTCCAGGGTAATGGTGACGGCCAGCAGGATGAGGAAGCCGAAGTAGATGAGCGAGTGCATGAGGCCGGCGGCGGGGTCGCGCAGCAGGGTCTGCATGTACACGCCGGCGCGGAAGTCGCCGAAGCGACGCTTGGCGTTGGCGGCGGTGGTGGACCGGTTGTCGGGCGCGCCCCGCTCCCAGTTGCGGACCCGCTGGGAGAAGACCACGCCGCCGTACACGATGAGCACCGGGATGACGACGTAGAACACCAGCTTGAACGGCCCTGGGATGTTGGTGAACACCTCGCGCTGGATGCCGCTCTTGTCCTTGGTCTCATAGAACACCGGCACCAGGCCCGACAGGGCCGTGAAGGCGGCGAATGCCACGCCCAGACCGACGGCGAGGTGGCTGGGCCGGATGCGCCGCGGCGCCGTCGCCTGCTCGGGTGTGTCCGGTGTGCCGGTCGCGTCGGTCGCGTCGGTCGCGTCGGTCGCGTCGGAGGATGCTTGGACCTGGGTCGCCATAGCGGCCGAACCTACTCGGCAGCCGTCGCGCTTCTGGACCCCGGAACGCCAAAGAGGCTCGCCTTGACGGGCTCGGCGAGGCACCATGGGGCGGTGCAGGTGCAGCGGTGGTCGCTCGGTGAGATCGAGATCGTGCGGGTGGTGGACTTCCAGTTGGCCCTCCCGGCCCCCGCCGGGACCGTGGTCCCTGCCTGGATGTCCGAGCAGGGTTTCGCCGACCCCGACACGGGACCGTTGCTGGCGTCCAGCGCCATCGGCATCGCCGTCGGCCGCCGGGAAGGTGAGCGGCTGGTGGTCGACCCGTGGCTGGCCTTTGACGGGGACCGATCGGACCCAGGGGCGGTGGCGCCCCACGCGGACCGGTTGCTCGGGGCGCTGGCCGAGGCCGGCTTCGCTCCTCACACCGTCGACGTCGTGGTCAACAGCCATGTCGATGGCATCGGCTGGAACGTGAGGCCATCTGACGACGGGCAGGGTTGGGTCGCGGCCTTCCCCAACGCCCGGTACCGCTTCAGCCAGGCCGAGCTCGACCTGTGGCCCGGCGACGATCGCTTGGCGCCGCTCTTGGAAGCGGGCGCGGTCGACGCGTTCGACCCTCCCGCCGAGCTGGCACCGGGCGTCACGGCCGAGTCGGCACCGGGCCATGGGGAGGGCCACTGCGTGGTGCGGGTGAGGTCGGCCGGTGCCGAGGCTCTCATCGGCGGCCACCTGTTCATCTCGCCCCTGTCGGTGTCGGACCCGACCGTCGGGCTCGACGGCGACGATGCCGCCCTCGCCACCGACGTGCGTCGTGGCCTACTGGCCGACGCCGCCGAGCGCCATCTGCTGCTGATCGCTCCCCTCTTGGGCGGCCCGGGCGGCGGGTACGTGGAAGCCGACGGTGACGGCTCTTGGCGGTTGTGCATAGAGCCGAAGTGAAGAGGTCGGTACCGAATGCGACCGTCACAGTCGGATTCGGTACCGACTTCGGCGACAAGGGCGCTCAGCGGTCGAGCAGGGCGGCGTTGACGCGCTCGGCGCGCCGGTAGTTCCACCAGGCCAGGACGGTCTGGCCGCCGATGGCCAGCGCCACGCCGATCACGAGTGGGTGGATGGTGGCCGCGGTGAGCAGAGCCAGGACCATGGCCACCGAGAACCAGGCCCAGAACCACCGCCAGAGCTTGCGGTCGCGCTGGTACCGGGCGAACCCAACGGCCAGCTCGGCGTCGGCGACGTCGGCACCAGGCCGGCCGATCCGCACCAACCGGCGGAGGCGCCGACGCTCGCTGGCGTCGAGCGCGTTCCACCGCTCGGCGAACACAGCACCGGCAGCAGGACCACCATCGCCCGGCCCGCCCGCCGCGGCGCGGTCAGCGGACGGGGAGCGGCTGGGGCGGGTGGCATCTTCCGCGGTCATCACTTGGCCACCTTCTCATGGCCGGCCACCCCTGCCAACGGCTCTGGACCACCTGTCACACGGCGTTCACAATGCGCACACGTTGGTGAAACAAGCGCCTCCTTAGCTGGCCGTCGTCCGCCTCGGGCGGGCTCTGCCGACCATGGATGTCACCTCCGCCCTCCTCGACATCCTGGTCGTGCTGCTGGCCGCCAAGGCGGCGTCGGAGGCGGCCGAGCGGCTGTCGCTGCCGTCAGTCGTGGGCGAGATCGTGGCCGGCGTGATCATCGGACCGTCGGTGCTGGGCTTGGTGAAGGGCGGTCAGGTGCTCGCCGTCCTCGGCCAGCTGGGCGTGATCCTCCTGCTCCTCGAGGTGGGGCTGCAGATGGACCTCGGCGAGCTCGGCGCAGTGGGCAAGGCGGCGATATCGGTCGCCGTGGTCGGTGTGGTGCTGCCCTTCGCCACCGGTGCCGGCGTGGGACTGCTCACCGGCATGGACGGGACAGAAGCGTTGTTCGTGGGGGCGGCCCTCACCGCCACCAGCGTGGGCATCACCGCTCGGGTGTTCGGAGACTTGCGGGCCCTCGCCATGGTCGAGGTTCGCACCGTTCTGGGCGCCGCCGTGGCCGACGACGTGCTGGGCTTGGTCATCCTCACCGTGGTGGTGCGGCTGGTCTCTGCCGGGTCGGTGTCGCCGCTCGACCTGGGCGTGGTGGTGCTGGTGGCGGTGGGCTTCCTGGTGGTCAGCTTGGCCGTCGGCGTGAAGCTGGTGCCGCCGCTGTTCGCCCTGCTGGCCCGTCACAGTCGCTCGGCGGGCACGGTGGTGGCGCTGGCCCTGGCCTTCACCCTGGCCGTGTCCGAGCTGGCCAACGCCGCCAAGCTGGCCCCGATCGTGGGTGCCTTCGTGGCCGGGGTCGTCCTGGCGCGGAGCGCGCCGGCGGATCGGATCCGTCGCGAGCTCACGCCGGTCGGCCACCTCTTCATCCCCGTGTTCTTCCTGCAGATCGGCATCGACGCCGACATCGCCGACTTCGCCAAGCCTGCGGTCCTCGGCGTGGCTGGCGCCCTGCTGGTGGTGGCCATCCTCGGCAAGGTGGCGTCGATTGCCGGTCTCGGACGGTCACCCGGTGACCGGCTCCTCATCGGGCTCGGCATGATCCCCCGGGGTGAGGTCGGTCTCATCTTCGCCACCCTCGGCCTGCAGCAGCACGTCTTTGGCCACGACATCTACGCCGCGCTGCTGTTGGTGGTCCTGGTCACCACGCTGATCACCCCTCCGGTGCTCCGGTGGCGTCTCGTCCGCCTCCGCACCGCCGCCGGTGCCGCCGTTGGACCAGTGGCCAGCGAGCCGCCGCCGGGCGGCTGGTTGATGATCACCGAGACTCCCGCCACGGTCGACTTGGCCGCCATCCCGCCCCCGGAACGGGAACTGGTCATCGCCCTCGACGCCGTGCCGTGGCTCGAGCACAACCAGCCCGGAGCCCGGTTGCTGGACTGGCTGGGATCGCTGCCGGACCGGTCGTTGCCCTGGGATGACGCCGCCCGAGCCGCGCTCGTGCGGCTGCTGCGGACGGCCGGACCGAGGGGGTGGCGCTTCCTCCAGATCAGCGGCGTGCTCGCTCGCTCGCTCCCCGAGCTCGATGACGCCATCACCCGCCGGGCCGCCGATCCCTTCGACCTCGACCCGGTCGGTGCGCTGCGGTGGCCCCGCGTGGTGGACGTCCGGGCTCTGCTCGCCCACCACCCGCTGCGCTCTCCGGAGCCGGTGCTCATGGCCGCGCTGTTGCTCGACGCCACCGACGGGGATCCTTCGGCGGCGGCCGACCTCGGGAGAGGGCTGGCCGCCCGGGTCGGTCTCGACGACGAGATGGCCGACGCCATGGTGGCCTTGGCCGCCGACGCCTCCCTCCTCCCCCCCGCCGCCCTACGCCCTTCGGGCATGGAGGAGGAGGCGGTGCTCCAGCTCGCCACCCACTTGGGTTCGGTGGAGCGAGTCCGGGCGCTGCACGTGCTCGCCTGTGCGGGCGGCCTCGAGCCCCTCGAGGCCCAAGCGGTGCAGACGCTGGTCAGTCTCGTCGAAGCGGCCCTCGAGCATCCCGAGCTGGTGGGCCTAGGGCCGGGTGGTTCGGTGACGGCTCGCAGAGCCGAAGCGGCGGCCTTGGTCGACGACCCGCGGGTGAAGGCTCGCATCCACCTCGCGCCGCGGGCCTACGTGCTCTCCCAGGGCGTGGTCGACCTGGCCCGCCACGCCCAGCTGTGCGAGCCTCGCCCCGAACCGGCCGAAGCGCGAGTGTCCCTCGCTCCGCTGGTCACCGACCGGCTGTGGCGCGTCGAGATCGCCTCGCTGGATCGCGTGGGTTTGCTCGCCCACGAGACCGGCGTGCTGGCCGGCTTGGGCCTCGACCTCGTCGACGCCGTGGTGGCCACCTGGCCCGATGGTGCGGCGTTGTTGTCATGCGCGGTGCGCTCCTTCGAGCGGCCCACGGCCAAAGCGGTCACTGCCGCCTTGGGTGACGGGCTCAGAACGTCGCTGTCCACCCCGCCGCTGCCCGGCGTCACCCTCACCTTCGACGACTTCGCGTCACCGTGGCACACCTTGTGCCGGGTGGAGGCCGAGAACCGGTTCGGGCTGGTGCACGCTCTCACCGCCGCCTTCGCCGCCGCTGGCGTGAGCGTCCACGCAGCGCGGCTCGACACCACCGAGGACGACAAGGTCATCGATTCCTTCGAGCTGACCGGACCCTCGGGCCGGAAGGTGGAAGAGCCCACCAAGCGCCTGATACGCGAGGCGCTCGAGCATGGCGTGGCCACCCGTCGCCGTTTGCTGCGCCGCGCCCCGAAGCTGGTCACCGCCGGCGCCGTCTAACCGAGCACCGCGTTGACCATTCGCCGGCCACGGCCACCCGGCCACGTCCACCGCCCGACCCTCGGGCTCGCAAACAACACGTCACAGCGACGAAACAGTCGGGAAACGTTGCCTCCCTACCTTGCCTCGATATGGACACGGCGACCGCACGCGAGGTGGAGCTCGTCCACTGGCCGGCGGGCGACGACCGCCGCCATGAGCTCCGCCAACAGCGCGTGGCCCGGCTGCTGTTGGTGGAAGCCGGTGCCCCACCCCCCGTGGTGCTCGACCCCGAAGAGGACTGGGTGCGCATCCCCGCCCCCGAGACCGACATCCAAGCTCGCCTCGATGGCCTGACCCGGCGCTTGAGCCCGCCGCAACCAACACCTCCGACCCTCGACGACGACGGCCTGCTGCACATCGGAGAGCAATGGGTGTCGCTCCCGCCGGTGGAGGCGAGGTTGGCGGCAGCCCTGCTCGAACGGTTCCGCCTGGTGGTGAGTCGCGACGGGTTGTCCCGAGCCGGCTGGCCCACCGGTGCACCGGGCCGCAACGCCCTCGACGTCCACGTGTTGCGGCTGCGACGACGGGTGGCGCGTCTTGGTCTGGCCATCCGCACGGTGCGATCGCGGGGCTACCTGCTCGAACCCGCGCCGCCCGGTGAGTAGCCACCACCGACGCCAACCGACGCCAACCGACGCCAACCAACCCGCAACCGACGCCAACCAAGGCCAACCAACAAGGAGAGAGCCATGCTGCACCTCGTCACCGCGATCATCAAGCCACACAAGCTCGACGACGTGAAGGACGCGCTCCGAGATCACGGCGTCTCGGGGATCACGGTCACCGAGGTGACGGGCTTCGGCCGCCAAGGTGGCCACACCGAGACCTACCGGGGCGCCGAGTACGCCATCGACTTCATCCCCAAGGTGAAGCTGGAAGTGCTGCTGGCCACCGACGACGCCGAGAAGGTGGCCGACGTGATCGCGGCAGCGGCTCGGACCGGTCGCATCGGCGACGGGAAGATCTGGGTCACCAGCGTCGATCGGGCCGTGCGGATCCGCACCGGCGAGCTGGGAGCCGACGCCGTGTAGCCCCCACCCCGTCGGTACAGCGTCGCGTCAGATAGCCGTTCCCCAGCCGTCATGTCGAGGGAATGGACGAGAAACACCCGCTTCCTAGCTTCCCCTCATCCTGACCACCACCAGAGCATCCAGAGCATGCAGCCCCGTCAACCAGAAAGGAACGCAAGACATGCGCCGAACCTGCGGTTCGCCATCCTCTCGTTGTGAGGTGACGCCATGAAGCGCCGCCTCGTGATCGGCTCCGGCTTGGCCACGCTCGCCCTGGTGGCCATGTCGGGGACCGCCTTCGCGGCCGACTCCCCGCCCTCAGCCAAGTCGGTGAGCGAAGCGCTGAGCACTCAGGGCCAGCAGATGAACCTGCTGTGGATCGTCATCGGCGCGGTGCTGGTGATCTTCATGCAGGCCGGGTTCGCGTTGGTCGAGACCGGGTTCTGTCGGGCCAAGCACGCCGCCCACGTGGTGAGCACGAACTTCGCCATCTTCGGGCTCGGGTTCGTGGGCTACTTCCTGGTCGGGTACGGGCTGATGTTCGGTGGGTACTCCTACGTGCTGCCGGGCTTCGACTTCGGGTACACCAAGGCCATCGGCGGTCCGCTGATCGGCTCCGGGGAGTGGGTCTTCCTGTGGAAGGGCGGCTTCGCGCTCACCGACCTGGTCGCCCACGGCCACGGGGCCCTCGGGGGCGCCGTGCTCGGCTACTTCCTCTACATGGTCGCCTTCATGGACACCACCGCCACCATCCCCACCGGGGCCATGGCTGAGCGGTGGAAGTGGAAGGCGTTCGTGGGCTGGGGCCTCTTCTGCGGCGCCTTCTATTACCCCCTGTTCGGCGCCATGACGTGGGGCGGCGGCTGGCTCAGCCAGCTGGGCAATAGCTCCAAGCTGGGCTTCGGCTACGTCGACTTCGCCGGATCGGGAGTGGTGCACGCAATGGGTGGCGTCGCCGGCCTGGCCGGAGCGTTCGTGCTCGGTCCCCGCATCGGCAAGTTCGCCAAGGACGGCAAGGCCAGAGCACTGCCTGGCCACCACATCCCCATGTCCATGCTGGGCTGCTTCATCCTGCTGTTCGGCTGGTTCGGCTTCAACGCCGCCTCCACCCTCGCAGCCACCGACGTGCAGTTCGCGGTGGTCGCCGCCAACACCGCGCTGGCCGCAGCGTTCGGAGCGACGGCGGCCATGTTCGCCATGATGATGAGGACGGGCAAGCCCGATCCCGGCATGATGGTGAACGGCATGCTGGCCGGCCTGGTGGCCATCACCGCCCCCTGCGCCTTCGTCGACCCCTGGGCCGCCGCCCTGATCGGCTCGCTCGCCGGGGTCATCGTGATCTACGCCGTGAGCTTCATCGAGAACAAGATGAAGATCGACGACCCGGTGGGTGCCATCGCCGTCCACGGTGTGTGCGGCATCTTCGGTGTGCTCTGCATCGGGATCTTCGGCAATGGTCAGTACGGCACGGTGGCCGGTGGCGCCGGCTGGAACCTCACCAAGAACCTGCCGAACGGCACCGGCGTGACCGGCATCCTCGGCGGCGACGTGAGCCTCGGGTTCAAGCAGCTCATCGCCCAGGCCATCGGTTGCCTGGTGATCATCTTCGTGATGGGCGGCATCGTCTTGGCCTTCTTCAAGCTCCAGAACGCGATCATGAAGGGCGGCATCCGTCCCGACGAGGAGGTGGAGCAGGTGGGCCTCGACATCCCGGAGATGGGCGTGCTGGCCTACCCCGAGTTCACGGGCCACGGTGGGATCCCTTCACCCTCCGCTCCCGTGGGGAGCCGGGTCCACGATGAGGAGACGGTCAGGCTCTGACCTCGCATCGAGAACCAAACAGTCGAGCGGTGCAGCCCCCCGGGGCTGCGCCGCTCGACTGTTTGCGGCGGGCTCAGCCCTTGGCCTGGCTGGCCACCGCGGCGGCGGCGGCCTTGACCGCGGCGGGGTCGCCGAGGGCGCGGTCGAGCGGTGCCTTGACTTCGACCGGCCGGAAGTCGTCGGCCAGCTCATAGACCAGCGGGATGCCGGTGGGGATGTCCACGGTGGCGATGGCGTCGTCGGTGATGGCGTCGAGGTGCTTCACCAGGGCCCGCACGCTGTTGCCGTGTGCAGCGAGGAGGGTGACGCGGCCGGCGGCCAGGTCGGGTGTGACGGCATCGAACCAATAGGGCAGCATGCGCTCCACCACGTCCTTGAGGCACTCCGATGCGGGCAGCACGTCGGGAGCGAGCCCGGCGTAGCGGGGATCGACGTTGGGGTTGGTGGGGTTCCCGGTGGTGATCGGCGGGGGAGCAATGTCGTAGCTCCGCCGCCACGTGAAGACTTGCGCCTCACCGAAGGTGGCCGTCGCCTCCACCTTGTTCTGTCCCGTGAGGTCGCCGTAGTGGCGTTCGTTGAGCCGCCAGTGCCGGCGCACCGGGATCCACAACCGGTCTAGCGCGTCGAGGGACAGGTTGGCCGTGCGGATGGCCCGGGTCTGCACCGACGTGTGCACCACGTCGGGCCACACGCCGGCGTCACCCATGAGCTCACCGGCAGCGACGGCTTCCTTGGCACCCACCTCTGAGAGGTCAGCGTCCCACCAGCCCGTGAACCGCCCTTCGGCGTTCCAGACGCTCTGCCCGTGCCGCAGCAACACCAGCTTCGAGGTCATCACGGTGGAGAGTAGCGACGCCCGGCGCCACGCAACGCCGGAGGTGGGTACCGAATCCGACCGTGGCGGTCGCTTTCGGTACCGGCTTCGCGGAGACCTCGGGTCGGTTAGGCGAGCAGCTTGGAGTCGAGCTGTCGGATCCGGGTGGCCAGCGCGCTCATCAGCTTGTGGGCCAGTCCGGGTACCTGGTCGACGAGGCCGGTGAACTCGCGGGCGCTCAACACCAGGGCCTTCATCGGGGTCTCGGCAACGACGGTGGCGGTGCGGGGCCCCTTGTCGAGCAACGACAGCTCACCCACATAGTCGCCCGGCCCAAGGGTGGCGAACTTGCGGCCGTTGCGTTTCACGGCCGCCGTCCCTTCGAGGACCACGAACGCCTCACGCCCCTGGTCGCCCTGGTCAACCAACACCTTGCCAGCGGGGAAGGCCATCTCGGTGGACGCCTTGGCGATCTTCTGCAGGTCCCGTTGGGAGCACGCCCGGAACAAGGGGATGGACGACAGATGATCGAGCGATTGCGAGCGGCTGGCCATGGCGGCGCAGCATAGGAGGGACCATCCGGGCGCGCTGGCCCGGATCTGGCCTGGGGTCCGGGGCGACGCGAGGATGGTGCGGGTCGCGTCGATGGGTCGGCGCCACGACCTAGAAAGGCCTCGTGCCGGACCAAGACGCCGATCGGGGAACGGTCCGGTCCTGGCTCGATCACCATCGGTGGCTCGTGGTGGTGTTGGCGATCACCGCCGCCTTTCACGCCGTGTTCGTGTGCCGCACGTCGCTGGTGATCGACGACCACCGCACCTTCGTGTTGTTCGACGACGCCATGATCTCCATGCGCTACGCCCGCAACCTGGTCCATGGCCACGGGCTGGTCTGGAACCCGGGCGGCCCGCGGGTGGAAGGCATCACCAACCCGGCGTGGACCCTCTGGATGGCGGTCCTGCACGTGCTGCCCCTGCCCGACCGGCTGCGGTCGCTTCCCGTCATGGTCACGAGCTCGGTGCTCGTGCTGGGCACCGTGGTGAACGGGGTGCGTCTCACCGAGGCGCTGGTGCCCAACCGGCGGCTGGTCTCGATCATGGCCGGAGTGGCCGTGGCCAGTTACTACCCCTACACCTACTGGTCGTTGCGGGGCATGGAGGTGGGGCTGCTCGGCTTCCTCTCCGTCACCGCCGTCCTGCTCGTGGTGCGCGACCCAGCGCTGGATCGATCCAGCACTCGTCGGTGGGTGCCGGCGATGCTGGTCCTGATGGTGCTCACCCGGCTCGACGCTGTGGTGCTGGCCGGATTGGTGGTGGTGGGCGCGGCGCTCATGGGACCGGCGGCACGCCGAGGAGCCGTCTTCGCCCGCCTCGGTGGCACCGTCGCCGCCACGCTGGTGGCGGCCACCGGGTTCCGCATGGCGTACTACGGCGACCCCTTGCCGAACACGTACTACTTGAAAGCCACCGGCGTCGGCCTGGCCACCCGGGTCGACCGTGGACGCTATTTCCTGCAACGCATCGCCCTGGTCAACCTCGGCCCGTACCTGGTGTTTGCCCTCGGCGCCGTGGTTGGGATGGTGCGGCGCCGTGATGGCCGCCTCCTGCTCATCGTCGCCATGGTGCTGAGCCAAGCCGCGTACTCGGTGTGGACCGGGGGTGACGCCTGGGAAGAGGTGGGGTTCGCCAACCGTTACCTCAGCACCATGGCCCCGTTGCTCATGGTGGCCGCCGCCGTGGGGCTGGCCGATTGGGCGCCGGCACGTGACCACCGAGCTCCGCGGTGGCGCATGGCCGGCCTCTCGTTCATCAGCGGTCTGTTCCTCTTCCTGCTGGTCCGCGGCGGCGAACCCCGCTACCTCTTCCTTCCCGGCCTGCCAGGCATCCGACACTGGCGCTACCCGCTCCAGGCGGCGGCCGGGGTGTTGACGGCGGGCGGCGTGGTGCTCGCCGGTCTCAGCAGGAAAGCGACTGGGGAGCTGCGATGGCGCCAGCGACTCGACCGCCTCGGGCCACCGGTGGCCACCGCCTTGCTCGTCGCTGGCATCCTCGGTGCCAACCAGCTGGCCTGGCGTCATTGGTGGGTGCACAACGCCACCTACGTGGACGCCGACCAGAACTGGGCCAGGGAGGGCTTCCGTTACCGGCGGGCGACCGCCCCGAAAGCGGTGATCGCCCTGTTCGCGGCCGGCTCACCGGCTTACTTCAGCGACCGACCAGCCATCGACCTGTACGGCAAGAGCGACAAGCGGATCGCCCGCATGGCGCCGGCCACGCCGGCCTTCCGCCCCGGTCACAACAAGTTCGACCTCGAGTACTCCATCAACCACCTCCGCCCGGACCTGGTGGAGGGCACGTTCCTGGGCGCCGACCCGGTGCTGGCCCGCACGGCGCTGCGCTGGGGGTACCACGCGTCGGCGAGCGGGGAGCTGGTCCGCGACAGCACTCGCCGCGTCGACGAGAAGGCGCTCGCCTCCGCCGACGACGCCAGCGTTCGGGTCCACCTGCGGCCCCCCTGAGGCCAGGGGGTCCCGGACCGGGAAGGTCAGCATGCTGGCCGCGCCGCCCGGGGAGGGGCTGGCGATGCCGACGCCACGTACACAACGAGAAGAACCCAAGCACCAGGTTGATAATCACACGCTCAGGTTTTATCGTGCGAGGAGTTCAGCTCACGCTGAGCACGCTCGCACGTCAATCCAGCACACGGAGGCAGGACCCATGCCCAAGGCCGTCGGCATCGACCTCGGCACCACCAACTCGGTCGTCAGCGTCTTGGAGGCAGGCGACCCGATCGTCATCCCCAACGCCGAGGGCGCGCGGACCACGCCTTCGGTCGTGGCCTTCGCCAAGAACGGCGAAGTCCTCGTCGGCGAGGTGGCCAAGCGTCAAGCCATCACCAACCCGGACCGCACGATCCGCTCCGTGAAGCGCCACATGGGCACGGACTGGAAGATCGACATCGACGCCAAGAAGTACACGGCCCAGGAGATCTCGGCCCGCACCCTCATGAAGCTCAAGCGCGACGCCGAGGCCTACCTCGGCGACACGGTCAACCAGGCCGTCATCACCGTGCCCGCCTACTTCAACGACGCCGAGCGCACCGCCACCAAGGAAGCGGGCCAGGTGGCCGGGCTCGAGGTCCTGCGGATCATCAACGAGCCCACCGCTGCCGCGCTGGCCTACGGCCTCGAGAAGGAGGGCGCCGCCGACGAGACGGTGCTGGTGTTCGACCTGGGCGGTGGCACCTTCGACGTGTCAGTGCTGGAGATCGGCGAAGGCGTGTTCGAGGTCAAGTCCACCCACGGCGACGTCAACTTGGGTGGTGACGACTGGGACCAGAAGGTCATCGACTGGCTGGTCGAGTCGTTCAAGTCGGCTCACGGTGTCGACCTGAGCAAGGACAAGATGGCCCTGCAGCGGCTGAAGGAAGCGGCCGAGAAGGCCAAGATCGAGCTGTCCCAGGTGCAGTCCACCCAGATCAACCTGCCCTTCATCACGGCCACCCAGGAAGGCCCGCTGCACCTGGACGAGCAGCTCACCAGGGCCAAGTTCCAAGAGCTAACCACGGGGCTGCTCGATCGCTGCAAGGGCCCCTTCGAGCAAGCCATCAAAGACGCCGGGTTGTCTCAGGGAGACATCGACCACGTGATCCTGGTGGGCGGCTCCACCCGCATGCCCGCCGTGGTGGAACTGGTGAAGACCATGACCGGCAAGGACCCCAACAAGGGCGTCAACCCCGACGAGGTGGTGGCCATCGGCGCCGCCATCCAGGCTGGTGTGCTCAAGGGTGACGTGAAGGACATCCTGTTGCTCGACGTCACGCCGTTGTCGCTCGGCATCGAGACCAAGGGCGGGGTGATGACCAAGCTCATCGAGCGCAACACCACCATCCCGACCCGCCGGACCGAGGTGTTCACCACCGCCGACGACATGCAGCCGTCGGTGGAGATCCACGTCTTGCAAGGCGAGCGCGACATGGCCCAGTTCAACAAGACCCTCGGCAAGTTCCAGCTCGTCGATCTGCCGCCCGCTCCGCGGGGCATGCCCCAGATCGAGGTCACTTTCGACATCGACGCCAACGGCATCGTGCACGTGTCGGCCAAGGACCGGGCCACCAACAAGGAGCAGTCGATGACCATCACCGGTCAGAGCTCGCTCGACAAGACCGTGATCGACCAGATGGTCAAGGACGCCGAGGCCCACGCCGAGGAGGACCGTCAGCGCAAGGAGGAGGCCGACGTTCGCAACCAGGCCGACACCCTTGTGTACCAGACCGAGAAGCTGCTCCGCGAGCAGGGCGACAAGGTGCCCGGCGAGGAGAAGTCCGCGGTCGAGTCCGCGTTGTCGGACCTCAAGTCCGCGGTGGGTGGCTCCGACCTCGACGCCATCAAGTCGGCCACCGAAGCGCTCATGACGTCCAGCCAGAGCTTCACCCAGAAGCTCTATGAGCAGGCCTCAGCCGAGAGCGCCAGCCAGTACGGCGACGGCGGCGCCACCGGTGACGCCGGGGCGTCAGCTCCCAAAGACGATGAGGTGGTCGACGCCGAGATCGTGGAAGAGGAGGACAAGTCGGCGTGACGGGACCGGTCGAGCCGAACAACGTGGTGTCCGGTCCCGGGGGCCCTCCCGGGACCGGCGCCACCGGCCAGGGCGAACCCGACCCGTCGATCCCCGCCGACGCCGAGACCCAAGCCCTGGGGGCCGACGAGGCCGAGCCGGCCCAGGCGGCACCGCTGGCCCAGCCAGCGCCCACGGTTCAGGCGGCGCAGCCGGCACCGCCGGCCCAGGCCGCCCAGCCGGCGCCGGCCCAGGCCGCGCAGCGCCTCGGCGGAGCAGCGGACGGAGCCGGGCCCGGGTGGCCAAGCCCGTCCCAGGAACACCGCGGCGACGACGAAGGAAGCGCCCCCTCGACCGCCAGCATCGAAGACTTGGTCGCTGACCTCGAGCGCACGGCGCGCGAGCGCGACGAGTACCTCGATGCGCTCCGCCGGAACCAGGCTGAGTTCGAGAACATCCGCAAGCGGATGATCAAGCAACAGAGCGACAACGTCGACCGCGCCGCGGAGGCGTTGATCGAGAAGCTGCTGCCCGTACTCGACGCCTGCGACGGCGCGGTGCGTCACGGGGCCACCGAGGTGGAGCCGATCTTCGCCGCGCTGCTCGGCGTCCTGGAAAAGGAGGGCCTCGAGCGCATCGATCCGGCGGGCCAACCGTTTGACCCGAACCAGCATGAAGCGGTCCTGCACGAACCGGCCGACGACGCCGGCTCAGGCACCGTCGTCACCGACGTGATGCGGCCGGGCTACGCGTGGAAGGGCCGCATCGTGCGGGCGGCGATGGTGAAGGTGAAGGGCTGACCGCCATGGCGCCCCAACGCGAGTGGTTCGAGAAGGACTACTACAAGACCCTCGGTGTCAGTGACTCGGCCACCCCGAAAGAGATCACGAAGGCCTATCGCAAGCTGGCCCGGGCCAACCATCCGGACGCCAAGCCCGGCGACAAGGCCGCTGAGGACCGCTTCAAGGAAGCCTCCGCCGCCTACGACGTGCTGGGTGATCCGGAGAAGCGCAAGGAGTACGACGAGGTCCGCAAGTTGGGACCCATGGCCGGCGCGGGCTTCGGCGGCACCGGTGGGCCCGGGGGCGGCGGTGGCTTTCCGGGCGGTTTCACCTTCAGCACCGACGACATGGCCGGTGGCGGCCTCGGTGACCTCCTGGGCAACCTGTTCGGCCGCGGTCGCGGAGGTCCCTCCCGAGGCCCGGGGCCACAACGCGGTGACGATCTGGAGACCGAGCTGCACCTCACGTTCGGCGACGCCGCCCAAGGCGTGACCACCGCGGTCCACCTCACCAGCGAGGCGACCTGTTCCACTTGCCACGGCAGCGGGGCCAAGCCGGGCACCTCCCCGGTGGTCTGCCCCCGCTGCCAAGGCCGCGGCGTGCTCGACGACAACCAGGGCCTGTTCTCGTTCTCCACCCCGTGCCCTGAGTGCGGCGGGCGAGGCATGAAGGTGGTCGACCCCTGCCCCACGTGCCGCGGCAGCGGCGTGGAGCATCGGCCCCGCCAGGTGAAGGTCCGCATCCCTGCAGGGGTCACCGATGGGAGGCGCATCCGCATCAAGGGCAGGGGCGGTCCTGGCCGCAACGGCGGTCCCCCCGGAGACCTGTACGTGATCAGCCGGGTGGCTCCCCACCCCTTGTTCGCCATGGACGGGCGTAACCTCACGATTACGGTGCCCGTCACCTTCGCCGAGGCCACCCTCGGGGCCGACATCGCCGTGCCAACCCTCGACGGAGGATCGGTCACGCTGCGGTTGCCGCCCGGCACGCGCACCGGCCGAACCTTCCGGGTGAAGGGACGGGGCATCACGACGGCCAAGGGCGGCGGGGACCTGCTGGTCACCGTGGAGGTCGCCGTGCCCCAGAAGCTCTCGGCGGCCGAGCGCAAAGCGGTGGAGGCGTTGGCTGCCGCCGGCACCGAGTCCCCGCGAGCCGGGTTGGGCGTGTGACCATGGCCCTGCGACGCACGTCCCGCGCTGTCTATGTGATCTCGGTGGCCGCCGAGTTGGCCGGTGTACACCCCCAGACGTTGCGCATCTATGAGCGCAAGGGCCTGGTCGATCCGGCTCGCACCGTGGGCGGGAGCCGACGCTACAGCGACGAAGACGTGGCCATGCTCAGGCGCATCCAGGAGCTCACCAACGAAGGTCTGAACCTGGCTGGTGTGAAGCGGGTGCTCCAGTTGGAAGCCGAGAACGACCGCCTGGCCGAGGAGCTGGAGGGACTGCGGGTCAGCGGGCAGCAGGCCGTCGAGGACACCCACCGCCGCTACCGCCGCGATCTCGTGCCGCTGCGCCAGGCCGTGACCCTTTTCGAGGGTCGTCCCCATCGCGTGCGGCGGTCGTGACCCTCCCAGATCTCGGCGGTTCATCACCTGCGGGGTGAACAGGTCTGCCGAGATCGTCACCCCCACAAGGTGATAGGAGAAAACTTGATGGTTCTATTGGCAAGTTTGGCGAGGCGCACTACCCTGGTCGCATGGCGCTAGACCCCAACCGCTGGACCCTGAGGACCCAAGAAGCGTTCACTGCCGCCGTGGATGCGGCGGGCGCCGGCAACCACCCGGAGGTCACCCCCGACCACCTGCTCCTCGCCCTGCTGGGCCAGACCGAAGGCGTCGTCCTTCCCATCATCGAAAAGGTGGGCCAGAGCCCGCTCAGCCTGCGCAACCAGGCCAATGAGGCGCTGGCCTCGCTGCCCAAGGCCTACGGCGGCGAGGCCAAGCTCAGCCGTGCCCTGCAGCAGGTCATGGACCGTGCCGACGAGGCCCGCGCCGAGCTCACCGACGAGTACCTCTCCACCGAGCACTTGCTGCTGGCCCTCGCCGACAAGCTGCACGTCAGCCGCGAGGATCTGCTCACGGCGCTGCGCGAGGTGCGGGGCAGCCACCGGGTGACCAGCCAGAACCCCGAGGACCAGTACCAGGCCCTCGAGAAGTACGGGCGCGACCTCACGGAAGCGGCCCGCCAAGGCAAGCTCGACCCGGTCATCGGACGCGACGAGGAGATCCGTCGCACCATCCAGGTGCTCAGCCGTCGCACCAAAAACAACCCGGTGCTCATCGGCGAACCGGGAGTCGGCAAGACGGCCATCGTGGAGGGCCTGGCCCGCCGCATCGTCGAAGGTGACGTGCCCGAGAGCCTCAAGAACAAGCGGCTGATCGCCCTCGACCTGTCCGGGATGGTGGCCGGTGCCAAGTTCCGCGGCGAGTTCGAGGAGCGCCTCAAGGCCGTCCTCAAGGAGATCACCGACTCCGAAGGCGAGGTGGTCACCTTCATCGACGAGCTCCACACCCTCGTCGGCGCAGGCAAGGCCGAGGGAGCCATGGACGCCGGCCAGATGATCAAGCCCATGCTGGCCCGCGGCGAGCTGCGCATGATCGGGGCCACCACCCTCGACGAGTATCGCAAGTTCATCGAGAAGGACGCCGCCCTCGAGCGGCGTTTCCAGCAGGTCTATGTGGGCCAGCCGTCGGTGGAGGACACCATCGCCATCCTGCGCGGCCTGAAGGAGCGTTACGAGGTCCACCACGGCGTGCGCATCCAGGACGCGGCCCTGGTGGCGGCGGCGGTGCTGTCGGACCGGTACCTGACCGGCCGTTTCCTGCCCGACAAGGCCATCGACCTGGTCGACGAGGCGGCGTCGAAGCTGCGCATCGAGATCGACTCCCTGCCCACCGAGATCGATGTGGTCGAGCGGCGCATCCGCCAGCTCGAGATCGAGCGGGTGGCCCTCGCCAAGGAGACCGACGACGCGTCCAAGCAGCGGTTGGAAGCGCTCGAGCGCGACCTGGCCAACCTCAACGAGGAGATGGCCAGCATGAAGGCCCACTGGCAGGCCGAGAAGGACGCCATCGCCACCATCCGCGACCTCAAGGAGCAGTTGGAGGCCAAGCGCGGCGAGATCGAGCGCGAAACCGATCTGGAGAAGGCGGCCGAGATCCGCTACGGCCAGATCCCCGAGCTGGAACGACAGGTCGACGAGGCCACCAAGCGGTTGGCCGAGCTGCAATCCACCCAGCAGATGCTGAAAGAAGAGGTCGACGAAGAAGACGTGGCCGAGGTGGTCAGCAAGTGGACCGGCGTGCCCGTGTCGCGGCTCATGGAGGGCGAGGTCCAGAAGCTGGTCCGCATGGAGGAGGTGCTGCACCAGCGGGTCATCGGTCAGGACCAGGCCGTGATCGCGGTGGCCAACGCCATCCGCCGCAGCCGAGCCGGCCTCTCCGACCCCAACCGGCCGATCGGTTCGTTCCTCTTCCTTGGCCCCACCGGGGTGGGCAAGACCGAGCTGGCCCGCTCGCTCGCCGACTTCTTGTTCGACGACGAGCGAGCCATGGTCCGTATCGACATGAGCGAGTACATGGAGAAGCACTCCGTGTCGCGGCTCGTCGGCGCCCCGCCCGGCTACGTCGGCTACGACGAGGGAGGCCAGCTCACCGAAGCGGTGCGCCGCCGGCCGTACTCGGTGGTGCTGCTCGACGAGATCGAGAAGGCCCACACCGACGTGTTCAACGTGTTGTTGCAGGTGCTCGACGACGGTCGCCTCACCGACGGGCAGGGCCGCACCGTGGACTTCACCAACTGCGTGCTGATCATGACGTCGAACATGCCCGGCGAGCCCCGCGACTTCTTCCGTCCCGAGTTCATCAACCGCATCGACGAGATCGTGCGCTTCCGAGAGCTGGGCCGTGAGGACATCACCCACATCGTCGACATCCAGCTGGACGGCCTGCGCCGACGCTTGGCGGCCCGCCGCATCGAGCTCACCGTCACTCCTGCGGCCATCACCAAGCTTGCCGACGAGGGGTTCGACCCGGCCTTTGGCGCCCGACCGCTCAAGCGGGTCATCCAACGCGAGCTCGGCGACCGGTTGGCCGTGCTGCTGCTGGAAGGCAAGGTGACCGACGGCTCCACCGTCACCGTCGACGTGGACTCAGATGGCGAGCTCGCCGTCGCCGCCTGAGCTCAGCGGCGAGGCAGCAACTGAGGCGGGATGACCTCCGCTACCGGGGCCAGGTAGACCCTGACCTCGAGGGCTTGGCGCACGCGCAGGGGGCCGGGTCGTGGGAGCCGGTACGTGGTGCGGATGCGGGCGATCAGCTGCGAGTGGATCGTCGGCGAGTAGCGGGAGCTGCTCTTGTCGATGCTCACGACGAGGATCACGTCTTGCACGCCGACGAGGCGGGATCGTCCGCCGCCGTAGGCCTCCGTGACGGCCGGCCCGCAGCCGCAAGCCGTGCTGGTCGAGGTTGCGGACCAGCGACGGGCCGACAGCGAAGAAGGCGGTCTCTCCGTACGTGGCCACCACGTGAATCGGGCGCCGATCCACCCGTCGGAGGACCTGTGGGGTGACGGCCAACACGGCACGGCGGGAGGCCGCCTCATGGGTGTCGGCGCGGGATCCAGTGGGGTCCGTCGCCACGCACGCGGCCGTCACCGTCACGACCATGAGGGCGATGGTCGCCGCCGCTGCTAGCCGCCGGGCCGGTCGGGTGATCACCCGGCGGAACGGCGGGCCGAGGGCGCTGTTGCGAGGAGCCAAACGGATGGCTTCCACAGCGGCCCACACCACGCTCACCGCCACGAACGGCCCGATGGCCCAGAGGTAGCGGAAGCTCTGGGGGTCGAGCTGGTTGGGCGCGGCGCGCGCCGACAGGTAGGCCGTGGCCAGTGAGACGCCGGCGAGAGTGAGCAGCCAGGCAACGGGGCGGTGCCGGTGGCTCCACGCCCAGACGCCCAGGCCCACCAGGGCGACCAGGACGGCCAGAGCGGACCAAGTTGAGGCCGTGTGGGTGCCCATGACCGCTCTTTGACCCTGGCTGGCCCAGAGGGGCCGGATGCCGAGCGTGGCTTGGAGGGCGGCGCGGGCGAAGCCAGCGGACGGGCGGTAGGCCCGTGACCCTGGCGACAGGCCCTCGAACAGCGCCGACAGGTTCGGGTGGTCGGAGCGGACCTGTTGCACCAGGGGCGGCATCCAGCACACCACCAACGCACCGACGGTGCCGATGACGGCTCTGCGCAACGACGACGTCAACGCGCCGCGCCGTTGCGGCCCGAAGTTCGCCCACCGGCGCCGGACCGAGAGGGCCAGCCCAGTCACTGCGGCCACGCTGACCCCGGCTACCACCAAGCCGTAGCTGGTGTGGAATTGCACAACGAGGCTGGCCGTCACGCCGGCGACGACCAGGCTGCGCTCCTCGCCGAGGGACACGTCCCAGCTCAAGAACAAGAACGCGAGGAAGGGCAGGATCACCAGGAAGGGGTTGAGCGCCTCGGTGAGCGACGGGCCGTCGAGGGCCCAGCCGAGCACGCTCACCGCCAGCAGGGCCGGGAGGGCCAACGCCGGGCCGCCCCGGCGGTTGGCCACCGCGGCGATGGCGAGGGTGGCACCGATCTGCAACGCGGCGACGCCGAGGAGGAAGCCGACGGTGGAGTGGCCGGCGAGGGCGTAGGGCACACCGACAGCGCCCAGAACAGCATCGGGCCCGGGTGGTTCGACGGGCGACCGCCGGCGTACAGGCTCAGCGTGGAGGGCATCCCGAGCGACGGGGAGTTGGGCCCGAAGACGTCACCAGCGCGGAGGGCGATGATGGCGTTGTCCCCGGTCGGCACGAACTGGTGCGTGCCGGCTCGCAGCGCGGTGACGGCGAACGGGAGGCAGGCCACAGCGAGGGCCACCAGCACGACCGGACGGCGGCGCAGCGGCACCGACGGCGGGCGGAGCGCGAGCGGTTCCGCGGCCTGCCCCGGTGCGTCATCGGCCTGGATCGGCGCCCCCCCGCGAACGATGAGCCGACGCTACCGGCCGCCGGGCTGCGGTCAAGGTCTCCCGCCAGGACGTCCACCACTAGGGTGGCCCACCCGTCCCTGAACGGCTCCTGAGGAGGATCTTTGCCAGCGACCGTCGTCGTCGGCACCCAGTGGGGCGACGAAGGCAAGGGCAAGTTCACCGACCTCGTCGCCAAGGAGATGCAGCTCGTCGTCCGCTACCAGGGCGGCCACAACGCCGGCCACACCTTGGTGGTCGATGGCGAGAGCTTCGCCCTCCAACTGGTGCCGTCGGGAGTCCTGTACGACCACATCACGCCGGTGATCGGGAACGGTGTGGTGGTCGACCCCACGGTGCTGCTGGCCGAGATGGACGCTCTGGCCGCTCGTGGCGTGGACTGCTCGCGGCTCAAGGTCAGCGGCAACGCCCACCTCATCTTCCCCTACCACCAAGAGCTCGACCGGCTCACCGAACGCCGCCTCGGTAAGGCCAAGCTGGGCACCACCAAGCGGGGGATCGGCCCCGCTTACGCCGACAAGGCGTCGCGTGTGGGCATCCGGGTCCAGGACCTGCTCGACCCCGACATCTTCCGGGCCAAGCTCGACGTGGTCCTGAAGGAGAAGAACCAGATGCTGGCCAAAGTCTTCAACCAGCTCCCGCTCAGCGCCGACGAGATCGCCCACCAGTACCTCGACTGCTGCCTGCCCCGGTTGCGACCCCACATCGCCGACACCGTCAACCTGGTGCACGATGCCCTCGACGCCGGCCAGCACGTGCTGTTCGAGGGTGCCCAGGCCACCTTCCTCGACCTCGACCACGGCACCTATCCGTTCGTCACCTCCTCCAACCCCGTGGCTGGTGGCGTGTGCACCGGTGCCGGCGTCGGCCCCCGCTACCTCGAGCGGATCATCGGCATCGCCAAGGCCTATGTCACGCGGGTGGGCACCGGTCCTTTCCCCACGGAGCTGCCCGTCAGCGCCGAAGCCATCGGCGGCCGCTCGGCTGAGGAGGCCACCGCCGAGGAGCTGGCCATGGGCGACCACTTCGTGGAGGTGGGCCACGAGTACGGCGTGAACACCGGACGCCGCCGCCGGCCCGGGTGGTTCGACGCCGTGATGCTGCGCCAAGCGGTGCGGCTGAACTCCCTGTCCGAGCTGGCCATCACCAAGCTCGACGTGCTCGACAAGCTCGACACGGTGAAGGTGTGCGTGGCCTACGACGTGGACGGCGTCCGCCACGACCACCTTCCCTACCACCAGTCCGACCTGCACGCCGCGGTGCCGGTCTACGCCGAGCTGCCTGGCTGGAAGACCAACCTCACCGAGGCCACCGAAGCTCACCACCTGCCCGCCGCCGCCCACG
>JAABUQ010003622.1_pt1 | contig 27886 bp, 6 predicted proteins | sample 5560001 | NCBI WGS metagenome assembly JAABUQ01 (sample SAMN10711888, study PRJNA513371) | rock metagenome | isolation source: Antarctica rocks | place: Antarctica: Victoria Land, Finger Mt nord | collected 2015-12-18 | reverse complement strand
CAAGCTCAAACCCCTCCTTCCTCTTCCTCCCCCTCCCCTCATCCCCCCCACCCCCACCCCTCCCCGCCTCAAAGTCCCTCACAGCCCTCTCCCTCTCCTCCACCTCCTTATCCCTCTCCACCTGCTCCGCTTCCCCCCTCTTCCTCGCCTCCTCCTTCTCAAGCCGCTGGATCTCCTTCCTCTGCGCCAGCAGGTTCTGCACCGCGCATTCCCGGCAGAACACCCCTCCGCAGCGGGGGCAGGCGCAGGGGGAGCGGGAGGGCTGCAGGCAGAGAAGGCAGGCGCCGAAGGGGAGGAAGGCGTCGCGGCCGAGGCGGGTGGAGCGCGTGCCCCAGGTGGAGCGGAGGAGGGAGCGCTCGTGGGAGGTGAAGAAGGCGAGGGAGGTGTTGCGCTTGGAGTGGGACATTTTCGAGCGTGGAAGGTGGTGGAGGGGAGTAGGGGTGAGGGGAAGGTGATCGATGGAAATGGTTGAGCAGAATGTTTGATAAGAGATTTGGAGAATCTAGGGCTTCTGTTAGGGCTTATAGCAATGAGTATAGCGCGGGTGATTAGCCGAGGCAGCTCTATTGACGGGCGCCTGTTTCAGAGTGGGTGCCCCTGAAGGTTCAATTACCTTACGGACACTGCCTCGAAGGAACATAATCTCAGAATAGCTGTAACAAAGCTGCGGATTGCCGACGGCTGATCGTGGAGCTAACGAATAGACAGACTATATATGTAGCGATGGATGCACAATTCACAACCCAGTATACTTTCCTCCTGTGGTACCAGCAGTTGAGTTCTTTGCGCAACCATGCATCTCCTAGCTGGCCGCCCTGAATACCTTCTGCTTGCATTTTACCCATTGGCAAATGCGATTTCTTTGGATGTCAGTAACATAGGTCCGTGGTGTCTCCGCCAAAAGACAGCGTCATTCGGCACTAACATGTCTCAGGCTCCATCAAGGCCGCTTCTCGCACAACAGCAGAAGAGCTTGTAGGCCTCTACAGTGGTACCAAACCCGGAAGCTCATCGGTCTATATGACAAACCTTATCAGTGGTGGGAATCTGGCGCCGTGTGGTCTGGCTTGATAGACTATCAAGCCTACACGTCCGATGACCGACACACCACAATCATCCAGGAGGCGCTCCTGGCGCAAATCGGTCCCAATCATAATTACCAGCCTCCCAATCAGACGAAATCGGAGGTATGCTTAAACATCGGTATGAGCCTACACGTATATCGGGTCTGACCAGTGACGTAGGGCAACGATGACCAAGGTTTTTGGGCCCTAGCTGCTATGAACGCTGCTGAGAAGAACTTTCCTACTCCTCCATCTTCCTCGGCATGGATCGACATCGCGAAGAACGTTTTCGAGAACCAGGCCTCGCGCTGGGATCAATCAGCTTGCGGTGGCGGTCTCCGTCGACAGATATACACCTCCAACCAAGGCTATGATTATAAGAACGCCATATCGCAAGCAACCTTCTTCTTGCTCGCAGCCCGACTTGCGAAACACACGAACAATGGGACATACGTCGTTTGGGCGAACAAGGTGTACGATTGGACGGCCAAAGTAGGGCTCATTGACGACAGTTTCAGGGTCTTCGATGGCGCGACAACCACTGAGAATTGTGGGACTATTTCACGCCTCCAATGGACGTACAACGCTGCCGCCTTCATGTACGGCTCTGCTGTGATGTACGACCACGTAAGGAGCCCCTGGTCCCGGCAGCCAACGCTCCTAGAGGCTAACCTTTGACTAGTCAAATCGGACGGAGCAGTGGCAAAGGCGAACCGCACAATTTGCATCTGCAATGTCCGTCTTCTATCCCAGGATAACCCAGGCATCATGGTCGAAGTAGCCTGCGAACCACATGAAACGTGCGACACCGATATGTCTGCGTTCAAAGGTCTAGCGTCCCAATGGATTGGCGCAACTATCCAAGCAGCTTCTTTCACGAACAACACTCTTGACCCTCGACTCCGAGCATCTGCGGTAGGCGCAGCGCAGCAATGCTCGGGCGGCAGTAATGGCACCACTTGTGGTTTCCTGTGGACCCATAAAAGTGGGATGCCACCTCTGGGGTGGGACAGCAGCTTGATGCTATGAACGTGCTGGTGGCAAATCTTGTTGCCAACGGAGTAGCTGCCAATTCGACGACGGCGATGAACGGAACGCAGGTCTCCGGGAGCCAGCCTGCGAAACCGACGAGTCTAGCTCCCTTGACGATGCAATTGCCACTGGTACAAATGCTCTGCGTGGGAGCTGCTGTACTCCTTGTATTTATGTAGACTGTATCATAGTATCGTTGGCTTGAGAATGATAATACAGATCTCTCGATTGTCGTTACTCAGTAGTGTCGTCTGAGATCCTAATTTGAAGAGACCGCGAGTGAGCCTTGCAACATTGATCAGATCGCCCTCTAATCCATCACCAAGTCGTTGAAACGGTTTTTCAGAGCAGTGCCAAGCCTCGAACGTCATCTCTGTACTCGTACTTGCCTCAGTAGTCAGACCTATGCAAAAAAAAAGAAACAATCCTCAAGCGAATTCTAGCGAGTTCGCTTATGTTAAAATCGCGCTAAAACTAATACTAGAGATTAGTTTCGACGCAATAATTGCATTAGCATTTAGCATATTTGAGCACATTCGCATCGAACATAATGTTTGTTATAGCATTGTTTTAATTTTTTTTGCATTAAATTTAAGAACGAAACTCTTATTTCTCGTTATTCTAACATTATCTTTGATAATAATATATCAAAAACACTTATACTATATTTTTCAAACACGTATACGCAACTTTGTTATCTAATAATCGCGAACACTTTAATTATTGCGTTTAACAACAAGTTAATTTTATTACTTTTGTTTATGCTCTATTTAATAATATTCTTTTTAGAATCAATTAGCTTAATTATCGACTATAATATTGATTTTAACATAATAATTTCAAAAAAAAATCAAAATCGCGATCTTTATATAAGCACAATTACTTTTTTTATAATTTCGATATCTTATTCGATGCTTCTTATAGTTTTATTATTTTGTTAACTCAAATTAATTACTTTTTTAATTTAATATATCGAGCAAAGTTAACGATTACTATTAGATTTTATTTCTTAATTTTTGCAATATTTTAAAATAAAGAATAAGATAAAAGATTACAAAACGTTAATTATAAAAACAATTAAAAGAAAGATTATTAATATTGTCAAAAATATATTTAAATTTGAAATTAAACAAAAGCAATTAAATGCGTTCGACGTTGCTCTAAAGAAAAACGTAATCGTAATAACAAAGACAAAATTAAAAAAAAATTGTTGTATTAAATGTTGTCGTTTATGTCTTTATTATCGAAAATTGCGTTAATAATTATATTTTTTCTCGTTTTAAAAAACAATTAATGTAAAAAGCTAAAAAAGATTATTAATTATCGATTATTAATGTTAAAAGACGACAACAACAAGTCGAAGATATTAAAAAAGATACGTGAGAGAAATTATACTCATAATTAGTATTGTTATTGTATTTGATATAAAGTGTTTAATAACTAAATTTAACTAAAATAGTATTTATAAATCTCGAGATTATTATATTTAAAAATTTCTTTAACAATATTTTGTATTACAAGTTCTATTAATCGCAACTTTGTAAACTTGTTATTAACAAATTATATTTTGTAAACAAATAAAAAAAGTTTTAAACAAATTATGTTTGTTTTGATGTTCTTTGTACGCAATTATATTCTAAAATATTAATAATAAATATATTAATTATACTTGATAACAAAATTCTAAAAAATATAAAGAAACAATACAAATTTATCTCTAATATAAAGATATTCAAAATATTTTTAAACAAATTGAAAATATATTTGCAATTTAATCTTATCAAATATATTAAAAAATATATAAAAAATTTGCAATATATGTTGTTAACGCAAATTAAAAGTTCTTAAAATATTTCGAAAACAATTGTATATATAAATAAAATAAGTAACGTAAATAGAATATGCGAATACATTCGACAATAAATAATAACTCTAAATTATTTATTAAAAATAACAAAGTAAATTTAATCAATATTTGTTTCTATAATTGTTAATAACAAGAAACGTATTTAAGATACTTTTTAAAAAAGATTCGAAAATTATCTCTTTTTAAGAATTCTAATATACACAAATGTATATAAGTTAAATATTGACAATTCGAATATTTAAAAAGTTTATATTTGAATATTTTTCTTATTAATTATAAAAATATATTAACGACTTAATAAAGCAAATCGATGCAATAAAGAATAAGTATATTTTATCTTTTTATTCTTGCAATAATATAAAGAAATTTAAAGTAAAAAAAATGCATTAAATTAAACGTTAATTAAGAAGTCAATAGTAAAAGAAACAAATTTTAAGAATTGCGAAATTAATAATAAGCAAAAAGATTTGACAACAATAAAGAAGTTTAAATCTAAGAAAAAGATATTAAAAGTAGTAAATTAAAAATGCAATATATCTTAAGATATATAAAGATTAATTAATCTTGTATTAAAGAAGAGATACAACTATTATCGCGAGATAGAATTAAGATTCTTTATCAACGTAAATCTAAACAATACAATATTATTAACGTTCGAAAAAATTAAATTAAATTCGTATTGTTCGATCTATTATTCGAACAATCAAATTTTGACTAATTAATATAAGAAGTTAAACTTAAATTAAAAAAAGAATAAATCTAAGCGTTTTTAAATTAGACGTTAGCTCAAGAAGTAAAAAAAGCAAAAAATAATAAAAATTCTTAAAATTTTTTTTTTGCAATTTACTTTAAATCTATTAATGTCGAATGCAATATTAAAGATTTGTTACGCTAGTACTTCCCACGAAGATATTAGAGAGAGTTATGCTATTGAAGAGATTTGTAGACGTCTTCAAACAATGCAAGCAATCACTTGATAACAAGGATTTGCAACTAAGTAGTCGTAACAATAAGTCAAAACTTAAGATAAGTTGAACACGATTCATAAGAGAGTCGTATTCGAATCTCTATATATTAAAGAAGATTCATCGTGCTTCTCTTGCTTTCTCGTAGAGCAATAAGACATTGTATCTTTGCTCTTGTTGCTTCTTCAAAAAGCGCTAAAAGCAAGCTTCTATTGCTTTTTAATGAAGACGCAAAAGCAATACAAGTAGTCGTACTCTATACTACTCGTATTGCGTACTTCATATACTTGTTGAAGCTCGTTAGACTCGTAACATTATTTTTTTTCTTCAACGCTTTCGTTTCGAAAGCAAATCTTTCTTGACATGTCTCGTGTCAAATCTACTATTTTCGATTTCTACGATCGTCGTCTTGCTAGAGTTGCTTTCTTAGAAATAGAATTTCTCGATATGCGTGTTTGCTAAAATTGTTCTCGTTCGAGTAAACCTTGTCGTGTTGTTAAAGATGTTAAGAAATGTGTTGAGTGTGTTCGCATCAAACGATCGTGCGATTTGGCCCCATTGAATATTGCTCGTTGGCGAAGGTTCGAAGATTAACGTCGAAGACTAAAAAGTGAATTGCGTGAAGCGTACGCGCGACAACAACGATTGCTACGTTAGATTGACTTTGTGAAAAAAGAGCAACGTGTTATGATAAATGAAGAGTTGCAAAATTTGAAAAGTCTTTAGACAAAGAAGACGTCGTCGCCAAGTCTCTTTCTCGATTCTTTCATTAATGTCGCGTCGAAATAAATCGTATTTTCGAACGCTTCGAGAAATTGATTCTTTATTTCGCTAACTCTCTTTGACGAAAGTCTAAAGATGTTCGTCGAAACTATTGTCGACGAAATTGCTTTAACTTGTTTTGGCACTTTGTCAAGTTCGTAAGAGATTCTCACGTGTTCTCTAATGTAGAATATTCTTTTCACTTAATCAAATATTGTTGATTTTCTTGCTTTAGTATTTTCTCGATTACGAATTCTATCTCTTCTTGTAATTTATAATGAAATGTGTTCTATATAGGCGTGCTAAAATCGATTGATTTCAATAATGAGATATGAAATATCAAAAATACTTTAACGTTCTTGAATAAGTCGAATTCGTAATTGACTAATCTCTTGATCTTCTTAATAAGAAACGATTCGACTTTGACATAATTCAATTTTTTGCTTAACTTTCTTGTTTTGAGATTTTTCGTAAAAAGATATATTTTATCTCTTTCTTTTAGTTAAGATGTCGTTTTTCGTTTTTTGTTCTAATATTTGATCGATCTTTCTTGCATTTTTGAGATGTTGTCGTGTATCTTTTTCAATGTCGCTACTCTTTTAATAACTAATTGTGCTAATAGATGCGTGCGTTCTTCTTCAAAGAAATTAAGTTTCTTGTCATAGTTAACGAAGAATAAAGTTATTTTAGTAATATTTGAAATCTTTGCATTTAGTGTTAGTTGTGTCATAGATAAAAGTGATATTCAATTGTTATAAGTATTGTTGACGTAGTGTCGCAAATATTGCTCTAGACTCTAGTTTGTTCGCTCTATTTAATCATTCGTGATCGAATAATAGGCAATGAACATTTTAAATCTCGTTTCTAACATTAATATCAATGTCTTTCAATAGTTAGACGTGAAGAGCTTGTCTTTGTTACTAGTTAATTCTTTGAATATATTATAATATCGTATAAGTCGATTTAATACAATGTATTCTAGTTGTTTTGTTATAAACTTCTTCTTGCATGCGATAATATATAAGTACTTGATAAGTTTGTTAATTATTACTAATATCGAATCATATTTGTCTTCAATTGCTAGATTCGTCAACTTGAGCAACTTAATAATAAAGTTTATCGTAACTTTATTTCATAACGATTTAAATAACTTTTAATATTGAATTTCGTCATAGCTCGCATATGTATTATGTTTGTTCTACTAATAGTTAAGATATCGTTTAACGTATGTCTTGACAACTTGTCTTATCTATAAAAACTAACAATGCTAACGTAAAAGCTAAAGAATTTTGGTCACTCTCGAATGTCTTTGCAATGATTCATCATGATGTTCTCTTATACATTTATCGATTTTGTCGATAGATATTTGAAGTTTTTCTTTCTTTATTGAAAACTCTTTTGTATTGTTTCGAAATATTCGTAATGTAACATTTAGCTCGTGTTTGTTAATTAATAGTGATTCGTTTTTATTAATTTTAAGTATGCTATAATTAAACGATTTCTTCGTTTTTATATAATTACTTCTTTTGCTAAGTGCGTCTACTTTATCGTTATTCTTATCTAGAATATATTGTATTTTGAACTTGTATTGTTTAAGTCGTTCTAATCATTGTACTTGCCTTTTGTTTAGCTATTTAATAGTGATAAAGTGCACAAGATTTTTATGATTCGTAAGAATCGTAAGTTCTAATAATTTTTCAATATATACTTTTCATGATTTCAAGAAGACTACAATAGCGAGTAGTTTCTTGTTATAAACATCATAATTTTGTTCGATTAACAAGAGTTTTCTCAAGAAATATGTCATTAAGTGTTATATATCTTTATGCTCTTAATTGAAGCATGCATCGATAACTAGATTTAATGCGTCGATTTCAATTCTATTTAATAATCGTGAATCGTACATTTTCAATATTAATTTCTTCAAGCATTCTAGCTTAAGATTCTAAAATGATTTTTCTTTTGCGAATTTCTATATTTATGACGTATTCTTTTTCGTAAAATTCGTCAATAATATCGCATTGACGAAGTAGTTCTTAATGAACTTTTTGTTGTAGTTTATAAAATCTAGAAAGAATTGCACTTTCTTAACATTAATAAATGATTTTCATTCTTTAATTGTTCGTAACTTTTCGAGATTTATACGTACTTCGTATCGTCTTACGACAAATTCAAGAAAGTCAATTTCTTTTTGATGAAATTCGCATTTCTTTAGTTTAAGATGTAAGTTTCTCTTATTTAGACATTTCAATACTTTGAAGACATAACTAACATGTTCTTTCAAGATTTTTAAGTAAATTATGATGTTGTTCAAGTATGTTATAACAAATCGATCTAGATATTGTCGTAGTGCATTATTGATCATTTTTTAATACGTTGTCGAGACGTTCGTAAGTTCGAACGACATTATTGTGTATTCATATAATTTATATCGTGTGTAAAAAGTTGTTTTTCACTCTTTTCTTGTCTTTATTTTAATCTAGTTATACGTTTTTTATAGATTCAATCTAATGAAGTACTTTGCTTCGAATAGTCGATCTTGAAGTTCGCTAATATTGGGTAGTAAGTATTAATTCTTAATTGTAATATAATTTAGCTTTTGATAATCGACACATAGACGAAGAATTTCGTTCTTCTTAGATACAAAGAGAATCGAGTATTCTACTTGTAATTAGAATTTTTTGATAAATTCTTTCTTTTCGTTTTCTACTAGATATTCGCGAAGTACTTCGAGCTTCTTTTTGAATAGAGCATATATAAATTCAAACGTGAGTTGTTTGTCTAATTTAAGTTTAATTTTATAATCTTACGATTAATGTTTAAAGAGAGTCTTTGTCGTTTTCTTTTCTTGAAATAGATGCTTTCAATTGTTGTATATTCGTAATACGTATTTTAGCGATTTCTTCGTTGTACTAAATAATTCAAGACTCTTAAAAGATTCGCAATTTTCTTCATTTATTTTGACTTTGTAACTCAATTAATTTTTGTCGATGTTTATCGAATTGAACTCGATTAAATCGTCTTGTTTCAAGAATGCAAATTCGCATCTTGCGATCGAATTTCAACTCTATCTTTTATTTATTATCGAACGCTATTAATGCGTAGATTAAATGTGAATTGCGTAATCACATCGTTCGAATCTAAGTACTTGTATATTCTAGTTAACTTTTAAATTGTGTTGCTTCAATTAAAGCATTCCTAAAACGATATTGTAAATAATTATTTTCACTATATTAAAGATTAGTTTCTTGTGATGTTGTTAAATAGCTATCGATAGTGATTTCGTTTCTTTGTTTACTCTTTCATTTTTGTCAAATAATGAATTTTCATCTACAATTATTAGATTGTATGCGTTAGACTTCTTTCGAGTAGAGTACTCTTTCCTCTCTACAAGAGCTCTAATTATAAAATTATTTATCGCATCAAAATCGATCATTGCGATGAGTTGACAATCATTGATCTTAACTAATGTGATAAAATATTGTACGTGTGTTGTTAAGTTTAGTTGCTACTATTAAGCTAACATATTGCATTTCTCTAGTATGCTCTTTATCAAAAAATTTGAACTTTTCCTTGCTTTTGTGTTGCGACTTCTGCTTCAAACGTCTATTTGCGCTAAGCTTCTTTTTGTTGCTAGATTGCTAACTTTGACTTTTTAGAAAATCAATTAACTTCTTTCTTTTCTTTTAGATGAGTTTAGCATAAGTCGTCGTAACAAGCGATTCAATTAAGTGTCTCATGTTTCTTTGCTTTCTCTATTTTTTGTCTAAATAGACTAACATTGTTCAATTGTCGTTCGATTTCGTCGAGAATATCTCTTTTCATTGTGGCGTCGCTTTTTAGCGTTTTCTCGCATTTGTTCACGATCTAACTAACTTGTTTTTTCTTCGATAAACTAGCTAAAGTCTCGAGATAATTCGTGATGTTTTTTAGACATTCGTAAAAATTCTTTTAGTTATATTCTTCGTTTAAGTCGATAACTAGACTATGAGATTTAATAGTTTTCTAAAGTGCTTAATTGACTTTTTGCGTAAATGCGAATGCCTTGCTTAATGATATTTCATCTAGAACTTTCTATAATTAATCTAGATTCTCTATCAAATAGTAGTTGTCGTTCGATCTAATATTGAGAATGTTCGCTTTTGTGTCGATTTGCTCTCTAATGTCGTCCTAGCTATTGGGTATCTCTCTCAACATAGCATTGATTTGTTGGCGATTCATTAAGTTTCGTGATCGACAATCTCTTGCGAAGTGACTCGATTTGCCATATAAATAGCACGTTTTCTAGAATTTGTTATCTTGCTTTCTTCTAGAATTCTTCTCTTTACGTCGTTGAGTAGAGTTCAATTCCATAGATGCAAGCTCGCGATAATTTGAGTTGCTATACTTCTTGAAATGATTTTTCTTCGCGTAATATTCGATCACTAGTCCAAAGAAGATTTTTGCTCTCTTATAAGATTAATCGTATCGTTTTTTCATAGCTCTCTTATACAACTTGTCGTCTACGTCGATTGTTATCTTCACTAAAGTTTAAATAGTGTCGAATCTTGCATCGCTACGCATGAGTTCGTTCTTAACATTCTTCTTTAAGTCTCGTTTAAACATTGTTATTAGTGATGCATTGTCTTAATCGATTAGATTTGCGTATTTCTAAAATCTAACGACGTAGTTTGTTGCTAATATTTTTTGCTACAAATGCTAAATGACTCGTTTCGCTATTTGTTTTTCGTTGAATATTTCGAATACTTGTCGTAGTTCTTTCTTGAAAATATCGAAGTTAATAAAGATCTCTCTTGAGTCTTCTTCATTCTTAAGATGCTTTCGAAGATTTGACTTTAGTCAATGCTAAGTTCGTTCTCGAAAAAAGATAGAAGCTAACAAGGTCTTCTTATTTTCTAGAATGAGATAAAATATAAAATAAATTTTAATTTGCGTAATTTAATTCTTCAATTTAGTTTTATCTTCATAATACTTGTTTAAAGCATTAATCTTGATCTTTGATAAAATTTCTTTTTCATTGTTAATATTGTTGTCGTTATTGTCGATTTTCATAAGATTTGACACGAGTTGTTTTTCTTTTATTGTAGAGTTAATGCTTAGAATAGAGACGCGTTGATCTAATATAGACATTCTTAAAGTGTTCAAAGTGTTACGCTAGTACTTCTTACGAAGATATTAAAGAGAGTTATGCTATTAAAGAGATTTGTAGACGTCTTTAAGCAATGCAAGCAATCATTTGATAACAAGGATTTGCAACTAAGTAGTCGTAACAATAAGTCAAAACTTAAAATAAGTTAAATACGATTCATAAAAAAGTCGTGTTCAAATCTCTATATACTAAAGAAAATTCATCGTGCTTCTCTTGCTTTCTCGTAAAGCAATGAGACATTGTATCTTTGCTCTTGTTGCTTCTTCAAGAAGCGCTAAAAGCAAGCTTCTATTGCTTCTTAATGAAGACGCAAGAGCAATACAAGTAGTCGTACTCTATGCTACTTGTATTGCGTACTACATATACTTGTTGAAGCTCGCTAGACTCGTAACAAGATTCTTAATATATAAAAATATCTAATAATTGATAACAATAATTTAAAACGCAAATTAAGCAATATTTAAGACGTTTTGTCAAAATATAATGCTAAGATTCTCGATATACTAAAATAAGATTAAACGTTAAATAAAAATAGCAATAAAATATTAATAAGAATAAAGAGAAACAAAAATAAAATTAATGCAAAGAAAGCTAAAATGCTTTTATTACTTAATTTAGCTTTGATAAAATATAAGACGCAAAGAACTTAATAATTATTAAATAATATCTTCAAAGTATTGTTTGCAAAAAGAAAACAAAAAAGTAATAAACAAAGATTTAATGCATACATTAAGAAAAGTAAAGTTAATTTATCGAGAAAAGATACTAAAAACAATAACGTCTTTGATAACGAAATTTTTCGATTATCGCAAATATTGCGAACATTTTGTCGACGTTAATAGTTGTTAAGAGATATAACGTCAAACGCGTTATAAAAGATATTTTCTCGAGATATTACATTCTTATTTAGTAATAAAAAGCGAAAAAAATTAACTTGTTTAAATAATTGCAATTGAAGTACAATTAATATTGCGCAACGCATTTTTGATTTTAATTTCGATACTTTGCAAAATACTTAAGAGCGTAAACGCGAAAAAGAGACAAAATAAGAGATTATTCTATTATTTGCATTTCGAAATTTATAAAGAAATTTATATAATATCAAAATCTTGTATCGAGATCTTAATTAAATTTTTTAATATAGTATCTTCAAATTGCTAATAACAAAATCGCGAATAAAGAATATTTTGTACTATAATATTGAAAAAGTTTGTATTAAATTTATAAAAATTAATAAAAGTCGAGAGCTCTCTATAATATTAATCTTAATATTAATATTAATATTGACAATATTAGATTCGATAATATTATCGAATTTAATTCGAGATCTATAATATAGATTGTATTTTATCTTATTATTGTTAAATATTTTCAAATTCTTTATTTAAAGATTAACAATAATATTTTCGATATATTTTTCTTTGTACTTAATATTAGTAATTTAATTGATAATATTTTGATTAAACTTTATATATTCTTTGCGTCTTTTTTCTCGAAATAATAATTAATACTAATCGAATTAAAAATAGACTCGAATATTGATTAAAAACGCATTAAATAAGAACTAAAATTGCTCTTGTTAAAAGATTTTCAAATTTAAATTTAACAATTTTAGTAATCGATTAATTTTAAAATTGATATTACTTTTATTTTAAAAATTAATTAAGTTATTAAATAGAATAATATTTTGCAATTTCTTAGTAATAATAAAAGAATTTATTATATACATTATACGCAACAAAGTCTTCGCGTAATTGAGCGATTTAATGTTTTTTACTTGAAATATAATAGTAACTTTGCGAAGTATATAACAAAGCAATTCGATATTAATTATCTTAATAATATATTTAAGTATTAAATACGTTTTAACATAAGTATAGAAGTTTTAATAATTACGAAACTTTTAATCAATAATTAAGAGTCGATAAAGTAAGAAATTTGCAAAGAAATTTGTATAAAGATTTCGATTAATTTGATGCAATATAATTATTTACAAATTATTTTTGTCGCGAAATTATATCTTAAATCAAGAAATTGTTTCTTTGATTTTGTGGAAGAATTAATTTTGTAACAAATAAAATATATGTCTAATTTAAATATTAACAATGCGCGTAACGTAATTTTAAAGAATTAATCTTTTAATAATCTAAAAGTTATTAAGACAAACAATGCGCTAATATTTTTATTTGTTTGTTGCATACTATAAAGAAATCTTATTTATATAGAAGATTCTCTTTATATATATTGTATATATAAGTTGAAACATATTAAATTTCAAATATTAAAACTCGATAAATAATAGAATTTAACAAAATTTATTAAACGAAATTCGAGAGATATAGTTTTGCAATCGAATTGTCTCTTTTATTTGCTTATATATCTTAAAATTGCTCGTAATAAAATAAAGATATTTATTGTAAACAAAATTATTTAGATTAACTTCTATTTACTTGAGATAAAGATCTTTTATAATTAGAATGTTGTTAATCGTTATGCTTTTATCTCTTTAGACTAATATTATAAAATGTAATTTTATTTTATACGACTTTAGCATTTAAAGCTTGAGCATAAATATAATTCGAGGAAAGTTTATATTAATGTACGTTAATAATTTAAAGAGTTTTTGAATAATATTCTTTATATAAAAAGTTTAAATTTTGTTAGATTAGATATTGCGTAAAGAAAAGAAAAATGCATTGTATCTTAATATTAAGATTCTTATTAATTAATGTTAAAGCAATAGATATAACTAATAATAAATATTCTTTCGAAGTTTATATGTTTCGATAGAAAGACACAATATCGAAATTATAAGATTAAATTATTATAACAAATATAATTAATTTGAATTTCTAAGTCTTTTTAATTTTTTTGTCTTGTTAATTCTTTGAAAACTCGAGATTATTATCAGTTAAAATTGTTGTAAAAAGCTTTTTTATTGCAATAAGACGCGTCTTTGCGAAGTCAATTAATTTGTTTAATTAATTTTGCATTATTTTATAGAATATTGTTAAATTAAGCAAGTATAACAAGTTTATTACTTTGTGTTTTGCGTTATTTTGTTATAAATAAAGCGCAAATATAATTTGAAAATTAAATAACAATTTTAAGCGCAAAAGATAAAAAAGAGTAAAGAATATAACAAGTTGCTAATCGATTGTATTTTTGAATTTTGTTGTCTTCGAATTTTAGCAAATAATAATAGCGATAATCTTTTGTTAACAAGAAGCAACAATTTTTATTATCTTCTTCGCATTTTTAAGTTTAACAAAAGAATTTTAATTAAGATTTACAATAAACTTCTAAAATTAATCGAACAATTAATCTTTAATTAATGTAATAAGTTCATCGCAAAAATTATTAATAATTTACTTTTAATTGCAACGCCAACAACTTATAAATTGATTTTTACAAATTTTTAACATTTGTAAAAATTCTTTGTTGTCGATTATTATATTATAAACAAAGTTAAGAAAGCTTTTGTGTTTTTTTTAAAACTTTGTCTTTTCGAAAACGAATAAGATTTCGAAGATAATTGAATAAAGTTTATTGTTATTGCTTTAGCAAACTATTTATTTGCTTTATTTTTTAAAAATTAAACTACTTCGATTTTCGATAATTTGTAACAAAAAAGAATTGATTTTCGATAAACAATTTACAATTAAATAATAACAAAGATTAATTGTTTATCGAAAAGACTTAATAAAAGAAACGCGAATTGCAATAATAAGAAGTCGAAACAAAGAATAACAACAAAAAAGAACTTGTATTAAGTAAATATATATTAAAGAATTATTTATAATTAGTTACGATTGTAATTGCAACAAGAAATTAAGTAAAACAAGTATTTATATTTGTAAAAAAAACTATGTGCAACTTGATTAATTGTACAAGTACAAGTAAATTTGTTGTTCAAATAGTAAGAATTTTTAAAGTGTTAAAGATGCGTTGCGTACTTTTTATTATTTAATTAGCGACTAAAATTTATTAAATCTCTTGTTTATTAAGATTTTTTTAATTGTTGTTTGCTTTTTTATCTTTTTATCTTTTGCTTGCACAAATTTTATTTATATTGCACAATATTAATGCTCTTATGCTAAAGATAAAGTTTGCGATTCTTGATCAATTTTTGTTTGCGAATTTATTTCTTGCTTCTTAAAGAAATTATTTGAAAAATAAGTTAATTTTTTTGTTTACACAATAAATATTTAGATCTTTTTAAATATTTTTAAAGAATTAATTCGTTAATAATTAATAATCTTTTTAATCGCAATACAATTGCTATTTAGCAATATATTTGTCTCTATTTTTATTTGTAAATTATTTTAGTTAACTTTGCAAATTAAGATATTACTAATAGAATTTCTTAAGAAAAGTTAAGTCGATGCAAAGAATTTATCTTTAATTCGATTATATTAATTGTATTTCTCGAATAACAATAGAATTAAAGCGATTTGTTAAGCATAATAGATAATTAGTTAATTAATATTTTCTAACTTAACGCTATCGAGAAACTTTTTGTTAGATTAAATTGCTATATATTAGAATAATATTGTTTTTCTAACAATCTTTTCTTTTTATGCGATTGAATTATGCACAATTTTAGATTACGTTATACGCATATATTCTCGATTACAAATAATAGATTTTAGACTTTTGTATTTCGCAACGTTAGCTAATTTTTATATTGACGTATTCTTAAGATTATAAATATATACTTTTTTAATATTAGCTAATATATTGCGTTTTTTTACAATATCGAATTATTATAATCGAATTTTATAATAAAAGTCTTTTATACTTAAGATGCAATTGTTTTCGAATTTATTGTTTAAAAATACAAAGTTTTGAATTATGTTATAATTCTTGTCAATTTCGACATACTTTAAGATATTAATATCGATATAAATGAAATGCGTATTATTATTCTCGTAAATATATTTTATATAGTACAAATAAAAGATAAGTTAGTAGTTTCGATTAAATCTTAATGCGACGTAAAGAAATTAATAAAAAAGATTGATTTAAATAATTTGCTATGTAAGAGAATATATTATATTGCGAAGTTATTTAGAATTCGACTTATTATTGCGCGCGTTAAGATAATAAAGATATATATTGTATTTAATATTAATTAAATTTTTAATTTTTAATTTTTAATTGTTTTTGTTAACAATGTTATTTTAGAATTATTCGAATAATTGCGACACAACAATGTTTTCGTCTTAATATTAATTTTTTTAGATATTAAGATTTGCAATCTTAATAACAATAATTTTAGCAATAATTTTATTATACTTAATTAGAAGACTAAATTTCTCGATAATATATTTGAAGATTTTCAAAATATTTGTTTTATTTTTTTGTCAACTTGTTATTCTTTATTAGTTTAAATTTTTGCGCTTTAACAAATTTAGCGCAAGACATTTGTTATATATTTGAATAAAACAACTTCTAATAATCGAAGTTGTTATATTTATCTTATTATTTACAAGTTTTATGAAATTGACAACGTTTTGTAAATAATTAAAACAAACGTATTTAAGATTATTTGTTAACAAGAATTTTAGCAATAAATAAACAACTCTAAAACATTGCTCTTCTATACTTATATTTGCTTTTTTTGTTATTAATTGTTTTATGTAATTAATTAATACTTTGTTAATATCGCAATATTAATATTAATTGTTAAAAAGATTTAAAATTTGCATTTTAATTATAACTTTCTTAACTTGCGAGATTTTATGCTTGTTGCTTAATATATTGTTCGATTTCTTTTTTAATATTAATATTAAATTTCAATATGTTAATTCTAATTATCGATAACGTTTTTTGCGAACTTCTAATTATTTATTTAATTAAGTTGTTGTTAACGCTAATATTAAGATATTGTTTTTAACAACTTTAGTCTTACAATCTTCTAACAAATTAAAGATATTTATTTTAACTTTATTAAACTTGTAAGCTTCTTAATTAAATGTTACGCTAGTACTTTCGTAAAAAATATTAGAGCGAGTTATGCTATTAAAAAAATTTGTAGACGTCTTTAGACAATGCAAGCAATCACTTAATAACAAAGAATTGCAACTATAAACAATCTTATATTTAATAAATTTTTATAGATGATTTAATAAATTAGAGTAACAATAAGTAAAGACTTAAAATAAGTTAAACACGATTTATAAGAAAGTCGTATTTCTAATTTCTATATACTAAGAAGATATAGATTGCTCGTCTTGTTCGTTTGTCGAACATAACGAACATCATTGTTCGCGATGTTCGCTCATTGAACATAGCGAACATCATGTTCGAGATATTCGCTCTTCGAATATGTTAAACATGATAATAGATTCGCTAATAGCGCGTAGAACTTCAATCACTAGTATAGCTTAAATAAGTTCGTAACATTAAATAAGTTTAATTTTGAGCTTTTATGAAAAGATATTATTTCGAAATTCGACATTTTAATAATCTTTTTTCAATTATTTGAAATAACTAATTTTCTTAATTCTTAATCTTTTGCGTTTTGACGTAAACGTTGTAAAATAATGTTACGAGTTTACTTAAGCTATACTAGTGATTTAGATTCTACGCGCTATTAGCGAACTTGTTATCATGTTCGACATGTTCGAGAAACGAACATTTCAAACATGATGTTCGCTATATTCGATAAACGAACATTGCGAACAATGATGTTCATCATGTTTGACAAACGAACAAGACGAACAATCTATATTTTCTTAATATATAAAAATTAAAAATACGATTTTCTTATAAATCGTATTTAACTTATCTTAAGTTCTTACTTATTGTTACTTTAATTCATTGAATTATCTATGAAAATTTATTAAATATAAGATTGTTTATAGTTGCAAACCTTGTTATCAAGTAATTACTTACATTGTCTAAAGACGTTTATAAATCTCTTCAATAACATAATTCGTTTTAATATCTTTTACGAAAGTATTAACGTAACACTTTGAACACTTTAAAAATATTTGTATTAAATTAATGCGCTCTTATCTTAAGTAATAGCTTAACAACATTACGTTAACTCTTTATTAATAAAGACGAGAAAATAAAAATTAACAAATTTGACATTTATTATGAAGATCGTATTGATCTAAAGAATTAATTTATGCAAATAAATATTTACTTCATCTTCTATTCTATTTTAGCGAATAAAAAAACGATTTTCGCATTAACATTTCTCAAAGAAAGAGTTTAACATTAACTCAAATTAAATTTACGCAAATATTTAAAAAATTACGACGAAAATTCTTGTACAATATTTACGAATTTCGATAATTTCAAAAAAGAGCTTCGAAGAATTCTCGAAACATTTAACGAAAAACAAATTGCGAAAAAAATGATTTAGCACTTAATTTAACGAATTTCTACAACGAATTATGCAATAAGAATTCAAAAGTATGTTAATTTTATTAAATGAAACGATGTCGCACTTATAACAATGTTTCGACGAAATTTTAAAAACAATCTTAAGAACAAAATTATGCGCGATAATAAATTCATTAACGACATGTTTAATTTTATCGAAGTAATTATTAATTTTGACGACAAACTATATGAAAGAGTTATAAAAAAACGATACAATTAATTTCACACAAAAGCAAAAATCTTTTTTGAGTTAACGATTAAATATTATTAAAGAGAATTTCGTTCTAATTAAAGATACAATAATTTAAATTATTGTAAGCATGCATTTATGAAATTGAATTTTATTTAACGACGCAAAAAAAAGAATTTTAGAAGAAAGCAAAATAACAAATTTTAAAAAACGTATTATTTATGTGACAAATTAAGTCATTTCGCAAGAGATTATTAATTACGAAACTTAATAAATTGTCGATAAATTAATGTTATGTTAAAAGAGATATTTGATAGCTAAAACGACATCAAAGAGCAAATTAACACAAAGACGAATTTCTTTAAAATTAAATCGAACGACAATTATTATTTGATAAAGAATTCAAATCAATTACAAAAAGTTCTAGATAAAATGTTATTAAATAAAGCATTCGCATTTACGCAAGAAATTAATTAAGCACTTTAAAAAATTATTAAATCTTATAGTTTAATTATTAACTTAAACAAAAAGTATAACTAATTTTTTTTTCACGAATGCATAAAAGACATTACGAATCATTTCAAGACTTTAATTAGCTTATCGAAAATCGTAAACAAATACAAGAAGAAACTAAAAAGCAATGTTATTACAAAAAAGAACATATTTAATATTACAATGCAACAATTGAATCTTATAGTATACGCAAGTCTTAATTAAACAACTTGTTACAACGACTTATATTAAACTTATCTAAAAGAAAAGAACGAAATCAATTAATTTTTTAAAAAGTCAAAATTAGCAATTTAGCAATAAAAGAAAGCTCAACGCAAATAGACGTTTAAAATAGAAGTTACGACACAAAAATAGAGAAAAGTTTAAATTTTTTAATAAAGAACATATTAAAGAAATGCAATATGTTAACTTAACAATAGCAACTAAACTTAACAACGCACGTACAATGTTTTATCACATTAATCAAAGTTAACGATCGTTAATTTACAACAATGATCGATTCGAATACAATAAATAATTTTATAATTAAAGCTTTTGTAAAGAGAAAAGAGTATTTTATTTAAAAGAAACTTGACGCTTACAATCTAATAATTGTAGATAAAAACTCATTATTTACAAGAAATGAAAGAGTGAACAAAGAAACGAAATCACTATCGATAGCTATTTAGCAACATTACGAAAAACTAATTTTTAATATAGTAAGAATAGTTATTTACAATATCGTTTTAGAAATGTCTTAATTAAAGCAACACAATTTAGAAGTTAATTAAAATATATAAGTATTTGAATTTGTACAATGTGATTACGCAATTCACATTCAATCTACGCATTAATAGCGTTCGATAATAAATAAAAGATTAAGTTGAAATTCGATCGCAAATAACGAATTTGCATTTTCGCAAAAAAACAATTTAATAAAGTTTAACTTAATAAATATTGACAAAGATTAATTAAATTACAAAGTTAAAATAAGTGAAAAAAATTACGAATCTTCTAAGAGCTTTAGACTATCTAGTATAGCGAGAAAATCGCTAAAGCACATATTACAAATATATAACAATTGAAAGCATTTATTTTAAAAAGAGAAAACGATTAAGATTTTATTTAAACATTAATTGTAAAATTACGAGATTAGACTTGAATTAAACAAGCAATTTACGTTTAAACTTATATATGTTTTATTCGAAAAAAAGCTAGAAACTCTTCGCGAATATCTAGCAAAAAACGAAAAAAAAAAATTTATAATTTTTTTTTAATTACGAACAAGATACTTGATTCTCTTTGTATTTAAAAAGAACGAAATTCTTCGTTTATGTGTCGATTATTAAAAGCTAAACAATATTACGACAAAAAAATCGATATTCATTATTTAACATTAGTGAACTTCAAAATTAATTATTCGAAACGAAGTACTTTACTAAACTAGACTTACGAAAAGCGTACAATTAAATTAAAATAAAAATAAGAGAAAAGTAAAAAACAACTTTTTGCACACGATATAAATTATACGAATACACAATAATGTTGTTTGAATTTACGAACGTCTCAATAATGTGTTAAGAAATTATTAATAATGCATTACGACAATATTTGAATCGATTTGTCATAGCATACTTGAACAACATTATAATTTACTTAAATATTTTGAAAGAACATATAAATTATGTTTTCAAAATATTAAAATATTAAAATAAAAAAAATTTACATCTTAAATTAAAAAAATGCGAATTTCATTAAAAAGAAGTTAACTTTCTTGAATTTGTTATTAAACGACATGAAATACGCATAAATTTCAAAAAGTTACAAATAATCAAAAAATAAAAATCATTTATTAGCGTTAAAAAAAATTAATTCTTTTTAAATTTTATAAATTACAACAAGAAATTTATCAAAGATTACTTCGTTAATGCAATATTATTAACGAATTTTACGAAAAAAAAAACGTCATAAGTATAAAAATTAATAAAAAAAATCATTTTAGAATCTTAAGCTAAAATGCTTGAAAAAATCAATACTAAAAATGTACGACTTACAATTGTTAAATAAAATTGAAATTAACGCATTAAATTTAATTATTGATGCATGCTTTAATCAAAAGCATGAAAACATATAACACTTAATAACATATCTTTCGAAAAAACTCTTATTAATCGAATAAAATTATAATATTTACGATAAAAAGCTATTCGCTATTGTAGTCTTTCTAAAATCATAAAGAATATACATTAAAAAATCATTAAAATTTACAATTCTTACAAATTATAAGAACTTTTTACACTTCATTACTATTACATAGCTTAACAAAAGACAAATGCGATAATTAGAGCGACTCGAACAATATAAGTTCAAAATACAATATATATTAGACAAAGATAACGACAAAGCAAACGCACTTAACAAAAGAAGTGATCATATAAAAACGAAAAAATCATTTAATTACAACATATTTAAAATTAACAAAAACGAATTATTATTAACAAATAAGTACGAACTAAATGTTATCTTACGAATACTTAGAGACAACAAAGAGAAATTTTTAATAAAGAAAAAAAAACTCTAGATATTTATCGACAAAATCGACAAATATATAAAGAAACATCATAATAAATTATTGCAAAGACATTCGAAAATGATTAAAATTCTTTAACTTTTACGTCAACATTATTAGTTTCTTTAAATGAGACAAGTTGTTAAAACATACATTAAACAATATTTTAGTTATTAACAAAACAAACATAATACACATGCGAATTATAACAAGATTTAATATTAAGAATTATTTGAATCGTTATAGAATAAAGTTACGATAAACTTTATTATTAAGTTATCTAAGTCGACGAACTTAGCAATTAAAGAAAGATATAATTCGATATTAATAATAATTAATAAACTTATCAAGTATTTATATATTATTGCATGTAAGAAGAAGTTCACAATAAAACAATTAAAATACATTGTATTGAATCGACTTATACGATATCACAATATATTTAAAGAATTAATTAGTAATAAAGACAAGCTCTTTACGTTTAACTATTAAAAGACATTTCTATCAATGTTAGAAACGAGACTCAAAATGTTCATTGTTTATTATTCGATTACAAATAATTAAATAGAGCGAACAAACTAGAGTTTAGAGCAATATCTAAGACATTACGTCAACAATATTTATAACAATTAAGTATCACTTTTATTCATAACTCAATTAACATTAAATGCAAAGATTTCGAATATCATTAAAATAATTTTATTCTTCGTCAATTATAATAGAGAACTTAATCTCTTCAAGAAAAAGCGAAAGCATCTATTAACACAATTAATCATAAAAAGAATAACGACATTAAAAAAGATATACGACAACATCTTAAAGATGCAAAAGAAATCGATCAAATATTAAAACGAAAAACGAAAAACGACATCTTAACTAAAGAAGAAAAATAAAATATATCTTTTTACGAAAAATCTTAAGACAAGAAAGTTAAACATAAAATTATATTATATTAAAATCGAATTGTTTCTCATTAAGAAAACAAAGAGATTAATCAATTACGAACTCGACTTATTCAAAAACGTCAAAATATTTTTAATATTTTATATATTATTGTTGAAATTAACGAATTTAATTACGTCTTTATAAAACACATTTTATTTTTATTTACAAGAAAAGAAACAATATAAGATTAAAGAAATTCTAAAACAAAAAAATCAACAATATTTTATCTCGAAAAATACATAAAAGTCAAAAAAAAATCTTAATTGTTATTAAGATCTTCTAAGAAAGTTTTATCAAAATTAAACAAAAAAACGATAATTCAATTTTAGTTAATCGAAAGTTGAAATTGTTCGAACGAGATATCGAATAGCAATTCGAAAGTCTTTGCAACAAACTTAACAAAAAGCGCTTCATTTATCTCTAAATCGTCAATGTTCTTTCACTTCGTTACGATCATTTTTTTCTTTTTCTTTTTTAAGAAATTTAATTGTTTTTTTAAGCGACTCAACTTAGTACGCGCTTCGCGCACTTCTTTTTTTAAGCGTAATCGTTCTTTATAAATTCGTTTGATCAAAGTAAACAAAATTGCTAAATCATAATTACGATTCGATCGCACACATTTTACACACTTTTTAAAATTATCGCTCACACAATAGACTTTATTAGACATCGCACAATTGCGACAAAAACGCATCGCTAAACATACGAAATCTAAAACGTCGAAAAGATTTTTTTTACAAAAAGAAGAATTTTTGATATTAATTTTTTTTGAAGGCATTGTGAGAAAATATTGAATTTTCGAAACGAAAACTCTAAAGAAGAGAGATAGTGTTACGAGCTTATTTAAGTTGTATTAGTGATTTAAATTCTACGCGCTATTAGCGAATCTATTATTATGTTCGATATGTTTAAAAAGCGAACATCTTAAACATAATGTTCATTATGTTCGATGAGCGAACATCGCAAATAGTGATGTTTGTTATGTTCGACGAACGAGCAAGACGAACAATCTATATTTTCTTAATATATAAAAACTAGAAATACAGCTTTTTTATAAATTGTATTTAATTTATCTTAAGTCTTTACTTATTGTTACTCTAGTTCATTGAATCACTTGTGAAGATTTATTAAACATAAGATTGTCTATAGTTGCAAATCTTGTTATCAAATGATTGCTTACATTGTCTAAAGACGTTTACAAATCTCTTTAATAACATAATTCGCTCTAATATCTTTTACGAAAGTACTAGCGTAACAAATAATTCGATTTACAAAATTATATATTTAACTTATATTTGAAATACGTTTTGCAATCTTTATTATTGCTAAAATATTAACTTCTTAAAAACGATCAAATTTTAAATCGATTATTGTATTGTCTTAGTACTTGCAAATTAACAAAATTCTTTCTTTATATTTTTGGTGTTAACGCTCTTAACTTTTGCAAAGAAATTTCAAAATTAACGTTTTTAAATTTGCGAATATCTTGCGTTTATTTCGATAAATATACTTTTAAAGCTTTCGACGTTTAAGCAAAGTTTAAATTTTTCTTACAACTTCTTTAACGATCTTTATGTGCTTATTAATATATTCGAAATATTTAATAATAGTCCCGAATTGTTTTTCTTTTGTTGCAAAGAATAATATTTAATTATTAGTATTTTGCACAATATTATATTAATTGCAATCGATTATTAATTGTGTTAAATTTCAAAATTTAGTACGCAAACTCGCGAATATAATTGCAAGATTTAATTTATTTTTGCCGATTATTATAAATAAAAGAATTTTGTTTGCAAAAAAAAAAATTGAAAAAAAAATTTGAAAATAAAAAAATTAATCGACAAATAATATTAATATTCGAAACGCTCAATATAATATTCTTTTATTTACGAATTATTGAAGCAAAAATGCGCAAAACCTTTTTGTCGTTTACTTTTTATTGTTTGCTTATTTTTTTATCTCTTTAATCTATATCTTGACTTTTATTAATATAAGATTATTGACAACTTAATAAGTCAAGAAATACTCGTAATGCATTCTTAGAAAAGTGCATTTCTTCTAATATAATAAGATTATTAATGCAAGTTTTGCTCAATTTTATTAATACGTCGCGATATTTATTTGTTGTCGAATACTTTATTTTAATTATTATTTATTTATTTATTATTAAATATTATCAATTTTGCGAGTTTATATATCTCTTATTGTTGTTCGATTTAATACTTAATTATTTATATTTCTCGCTAAAGTTTTTTTTGAAAAATAAATTCTCTTATTTATTTAATTTTCTTAAAATAAATAATTGTTTTTTCGAGCTTTATTGTGCTTTTTTAATTATATTAAATCGAATTTTATTACACATTTTGCTTTCTTCGATACAAAATTCTTCGCATTATAAATAAGTACGACTTTTCTTTAAAGATTGCGTCAATTAATATTATTAAAAAGACAATATTTTCGATTGTTATTAAGACTTCGATATCTTTAATTATTGATAAGAATTTAATATCTTTAATTATTGTTAAGAATTTAATATCTTTTAATTGTTTTATAATATTCGATTGTCGAATTTTTATTAAAACAATTATTATTTTATTAAATTTTTTATTCGAGATATCAAATACAAATGTTGTTTTGTTATCGATTACTTTAACGAGAAAAAAATTAGATAAATTAATATAAGCTCTTAATTAAAGCTTTCTATTTGTAAAAAAAATTCAAAAATTTAAGAGTACGTCTTAGAAAATAATTAAGAAAGCAAAGAAAAATAAAAATGCGCTTACTAGCGCAAGAAAAGTTTCGTTAAAGATGTTAAATAAGATAGCTTTAATTTAGAAGCTTGTATATTTCTTTTTTTCTTGCAATTTTATTAAATTTCTTGCTAATATTTTTATTATTAGAACAATTTCAAGAAGCGAAATAAATTAAAAAACGAGAACTTTAGTAACAATAATTTGTCAATTTTTTTCTTTTACTTGCGAAAATTAAGTACTTGCGTTATTTTATCTCTTTAAGGTCTTGAAATTAAAGTACGACACAAAGAGCTACGTACAATATAATTGAGAAAATAACAATTAAATGAAAAAAACCAAGAATATTAATTTTTCGACATTTGAACAATACAAGAACTATATACTAATAATTAACAAGCACATCAATAACTTATAAATCTTTTTAAACTCGAAAATATTCGATTTCGATATTTGTTTAAATAATAAATTTGTATTTCTAATTGTTTGTTCTAATATAATTAATTAATTAGCTTTACAAAATATATTTAATTAAATTTGACAAAAATAAAAATTTGCGCATTTGTTGCGTATTGTTAAGAAGTTTAGCAAAGCAATTTTTTAATATTAATATTATAAATCTTAACAATTATATTTTGAAACTTAATTTAAAAAAAAATATCATTTTTAATATCGAAGTATTTTATTGCTTTGCAAAGTCGAAAATTTCAATTTAAAAATATTTTTTATACGTTTATTTTATTACAATTTAAAATGTTTTATCGACAAGATTTATTTCTCGAAACAATTTTTTAATATTAATATTATAAATCTTAACAATTATATTTTGAAACTTAATTTAAAAAAAAATATCATTTTTAATATCAAAGTATTTTATTGCTTTGCAAAGTCGAAAATTTCAATTTAAAAATATTTTTTATACGTTTATTTTATTACAATTTAAAATGTTTTATCAACAAGATTTATTTCTCGAAACAATTTAAAGTTAAGAAACAAATTTGTTTTTGCAAATCAACAATTAAGAAATTTAAGTTTACTTTGCGCATAAGCGCTTTTAAAATATCTTTCTATAAAACAACAAAGTTTGTTAAAGATACGACAAAGCTCGTTATTAAACTTATCGAATTAATCGAAAAAATAATTATATTTATTGACAAGTTTATTAAGCTCGCAAACAAGATTAAGAAACGTTGCACAAAAACTTAATGTTTAAGAGAAACTTAAAACTTAAAACTTAAAAAATTTGATTTAAATACAAAAAAAAGATTAATCAAAAGTAAATAACGTTGTTTAAAGTAATTTTTATTACAAAGACGCGCAACGCTTCTTTAATATTGTAAGCACTTGTTCTTAATATCTAATACGTCTTCTTTGTGCTTAAGATTTCTTTAAGATAGCTCGTAATTCGAAATAATTAAGCAATAAACAAACAATAACTTATATTTGAATATTTTTTCATAATTGCAATTAAATGTTTATCTTGATTATAATTTTTTACTTTGCTTATTAAATACTTGCGTTAATAGTAATTTAATAATAATATATCGAAAATCTTAATTAAATTGCGAATATTTGTAGAAAAATATTATAAAATAGAAGAGCTATAATCAATTTTCAAAAATCTCGTATTTGTCAAGCTTTTAACAAAATAAATTCTAAATTTTGATTTGTTTTATTTTGACAACAAAATAAGATTTTGTTCTTAGATTCTATAAAAAGATTATATTTAAATACGCGCTTTGTCTATTAAAATTAGTAAACAAAGACTAAATAAGACTTCGCATTCAGCGTTGAACTAATTTATTAAACGTTTGTTTCTAAAAAAAAGACTTCAAAGTTTATGCTAGAATTAAGAATTTATCAATTCTAATCGAAGATTAGGATCGCAAAGCGACGTGTTCAAACATAATCTTTCTCATAGGGTCTGACTACTGAGGCAATACTCGTACCGGGATTAGATTCTGTGCCTGAAGATCGCTACCAGACCCTTGCTTCTTTTTCCTTGCGCAGTACTCTACACGCGCAACAACTTTCTTCAAGCCATGGATGACTATCCAAAACCTCCCAGCTTGCCATGGCGTGTCAGCTCCTCAATCGTCATGGGCGTCTCGGGCTTCTTGACCAGGATCTTCTACACGGGTATGAACAGCGTAGAGGTACACGGGCTGGACAACTTTCTCGATTTATTAGATAAGAGGAAGGACATAGAAGATCGCGAAAGAGGTTTACTCACAAGTACGCTGATTCTCATATTGTGAAATGATACGTCGTGGGCTGATCACACGGGTGGCAGTTTCGAACCACATATGCGTGTACGTACGTATACGGCCCAATTCATAACAATCGAACAGACGAAAGCACAGATTGCTCTCATGACGGAGAGCAAACGTAGGATACGGCTGATAGGAATACTTTCGCAGAATCGATGACCCGCTAATCTGGGGCGTCCTCCCCATCTCCTACCACTTCAACGCCAACAACCACCGCTGGGGGCTCGGCGCCCACGACATCTGCTTCAGGAACAAGTACATCCCCCCCCCTTCCCCATCCTCAACCGTCATCCCCACTCTAACCCTCACCCAGATTCACCTCCCTCTTCTTCACCCTCGGGCAAACCCTCCCCACCCACCGCCTCGCCCACTCCCCCCGCGGCGGCCCCTTCCAACCCTCCCTCACCCAAGCCATCCGCCTCCTCTCCCG
>JAABUQ010003621.1_pt1 | contig 27903 bp, 23 predicted proteins | sample 5560001 | NCBI WGS metagenome assembly JAABUQ01 (sample SAMN10711888, study PRJNA513371) | rock metagenome | isolation source: Antarctica rocks | place: Antarctica: Victoria Land, Finger Mt nord | collected 2015-12-18 | reverse complement strand
ATCAGTTATTCTCCCCACCACCCCTCTAAACCTCCCACTTTCCGCCCTCCCCCAGCTCAGACATGCTACGCCTCTCCCTTTCCCCTGCAAACGCAGCTATAGCAAGGGTCATTGCATGATTAATAACATGACAGCGTCCCATTATCATCTTCTCGTTTGCAACACTTGGGAGTTTGCGGGCGTTGGAGGCTTTGGTACCGCTGTCGGTGATTTTGAGGCAGTGGGAGAGTAGTTTGGGGGCACCGAGGGTAGGAGGGGAAGGGGAGGGAGGGGAAGGTTGGGGGATGGGATGGGATGGGATGGTGTGCGCCCCACAGACGGAGTTTGGGGCGAGGAGGTCCTATGGTTACGCGGGCATGGAGTTTTGATGTATGTGCCAGGGGAGGTAGGGTTGTGGGGCGGCGAGGAGGATGGTGAAGTAGGGGCAGGGTCGTTGATTATGCCGGCAATGGAGCAGTGAGGGTTTGGGCAGTAGCTTGTGAAAGGGGTGAGGGGAATATGAATAGCTGTGGGATGGGATGGGATGGGATGGAGAGGAAGCAAATTCTAGAGTATGTTCGTTTCCAAGGTTTTGGCGGGCATTCTTATATATACAAGAGACTATCATTTCAAGTCTAAATACAATGGGTTTCTTGTTCACATCAGACATCTTTCTCCCTCCTCAGCGCCTACAAAAGCGGCACACCCCATCCAATCCCAAACGCCACCATCTGCGGCACTCTCTTATCCAGCGCCGCCACCGTCACTGCCGTGCCCACACACAGCGCCGGTATACTCCAGAACAAATCCATCTGCCCCAACAATCTCCTGAAGTGGTGGCTTGCTTGGTATCGCTCATCCAACGCTCTCCGATACGTTCTTCCCAAACCGGTGTCCACGGCAATGACATCCTCGATGATGAAGTAGACTGTTGCAGTTTCATTGATTGCATTGCTTGTATCTAGAAATCTATCAGAGGAGATCTATCTAATATACAAGAACAATAGCTGTCAGATGCACTCAGGGCTAAATCGTCTGATTGATAAATAATGGTGCACAGCACCCTAATATATATGATGATGAGGCCCTAGATAGGGGCAAATGAATGTTCCTAGCCCTGTTTTATACCAATTGCTTCGCCTGATAAAGTAGAGAATAGGTGGTATAATAATAGTATTTTGGTAATATAATTAAGGGTCTAAATAACCTTAGAAAAAGCAAAATAAGAAAATATAAATTAATAAGGGAAAATAAAGGTAATAATAGCTAATATACCCCCCTAGGATAACAGCAGTCTAATTATTATTATAATTTTATTTAGCTAATAAATAAAGTTATATAATTATTCAAGTCAACGAGCTATAATATACAAATAAATTCCTTATATTTCTAACGAGGAAGGGGTTTAGTAAGGCTATTTGTTAATATTTTAACTATAAGGACTTACTTAATAGCGATATAATTATTCTAAACTTCTTAACAAAGCTAATATTAATATATATCGATATACTTAAAGCGTATAAATAATTTAGGAATAAGTTAATTAACAAGGTCTAGTATTTGCTAATTATTATAAATAATAATAATATTTTAGCCTGTTTAAAATATATATATTTGAAAAATCTATTCTATTAAACTGTTTACCGAGTTATTTTATTAAGAATAAATAATTCAACTTTAATATTAAATATAGTAATAGTAATTTGTTTTAAAGCTTTCTAATCGATAGGGCTATTATATAGTTGGAAAAGGTAACCGAATAAGCTTTTCCTAATAATAAAATTATTAGCAAATATAATATTTAATATTAATAGAAAAATATTATTTTATACTTGGCTATTATATTCAATCGCGAGCGTTTTGGTAGTAAGCAAATATATTATTAATTAATTAGCTAGAATTAAATAATAAAGGGATAAATTTTACAGGAATTAAGCAAACCGAGAACTAGCAAAAGCAATATTTAGCCTAATAATAATAATAACAAATAAAATAGAGTTAATACGCTATTAATATAAGTATATTTACTCAAGGGTAACTTAGTATTCGTATAGAAAGATTTCTTCTACTAGTAATAGTATTTTTGGTAAAATATAATTTCTAAAAGGGAATTTACTAGCTATTTTTTTGATATATAAATCTTGGCTTAGCTAAACTTACTTAATAGAGCGATTTCTAGTAATATATATATCGATAAATTATATTAACTCTCTTAAATATCAAAGCTTATATATATTAAGGAAAGATATTTCAAAAATATTATATTTAGCTTAATACTATTTCTTATATAATATTATAAAGTTATTAATATAGAAAAATATAATTAGCTAATTGTTAATAAAAAGGTATTCTATTTTTAATATTATATATAAACTAAGACGTTTTATTATTTTAATAATATCCTAAAGCTAAAATAATAAGGATCTCTTTAATTTATATAATATTTTTATAAGCAAAAGGTATTTATATAATATATTTAATTCCTTCGGAGGATTAATACCCTTAAAATAATAGATATAAATCTTCTTATTAATATTGCTATTAATAAAAACGTTAATTATATTATATTAATAGGATTCGAAGGAAAAAGTAGCTATAATAGCTATAAATACTCTCAAGATTTTAACGGCTAGGGTAACTACGGCCGTTTCCTATTCTATTTATTATAAATTTCTCTTAATATATAAACAAGCTTTATACCTTTTTAAATATTTATTTTTATTATATTTATATTTAAAAACTTAGATAAAAGGGAGAATATTTATTCTCTAGGGTTTAGGGCTTATTTAGAATATACCTTTATTATTAAGACTAATATATTCTTTATATATAGCTTATATAAAGGTATTGTTATAAGGATATTTTATTAAAACTTTCTAGCTTTTTGGCTCTGGTAAAAGGTTATTATAATATAAATATTTAATAGAGTTAAGGTTTTTCTTAAAGGCTAAATAATATCTTATATTCTAGCCGAGATTTGCGATAATTAATATATAAATATAGCGACAATCTCTCGCTTATATTTTAGAAGATAGAATATTATCTTCGATTATTCCTAATAAGATCTCGGAGCTTCTAAGAGCTAGATTTATTATAAATTAATAAGACTAATATAATATTGATAATAATAGTAATATAATAAGAATATCATTTTCTAAAATTTAATTTTTTAATATATTATTAATATTTTGGCCTAATATCTCCCCCTCTTTAGTAATAAGTATATAGACTGATAATATTCCTATTAAGGTATTACTTGGTAAAAGAGTAGAAAAAATAGGGTAAAAATAATTGATTAAGGTTGGTAAAATAATAGTTATTATTTTTGAAGTTAATAGCGAGATTTGATAATAAAGCTGATTTATAACGTTAATATTATTAGTAAATAAGTCTATTCTATTTATCTTATTTAACGGCTAATTATTAGCTAATAGCCGATTAACTTTTTTATTAATAATATTTATAGCTTTATTAAGCTCCGGATTACTAAATAGTAAGCCTAAATCGATATTTATAAAGTTATAATAATAACTTTTATCAAATAAGATATTCCTAGCCCGAATAATATATTTTTTGCTTAAAACCTATACCCTAAAGATATTTCGTAAATTATAATTAATAAGATAACTTAAATAAGCTCTTTTTTAAAACTTTAGAAGTTTAGGAACTTCTGAATATATAAATAAATATATTTTATAGCTGAAAATATAAAGGTAGGTTAATAATAACTTTATATAATAAAGAACTTTAAATAGTATTTTGCTATTAAATACTTTAATTGATATCCGATTAAAGAGATATATTATTATTAAAATAATCTTAAACTATAAATTATAAGGAAGTTTTAAAGTTATTTATATATATTTGCTTTTTATTATAATTATTCCTTCAAAATATTCAGATAAACTATTCTGCTTTGCAATATATAAGGCCGTTAGCTTTACGATAATATTATTTTCTTATATCAATATATTAAACGCTTTTCCTAAGGAAGGCTCGCTATCGCTATAAAGGTATTTAATTAGATAGTTATATTATTATTTAACCAAATAAATTATTCGTTTTATTATTTTGATAGCTTAGTCTTTTATATAATAAATTTATATCTAATAATATTTGGTAATAGGGCAAACAAAATAGCTTAGCTATTTATACCTGTTAAATCCTTTTTTAATAGGAATAAGGTTATAGTAAATATATTCTAATAGGTTTATTACTTTGTATTTATAATCTTAATAACGAAAAATAATCTTTTTAACTTTAGAAAGATAATATAATTAATATACTTTAAATTAGCCCTAAGTTAATAAGGTAATAAGTTTAATTCTAATAATATTTTCTAGTAATATTATAATTGCCTTAAGGCTAGAATAGCCTATTAGTAAATATTAATATAATAATATAGCTTCAATTAATAATTAAAGGCTTTTAGATTTATATTGTTTTATTAATATAGCTATAATAACAGGTTTTTCTGGGAAATCCTAAACTTCTAATTAATCGGTTTATAAAAGTTAATAACCTTAATATTAATAAAGTTTGCAAAAATAATCCTTATAATTATCCTTTATTATATAGAGTATATTGCTTCTAATATTCCAATAAATATCAATTTAATTAACTTTGTTAAAGGATATTAAATTAGTTATAAAATTAGGAATTAAAGCTATATTTTAGAGCTTAATTATATTATATTCCTTAATAAATATTAAAATATAGATTTTATATATTTTAAAAGCTTTGATTTTATATAATATTTTCCCTAAGATAACTATATTATTAAAAGTAAATAATCGTTAATAAAAGAAATAGTCTCGATTATTATATAAATATATATTAAAGCTAGAGTCTAATATCCAGGTATTAAATAGTATATTATTATAGGAGTTGAAAAATATAACTAGAAAATAAAACAATATTTACTTGATAGAGAGCCTTAATAACGAGATTTCTATTATCTATTTTATAAATATTTTTATTTCTGGTATTTTATTACTTATATAGGTTATTACAAAGATATAAGGCCTTATTAATAATATTTATATTTAACTTATTAAAAATTTTAATAGGGTAAAAGTTGAAAAATATTCTTCAAACGCTTTCTGATTAATAATAGCTTTCTCGACTCTTTCCTTGAAAAAACTGTTTTTTATAAGTATTTTAGCCTTCTTAATATATATAGTATTTGGGATCCAGTTTTTAGATAAGAAGCTTTATTAAAATAATAATATTTAGTAAATTAGTAATATATCTCTTTAATTAAGTATTTAGGAATAGGGGTATTATTATATTATATAAATTATTTTCTCGGAGGTTTCCTTTATAGAATAGCAAAAGATAAAAATATTCCTGCTTAATAAATTATCTTTTCGTTTATTTTATATAATTATTTGACTTTTTATATAAGTTCTTCAAAAATTAATAAAGATTTCCCCTTATTCTCTTTGCGGTTAAAATATACCTTAATTATACTAGACTAGTCCTAATCTATAAAGCTAATATTCTTAATAAAATTAATCCTTACTATTATTATTTAGAAATTAAGATATTTAATTTTGATAACTTCGGAAAATAATACTTACTATTTATTTAATTAGAATTCTATATTTTAGCCTTTAATTTTTTCAGTATATAATATTTGATATTCCTTATCGATATCGAAATACCGTACTTATATAATAGGTACTAGTTAACGTTTAAGGCTTTTAAAAGCTTAATAAGGAATAATATAATTAACAAGGTATATAATAAGATTTGTAGAGATTGATTTTTCAATATTAATTTATAAAATTCGTATAGCTTTTACCTAATTTAAATAATACTTTTCTTTATAATTATATTCGGTATTAAATATTCTGTATATTTCTTTAAGTATATAGCCTTTATATTCAGCTTATTTACTTATTTATTTTACGGATAATATAATAAAAAATATTAATATTAAATAAGAAAGTTCCTTAGGTACTTTAAGGTTAATAAAATACCAGATTTTAGCCGATATTGCTCTATTCTTAATACCTAAAATCTATTAAAATTAATTATTTGTACCGGTAAGTATAAAAGATATAAAAATAATAATAATAGAAAATATAATACTAAAGATATTTTATATTCAAGAATATTTAAGTAATTTGAGAGCAATTTTAGTATAAACTATATTTATTTAAGCTTAATAATATTAGATAGTTATAATAATAGCTTAGCAAACCAATCAAATAAATTTAATATAGTAGGCTAATAACGTAATTCGGGCTTATAATTATCAGATATACTTAGGGCTAAATTATCTGATTAATAAATAATAATATATAATACTTTAATATATATAATAATAAAGCCCTAAATAGGGGCAAATAAATATTCCTAGCTCTATTTTATACCAATTGCTTCGCCTAATAAAATAGAGAATAGGTAGTATAATAATAGTATTTTGATAGTATAATTAAGGGTCCAAATAACCCTAGAGAAAGCAAAATAGGAAAACACGGGCTGACAAGGGAAAATAGGGGCAATGACAGCTAACAATAGCTGTTTGGAACTATCTAGATAGCTTTATAGAAGTTTCTATATATATAGATAAGAATAATATATAAGCTATATAAATAAGCTAATAAGGCTCCTTTATTTAATACTCCCTTAAGCCCTTCTTGGCTATTTCCTTAATTAGGAAGAAACGAGGCTTTTTTATTATAAATTATCTTATTATTTAATACTCCTTCCTTATATTTATTATCTGAATAAACTTGGTAAATTTTATTATTATTAATAGCTTTGTAAGGCTATCAGCTATTATTTTATAAATAGAAACGTAATATATATTAATACAGCCTTGCTTTATTATATCCTTAATATAATATTATATAATATTAATATATTTCGTTCTCCGGTAGAATTCAGGGTTAATATATAAAGTAATAGCTCCCTAATTATTAATATTTAAGAATATTAGCTAATTAACCTTCCTGATCTTCAACTCTACCTTTAAATAATAAAGCTATATAGCCTCCTTAATTATTTCTATTATTATATCATATTCAGATTCCGTAAATAATAGGGCTACGGCTGTTTATTATTTTATTATTTATAAAATAGAATTTTTATCAAATATAAATATATAGTTTTTAATACTTTTTCTTTTATTAATAATATTATTATAGTCTATATTAATCTAGCTTATAATATTATTATTTTATTTTTTTAGAAGTAAATATCAAAGTCTAAAAACTTTTTAATATAGCAAAATAATTAATCTAGTACTTTAAGGTATTCTATTTTAGGATTTAAATAATAGCGATTTAATATTAATATAGTATATAAGATATTAGGTCTTATTTATATTATTATATATAATAATAATCTAATAACTTATTAATATTATTTTATTATTAAGTCTTTAGCTTTCTTTTCGTTTAATATTATAACTCCTAGAAGCCTAATATTTATTAACAAAGATATTATTATATAATTGTTTATTCCGAATCTCTTTAATAAATTAATAAAATAGCTAATTTAATAAATAATAATCCTTTTAATAGTATATAAAATCTTAATTCTTAAATATTTGACTATAAGGCCTAAATTAGTTATATTGAATCGCTAATTAAGCTTTACTTTTATAAATAAAATATATTTCTTATCCTTATTAATTATTAGCAAGTTATTTATATAAACTGCTAGGATAATACTCCCGTTATTAGAGATAAAAATATATTAATCGGCTTAAATAGGTTTTAGGCCTAGTTTCTTTAAGAAGGCTTTAATTATAATATATTAAACCTTTAATAATTATTTGAGTTTATAAAGTATTTTAAGTAAATAATATATTTTATTTGTTCTATCTTCAAATCTAATTGGTTAAGTAAATAATATATTTTATTTGTTCTATCTTCAAATCTAATTGGTTAAGTAAATAATATATTTTATTTGTTCTATCTTCAAATCTAATTGGTTAAATAATAAATACTAGCTTATTTAGGAATCCGTATAAAAAGGCTATAACGATATTTATTTAATATATAAGAAGATTTCGCTTTATAGCTATAAATATAATAATCCTATAAGAAACGGCTTTTATTATTAAAGTAAAGGTTTTGTTATAATTGATTTTATACTATTAGCAATATTTATAAATAACTTATTATACCTTATATTAAAGTATTTTATTGCTTTTCGTTTTAATTTTAAAGATTTATTTTTCAATAAGGGCTTTTTATATATTCGAGGTTATTAGCTCCTAGATTTTATTTTTATTTAATAAGTCTATTTTAAATTAAGTTATTTGATATTATTATATAATATTTAAAAGTCCTAATATTTCCTTTATAATCTTTAGCTTATAATAATATTAGCCTAATATAATATTTTAATATAAGCTTAAAAATATTTATATTATATAAATATAAGATTTTAGAACTAGAAAAATGTTTTTCTAAATCTTTATATTAAATTTATTATTAATTATAATTAGAAAAGTATTCGTATTATATATTATAATAATATTATTTGCTAATTAATAATTCTTCTTATTATTTTTAATCCTTAAGCAAGGTTAAAAGCCTTCAGGAACTCTTAGCTTTTTAAAAGAATAAAAATTATTTAGAATAAGGAAATTATTAAACTTCATTAGCTCTTTATTTTCCCCTAAATCGTTGTTATTTAAAGAAATCTTATCTTTAAAAGTATCTTTAAAAGGAACGTTTTTTTCAGGAAACTTATATTATATTAGTTATTTATTATCTTATTTGCCCTAGGGGAAGAAAGCCTTATCTTTTTAAATATCTTTTATAAGTTTATAAATATTATTTTTATTTATTTTTATATCCTTATTAATAATAATATATTTCTTTAATAAATTATAAATTCGATAATTAAATTCTTTATATTTTATTAGAATACTTTGCTAGGATCTTTTATTTAATTTATAATATTATAATATTTTTAAAATTAGTATTTAATATTAGCTTTCCAAAGTTCTAAAATAAGAGATATTTAGTTTAGTATTATTAAGAGCTTTATATAAAGTTATATTATTAAATATTATAATTAATAAACGATTCCGAATATAATATATTCTAATTATTATTTTAATTTATAAATATTTTAATAATTTCTTAAAAATTAGAATAGATTTTATTAATCTTATAAAAATAAAGTTTTTTTTCTTAGACTTCTTATTTTATTATAATATATATATAATAAATAATATTTATTTTATTCTTTATTCTTTAAAATATCTTTCGAATAAGTTATTATTAAATTCTATTTCCTAATTACTCCGGAATTCTTTTAACTTTCTCTTTATTTATTACTCTATTATTTTTATTTATTCTATTATTATATAGAAGGAATTAAGGGATTTATATTTTATCAGATAAACTTTAATAATAAAAATTATATTATTAATTAAGATTAAATACCTTATTTCTTTATATATAACTTAGAGATAAGGCCTTTCAAATTCTATATAAACTTTTTCGAAAACCTTTTTTATTTATATTATTAGTTTCTAATTAATCTTCTAGCTTTATTTGCCTTTTATATAATTTTTATAAATATATTTTAAAGGATTTTTTTTTAAATTTATTTTAATAATTATTTTCGAATATTTTTGAAAATTCGTAAATCCTATATATCTTAGCTTCTTATATTATAATTTATATTATTTAAGTAATTTCCTAAAACTATTTGCAAAGTATTAGGAATTAAAATTATTAATATAAAAGATAAATATATAACTTTTATAAATTTCGTTAATATTAATTTGAAATAAGATAATTTATTAAGGTATAAAATTTAATCCCGTTTAGCTAATTTAATAAGATTAAGGTTTTACAAATTTCCTAATTTAATTAGTTTTATATTCTTTACGGATCTTTAATTAGTATAATTTATCTTTTATTTTATTATAATTAATTACCTTATTATTTAGAATAAGATAAATATCTTTTCTAGGCTCCTTAAGGAATATATTACTTTTATTTATTATTTATTTTATTATATTAATAAGAATCCAAATAATAAGAGTATAAATAACGTTCCGAAGAATTAGCTTAATTATATTATTATTTAATTAATTTAATTCTAAACGAATATTGCTTCTCCCTTAAATCTTATTTATTTTATTATATATAATTTTTAGCTTATTATTAATTTTTTAATAATTAAAGAATAAACCCTTATTAGATTTATAATAATTAATATAACCAGAATCTAGTATTCAACTATTAGCTAATATACTTTCTATATTTCCAATTAATATTACGTTTATTAAAGGTAAGACCTTTTAAGGAGCTTTATAAATTAATTTTATATTTATAATTTATATTAAGTAATTAATAATCTCTATCTTTATATTATTTTTATTGAATTTTATATTAGATTTGTTCTTTTCCGGTTTATTCTTATATATCTTTTTAAGATATCCTTTCTTTCTATATTTACGGTAGTTATAATCTTTGAACTTATAATTATTCTTTTTATAATTATTTCTTTTATAATAAGAATAAGATTCTTTTTAATTTTTAGCCTTAGAACCTTTATTAAAGCCGTTTTTTTCCTTTTTTGCTCTTTTTATATTATTAATTAAGAAATCCTTCTTTATAATTTGTTTTTAGTCTTTAAAGTTCTTTATAATATCTTTATATTTTAAGTTAATTAAGAAGGCTTTATTCTAGAATATTATTTAATATTAATTTTAATTAAGTTCTAGATTATTAATTAATATTAATAGAATTATTTCTTTAATTATTATATTAAGATCCTTTATTTTTATCGTTATTATTCTAATTTTAATAAATATATTAAAAATCCCTTTTAACTTTAAATATATTATTTCTATTAATCTAATAAAAATATCTTATTTCGTAGTTAGGTTAATTAATATATATTTGGCTTAGAATATTTATTATTTCTTAAATAATATTTATTTATTTATTAAGTTTAGGATCTGCTAGATCTTAGGGGAATATATAAGGTTTATCTTTGCCCTAGCTTGTTTATCTTTCTTATTTTATTTGCTTTGGGAGATATTTTGATCCTTATTACTTTAAATATTATCTCTGAGATATAAAAGGTTTCTAAAGATATACTTATTTAAAAAATAATTTATTAGAATATATATAATATTATAATATTATTCTTTCTAATTATTTACTCCTTTTAGCTTCTGGAAAAATTATATTATTCTGCCTTTATCAATTATAGCAATAAGGCTTTAGGGGCTTAAGAATATAATATATTTAAAGAATAATATTACTTTAATAGTATATTAAGGGCTCCCGGGCTTATAACTTATTATAATTTTATTGATTATATTATTTGTATCTAGAAATCTATCAGAGGAGATCTATCTAATATACAAGAACAACAGCTATTTGGAATTATCTAGATAGCTTCATGGAAGCTTCCATGCATACAGATAGGAATGGTGCATAAGCTGCATGAATGAGCCAACAAGGCTCCTTTATTCAACATAGACCGCTGGGCCAATGGGGCGCCTTCGTCCTGTGAGGAGATTTTGTAGGGGTTGCGGACGTTGCAGGCGCGGAGGGAGAAGAGGAGGAGCTCGCCGCCGCAAAAGAGGATGAAGGAGGGGAGGCCATGGTGCAGAGGCGGATTGAGGGTTCGTCGAAGCAGGAACCTATGATCAGCTCGAGCTGTGTTTACAGTTAGTCAGTCGGTCAGTCACAAGGACGCCGTTATGGGTGCGGTGATTCGGGTGGCTCTTACAAGTGGAATGCCATATCCGATTGTGTAGGAGATGTGGAAGAAATCAAAGGCCCATCGCCGGCCGCCCAATGGCCCCACATCCTCTTTCCGCAACAGCATCCAAGATCGGTAACACCGTTCGTTGCCGGGAATAACGCCAAATACCGAGGTTATAATGGTGAAAATATAGGAGGGGTCGAGAGTGGTGGTGTACCAGAGCAGGTCGAAGAGGGCGAGCGGGACGACGGAGGCATCGAGGGCGAGGAGGGTCCAGATGATGGTGATGCTGAGTTTGTGGTCGCGGATTGAGTAGGGGAGTTCGGGGAGGAGGGGTGTTCAGAGGGGTGTTGCTGCCTGAGGATGATGGGGTTTGGGGGGTTGCTATCGGGTGGTGGGTTGGATTGTTTCTCGGTCAGGGCGTCTGCCATGCCGCGAGGAGCAATTGGTGGGGGAATGGGTTTTCATGGGGAGGAGAAGAAGAAGAAAGGTATTGGGAGGAAGGATTGAGTTTGATTCGATTGCAGCGACGAATCCAGGTTTATGACGCCCAAGGGCTCTCTAAGTATCATTGATTGTAATTGTTCGCGAGTCGAGTACGGAGTACCTGACCAGGAAAAATACGCGGGATGAAGTAATGCTTGGCAAGACTTGACGAAGCTTGGCGGTAGTTCTGCGGACGGAGAGATGGAATTTCGCACCTTCTACGTTGGATCGAGTACATGACAATTGGAAGGTACACAAAGACTGACTAGCAACGAAATAGAGAGAGACACAAGCGCCACATGAATGCATTCACGATAAGAGTTTCACAGATTGAGTTACAAGTGGACTGGACGAATTTCCATCACTCAGCCACGATCATGTCTTGCTGCTAGCTCTTTTCCTGCACCATTGTCTCTGCGACCAACTTCCTATTGACCTTGCCTGTCGCTGTCTTTGGAATGCTCAAGGTGAACCAGATCTACTCACATCTGACGTCAGCCTCGCGGTAAATTCCAAAGGAAATATTCAGGATCGGTGCCAAAAGCCACGGGGAGCTCGCAAATGCACCTTCTTTGGGACTTTGTGTGCCGCAATCCTCTCGCGAACCCATTTCTGGAGGTCCTGCTTCTCTACAAGTGACCCTTCGTGCAGACAGACCGCGGCCCCTACGTCCTGACCGTACATGTCGTCATGAATAGCAAAGGCTACTACATCTGCGACCATGGGATGGACCCCGATAATATGGTCGAGTTCCACAGGACTGATCTTCTCGCCGCCCTTATTGATGAATTCCTTTATACGCCCCGTCAGAAACAGACGGCCAGACTCGTCTTCTTTCCCATAATCACCCGTGCGGAAAAAGCCGTCCTCGGTGGAAGCTGACGCATTTGCTTCTGCATTTCCAAGATAGCCCTTGGTAATACTGGGACCACGAATGCACACTTCGCCTTTTGTTCCACGGGGAACAACGTCACCATTGCCGTCGACGATTCGAAGCTCAATATCACCATGAGGAAACCCAACGCTCCCAGGAATGTGAGGAGCCGGTGGCACAGGATTCGAGCAGATCTGGTGAGACGCTTCTGTCATGGCGTATGCCTCGAGCACTGGTGCGCCAAAACGAGTTTCGGCATCCTGGAGTGTCTTCGGTGACAATGGTGAAGAGCATGAGCGAATGAATCGGATCGCTGGCATTGCTGGCGGGGTGGGGAACGACAGGAGCGTTTTATGCATCGTCGGAGTTGCGGTGTACCAAGTTGCCTCATACCTCTCAAAATCTTGCCAGAAGGATGGTAGCAATCGTACTGGGACAATGATAGCACTGCCAGCTTGGAGCGGCGACAGGAATCCAGCAACAAGCCCATGGATGTGGAAGAGAGGCATTATCAGCATAGTGCGATCTTTTGGTTTGAGATTGTACGTCTTTCGGATGTTCCCTACAGCAGGTAAGTCAGGACTCATGTTCTAAGGTTTACGTGTAGGCCTTACCAATGGATGCACACAAATTCTTGTGGCTCAAGGGCACCTGTTCCTCTTCAGCTCATTCCTGAAGCTACCAAAGTTGAACAGTGCTTACAGCTTTTGGTCTGCCTGTCGTACCGCTTGTATGTAGCACGAGCGCGACATCTTCTTCACCTGCTTCTTCAATCTGCGCATGCTCTTCCCGATACAGACTTCCAGTGCGTTTCACATCCAGTACGACATCTTCTCCATTCCAATGACATTCAAATACTGTGATTTCATGCTTTTCAGCCACCCGCACCACGTCAGCTTCTTTTTCGAAATTGCCCTTGGAAATGATGATCGCTTTCGAACCGAGATCAGTCACGTAGTCATCGATTTCGGCCTCCTTGTAAGCCGGATTGAGAGGCGCAGCGATGGCGCGATGCAAAGCTACTCCCAGAAATGCGACTATGAACTCCAGCGAATTTGGCAAACACAAGGAGACAGCTACGCCTGGAGGAATCCCGAGCTGAGAGAGTTCCTGCTGAAAGAGTTCGACCTGCTGCCTGAGTTTGTGGTGTGAAATCGACAATGGCTCCTTTCCTGGGATTATTACCGCGGGAACCTCATCTTGCGAAATTGAGAGTACACTGGCAAGCGTCGCCATTGTTTGGAGATGCGATTTTTTTCTTCTCGAGGACGAAATTCATTTGATACGTTTCCCATTCCTCTCAAGACTTGCACGGCCACATATGTTTGCTTTGCCGTAGATTTTTGACTTGACTAGATTAGGAAGTTGACTTCGGAGAAGCTCGGTGCTAAAATTCATCACTTCGCCAGCGTGCCATCCCCGACCTAATCCTTTGATAATGGCGTCACGACTGTGTCTTCACAAGCATCATTTTCATGCTGTTAGAGGACGTCATCAATAGCTGGCAATCCCAGTCGGCTCTGAACAGTTCAAGATGGACAACGAGATCCACTTGTACACCAGTAGCGAAACTGATTCCTTAACCAGCACAAGCTACAACGAGAGCACTATGTCACATGAAGAAACCGAATACACAGAATCAATTTCGCCAGATATGGCACTGAAGGGAGAGCACCAAGCCTGGGTACTGGTGCTCGGAGCTTTTCTGGTATTTACGGCTAGCTGGTAAGTTCCAAACTTGTTATTTCGCAATGCTCCCAGTTGGTGATCCGCTTCCTGAAAACTACAGGGGCGTAGTCCAATCTTTTGGGGTCTTTCAATCGGTCTATAAAGATAGCATACTCCATGAATATTCAGCATCGCAAATATCATGGATTGGCACAACGCAAGCATGTCTAGTCATCGCAATCGGAGTATTGACTGGCCCCTTCTTCGACCATGGACGCCTTCGACCCATCTTACTTTTGGGCAGTTTTCTGACCGTTTCCGGGACAATGATGCTGAGCCTGTCTACGGAGTACTACCAAATTTTCCTATCACAGGGCGTGTGTATTGGCCTGGGAAACGGACTGGTATATGTACCCAGCCTCGCCCTTGTAGCCTCCGCCTTTGATTCTAAAAAGCGGTCTCTGGCTCTCGGAGTAGTAGCTGCAGGGACCAGCATAGGTGGGTTGTTCATTGTATATATCGCATTAAGACTGCTGATATATCTTTATGTGCAGGAGGAGTAGCTTATCCACTCGCATTCCGCTACTTGGAGCCGAGTCTTGGGTTTGCATGGGCAACATGTATTCAAGGCTTCATGGCACTAGTGTCCTTCCTTTTCGCAATCCCACTGATACTTCAACCTCGCTCTAGTTTCGGCGCTTCAAACACGACCGGACAGACATTACTGGAGAAAGAAAAGTCAATTTACCTCTACTTCCTTGATATCCGCGCACTCAAAGAGCCAACCTTCGTCACCTACATGATTGCTAACTTCTCGATATTCCTTGGCTTCTACATTCCTTTCTTCTTCATCCCATTATACGCCCAAGTATTACTGGGTACATCTCAGTCTACTTCATACAATTTCTTGGCCATCACTCACGCTGGTGGAGTCATCGGTCGTTTGCTACCAGGATTGATAGCCTCGCGTTTCACAAAGCTTGGTGCGGTGGGTACTCACGCCTTGTTCGGATTTTGCTCAGCTACTTTGGTATTGGCTTGGACCGCCGTCAATGATACTCCAGGATTTGTGGTCTGCTGCGTCCTCTGGGGTTTCTTTGTAGGTGCTCACATAGCCATGCCCCCGTCCGTGACAGCGGACCTCTCCCCAGTGACCGAGGTGCTAGGGACAAGAATCGGCATGGTCGAAGCGGTTACGGCTCCAGCTGTTCTAATTGGTGGTCCAATCGCTGGTGCTCTGATAGGCCCAGATGGACAGACTTCAAAGAGTAGCTTCACCAGGGCTCAATTGCTAGCAGGAGTCGCCTTGTTGATAGGCGCAGTGCTGATTCTGCCTGTTTGGCGTATGCTATCTAAGCAGAGTAGAGCCGTCGCTTTAGAATGACGCAGGCAGATGCGAGGGCAATGCCGATCTCCGAGGCCGGTCCGACGGGGGCTTCGAATCACTTGCCACCTCTCCCAAGATTGTCTATCGCCAGCTGATACTCCAGCCATTGCTTAATACATGCCCGGGCGGGCCTAACCATCCGAGCCAATCATCGTCGAACGTGCCACTAGCTAGGGACTCAGTCGGGGCCTGACGTTGAACCGATCTTTTCCGGCATTTGTGCACGGGCTTGGATGGAGCTTGTGTACTCTGCATCTGGTCGGCCAATAGGAGAAAATATCTGCCTCGGCTTTGTCTAAAGCCCTACATGCCCTACAGACCCTTCATAATCCTTTTTCTCCCACTCTCAACCGCTGTAGGCTGTACACGATTCAGCATCTCACGCCCATCCAGCTTCCACTACCCCAACGGCCTTCTCCTTTCAACGACGGCAGATGGTTCAGAAGCAATAGCGATACATGATGGTTTCTTCAATTCAAAATCTTCTGCGGTCTCTTTGGTGCGAAATCCTTGAACTTCATCCAAACGATGTGGCAGCTTCCTCAAATTTCTTCGACTTGGGTGGTGACTCTGTTGCCGTAATTCGGCTCATTGGCCTATCCCTCGAACGTGGACTGGTACTGGATACTGCCGCCGTGTTTGAGCATCCAGAGCTCCAGGAGATGGCGTATCACTGCAAAGAAATAGCGCCCCAACTTGCAGTCAGCAATGGCTACCCTCACGGGAATGCTCTGGCTTCCTATAGTGAAGATGTCATCCTATCATGCGAAAAGCAGTGCTGCATTAGTCGTGATCAGTTCGAAGATATTGTCCCATCCACAGCCCAGCAACGTTTTGTGATGTCTTCGTACCTACAGAAAGGCGCCTACTTCAGTCAAATGGTCTTTCGTTTCCAGGGCTCTGAGTCACGTTTACACAGGGCATGGACTCTAATTGAACAGCGGAATCCGATATTGCGGACTAGACTGGTTGATATCGGCCTTGATGGCACTGTCTTCCACGATGTTCTCCAAGTCGTTGTCAAAGACGACAATTACGAGTGGGGCCAATCAGCTAATCTGGATAAATATAAAATCGAAAACGCGGAGATTGATATGGACTACGGGACACGTCTCTCACGCTGCGCAATGGTAGATCCAGCCGACAACAGCAAAAGCAAATACTTCGTCTGGACCTTTCTCCAAGCCACTGTGGATGGATGGACCAAACGCCTTCTGCTCAAGGACTTGGACGCTTGTCTCATTCATGCCGAGGACAGCGCCGCACAGCTAGCATCCCGCCTTCCTTTCAGATCATTCGTTGAACACATATTTACCATCGACAAGCGAGCCTCTCTAGACTTCTGGAAGACTCGAATGGAAGGTGTCGAGCACGTACACTTCCTCTCGACCCCCCTCCTCGGGAATGCATTAAGCTAGTCCTCAGCACTCAGCACGCACTCATCGCAAATCACACACACAGTCGACTTCGCCCAGCCTTCCAATATCAACCCTAACGCTGCAACAAGCTTCGCCGCTTTTGCCCACGTCGCCTACGCGCTCGCCCTTTCACATATCTCCAACTTCAGTAACGACATCTTTTTCATCTCCAAACGATCAGGTCGCCACATCTCGCTTCCAGGCGTCTCGAATATCATGGGCCCTTGCACAACGCACACACCCTTCTGCTTGCACCTCACTCCCCATGAAACTATCTCAGCAATACTGCACCGCGCCCAACACGACATGATCAAAGGCATACCGCACGGGCCCTACGGCCTCCAGGCACTTCTCGAAACGTTTGGCGAGGGCTACTGCGACTCTCTCCTAATTCCTCAGGCCGCCGAAACGGACGTCTTCGCATCAAGCGTTCATGACGCGAATGGAGAGACGGTATTACAACCTGACGAGCAGCTCTCGAGTATGGAAAGCATGGCCCTGGCATTCGTGCTCGAGGTTAGGCCGAGAGCCAAGGGGAAACTGCTGCTTGTGGCTGAGTACGACACTAAAAGAGTGAGTGAAGATAGGGTATGGCAAGTGCTGAGGGCGATGGGTGCGTATTTGGGCGTTGTTACTAGAGCAGCTGGGGGGGATACAGATGAGGGGAAGGGGTACAAGTATGTCAGTGTCGTGGATGCAAAGGTGGCGGTGGATGTGGAATTGAGCCAGCTTGGTGCTTATTAACTCGATTCATGTAATCAGTCTATCCATGATCTCTAGGATATCTTCGAATACACACGAATATAGAAGATAAAATACAATTAATCGTGTCATTTTCATCCTTGCCCCAAGCTACCCGGCGTTGGGAAAATTGATCGATAATGATAGACCAAGGGTTGGTGCGATAGGAGGTAGCCAAGCCAAATTTAGCATCCCTATATCCCCTACCAAAATTAATAAGGTTAACTAAGAAAGCAATATATATATTTTATAAATTATATATTTATTATATATCTAAATACTTTAAAACTCCGTCGATAGCTTATTCTTATTATAATATTATTATATATATATTCTCTAATAATAATCTTTAAAAGCTTTGCCTTTAATACTTTTCCTTTTATTTAAAATATATATATTAATTTCTTTTAATAAAATTTATTTTTATTTATATTTAATAACTTTCCGGAGCTTTTGATAAATAATATATTTATATTTTTTTATTTTAAATTTTAATATTTTTTATATTATTTCGATTAAATTAAGATTAGGAGAGTTTATAGGCTAATTATTAATAAAATCTAATTTTATAAAATTTTTAATTTCTTTAATAATATTTTCTTAAAATCTAATATTATAAATATTATTATTATCTTTTTAAAAGATAAAAGTATTATTATTAAGTTTCTTTTTTTCTATTTCCTAAGCTCTAGCTTGTATAATAGAAAGAATATTTTTAAAATAATATTTTTAAATTATAAAACCTTTAAATTTGATTATTTATATTTTTTTATTCTTAATCTTTAATTACTTTTCCTATTTTTAAATATATTAAAAGAAGATTAAATTACTTTTATAATTTAAATTAATTATCTTTTAATAATTAAATTAAAAAATTATAATATATTTTTTCTTTTATATATAATCCTTATAATATCTTTTATATTTATTATATATAACGAAATCGGTATAACAAAAGTTTTAATAATAATAAAATTTATTACTTTAATAGATTTAAAAGTTATTTAGAAATATCTTTTAAAAAAGGAAGGAAATATATTTATTTAATATATTAATTAAGTTAGTTTTTATATTTTTTTATAAATCGAAATTATTTCTCTTTTTAATTATTATTAAATTAGCTTTTTTAATATATTTTATATTTATAATAACTTCTATTATTTATTATATCCTTAAAAATATATATAAATATATTTAAATTTTAAAAGCTCTTAGATCCTCCTAACTCTAAATATAATAATAATAATATTTTTTTAAAAATTTAATTATCTTTTTAATAATATTTTAATTAATCTTTGACTTAAGCTTTTTTTAATTCCGGTCTTTATTACTATAATAGTAATTTCCCTTAACAATTATACGTCTTTAGGATCGTAAGGATACTCTAATAGATTTTTGGATCTTTATAGCTAATTTGCTATCCTCGTATACCTACTTTATATAGACGCGTTAAGGTATTTTCTACTCCTACTCTAATAGATCGGAAGGAAGGTCTGGTATACGAGGGCGTTTAAAAGGTATAATAATAATATTATTGTTGAATAAATGAACAAAATACTCGAGGATGTTTTCGGTATTTTAGGGGGAACCCCTGATTTAGGCCTAAAAAAGCTTGGCTTGGCCACCTCCCGTCGCACCAACCCTCGGACGCTCAGACTCTGGACATCCGACTGACCACTCCGTGCTATCGCCAGCTCTATTGATCGAGGAGACTTGTGGTCGTCCCCATCCTCCTAGAGGAGGGGTTTCCAGTGCTATACGGAGTACTCAGAACATATCATAACCATGTAAAGCTTCGGCCTTTCCGCACGAACCAAAATGGCAACCCCAAAACCTGCATTACTCCTCCTCCAGCTCGGCGACTCCACGCAACTCAGCATATTCGACGACTTGTACGCACCCATCATCAATCAGCTCGCCCCTGTTTACAGTCTCACAACCGCCAATGATCTCAAGACAGCCCACGCGCACCTCTCACAACCCGCTCAGCCTTTCAAAGCAATCCTCATCGCCGATGGCGGCTTCGCGGGAACGACCTTTCAGATGCGAGTCCTACAAAAAGGCGTTGCCAAGTACGTCGAGGCTGGCGGCATAGCTGTCTTCGGCTGCCTCTTCAGCAGCTTCGTCTCCGGGGATGCTTTCCAGGCTATGGCACATACAATGGGCCTGGGATGGGAGACGGGCGATTACCACCGCACCACCTTCGCTTTGAACCCGGCGCTCCGCACAGTCTTCGGTGAGCAGGTGTCTGGATCTTTGGAGCGGGAATACAGCATGAAAGCACTGCATTTGAAAAAGGTGGAACCTGGGAACAAGGTGTATATCCCAACAAGCGAGTCCAGGCTTGAGTCTCGTGTGTTTCCGGCGGCGGAAGTGGACCAAGCACAGTGCGCTGCTGCTTTTCAGAGGCTGGGGAGAGGCTATGTGGGATACATTGGGGACGTGAATAATGAGAGTGGGTCTAGGGTGTTGGTCAAGGCTATGCTTGGTACGTTCAGCGTCTACAAAGCTTTCTATGATTCTTCTAGTCGTCTTCTACGACCTCTCATTGGTGGGACGAGAGGCTTACTTTCTCAAGGAGTCAATACCGGTGCATCGGTGAATGTAGGGGTGAACATGCCAGCTTTGGTCGATGGCTGCGTCACGTGTGGGAAGACGACGCCCGTGAAACGATGTGCTCGGTGTCGTGATCCTCAGTACTGCTCCGTTGTGTGCCAGTCGGCGCATTGGCCTGAGCATAAGAGGTACTGCACAGCGCCTACTTGACGTGTCTATCGCCCAACAAATGTTCGAATTATGAGATTTGCTGGAAGGCTCAAATGCGAAATTCGAGAATAGCTGCAAAGCTATGTTCGCAAAGAGGATCAGACAGATCATCAACAGTGATTCAATGAGAGCAATGAGGCACGAGTGCTAGATACATCAGCTATAGCATATGCTCAACGTAAGTCATGATCTCGAGTTCTAATCTAACAAAGGTACGCTTACGAGACTTTTCGTAGTTTCCCTTCTTCAACTAGTTCTAGAACATCGAATGAGCGGTCTAAATGTCAAATGTTGTCGCCACTTTTGTGTCATGCACCTTTCGGCGATCTGCAATATGTAGGCGGGTACCTGCGCTGACCGAGTTACACCGCCAAATACAGCCCCAAACGCACAGGTGTCTATCTCCATCAGGTTGATTTAGTTTTGTTGGTGCATACTCGCGATGCTGCAGGCGATTTCTATTCTACTTCTGCACAGTTCCTGGCCCGAGCGTCTCCCCATTCAGTCATTCAATATGTCAATTTCTTCTTTTGTCATGGAAAGTCCTCAGACAGTCATCGAAGCGGTCAACGTGCAAAGCGTAAACCACCTGATGACGGTGACTTGCTGGAAGATGTACTTACAGGGGCGTGACATCGCGTTTGCTCTTCTTTGACTGCTTTCTTTTGCATATTTATCAGTGCGTTGATGCCTCATCTTCTGCGTCTTGCCTCACCTAAAACTCTACACGTGCTTATATCACAATGACTGTCGCTTCTCAGTTGCTGCAAGGCACTGTTGCCCTCGTGGCAGGGATATCTCAAACTCAAAGTAATGGTATATTAGCCTACTGAAAACCCGTCTCCTTTGCATACACGCGTCTTTGGCTTGACACCATCTTCTAACTCGAGTGGCAGGTGCTTCTTATTTTGGAACATTAGGTGCTCCAAAGCTACCGCAGTTCTTGACAAGCAATGTGAGAGGGAGACTTTCTTACCAACCCCTTGGGGCCCCTCAACCACAACCGAGCCCTACACATCACCTTACAGCCTAACATCACTGCAAGAGTACCATGAGGTCACTATAACTGACTTCCTCAGCCCATCGTAGATGGTTATCCTTGGGGGTCAAAGAGCCCATACAGCTCAGATCCGTACACGGGCGGTCCCAATACCGGTGTCGTTCGCTCATATGACTTCACCATCGCTCGACGTACCGTTGCCCCAGATGGTTACTCAAAGCCGTCAATTCTGGTCAATGGACAATTTCCTGGTGTACGTATTCATTCCTCTAGACCGTTACTTCGTTGCTGACATCTCGAATCCCAGCCACTCATCGAGGCGAATTGGGGAGACACAATTGAAGTCACCGTAAATAATGCGATCGCAAATCCTGTCGAAGGCACTTCCATGCACTGGCATGGCCTGCTACAACAAGGCAGCGAGTGGATGGATGGTGTTCCTGCTGTTTCAATGTGTCCGGTCGCCCCAGGTAACAGCTACACATATCGCTTCCAGGCCACCCCGTATGGGAGCACCTGGTACCACTCGCATTATTCGAGTCAATACGCTGATGGTATCTGGGGACCTCTTGTCATACACGGCCCAGATACTGATTCATATGACATTGACCTCGGCCCTGTCACCCTGAACGACTACTACCACCGAGATTATTTCAGCATTGTGGAGGATGTGATGGGTACTGATCTGAGCAAAGTGCTAACTGTCTCGGATAATAACCTCATCAACGGCAAAATGAATTTCGATTGCGGTACCACCCCTGGCAGCAGCATGAGCAATAGTACCAGCAACAGCAATAATACTCAGGCTACGTGTGTCAATAACGCTGGCCTGTCCAAGTTCAACTTCATCAGTGGGAAGAAGCATCGACTTCGATTAATCAACACTGGCGCTGCAGGTACACAAAAGTTCAGCATTGACAACCACACAATGACCGTGATAGCCAACGACTTCATCCCACTTGAGCCTTATCAGACCAAAATAGTCACCCTTGCAGTAGGCTTCCCAACCTTCATGGATTGATTTCAAATACTAACCTCAAACAGGTCGGCCAACGCAGCGACGTGGTCGTACAGGCCACAGGAAACCCAACGGACATCGTCTGGATGCGCTCCGCAATCAGCAGCGGGCCATGCCTCGAGCCAGCCAACCAACCGTACGCTTTAGCAGCTATCTACTACGAGCATGCGAACAAGACGGCCTCACCAAAGATGAAAAATTCCACCGCCCAAGCAGACACCACCAATCCATGCGCAAACGAAGACCTCTCCGTGACAATCCCATCCTTCCCAATACCAGCAAACGACCCTTCGGCTACAATCACCATGGATGTGAACGCCACTGTAAATGCCACAGGGCATCTTGTCTGGACGATCAATGGTTCTAGCTTCCGAGGCAACTACAATAACCCTCTACTTCTCCTATCAAAAACGGGAAATGATTCATACCCCTTCGATCCCGAATGGAACGTCTACAACATGGGCAGCAACGATACAGTCCGTGTTATCGTCAACAACTTTAGCCCCGCGACTCACCCATGGCACATGCATGGGCATGAAGTGTAAGCGAACGAATTAGCACAAATTGGTCGAGATGAACGTAGCTAACATCAGCGCGCAGGCAAATCCTCGCAGTCGGGAGCGGAACCTGGGACGGCACCATCGTACGAGCAAGCAACCCGCAACGGCGCGACGTCCAAACCATCCAGGCCGGTGGCTACGCGGTACACCTACCTCCCTCCCCCTTCCCTCTCAAACCCTTCGCTAAATATTAGTCTCAACAGGTCTTCCAATGGCAGCAGAATAACCCAGGCGTATGGCCCTTCCACTGCCACGTCGCGTGGCACGTTTCCGGGGGCCTTTACTCTAATATAATAGAACGCCCGGCGGATATCCAGGGGCTGCCGATTCCGTCGACGGCGTATGAGAATTGTAGGAATTGGGCGGCTTATTCGGGGGGGAATGTTGTTGACCAGATTGATTCGGGGCTTTAGATGGCTCTCGCGTGGGATGGAGGGAGGTGTGGGAGGATAAAGAAGCGGTCTTGGAATAGATAGATTGTATTGTTCTATTTGCGTACCGCTGGTAATGGTGATGGAAGATGGTGTAATAATTTGCCAATTAAACTAAACAACCCCTCTCATGACTATGAAATACTGTCTAATTCAGCATTAAGGAAGACTTCACTATTCCATAGACGCAGAAGATTCACCCGCTCCAAATGCACTTGTCTTTTTATCTGATATGTACGTAGGTGCCCTACAGCAACGTCCTTGATGTCAGCCCTACAGCCAACAACCTGCCCCTCCTCCATCTCGAAATTTGCGATTCATCCCCATTACACAGCATTAGCACCATAGACCGCGCTTGCGTTTTCGACGTGGGAATTTGCACCGTGATCGAATGTCATGTCGGTCTCTTGGCCGAGAAGACAGTCATTGCCATACTATATCCACCGACCGAACCTCGGCGAACGAGTTTGAGTATTGGTGGGTCTTGAATCTTAGGGATGGAGAGTCTTGATGGATATTGGTGGATATCAAGACATAATGGATATCGAGTCTTGAACGATTTGGAATCTTGGTGGATATCAACTCGTGATGGATATCAAGTTCGCTCACCTTCGGTCGGTCGGGAATCAGATCTCCCTTCGACTCTTGCAAAGACTCGACTATACTCGACGACGATATTCACAAGATCTACAACGCAGGTAAATGTCGATGTAAAATTTCGGTCGGCTTTTAGGTTTGGCTTCGTTTTCGTATCAGCCCTCACGCTTGGTCTTCTCCGCACCAACGGCATGGAAAAGGATGACGAGCTTTAATCTCAGCGGCGTCATAGGAATTGCTGTCATGGCAAGACTATGCGAGTATACACGTGCGTCATGTTCGGAGCACGGGCCTTCCGACGCGAGCTCCAACCGTAGGTATGTTTACCCATGTCGCCACGACTAACCGTTGAGACCCCCTCTGCTTTGAATACCCATCGCCCGCGGGACGGCAAAGTTCCTGCAGTTTCATACTTCTCGGGACATTTAATCCACCTTCTTCAGATCCTTTCTCCTTTCTCAAGACTCATGGCGATGCCTTGAACCAAGTCGACCTTGAGAGGGTTAGCCAGTATCTCCTCTTGTCTTGACCTTCTTTCCGAAAACCCTTCAAGGCCAGAAAAGGTCCTCGCACCCTCTATATCTTGCGCACTCGTACATTAGTGTTCTTCTTAGATAACAATGACTGCTCAAGGAGGTTGCCCAAGGGCCCCGCACGGGCGGAGCACAGACTCTCCAGACGTCTTGATCATTGGCGCGGGTATATCGGGTATGTAATCCTCCTTTGGCTTGGTGTATTATCTGACAATCCCAAGGAATATGTACCGCGATTGACATGATCAAAAGGGGAGCTGGGCGTAGTTTTGTAATAATCGAAAAAAGCGTCCAGGTTGGGGGCACGTGGAACGACAACATTTATCCAGGCTGCTGTTGTGATGGTGCGATTTTCCCCTAAGCTATTCCATCTTGCATTTTGTGCTTCAGAGCCTGACTCTAACCAGCGCAGTCTGGAGCCATCTCTACTCCTTTTCCTTCGACTTGAATCCCAGCTGGACGCGGGAATACCCCGGACAAGAAGAAATACAGGCGTACTTGATACGTGTGGCACATAAATATCAGCTTTATCAGCACATTCGTTTCAACTCTTCTATCGAGGAGGCAAGATGGGACGACAGAATCAACAAGTGGCGTACCACCGTGAGAAGACATGGAGGCAAAGACGCCGAGACTCGCGAATTTTACTCTGTTACCTCGGATTTTCTGGTCTCTGCAGTTGGACAGCTCAATATGCCAAAGTACCCGGACATCCAAAGCCTCAGCTGCTTCCAAGGCAAAGTGATGCACTCCGCTCGATGGGACTGGGATTACGATCTGCGAGGGAAAAGGATTGGTATCATCGGCACCGGAGCCACCGCCGCCCAAATCGTGCCAGAAGTTGCCAAGTCATGCGAACAGCTTGTAGTCTTCCAGAGAACGCCAACATGGGTGATCCCACGCCACGACCAAGCCATCAGTCAGCCCAGACAATTAATATACAAGTATATACCCATCACCCGAAAGCAATACAGAGCCCGCTTGATGAGGATTCGGGAAAGCTTCTTCGACGCAGGATTTGACCCAGACAGCGCAAAACACGAGCAAATCTCCAACGTAGCTCGCCATCATATGCTCTCCCAGCTCCCCGGAGATCACGATGCCCCCCTCCGCGAATTACTCACCCCGGACTATCCCTTCAGCTGTAAACGCATCGTTCTGAGCGACGACTACTACCCAGCTCTAGCCCGCTCCAACGTTGCCCTCGAAACCCGTGCAATCGCCAACGCTTCATCCACAGGCATCGCTCTCCGCGACGGCACGCACCACGATTTAGACGTCATCATATCAGCCACCGGCTTCAAAACAACGCAATTCATGCACCCGATCCGCATCTTCGGGCGGAATGGTCTTCCCCTCTCAGCCGCCTGGGCCAAAGGCGCCTCCGCATACTTGGGCATGACCATCCCCTCCTTTCCGAACTTCGGCATGCTCTACGGCCCCAACACGAATCTGGCTTACAACAGCCTGATTCTGCAAATCGAAGCGCAATCCCTCTACATCAATGCCCTGATCTCCGCCGTCCTCCGCGCGAAGAGTCGCAGCCAGATTCTAGTCCTCTCCCCCAAGCGTGAGATCGTGGAGAAGTACAACGAAGAGATACAAGACCGGCTGTCCAAATCGACTTTTGCGAACCCGAAATGTACGTCTTGGTTCAAGGATGAGAATGGGAAGATTACCACGAACTGGGCGGGGTCGGCGGTGGAGTATCAGAAGCGGGTTTGCTTTGTGAAGTGGAGTGATTTTGAGATTGAGGGGAGTGGGGGGGAGGCGGTGAAGAGGAAGAGGGTGACGAAGTGGAGGCGGAGAGTGGAGGAGAGTGCTTTTCGTGAGATGATGGTCTTGATCGGGTGGATTGCTGTGTTTTTCGGGGTGGGATTGGGGTGGTCGGTGTGGGCTGGAATGGGCTGGTGGTGATGTCTTCTTCTCCGTGATGCAGGGTCGACAGCTTAGATGATACCGTTCAAGATTTCACCTTTCATTACCTTAGATGTACGCCGATTGTCATGGCTATCGCTTGCCCGTAAAGAAATTGAAATATCACCAAATTACAATCTATTTTCTCGTAAATCTGCATCGAGTCCCAAATTCCACATGCAATGACTCTTCACTCAAACAGCTTCCGTCGCAGTTCAGACTGTAGGGGATTGTCCAGGAATATCCCCAGAAGTCATTGGGAACGTGCTTAACTTCAAATTGCTAAGAAATTTCCCCCATCAGTCCAAATCCGTCTGCCAAGTCTACCAAAGATCATTGTATCTCAACGGACCGTAGCAATAGTATATCAATTTCTCCTATGCTTTTCAAAGATCTAAAGCACCACAATTAAACATTGTGAATTACCATTCCGATCAAATACACAAAAATCATCCTCTAGAACGTTGACCAACGCGGCCTTAATTACCAGCTTCGCTACCAACTTCACAACCCCACTCTCGACTCTCTAACCCCCAGTCCCCGCACCCAACAGCACAGACTCCCCCCCCCCGCAAATCAAACCCTCGACCTCCTTCCCCCTTGTCCGCTTCCACACTGTCCCCCTTCCCCCGGCCCCGCCAGCGCAGGCAGAACCCCATACGCCGGCAAATCATACGCCGCGCAAGCCGAATCATTAAACGCCCAAGTCGCACAAGTCCTGTTCTCCCCAGACACCAGTCAGCCAAGCCACCATAACCTCCCCACCCCCTCAACCCCCCAACCCAGCACAGGAAAAGAGAACTCACCCAACATCCGAACACATCC
>JAABUQ010003620.1_pt1 | contig 27921 bp, 31 predicted proteins | sample 5560001 | NCBI WGS metagenome assembly JAABUQ01 (sample SAMN10711888, study PRJNA513371) | rock metagenome | isolation source: Antarctica rocks | place: Antarctica: Victoria Land, Finger Mt nord | collected 2015-12-18 | reverse complement strand
AGGGCCATCTTGGCATCGGTCATCGTCGTCTTCTCCAGGTTCGAGTTCGCATCCGAACCCTAGCTGAAGATCGGCGATGGCCACCTCACCCGTGGCCGCTTCCTACACCACCCTACGGGGCACTACCCGCATTCGAGATTAGATGGGCTGAAACGGCTCTCGACGGTCTTGGCCGAGTGCTTTGCGCCACCCAGCTTTATCGCATCACACCGCAAACACGGAGATACGATCATGCGGAAGGTACGAGATTTCGATGCGGAATTGAAGGCGCTGAATGATCGGGCGAAGCTGCTCCGGGCGCGCAAGATCCAGCAGTTCGGCGAGCTGATCGAGGCGACCGGTGCCGATGCGCTTGAGCCCGATCTTCTTGCTGGCGCACTGCTCAGCGTCGTGGCGGAAAAGGACAAGGCGACCACGACGGCATGGAGAAGTGCCGGCGCGCAGTTCTTTCGCGACACGAGCCGGCGATCCTCGCGCCGCGCTCGTGGCGGCAGCGAGGGCAGCGAAGCGGCTAACAGGCTGCTGAAAAAGGGCTTGGCTGTCGCGTCGTGAGGTGATTCATCGTCCTAGATGCGATGAGCGGGGCGGGTTGATGCGCGGCACGGACGAACGATCGGGCAAGCTGTTTTCCTATGTCGACATGGAGCAGCGGGTGCCGGCACGGCATCCGCTGCGTGCGATCCGCCGGTTGGTGAACGAGGCGCTCGCCGACATCGGACCGCAGATGGAGGCGGCCTATTCGCGGATCGGCCGTCCCTCGATCGCGCCGGAGAAGCTGCTGCGCGCGCTGCTGTTGCAGCTGTTCCACGGCATCCGCTCGGAGCGGCAGATGATGGAGCGACTGGACTTCGATCTGTCGTTCCGCTGGTTCGTGGGGCTCGGCATCGACGACCGCGTATGGGATGCCTCGACGTTTTCGAAGAACCGCGAGCGGCTGCTGGAAGGCGAGATCGCCGCGCGCTTCCTGTCCGCCATCCTGGCACGCCCGCAGGTGAAGCGGCTCTTGTCGAACGAGCATTTCTCGGTTGATGGAACGCTGATCGAGGCATCGTGCAGCATGAAGAGCTTCCGTCCGAAGGATGCCGCAGGAGCGGATGAGCCGCCCCGCGATGGCCCGAGTGGCCGCAATGGCGAGGTCGACTTCCGAGGCACCAAGCGTGGCAACGAGACGCATGCCTCGACCACCGATCCGGACGCGCGTCTCTACCGCAAGAGCCCCGGCGCAGGCGCGAAGCTTTGTTACATGGGGCACGTCCTGATGGAGAACCGGAACGGGCTGGCGGTCGATGCCGAGACCACGCGGGTGGCGGGCTTCGCCGAACGGCTGACTGCGGTCGCGATGCTCGATGATGTCGTACGGCCCGCTGGCCAGCGGATCACGCTGGCGGCAGACCGGGGCTACGACACCCGCGACTTCGTCGCCGACCTGCGTGATCGTTGCGTTACTCCGCACGTCGCGCAGAACATAAGCGGCCGACGCTCGGCGATCGATGGCCGCACGACACGGCACCCCGGCTATGGTGCGAGCATACGTGTCCGCAAACGGATCGAGGAGGTGTTCGGCTGGGTGAAGTCGGCGGCCGGGCAGGGCAAGACCCGCTTTCGCGGACTGCCGCGGGTGCGCTTCGCCTTCACCCTGACGGTCGCCGCCTATAATCTCGTTCGACTCGCCAAGCTGCTGGAGACGGGATGATGATCGCGAGCGCTGCCCTGGTCGGCAAGTGGCGGATCACGGAAAGCGGAACATGGCCGCGCGATCATCTTGATCTTTGCGGCCCGGCTTTCCTGCGCATCGATGCCGACGGCACCGGTGAAATGGCGTTCGGGGCGCTCACCGCCTCGGTGGACGGCGGGTTCACACCCAGCGGCATCGACTTTGAATGGAACGGTGCCGACGAAGGCAATCAAGTGACGAGCACCGGTTGGGCCGATCTGCGCTACGATGGGCGGCTCGAAGGCGAAATCGCCTACGACAATGGCGACGACACCTCCTTCATTGCCAAGCCATGGCGTTTTTCAGCAGCCTGCTAGGGCATCTTCCACGTGCTGAAGGCGGGGTGCCGCTGGGGCGACTGCCCGGCTGACTATAGCCCCGCGACGACGATCTACAACCAGTTCAACAGGTGGTCAGCGCGGGGCTTCTGGCTCAAGCTGTTCGATGCGCTGGTGAATGCGGGGGGCGGTGACCAGGAGCACCGCGATCGACAGCACCTATGTGAAGGCTCAGCGATCGGCGTTCGGAAGTAAAAAGGGGCTAAAGCGCAGGCGATCGGGCGGTCGCGTGGCGGCTGGACGACCAAGGTTCACGCGCTCACCAACGTCATCGGTCGCCCGTATGCGCTGATGCTGATCCCTTGCCCGTTCTGACGATGCTGCGCATCGCTGGAACCTTGCAGGCTCCGCCCGGCAACGTCGCCGACGTGGCTACCGCGCCCGAGTTGCTCGCCTGTATGGGCCGCGCCAGCTACGTGCTAGCCGACAAGCCTGTCTCGAGCGAAGTCGAGAGGGGTGCGATGCCGACCCGCTCCGCTGCGCGCTGCGCCAGGCAGGCAGGCAGGCAGGCAGGCAGGCAGGCAGGCAGGCAGGTGCCCGTTATCCCGAGCCGCTCCAACTGCAAACGCCGCGCCCGGTGTGACCACGAGGGTTATAAAGGCCGGCACCTCATCGAGCACACCTTCTATCGCCTCAAGGACTTCCGGCGCGTCGCCACCCGCTACGACAAGCTCGCAACTAAGTTCCTCTCAGGCGTGGCACTCGCTAGGCCTTGGCGTTCTGCCTCTGAATGGGTTTCGACCATAGGCGAGGCATTTTGTTGGATACATGTAGGATTTCGCTTTGTACCTTGTTTGTTCCGACGGTTCACGTCGGACAAATGGAGACAGAGCATGCAGTCCTACACTCCCGAGCAATACGGTGCCCAAGGAAATGGCACGACCAACGATACCGACGCATTCGTTGCCTTGGCTGCGGCAGTTTCCACTGCTGGCGGCGGACTCATCGAGTTTAATCCTGGTGCGACCTACATAGTAGGAAAACAGACATATCAGCACGGCGCTATTGCGCACGGCGACATGGGAGAGACGTACACCGCTTATGCACCATCGCGAGTTTTGTTCTTTGATGGGCTTGTTGGTCCCCTAATCATTCACGGGAACGGCGCGAGGATGAAGGCAGCGTCTGCTCTTCGGTACGGCACGTTTAGTTCTACTACGGAAAACTTGGCGACTCAGAATCCTTCCGGATATGTGGGACCCGAGTCCTCCGCACCTTATGTGGCTATGATTAATGTCGAGAGTTGTATTGGACCGGTAGTGATCCGTGACTTGGAGCTTGATGGAAACAGTGACAACTATATCTGGGGTGGTCAGGCGGGCGACACGGGATGGCAGATTACCTCAGATGGAATGCTCATCCAGAACAACACTAACGTTATCATCGAGAACGTCTACAGTCATCATCACGGTCACGATGGTATTGAAATGTGGATTCGTGATGCTGGTCGATTAGCAGTAAGAGACTCACGCTTCGAATATAATTGTCGCCTCGGGGGCAACCTGCGTGGTGGAACCGGACTTCACGTTGTAAATTGCCGTTTTGATTACAATGCTAAGGGAACACACTACAGCGCACCCGCTGCTGGCTTTGATCTTGAGAAGGAAACAAGCAGTATTGCTGGATTCATGTTTGAGCACTGCTTCTTTCGGCACAATCGTTATACCGGCGTCGTTGCTGACAACGGTACCGTGACTACTGGTAGCTTTAATTCGTGTGTCTTCTGGACTGGGGCGAACGAAGGAGGATCGTTATATATTTCGCGCCCTCGGTTCTCTTTTCGAGATTGCGTTATTGGAGGCCCAATTTCAATATTTGATTCAGGCTGTTCTTTGCCCGGTGATCTACCGTCATTTAGGCGGTGCTATTTTACTGACGATCCTACCGTCTACTCTCTTGACGGTACCGTTAACACCGGAACTAGCTCGTACAACATCGATGGCGTTCTTGGGACGCATACCTGGGGCATGTACGATAGTTGTCAGTGGTACATGAAGAGTTCCCGGATTTCAGGAGCTCCGTCTGGGGTCGCTTTTGATAATTGTATTCTTAATCAAGCATACGATCCGACACCGGGGCCTGGCCAGCTCATTAGTGGAATATTTCACAACCGTTGTCATATTTTTGGATATGGCATTTACACCGATGGTCATACCACGTTTGATGATAATACATGTACTTTTAACGGTACGCGTCAGCTAAAAACGTCCTAATTGATTGCATCAACACGCTTATTATATCTGATTGTCCGCGTCACAGCTCGCTAGGCCTGAGCCGCTGCTAGAGGTGACGCGGACAATAGACGTTGGTTTTAATGGCCGCTGCGGAATTGTTTGGGCATTTAGAGTCGGCTAGGACACCTTCTCCCGGTCGGGGATGCCGACCACTCAAGAGATGCCGCACTCGCAGCGCCTGACGGAACCCTACCGCCCGGGACCGATCTTCACCGTGCATCGCACCGGCGCGCCGGCCTTCGCCGCCGCCTTTTGGCAACGTTCGAGCGCCACCTGGTTGCCTTGACCGATCACCGCTCCCGATGTCGAGCGCGCCGAGCTGGTCCTCCTGCTCTTCACGGTAGCGCTGGCGAAGCTCGCCGCGCTTGCCGTGGAAGATCACCCGGGCGAGCTGGTAACGGCCCTCGCCGCGGTTAAGCTGGACCAGTAGGACCTGCCTCAGCCGAACCTGCGGCCGGCCCACACCACGCGGCCGATCACGTCAACGCTGTCCAGCGCGCAGTCACGCCAGGTCGGGTAGGCCGGGTTGTCACTCGCGATGGTGAGCGTCCCCGAGCTGGGCGCGATCGCCAGCCGCTTCACCAGCAACGTGTCATCGCGGCGAAGCACGTAGATGCCGTCGCGCAGTCGCCCGCCCGCGTCCGACCGGTCGACCAGCACGTCGTCGCCATTCGCCAGCGTCGGCGACATCGAGTCGCCGCTGACGATGATGATCGATAGGTTTTCCGGCGAGGTGTTGCAGACGCGCCGGAGCCAGGCGGGATCGAACCCGTAGGCGCCGATGGCGAACTCGCCGTTGACGAACCGGCCCGCGCCGGCCGCCGCCTCCACCGACAGACAGCGGACCTGCACCGTGCGCGGCCGCGCCGGATCATTCGCCTTGCCGAGCGTGTCCTCGTCCACCCCAAAATAGCTCGCGATCAGTCTGCGGTCGCGCTCGTCGAGGCGCGCCGGCGATCCCCGGGTGACGTACTGATGCACATAGGCGGCATTGCGGCCAAGCAGCCGCGAGATCGACGAGAAGTTCTCCACGCCGCTGGCGCGGATCAGCTGTGTCAGGTTCTCGCGCACGAGCTGGTCGGTAGTCATGCGAACAGTCCTACAATCTTGATCGTATCCTAGACATGTAGGATTTCCGGCAAGCGTCCGGTCGCGCCCGCAACGCCCGACGCGGCACGGCTCGCGGGCGACAACATCCACAATGGAGGTAAGTCATGAAGATCAATTTCGGCAAGCTCGCGGGTGCTGTCGCGCAGATCCTGGTCGCCTCGCCCGCGGTGATCGCCGCGGTCAAGCCCGTGGTCGACGCGGTGAAGAAGACACCCGCAAAGCCGGGCGGGTAAAAACGCTTCCTCCTGCCTGGCGGGGCTGTTGGCCCCGCCACAAGGGCGGCAATGGGAGGGACAAATAGCGCGGCTGCTCAGCGGCGTCCTCATGCTCACCGTAGCAAATGCATAAGGAACACCACCCCGGCCAGCGACCCCAACCCTACCGGTGCGAGCCAGGCAAGAGCGACCGCCAACGCCATCCAACGATGGCCGCTGGCCAGGAAGGCCTTTGTGCATTATTCGGACACAGATTCACGGTAGCGGTTTGATGAGCAGCGGCATGAGGCCGTTGGCGTCGAGATCGAGGCGATCAGACCAGACATAATCGCCGGTGAGATTGATGCGGTCCCAGCCCAACGGCGAAAGGCGGGACAGCATGGCTGGATCGACCGGGCTTCCCCGACGCCGTATTTCCTCAATGGCACGACCGAGATAGCGGCAGTTAAACAGGATGATAGCTGCTGTGACTAGGTTGAGCGCGGCCGCGCGAGTTTGTTGATTTTCGAGGCCCCGGTCGCGGAAGCGGCCGAGCCGGTGGAAGGCGACCGCCCGTGCCAGACTGTTGCGGGCCTCACCCTTGTTCAGCTCGGCGGTGACGGCGCGGCGCAACGCGGGATCTTCGAACCAGCGCAGCGTAAACAGCGTGCGCTCGATCCGCCCGACCTCGCGCAGCGCAGCAGCAAGGCTGTTTTGCTGGCGGTAGGCGGATAGCTTCTTCAAGATCAGCGAGGGCGTGACGGTGCGGTCGCGCATTGCGCCGATAACACGTTCAATATCCGGCCAATGGCTGACGATCAGATCGCGGTTGAGCCTGTGACCGAACAGCGGCGCCAGCCTGCCATAGCGTTTCGAGGGTTCGAAAGCGTAGAGGCGCCGGTCGGACAGGCGTGGAATGCGCGGCTCGGAATCGAGCCCGAGCAAGTGCATCGTCGCGAACACGATGTCGGAAACACCGCCTCCATCGACATGCAGCGCGGTCAGATCGGCGTTGCTGTCATGGCCAAGAATGCCGTCGAGCGCATGGATGGCTTCTCCCGCCGTGCCGGCGATCACGGTCTGGTGTAGCGGCGCGTAACGGTCGGTGATCGTGGTGTAGATCTTGACCACCGGGTCGCGACCATAATGCGCATTGACCGCTCCGCCGGCTTCGCCCGGTCCGCCCAGGTAGAAGGCCTGGCCATCTGCCGATGCGCGGTGCCCCTGCCCGAACCAGGCGGCGATCGGCTCGGCGTGGATGGCGTCGGTCAGACAGGCGAGCGCCGCCCGAAAGGTTTCCTCGCGCATGTGCCATGTCTGCATGCGCAGCAGCGCGCGGCGTGACCCTGCGCCACATACCTCGGCCATGCGCGACAACCCCCCAAGATTGGTCGCTTCGGCAATCAGGGTGGCGAGGAAGGCCCGCTCGTCTGTAGGCGGCAGCCCGGTCGAGACGTGCCCGAAGTGCCGGGTAAAGCCGGTCCAGCGTTCGACCTGTGACAGCACGTCGGTGATACGCGTGGCAGGCAGCATGCCGTAGCAGGCGAGCGTCAGGTGCCGCCCCTCGTCGTGACCGGCGTCATCGTCCTTCGCTTCCTTCGGAAATCGCAGCCGCTCACCGGCGAACAGGGTTGCATCGCCCCCATCCAGATTGCGGGCGATGGCGCGCAAAGCGCTATCGAGCTGCGCGGCGCGCCGATCGAGCCATTCGTGTGGGTCGCCGAGCGAGAACGCCGGTTGCAGCGCTGTGCCGGACGATGGCGCGAGCAGCACGTCTAGCGACCGGTGCAGCCGTGACCTCGGCACCCAGATATCACCCGATGCCAGTGCATTGGCGAGCGCGCCGTAGGTCGCCATCTCCCAATGCGTCCGGTCGATCTTGCCGGCGACCATGACATGTCGGTGCCAGCGCCGCTCGACATGACCGAGCGGAACGTCGGCAGGAAGCGGTTTGCGCCAGTCGCCATCGAGATCCGACAGGATCGCCATCGCATCGCGCAATGCCACAGTGCCGGTCCGACCGTGGAAGTCGAGCGCTTGCAGGAATCGCGGCCCCGTCCGCTTGAAGGTCCGGTACTCGGCTGCGATCTCGCCCAGCACATCATCCTTGTGAGGGGCGGCGGTACGACGGATGATCGCGGCATCGGCATCAAGAATGTCGAGAGGCATGATCGCATTGAGGGCCGCAGCGATATCGTCGCCGGCGCGCGCCGCCCGGCTCACCGTCTCCAGCACGGTGGCAATGCGCATCAGCCGGTCGCGGCCCTCACGTCCCGAGACAGCGACCCGCTGCTCGAGACGTTTGCGAGCGCGAAGATGAGCGCGTCCCATCAACGCGCCAAACATGGCAATTGCCGCGTCGGTAAGCGTGGCCTCCAGCTCGCGCAGCGTGGCAAGCAGGATGACCCGCCTGCGGGAAGGTCGCATCTGTTGGAAAGCCTGAGCGGTATAGCGCACACCTTCGCGGGCGAATTGCGTCAGGCGTGGTTCGTGCCGGGGGTTGATTGGAACACCGGAAATGGCGGTCCATTGGACCAGCGCGATCTTCGCGAGTATTTCGGCGAGCGAGGCTGACGCGACGCGAGGCTCTGGTTCGCGCAGCCAAGACATGCGGCTTTGTCGGTCATGCACCTTGTCATCGACCAGCGTGTCGAGACGCTGACGCATATCGGTATCGAGTTTATCGTCGACCGCGGCGACTAGATCAGTTTCCGCCCGAAGCATCGCCTCGGCTGCCATCCGTTCCACTACGCTGATACCCGGGATGACGATGCGCCGCGCGCGCAGCTCGTCCAGCAGTCGGTCGAGCAGAATGCGCCCGTCCACGATGGGCATGGCTTCGGTTGCCAGCCACGCCATCATTGAGGTGCGAACTGGTCGGCTCAGATCGGTAAAACCAAACCGTACCTTGATGGCGACAAGCTGGTCGTAGCGGGTCGGCGTTCGCCGCGCGAAGTCGGCGATGACGCCTGTATCCACCCCTACCTGCTCAGCGATGTGGTCGAGCATGATCGCAGGCAACAGCTCGCCCGCACGCAGATGCCGCCCCGGATAGCGCAGGCAGCAGAGTTGCAGGGCATAGCCCAACCGGGTCGCCGGAGTGCGTGCGATGCTGATCGCGGCGAGGTCTTCGGCGTCAAGCCCGTGATGTCGCACCACCGCCGCCTCGCTGTCCGGCAAACTCAGCAACGCGGCGCGCTGCCGCTCGGTCATCGGAATACGTGCAGGCATGTTCGATCCTCAAAAACCTCTTGCCTTTCGGATGCTTAATGAAAGAGGATTGTGAAAGGCGGAAAGTAGCGGAAATCCGTGTCTGCTGATTCCGCCTCCGGATACGGCCGTTTGTGAAAGGAGAGAGGTTGAGCGCCGAACCTTATCTGATCGGCTACGCCCGCGTGTCGAAGGGCGACGAGCAGTCGAACGCCGCGCAGGCCCGCGCGCTGACGACGGCGGGTTGCAAGCGCGTGTTCGACGAGACCGCATCGGGCGGGCGCTGGGACCGGCCCAAGCTGCACGAGATGATCGGCCAGCTCCGTGACGGCGACGTCGTCGTTGTCTGGAAACTCGACCGGTTGTCGCGCAGCCTCAAAGACCTGCTGCACCTGATGGAACGGATCGAGGCTGCGGGCGCGGGGTTCCGCTCGCTGACCGAGGCGATTGACACCACCACGCCCGCGGGCCGGATGATGATGCAGATGGTGGGCAGCTTCGCGGAGTTCGAGCGCGCCATGATCCGCGAGCGCACCAGCGCGGGGCTCGCCCAGGCTAGGGCCGAAGGACGGATCGGCGGCAGACGCCGCAAGCTGACCCACCGGCAGCGCACGGAAATCGCCGACAGCGTCATCTCCGGCCGGAAGACCGCGGCCGAGATGGCGCGCATTTTCAAGGTGAGCCAGCCGACCGTGTCGCGCATCGTCGCGGCGCACCGTCAGGAGGTGCAGCGCGCATGAAACGCGGTCACGACCTGTCCGGGCTGATGAAGTTCGCCACCTCACCGGCATGGGCGGAGCATCTGCAGGACGCGCTCGCGGACCATCTCGGGCCGGCGATGGAGACGCATGATTTAGAGTTCGACGAACTGGCCGATATCGTCGGCGATCATTGGGCAAGCGTACTGTGGGGTTGCGCGTTCGAGGATCTGGCGACGCGGACGGTCGAACCCGATGGGCTCAACCTCGTCGATGAATATCTCCGGCGACGGGGCTGGAACGAGACTGGCCCCGCCAAACTCTACATGCGCGCGCTGCGATCCTCGGTGATGAGCATCTACGAAGTCAGCGCGATCGAGGCCGGCACCGGCTTCCTCGCCCGCGACCTGATCCGAGGCGGCGAGCCGGTGCGGGTATCAGAGCGCAGCGCCTCGCGGACGCTCACGGCATGGGACCGGATCGGCGCCCGCGTCGTCGCGGTCGGGGGCAAGCATGTCCTGACGGGCGGGCTGCTGTCGTTCACGACCGATGCGGCCGACGCGGCGATCGGCGTCGTCCGCGACATGGCGGCGACCCGTGGCATACCACCCAATGCCGGCATCGGCGACGACCTGCTGCGCGAACTGGCGCCCCTGATTCCGACGACCTGGCTGTTCGATATCGTGCCGCAGGCGATGGGCATCGCCCCCGTGCCGACGCTGCACAACGGCGATGGCGAGGAAGTCGTCTTCCACCGCGTTCGCTTCCCGTTCGCGCGCGGCACGACGCAGGCGATCGTCGGCGAGCGTCTCGACACGGTGCCGGCGTTGCAGCGGGAGACCACGCATTTCTGGAACTGGCTGGGCGAGAAGCCGGGATCGGGCGCGAAAGCAACGGGACAAATGGCCTGGAGCGTGACGATGGCGGACGGCGAGCCGGTGCTCGGCAATCTAGAACTCAAGGGCCGTGCCCTGTTCCTGGCCGTCACCTCGGCCGAACGCGCGGTGCGTGGCACCGCCCTCGTCGCCGGCGCGCTCCGCGATCTCGTCGGCACGCCACTGACCGAGATCGAGACGATCGAGCAGGCCATGGCGGCTCGACGCGAGGGCCTGGCCGTTTCCGAGCCCGCGCCGGAAATCCCGTCCGAGGTCGCCACCCCGCTCGTCCACGCCATGCTCGATCGCCAGTATCGCACCGTCCTCGACGAACCCGTCCCCATGCTTGGCGACATCAGCCCTCGCGCCGCGGCCCGCACCACCGATGGGCGCGAGCGGCTCGCCGCATGGCTCAAGCATCTCGAAAACGGCAGCGGACGCCGATCCGGTCCGGACGACCCGATGGCCACCTACGACTTCACCTGGATGTGGCGCGAACTCGGCGTCGAGCACCTGCGACGGTAAATACGGCCAAGCGTGATCGACCCCGATCGCTACCGTGAATCCGTGTCCGAATAATGCACAGGGGCCATGAAGATCAATCTCGGAAAGCTGCTCAACGTGCTCGGCCAGATTGTGGTCGCCGCACCCCTCATCATCGCCGCCGTGAAGCCCGTCGTGGACGCGGTAAAGAAGCCTACGAAAGTGAGCGGGTAAACTCATCGTGGAAAGAGAGGATTCCAAACGGCCTATGCCTATGCCGACGCTGCCGCGAGCTGCGCCGCCTGCGGCCGCGCCCGCACCGATACCGACACTTCTACCTCACGATCGAGCCGGCCGAGAATCGAGATGAGCCGGTCGATCGTGAACCGCCCCAAGTTGACGTTGCGAATGCGCGAGAAGTCGGCCGCCGCGATGCCCGTCACGCCGTGGGCGGCACGGACGCTAAGCTGGCGCTCGTCCAGCGTCTTGATGATCTCGGCCGCGAGCAGCGCCTTGGCCTGACGGACCTCCGGATCGGGCAGGCCAAGGTCACGGAACAGGTTCTCGCTCCCCTCGATGATGGTGATGTCCTCGTCGCTAGTCACTACCGAGCCCTTCTATCCGTGAAGCGCCTGCTCCAGCGCCTGCCGAATGAATCGCTGGTAAGGCATGCCCTTGCGCGCTGCGGTCGCCTTAACCGCGTCCAGCAGCTCTGCCGGCAGCCGCATGTTAACCCGCGCGTCCTTGCTCGAAAACTCAAACCGTGTCGGCGTCAGCGACGACAGGTCGTAGCTGGTGAGGTCGGCCGATGGGACGAACGCCTCGGCCTCGGCGTCGCTGGAAAACAGCGGCAGGGGCTTATCCTCGCTCATAGTGCTCGACCTCCTTGGCGTGCATGTAGCGGGCGCTGATGACCCGGATCAGATTGGCGCCGTCCCGATCGCGCCAGGTAAAGGCCAGAAACACGTGCCGATCGCTGCTGGCCCGCCCGATTGCCAGGAACCGCGCCTCCGCTGTCGAATGCACGGCATCCGGCCCGATCGCCGGCGTACCCGCGAACACGCTCTCGATGTCCGCGATTGTGACGCCGTGCTCCTGACACTTCTCACGGTTGCCTTTGTCCCAATCAAAGCCTGCAACGATTTTGCTATCCATGATTAGGAATGGCGCTTTGTATGTACGTTTGTCAACGTAATAGGCGTAGCCGCTAGCGCATGCGTTGGGCGATGGTCGGCCGCTGCCGCGCATATTTCAGGATCGCCGCTTCGGCATGCTCGCGCATCTCGCGCGGCGCCTCCGCCGGCGTACAAATGTCGAGGAACACGAACGCCATATCCTCCGCGCCAAACGGCTGCCGCTCACCACGAAGCGCGAAGAACAGCACTGCGTCGGCGAGCTGGGGTACGAAGCTCCCAGCCGCCGTGACCAACGATCCCTGCTCGTCGAAGATATGGCCGATCATGCGTAGGGCGCGTCCCGCCTCATAGGCGGCAAGCGGATCGGACAGGCCTGGCAGGCGCTCGATCGTCTCCATGTGCCGCTCGTTCGGACCCGGCTCCGCATCGGTCTGAACGTGCAACTCACGCTGCGGGCCGGAGGACTCGGTGAACGGGAGCCCTTTGACGCCAGCGCGGAAGGCAACGCCGGTTTCGGGTGTTTCCTTCGGGATGATCCGATCGTCCGCTACCATGCTGGCTCACTCCTGCCCTTGTCCGTCCCGCGGACGCGATGATCCCTGCCCATGATCCTGGGCGATCTGCTTGGCGCGCTGCAAGCGGTCGGCTCCCGACGCGCCTTGCCCTTGTCCGGTCTGGGCCACCTGGCCGGCACGCTGGAGCAACTCAGCCGCCGACGATGATCCAGCGCCGGACTGGCCAGCTTGGGCCGCTTCCCTCCCGCGCTGCAATCGCTCGGCCGCATCGTTGCCCGTCGTGGCCGATGGCACCTCCTCCCGGTCCTGCCCCGTCCAATGCCGCCACGTCTCGGCAGCCCGCTGCGCCAGGTCTTGCGCGAACACCCGCACCGCCTCCAACCGCTCGATCGCGATCGTCCGCACCTCTGCAAACCAGCTTCCCCGGTCGGTAACCGGCTCATACGCATCCCCAGCAGCCTCAGCCGATGCGCGGGCCTTCTGCTCCATATACCAGGATGCCCGCATATAGGGCGACGGCTCCCGGTCCATCTCGGCCGCACGCACCTCGAACGCGTCGCGGGCATCGCCTTCCGGCTCCGCCGACGCCTGCGCCATCGCCTCCGCGCGCTGCGCGGCGAGCGACCGATGATCGATCCGCGCTTCCACCCCAGCCTCGGCAAGCTGCTCGTTGGCGCGCTCAGCCCATTGCTCGCGCCAATGCACCAGCATCTCGTCGTTGTTCCATTCGCGAACCTTAAGCCCGAACCCGTTCTCGTCGATTGAGCGCATCGTGAGCATCACATGCGCATGCGGCTGCTCGCCGCCATCCCGCGCGACATGATCGTGCACCGAAAAATCCGCCACCATCCCCAGCGCGACAAACTGGTCGCGCACGAAGGTGCGGACCAGCTCGACCTGGGCGTCCGCATCGAGCTCGCGTGGTAACGCCAACTGCACCTCGCGCGCCACCTGTGCGTCCTTCCGCCGTTCGGCTGCCTCAACCGCGTTCCACAACGCCGGTCGATCCAGCGACCAATCTGGCGCCCCCTCCGGCGCCATGATTTCGCTGTGCTGGATGTCGGACTTGCGGGTGTAGTCATGCACCGCGCCGGTCCGTTCATCCACCAACTCCGCCCCTGAGCGATACGCCGCAGCCGCAACCGATGAGCGCCCTTTCGAGCGCGAAATCACGGTTGCGGCAAAGCGGAAGATCGCCACTTACGAAACGGGGTCCAGCGACATGACGCTGGCCGGAGTTTGAGGCAGGAGCCTCATAGCGCGAAAGCGCTTCGGGAGCCGTCGGCGGGGCACCGCCCCTTGAGACCACGCACATTGACAATCGTCAATGTATAAGCGTGCCCTTCACTCATTCCTCGCTGGGGACTGTTGACGACATTTGCGGCTTCGTGCCCTTCACTCATTCCTCGCTGGGGACTGTTGACGACATTTGCGGCTTCGTGCCCTTCACTCATTCCTCGCTGGGGACTGTTGACGACATTTGCGGCTTCGTGCCCTTCACTCATTCCTCGCTGGGGACTGTTGACGACATTTGCGGCTTCGTGCGAGCCTCCTGCCTCGGGAGATTACATATGGCGCTTACGCTCGAACAGAAGATCGCTGATGCTCAGGCAAATCTCGCTCGCCTCAAGGACAAAGCACGCTCTGAGGACACCAGACAGAAGATCGTCGTCGGAGCGGCTGTCATATCGCACGCCCTACGTTCCGAAAGCCTTGCTGGTCGCCTGCTTGCCATTCTCGACAACGAGTCCCTGCGCGATCACGATAGGAAGGCCGTCGCGGGTCTCGTCGACAGGCTCAAATCCGTTACGACCGAGGAAGGCAACAGCGATGCTGCGTAACCTGTTTGCCAAGCGCCAAGCCCCGCCGGAACCGACCTACGCCGACATGTTCGAGGTCATGCGCTATGATCGCGGCATGGACGTGATGCCATACGCCATCGCCTACCGCCTCAAGCTGCCCTTCCTCGATGCGACCGGCCCTGCCCCCAATTTCGCCCTCCTCGATACCGATGCGGAAATCGACGCCTTCATGGAAGTGCTGCACGGCCCCATGATCTTCGAGCCTTCCGGTAAGCCCGTATGGCCCCCGCTGTACCGATGGAACGAGACACCCAGCGCGCTCATGGCGGAGCCGTTCATTTCCGCGTTCTACCATCCGGACGACGAGAACACCGGTTGGCCGGAGCTGATCGTATCGGCCTACCCGCCCGCCATGTTCGCTAGGGGCACGCACGCCGTAGGCGAGCTGGCGCGAGGACGCTATGCATTCGAGCAGTTCCAGCCGGGCGGCAAACGTGAGTACGTCGAGAAGCTGGCGGTGCTCGACGTCGATGGTCCCCGCATCTTCATCGACGGCAAAGTGCCCTTCAGCCTGGTCGAGATGCTCAACCCCCGCAAACCCGGTAGCTCGGATCAATGACCACGGGAGGTCCGAATCTGGGCCTTCGCGCCGCCGGCATCATCATCCTGGCGCTGGTCATCACCGCCGGCATAGCGACGCTGATCTTCCCGATCGTTGCAGGCGTCCTGAAACTCGGCATGGCCCCCGGCGTAACTGCCTTCAGCTCGCTGACCGCCTGGTCCGGGTACGTGTTCGGCGGCAAGGGGCAGCCCGCCCATTGGTTCGCCTTCTGGTCGGACCTCAAATATGGCCTGGCAGGCGGCTACAGCGCCGCTCCGGCCTTCACGAGGGCCATCAAGGTCACGCTGGCCCTTTCGAGCACTGTCGGTGTCCTGAGCGCCCTGGGGGCCGTCTATCGGCTCTGGGCGGGTGGACACGACCAGCCAAGCGTAATTCGCCGGCACATGCGCGGCGCGACCTTGGTCTCTCGCACCGACATGCCGGCGTTCACCGCCGCGCTGGTCGCGCGTGCGCTCAACCCGCGTGACGATCGCCGGCAGCGACACGACCAACGCGCGCTTGCCGCGATCAAACCCGCCGCCGCCGATATCCGCTTCATTCTCGACGACGCCCGCGTCCAGAAACGCAACCTGACCAAAACGGAAGCCTCGGCCGATGCGCGCATGAACCTGATCGGCGACGAAGCCGCCCGCCACGGCCTGGTCCGCTTCGGCGGCGTGCCGATGCCGCCCGATGTCGAGACGCTGCATAGCCTGATCTGCGCCAGTACCGGCACCGGCAAAACCGTCGCGCTCCGCCAGCTCCTCGGCGATCTGCGCCAGCGCGGCGATCGTGTCATCGTCATCGATGCCGGACACGACCTCTCCAAATCCTTTCGCCGCGACGGCGACCTGGAACTGTCCTCCACCGACGCAACCTCGCAAGGCTGGGATTTGCGCAACGAGATACGCCGGCCGTCCGAATGGTCGCGCTTCGTGGCGGCGGTCGTGCCGGTGATCGGCAGCGGGGAATCCGGTGAATGGGTCCGCAAGGCCCAATCGTTCCTCACCGCGATCTGCGAGCAGGTTGGTGCCGAGACCACTAACAAGGAGCTGCTGACGATCGCGACGGGCTGGTCGGCCGCGGCACTCGCCGAAATCCTCGCCGGCACGCCTGCGGCCTCCCTGCTTGCCGAGGGCGGCGATCGTTACCTGGTCAGCGTTCGCAACAATCTCAGTGAGCGGCTGGCAAGCTGGAAATACGGCACGTCGGGGGACTTCTCCCTGCGCCGCTACATGACCTCCGACGATCCGCGCTGGCTGTGGCTGCCCTATCGGGATGTCGACAAGGGCGTCCAAGGCCCGGCCATCGCTTCCTGGGTCGATATGCTCGTCCTGGCGGGCCTGGAGCGATCCGAACAATCTGGCACCAAGCGGACCTGGATCATCATCGACGAACTAGACTCGATCGGCACCATCGGGGGATTGAAGGAAGCGGTGACGCGGCTGCGCAAGAGCAACGTCGCCGTGGTCGCCGCGATTCAGGACCTGAGCCAGCTCAATGAACGCTATGGTCGTGATACCGCCCAGACATTGTTTGGTTGTTTCTCCAACCGGCTGTTCCTGCGCTGCACCGCCAGCGATCTCGCGGAGAAGGTCGCCAAGGAGCTGGGGGAAGCCGAGTTCGAGGAAACCCGCACCCAGACCGCGCGGAGTCTCAACCGCCAGCCTCAGAGCCGCATATCCAAGGGCGAAAATACCTCGCTATCGAGCCAGTACACCCGCTCGCCCGTCCAGCTCGCGACCGAAATCCGCAACCTGCCCGTCCGCACCGGGTTCGTGACGTTTGCCGGCATCGCCAGCGTCATGCCGATCAACCTCTCGGTCGGCCGATAGCATCAGCTATATCCTGTATACGCCTATACACCATCGTGATCGATGCAGACAGAGAGCGAAAAGTGAGCTTTGGGGTATCACCTCACTTTTGGCCGCGCGGGTTTGATAAGATTCATCAGCACTGCCATCCCGGAAGACCGTTTTCGGTATAAAGCCCTTCCCCGCCTTTCCGGCGTGTTTGGAAGCTCTACGGCCCCAAAATCGTTCTCCTGCTACCCATCTAACAGTTACCTTCGATCACGATGGCGAGCTGGCGGTCGAACTTGGCTTCCCGAAAAGCCATTTATACGGTTGATCTTGGCGGTGGTGGATATGGTGTGGTGTGCCGGTCGATCCTCTTCCTCGACGGCGAAGCCGGCGACCAACAAAAGCGTATTGGTCATATTCTCCCCTTCTGTCGCTCGTCGTTATGCGATGATGGTGGCGGGTGAAATTGCGATAGGCGCCGACTTATCCACAGCCAGGGGTTACCCCAAAACTCACCGTTCGCGTTCAGATTCAAACATTCTTCTTAGATTCAAGATTCAGGGGCTCGGAACCGTTGGATTTCTGCGGAAAATAACCTCGAAAAGTGAGTGTTGGGGACGAGTCGCGTGAGCTTTCGGGTAGCCTATGGTGAGCTTTGGGGTCGATTAATGTGAGTGTTGGGGCAGAGTCGGGTGAGCTTTCGGGTAGGTAACCAGGCACAGCCTGATCGACGGTGAGTTTTAGGGTATCTCCCGTGCTGCTTGATCGGCGAGTTGGAGGATTTGCCTAGCTCACAATTCGCGGTTAGGGTGAGTTGGTATTTCACTCTTGCTCACCGTTGGTCATGCCTATGTCGCAGCCCGCCGTTGTCGATCTGTCCTTCCGCACGTTGACGCAGAAGGGTCGCGGCAACCCGTTTGATCCCGCCAATTACGGCGAAATCGTCAAGCCCGGCGAGCTGGTCGATATCGTCGAGTTGAGTCCCCTCACCCTCGCCGATCGCCGCATCTACAATCTGCTGATCGCCAACGCCTGGGAACGCATCGGCGAACCCATCATTCACCGCATCCCGAAAACGGCTCTGAAAGGGACGCACCAAGGCAACGAGCGCGTGGAAAGCTCGCTGCTGCGCCTGATGGGCACCATCGCGATCGTCACGATTCGCAAGGCCGGCAAAAGCTACAAGCGCCGTGTCCAGCTCCTCGGCCCCAGCGACGAAAGCCTCGAAAAGGACGGCTTTCTCCACTACCGGATTCCCGAAGAGCTGATCGAGATACTGCGGAACAGCGAGGTCTATGCCCGCCTCAAGACGCAGGTGATGTACTGCTTCGAGTCGAAATACGCCCTCTGCCTCTATGAAATGATCGAACGCCGTATCGGCCTGGAATACAAACAGAAGGAAGAGTTCACGATCGAGGAGCTGCGCGGCCTGCTCAACGTGCCGGAGGGCAAGCTCGAACGCTTCGCCGATCTCAACAAATACTGCCTCAAGGTCGCGGTCGAGGAAATCAACAAGCTCTGCCCCTTCTATGTCGATTTCACGCCGATCAAGAAGGGCCGCAAGGTCGAGCGTGTCGCGCTCCACTGGTTCCCGAAAACGTCCAGCGGCAAGCGCGACGCGCAAAATCTGATCGACCAGCACAGCATCGTGCGCCGCGCCAAGCTGCGCGGCGGCATCCCCGAACTGCCGGTCCTGGTCGATTTCAGCGCGTCGGCCGAACGGTGAGCGCCTACCCCAAAACTCACTTTTGAAGCGCCTCCTGGAGAACCGGATGAAAGCGGAATGCCAATGTGGCCAGCTAACGATTGAGCTTCCTGGCTCCACGCCTGCTGTGGTTGCCTGCCATTGCACTGCATGTCAGCGACGTAGTGGGTCGCCTTTTGGCGTCTTGGCCTATTACGCTGCCGATCAGGTCGCCATCGCAGGCGAAGCCACGCGGTTCGAGCGCCCGACCGACGAGGGGAACCACTTCGAGACCTTTTTCTGTCCGCGATGCGGATCAACTGTCTACGCAAGAACTGGCAAGCACCCAGCTATGATCGGAGTAGCAGTTGGCGCGATTGCCGATCCGGACTTCCAAGCGCCTGTTCGATCTGTCTGGGAACAGTCTATGCATAAATGGGTGACGATGCCGGAAGACGTGCAACATTTCCCAAGAGGGCGAGGATAACAGCAGCCTACCGAACCGCTAACCACAACCTGCTGCGACCAAGCGTATAGCCGTATATATGTATACTGCTATACGCTGCGCGCGATACGTCCTTTGCCCTTCTTCACGAACAGGTCGTCCAGCGCCTCCGCGAGCAGATTTTGCACCGTCGTCCCTTCCTCGGCCGCGAGGATGCGCAGTTGGGTGCTGACCTCTGGCGCGAAGTGTCCACCGATCAGTTTCGTCCCCTGCCGTCCGATCGACGCGGGCTTGGCGATCGGAGCCGCAACGGCCGGTCTCGGCGCTGCTGGCGTGTCGCCGCCGGCCTTGGCGCGATCGAGAACGGCTTGAAGTGCATTCGGTTTCGCCATCATGCCACCTCCGCTTGATCGTATAGACGTATAGCCGTATACTCGTATAGCTGCTTGATCTCCGCTGCGGCTGGGCCGTTCGGCTCGAACTCCTGCACCGCCTGCCCCAAGGCTTGCGCGCGGAAAAACGCCTTCCGGTTGCCGATCGTCACCGGGCAGACCGCCGCGCCCAGCTCCTCCACCGCCTTCATCGCGTCGCCCGTCTCCTGACCTTGGGGCGGCACGAACGTCAGCACGACGGCGAAGGCGCGATCGAGCTGACGCACCACGTCGAGCGTGTGCGTCATGCTCATGGTGTCGAACACGGCGGTCTTGGTCGGCACTAGGATGAAGTCGGCGTGGCGCGCTGCTTCATAGGCCACGTCGCGCGCGACGGCCGCGCCGTCGATCACCACAAGGTCGGTGCCGGCGTCGGCGCAAGCCTTGAGCATAGCTGCCAGCCGCACTGGCTGGATCGAGGCGACTGCGGGCGTGTCGAGCTGGCGCACGTCCTTCCAGAACGATGCCGTCGCCTGCGGGTCCAAGTCGATGATCGCGACTTCCTTGCCGGCCTGCTCCGCCGCCACGGCAAGGCACGTCGCGAGCGTCGTCTTACCGACGCCGCCTTTCTGCGACAGAATGGCAAGAACCTTCATTATACGCTCCTACGAGTATAGTCCTATACCTGTATACAAATAAAAGTCAAGAGAAAGAGCTTTCCCCATATCCGGCCGGGATACCGACTGCCGGGTGGAACAGCTCATGCGCGCCTCGGCCGCTGACCGGCGCGATGTATACGGGTATACGCCGGCGCAGCTTAAATCAGCACCCGCTCCACCTCGTCCAGGGTCACGTCATCGGGGCGGCGATCGTAAAGCTGGGTGGTGCGGGTCGAGGCATGGTTCGCCATCGTCGCGGCGCGCTCCAGCGTCCCACCGTTTTTCAGATAGGCGGTGATGCCGGTCGCGCGGAACGAATGGTTGCCGATCGCGGTTGCGATCTCGGCTGCGACGGCGCGCCGGCGCACCATCTGGAACGCGCTGGCTTGGGGCAGGGGGCTCTCGCTTAGTCGCTTGGTCCCTCGCCCGATTGTGCGAAATAACGGCCCCCTGGCCTGGCCGCGCAGTTCGCACCCGTCGAGATAGGCGGCCAGATACTCCTCCAGATTGTGGTGGCAGGGCATCTCGTGGCGCTTGCCACCCTTCTCGTGCAGCCGGACCCACAGGCGGCGGTTCTGCACGAACACGTCTTCCACCCGCATTCCCAGCGCCGCGCCGATCCGCGCGAACGAATAAACCATCAACCCAATCAACGCTCGATCGCGCAAACCTGCCGGCGTCGTCACGTCGATCGCGTCCAGCAATCGCCGCGCCTCCTCGGGGGCCAGCACCGGCGTCTTACCTCGCCGGACGCTATGCGCCGGCCCGCGCACCGACGCGGCCGGGTTCACCGGCACGACTTGGCCCGTCACCAGCCAGTCGAACAGGTGACGGACGCCGGCAAGCCGCTGCTTTACGGTTGGTGGCGACACCTCACGCCCCAGGACCTCGATCCACGCCGCAACATGAAGCGGTGCCACATCAACGATCGACGCTACGCCACAAGCCTCGCACCAAGCCAGGAACTCGCTCGCTGCGCGCGCATAGGCGCGGCGCGTGTGCGGGTTGCGAATGTTGGCGGCGAAGAACTCCAGAAAACGGAGCTGCGCGCGATGGTCGGCCGTCGCGATCAACGCCGGCAATGCCAAAACGGGCGAGGGCAGGGCGGTAAGCTGATTCATGCCAGCCCAAGCTTCGTCTTGACCTCGGCCTTCGCCAGCTCCCACACGAACGCGACACTGGCACCGCCAACCTTGCCCGCAACGGCCTTGGTCTTCCCCCACACCTCACCGTCACGAATCGTGGCGACGAACTCGTGCCCGCTGTAGGTGAGGCGCTGCGGATACCACTCCAGCTGCGTCTTATCTGAAACGTCCATTGCCTGGATGAAGCCGCCCTCGGCGAGCAGCATCACATGGTAGGAGACCACCTTGGCGTCGTGATCGGGGAGGTCGAGCGGAACATGGTTCGCGGACGGGTTGGGGTCCGCCTCGATCGCGAGCAGAATGTCGCGCATCAGATCCTTGTCGAGCTTCATTCCTGCTCCCCATCGAGTTGGGGCAGTATCGTCGCTAGGTCGCCCTCAACCTCAAGGTCGTAATGTCCGACGAGCATTGCCACCTGCTGCCCGATCGTTGCCCGCAGCGCGCCAAGGGCCATAAAGAAGCCCGCGCTGCCTCCATGACGAAACCCGCCGCCCATGTGGGGGAAGTCCATCTGGGCATCATCGTGGAAGCGCCGGCAGGCCTCCCGAATGGCACGGATAGATACAGTGGCGAAGTCACTCTCATCAAAGCGTCGCAGCGCCTCGGTGCTGGCGGCACGAATGTCGTGCAGCGAGCTGATGACCTGGCTGTCGACCTCAAGCCACATTGGATTGTAGAGCACCCGGCGATCTTCCAGCATCAGCAGGTAGTCGCGCACGCGGTCGCGCTGCGACGGGCCGGGGTCTGCCCATTGCACGCCGCCAAGCGGAATCGAGATGCCGGTGATCCGCCGCGCGGTCTCACCGGTCATCCGGCCGGAGCGTCTGAACCAGTTTCCCATTTGCTCTCCTACATCCGATAAAGGATATTATCATATGTAGTGCCGCCGGAAGGTAGAGTTCTCGCGACATAGATTCCGACACGGATTGCTCGACGGCAGAGCGCCGCGACGAAGCCACCCTGAGCGTCCGACAGCGCTGATCGAAACGGGCTGTTTTCTGAATGGCGGCTCGCGACCTAGCAGGCTGCTGAAAAAGGGCTTGGCTGTCGCGTCGTGAGGTGATTCATCGTCCTAGATGCGATGAGCGGGGCGGGTTGATGCGCGGCACGGACGAACGATCGGGCAAGCTGTTTTCCTATGTCGACATGGAGCAGCGGGTGCCGGCACGGCATCCGCTGCGTGCGATCCGCCGGTTGGTGAACGAGGCGCTCGCCGACATCGGACCGCAGATGGAGGCGGCCTATTCGCGGATCGGCCGTCCCTCGATCGCGCCGGAGAAGCTGCTGCGCGCGCTGCTGTTGCAGCTGTTCCACGGCATCCGCTCGGAGCGGCAGATGATGGAGCGACTGGACTTCGATCTGTCGTTCCGCTGGTTCGTGGGGCTCGGCATCGACGACCGCGTATGGGATGCCTCGACGTTTTCGAAGAACCGCGAGCGGCTGCTGGAAGGCGAGATCGCCGCGCGCTTCCTGTCCGCCATCCTGGCACGCCCGCAGGTGAAGCGGCTCTTGTCGAACGAGCATTTCTCGGTTGATGGAACGCTGATCGAGGCATCGTGCAGCATGAAGAGCTTCCGTCCGAAGGATGCCGCAGGAGCGGATGAGCCGCCCCGCGATGGCCCGAGTGGCCGCAATGGCGAGGTCGACTTCCGAGGCACCAAGCGTGGCAACGAGACGCATGCCTCGACCACCGATCCGGACGCGCGTCTCTACCGCAAGAGCCCCGGCGCAGGCGCGAAGCTTTGTTACATGGGGCACGTCCTGATGGAGAACCGGAACGGGCTGGCGGTCGATGCCGAGACCACGCGGGTGGCGGGCTTCGCCGAACGGCTGACTGCGGTCGCGATGCTCGATGATGTCGTACGGCCCGCTGGCCAGCGGATCACGCTGGCGGCAGACCGGGGCTACGACACCCGCGACTTCGTCGCCGACCTGCGTGATCGTTGCGTTACTCCGCACGTCGCGCAGAACATAAGCGGCCGACGCTCGGCGATCGATGGCCGCACGACACGGCACCCCGGCTATGGTGCGAGCATACGTGTCCGCAAACGGATCGAGGAGGTGTTCGGCTGGGTGAAGTCGGCGGCCGGGCAGGGCAAGACCCGCTTTCGCGGACTGCCGCGGGTGCGCTTCGCCTTCACCCTGACGGTCGCCGCCTATAATCTCGTTCGACTCGCCAAGCTGCTGGAGACGGGATGATGATCGCGAGCGCTGCCCTGGTCGGCAAGTGGCGGATCACGGAAAGCGGAACATGGCCGCGCGATCATCTTGATCTTTGCGGCCCGGCTTTCCTGCGCATCGATGCCGACGGCACCGGTGAAATGGCGTTCGGGGCGCTCACCGCCTCGGTGGACGGCGGGTTCACACCCAGCGGCATCGACTTTGAATGGAACGGTGCCGACGAAGGCAATCAAGTGACGAGCACCGGTTGGGCCGATCTGCGCTACGATGGGCGGCTCGAAGGCGAAATCGCCTACGACAATGGCGACGACACCTCCTTCATTGCCAAGCCATGGCGTTTTTCAGCAGCCTGCTAAAGGTGCTGCGGAACAGGCTTGATGCCGCACGGGCGCGAACAGATACGAGGAGCTGGGTGGTGGCGAGACGCGAGCGAACCAAGCATTTGATCGAGCTCGGCGGGCTTGTGCAGAAGGCCGGGCTGGTCGCGCTCGCGGATGACGATCGTGCGATGCTGTATGGTGCGTTTATGGACGCCGCCGCTCGGATGCGCGGCGAGGACGGCGGCCAGGCCAAGGCTTTGTTCAAGCGGCGCGGCGCACGCGCGTTCGCGACCGAGGCGGAGCAGGCCACGCAGGCAGTGCGTAATGTAGAACGGTCTGCGATCCGGCAGCACCGCGAAGGGGAATAGACGGTGCCGAGACGGGCCAGCCGCGCAAAGCGCATACTGGCCCGTGCGGCGGCAACATCATTGTTGGACTGGTGCAGAATGTGCCGACAGTGGGAACAGCGTCGGTACCAGGCGAGCATCCGGCAGGGGGGACCCTGAGCCTGATGTTGTTGCCAAGATTGCCGACGCGTCCGGGCGCGGAAGCACGGGCGTATCGCTTGCCTTGCTCGCCCGATTGAGAAACAGCCGCGCCTCCTGCCATCGCACCTGTGGAATCGCGGCAATGGCAGGTGCGGCAGCACCACCCAGCCGCGTCGCATAGGCCACCGTCTCGGCCGGCAGCGGCACACCATTCGCGGCATAGCGGATATAGCGGCCCGGTCCCGCATTGTAGGCGGCATAGGCACCGGGCCTGCCGAACCTGCGGCTCAGTTCCGCCAGGTACAGCGCACCTCCGATCATGTTCATGCGCGCATCATACGGATCGGCGCCGAGGCCGTAGCGTAGAGACAGATACGCCCAAGTCGTCGGCATGATCTGCATGCAGCCGATCGCGCCTTTTCTCGATACGACGTTGCGGCGACCGCCGCTCTCGGCGCGCATAACGCGCAGGATCACCTCGACGGCAACCGCCGAGCGGACCGCCGCTTCCGGCGCGTGCGCTCGGCAGGCGGTGCTCGGAGGCACGGCCGGAGTTTGGCCGTGTGCTGACCGGCCGACCATGAACATGCCGGTGGCCGCGAGCGCGAAGCGCAGCCGGCCCATCATTGCCACGTCCATAACGGCACCGCGCGGCCGACGATTCTGCTGGTTGCGACCGGCCCGAAATAGCGCCCATCGAATGACGCGCGAGCGGCTGGCGCGAGCGGAAACAGCGTGCCCGGCCGAAGACGGCGACAGCCCGTCCAGGTCGGCAGCGGCCGGCGCGCGCTATCGGCAACAAGCGCGGTCGCGACTTTCGCGCCGTCGATCGTGACCGTCAGACCTTTACGGCAGACCCGTTGTCCGGAGACGGCAGCGACCGGTTTGACGAGCAGCGCGCCGGCTTCGACATAACGGCGCCCCGCCATATAGCGCGCGAGAGCCGGCGACGGTCGCAGCGCGACCAGTTCGCCGCGATGCGGAGCGGCAAAAGGCACGATGCGGTAAAGTCCGACCGGAACGCTCGCGCTGACGTTCCAGACCAGCCGCAGCGTCGGACGCTGCACAATGGGCAAAAGCAATGCGCATAAGGCAGCGCCGCTGCTGATTAGGGCGCGGCGCGCTTGGCGATCACCGTAGCGGTCGAGATGCCGAGCAACAGTCGCCGCCATCTCGCATGTCTTGGGCGGGACAGATGAACTGCGTATCACAATTGCCCCTGACCGGCAGCGCCGCTCGGGCCGCTCCGGCCGCTCCGGCCGCCCCGACGCACCGGCGGCGAGACGTTCGCGTTGTTCGGGTCCGAGGTGGACGCACAGCTGCCGCTGTCGACCCAGGCACGCAGCTCCTCGAGCGTGTAGATGACGCGACCGCCGATCTTTTTGTAGGCAGGACCGGTGCCGTAGGTGCGGTGCTTCTCGAGCGTGCGCGCGGAAAGACCGACATAATGTGCGGCCTCCTTCGTGCGCAGATAGCGCGTGTCCTTGATGATATCGGCCATGATCGACTCCTTCGAGTGGTACCGCGCATCTCCGGTGGGGAGCTGCGCGACGAAGGCGATCATCGGCGTTGAAAGGGAGCCGCGGGTGGCCGAAGCGGCGGGGGCCTGTTTTCGGCCACGTTAGGAAAGGCGATCTCGCGCAATCGTTGACCTGTCTGACAAAAGCTCCTATCTGTCATACAGTGATTGTGAGGTGGTGCGATGGCGATGAGCAGCGAAACGACGCGCGTCGAGGGCAAGCCTTCGAGAAAGACCACCGCCGCGGTCGTGGCGACGCGGGTTGCGCTCACACTTGGCACAGCCGCCGCCGCGGGACTTACCGCCGGCAAGAAGGAGAAGCGGCTGTCGGGTCGGGCGCACGAGCAGTTGTTCGAAGCCGCGGCGGCGCGTTCCGGCCTCAATGGCAGTGACCTGCTGGAATACGCTCTCGCCAAGGTCGCCCTGGAAGACGATTTTGCCGAGAAGCTGATCTCGCTCGAAGGATCGATCGACCGAGACATTGACTTTGGCCTTTGATCTGGCAGCGACGCTCCGGCGTCTGAAGCCCAAAAAGCGGATCGCACCGGTCACGCGTCGGCGTGATGACGAGCTCCAATTTGTTGGCGAGACGGTCGTCAGCGGACCTGGTCTCCTTTTGGACACATGCGTTTATATCGACGTGCTGCAGGGTCGCGCGCCGCAAGCGGTGAAGGACCTGTTGCTCGCGCGCGAGGTGAACCATTCGTCCGTCGCTCTCGCCGAATTGGTGCATTTGTTCGGCCGGCTGGATCCATCGCATCAGGAAACCGCCAGCGTTCTTGCCCCGATCGCGGCGGCGATCGCGGAGATACGGCCTCACCGGCTGACGGCACCGACGATTCAAGCCTCGGCCGAGGCCGGCGTGGTCACCGGAATGATTGCTCGGCTCAGTGGCCTACCCCGGGTCGATCGGCAACCGATGCTAAACGATGCGACGATGTTCATGCAGGCGCTGGAAAGCGGCTTCATCATGCTGACTAGGAATATTTCCGACATGGACCTTATTGAGCAGCTAGTGCCTGCCGGCCGCGTACTCTTTTACCGGCAGGCGTCCTGACCAGGGCCAAAGTACTCGCATTCTGGGTGCCTCGAATAGCGAGCGCGTCTGCCCTTTCGAGCTTATGGGCAAAGCAGCGATCGGTAGTCACCCGCAACCATGCGGCTCCCCGCTTCCGCCAACCGACGAAGGTCCGATCGCTCGGAGCTCATGCGCCAATCGTCCGGCACTGGGTCGAGCAGAACGTCGGCGACATCGCGCAGGTTGGCACCAGCATCCATGAGATCATGGATGCAGAGCATGGCAGCCAGCCGATGCGCCGGCGGATGGCGTGTTCTGCGCAATGGCGGTCCTCGGCCGATGCCGCGTAATAGCAGGCTTGCCGCCCGCATTCGATCGCGATGGTGACGATCAGCGTGGAGGTAGAGTCCGAACGGCTCGCCGACGGCTGGCGCCAGGCCGGCCGGCAGCCAGAGTGACAGCTCAGGCAAGCCGTGATGTCGCACGAGAAGATGTGTGCCGCCAAGTGCCTCCAGCAGGAACACACCCGGCCCCCACTGCTTCGGCGTGAACGTCAGGCCCGGCACGGCGCGGGCCCATGGCAACGGTCGAACGAGCGACAGCGTGTCGACCCGCAGTTCCGGGGACCAGCCGATCAGAGGGTGATCGGTGGCCGGCGTCTCAGGCGAAGGCGCGAAAGGACAGGCCCCAAGGGGCCGTCCTTTCCGCCAGCGACTGCTGGCCGATAAAGGTGACGGTACTGGTAGTCCGGCGGCCCGCAACAGCCGCCTGCGCCGCGGCCCGGCGCGCGGCAGCTCCGGCGCTGGTCCAGAGCGATCGAAAGTTCGGATCTCGCCGGAGCCACTCCCAGGCAAAGCCCGATGCGGAAAGATCGAGCATTGCGAGATACTGCGGCGGCAGGCGAAGCTTCTGATAACCCGGCATCATCAATCTCCCGGCGCAAGCGATCCTTGCGACAGGACGATGATGCGCCGGTCCGCACAACGGGCAAGCCGTTCGGCGCTTATGTGCTTATAATACCAAGCTTATGTCCAGCTAGACCATATTGGAGCGATGCCGGTCACCGAAGCTCCAACGCGAAAGCCCCGCCCGGTTTTCCGGGCGGGGCTGCTCGAAGCCGCTCAGTCGTTGCGGCGGGTCGGGCGCGACCAGATCAAGCTGTAGGTGTCGCCTTCCTCGTCGTCGAAGAGGTTGGCGTAGATCGGAGCGTTGAAGCTCGGATCGTCGAGCTTGAGACCCAGATAGTCGCGGCCCTCGTTGGACTTCTTGGTCCAGGCGGCGCCGATCTCGGCCTTATGTGGCGCACCACATAAGGCCGATTATGCGGAGTGAGTGGTTATGCGGAGTGGCCTGGGCGAAGCCGGGCTTTTCCGCGGGGT
>JAABUQ010003619.1_pt1 | contig 27963 bp, 30 predicted proteins | sample 5560001 | NCBI WGS metagenome assembly JAABUQ01 (sample SAMN10711888, study PRJNA513371) | rock metagenome | isolation source: Antarctica rocks | place: Antarctica: Victoria Land, Finger Mt nord | collected 2015-12-18 | reverse complement strand
ATTAACCTCTGTGTTTCTTTAGGATTCTCTTCAATATGATTCAGTATGTTGCTCATATTTCTGTGTAAAAAATATTTCTAATATTCTTTTACCATAAAATGTTACTATTTTGGAGATGTCTATTGAGAGTATGGGATGTTTTAACTGGTCAAGTCTTGAGAACCTTCAGTGGGCATAGTAATGGAGTCTGGTCAATCGCTTTCAGTCCCGATGGTTACACGCTCGCCAGTGCCAGTGATGACAAAACTATCAAGCTTTGGGATGTCAGGACTGGTCAATGCCTTAAAACTCTGTACAAACACACAGATTGGGTTTGGTCAGTGGCCTTCTGCCCTAGCGGTCAAGTTCTTGCCAGTGGCAGTGTGGATCAAACTGTAAGGCTCTGGAATGTCAAAAAGAGCGAATGTCTCAGGGTCTTGCAAGGACATACAAGTATAATCCGCTCAGTGACCTTCAGCCCTCAAGGTAATACTTTAGCAAGCGGCTGTGCCGATCAAAGTATCAGAATCTGGGATGTCAGGACTGGTCGATGCCTCAAAGTCTTGCAGGGACATGCCAACCCGGTAAGTTCAGTTGCGTTCAGTCCTCAAGGCACGGTTCTTGCTAGTGGGAGCGACGATCAAACAATCAAGCTCTGGGACGTCAGGACTGGTCAATGTGTTAAAACGTTGCAAGGGCATACTGATTGGGTGATGTCAGTTACACTTAGTCCAGATGGTCAAACGTTAGCAAGTGCTAGCAGTGACCGGACAGTAAGGCTCTGGAATATCAGTAATGGTCAATGTTTCAGAGTTTTGCAGGGACATACAGGAGCGGTCTTGTCAGTTGTCTTCAGCCCAAATAGTCAAACTTTAGCTAGTAGTAGCGGGGATGGGATAATTAATTTGTGGAACTTCAAGACAGGGGAATGCCTGAACACCTTGAGAAGCGTCAGACCCTACGAGGGCATGAACATCAAGGGCGTTACTGGTATAACTGAAGCAACCATTACTACCTTAAAAGCACTAGGAGCATCTGAATTATGAGTTCTCCTCAGCCAAGATGCACGCAGCGCACGCGTTGCGCGTTCGCACTCGTATTCACTTTTGAAGAGCTTATTTTAGCTAAATGGCCCCTCGTGTCAAATAATTGTACTTCAGCCAACAGCTGAACAATTGCCTCAGCTCAGCGCTCTCTGCGCGTGGCTCATCTGCGGTTCAAACTTCTCCAACAACAAAACTTGAAACCATTAATTACAGGCAAAACGAAACTGCTAGGCGTAATTGGTCATCCGGTTGAGCATTCATTGTCTCCAGTGATGCACAACACCGCGATCGCCGCTTTAGGATTGGATTATGTTTATTTGCCCCTGCCAGTAAGACCAGAAGATTTACAGGTAGCGATCGCGGGCTTTGCGGCCATTGGGCTTGTCGGCTTTAACGTCACAATCCCCCACAAACAGGCAATATTGTCTTTGTTATCGGAAGTTTCACCAGTTGCCAAAGCTGTAGGCGCTGTTAACACTGTTTGGCGTACTGACAAGGGCTGGGTGGGGACAAACACTGATGTTGAAGGATTTCTCGCCCCCCTACGGACCCAACAGCACCGGGATTGGAGCCAGACAGTAGCTGTAATTTTAGGCAACGGTGGCGCAGCGAGAGCAGTTGTATTTGGCTGTACCGAGCTGGGCTGTGCGGAGATTCACGTTGCTGGTCGAGACCAGTTGAAGTTAGAGGAATTCAAAAGCAGTTGGGTTGATTCAAACAAAGCGATCAACCTACAAATCCATAACTTGGAGAAACTGCCGCAGCTAATTCCCCAAACAACTCTCCTGGTAAATACAACCCCCGTTGGCATGCATCCCAAGGTTGAGCAATCGCCCTTGAGTGCAGCCTTAATGGCAAAGCTGCCGCCCGCCGCTATTGTCTACGACCTGATTTATAATCCCCGCCCCACCCAGTTTCTGCAACAGGCTCAGCAGCAGAGAGCCATCACCATTGATGGACTAGAAATGTTAGTACAACAAGGGGCCGCTGCTTTAAAGATCTGGTTACAACAATCCATACCAGTGGAAGTCATGCGTCAATCTTTATTGAAGACTAGCTAGACGTTTGCTTCTGGAGTTCTTCCAGCTCTTCAAGCAGTTCCTCTTCCAGCGCGTTCATCACCACATGTGGGTCGGTAGATTGCTTCATCACCTCAGCCTCGGGGTCGTGCCGGTCTCTGACACTGGGAAGATCGCGGCGCAGTTCCTCGACTAGGGCAATGAGTTTAGCGGTTTTTTGCTCGGCTAGTAGGTTCATTTGCAAGCTCAGATGCGCCCGCCGCGTCGTCAGCTTTTCTTGCCGGTTCTGCTTAATTAGAACTCCGGTCGTCATCAGCAACGAACTCAGGGTAATAGTTCGCTCTAACCAGTCAAACGGAGGAGGGTCAAAATGCGGTATGCCAAACCGGCGAGGCAAGACGTTAGGGCACACCCAGAGTGCAACCACGAGCAGAATGCTGTAGAGGAACGCCGGACGACCAAAAAAAGCCGTCACGGTTTCCACAGCCCGCTGATGATCGTTCACGTCTTGTTCGGCACGTATATGCAGAGCCTTGACGGCTGAAATATTTTGACTCAGGTGGTCCGTCTGGACCGTGGGGTCACTCTTTAAGACAGGTGGCATGGTCAAAGTTTGGCGATGTACTGCCAAGGAGCCTAACAGTGGCTCTTTGCGGTTCAGTTTCCTTGTGTTGCTCACTTGAGTAAAAACTCCCATGATTTGTCTGCCAACATGCATACGCTAGCAATTGAGGCAAACAAATGCAACATTTCTTAATTTAAACTGGGAATTGTAACGATTCGCAACAAACCTATCCTTCACTCCTGCGACCAGCGCCAATTGTAGCGATTCCAGTCGTACATGCCTTGAATCTCGTATTCAGCGCCATCACTGAGGCGGATGATGCAATCGATGGCAGTGTCAGCAACAACACTCGTTTCGCTAACCCAAATTACAGTACAAGCAAACCATTCGCGGCTGCAAGGACCAGTTTCTTGCACCCACTCCCACAGACCGTTCGAAACTTCAATGCGATCGCCCACTTTTAGCTTTAGCGCTTCTTCTCCCTCATCTGCATACTTGGCGAAATGACCTGGCTTGATCCGGTTAAGCCATTGAGGGCCATAGTGATCGCGGATGAATTGCACTGAGCCAGAGTTGCGCTCCCGTAGCCAATCATTTAGTAGTTGAATTTTCCAGGAGCGTTCTTGTTGCTCATGTGCTTTAACAAACTGCAAAAAGCTCTGGCGTTGGTCAGGGGTGAGTTCGTTTAGGGGATTAGTAACATCTGACTCTACCGCCATGCCGTCTGGTAATTCTAGGGGCTGACATATCGATTCCTCCACTACTTGCAGCAGTAGCTGTTTCTGTCGATTAGTGAGAGGGCAGCTAGCAGCATCACAGCAGTCAAAGGCTGCTTGCAGGGCTGCTTCGATCTCATCTGGGGTCATAGCAAATAGCGATCGAGGCTCGGTTACCTAATTATGACAAAATTTTATTAGTGGCTTCGCATACCCTTGTGTTCCAGATTCGGGTAAGCTGATACCTCTACTCATTTTTCGTGGTACAGTTTATGCGGTTTCGAGCCTTCGCTGTATTGTTGGTGACCTGCCTCCTCAGTTTCATCACCTGGGTATCTACTCCCCCCGCTTTAGCACTAACCCAGATTAAGTTATCTGACATTTCCTATCAGAAATGTTCCGATGAACTCTCCAAAGGCGCAGTCGCGAGCGGTAGCAGTATGACTGCCAATTGCTTTGTTGTCACTGGTAAAGCCGAAAATAGCTCTGGCAAACCGGTTTACAACGCTGACATTTTTGGGCGGATTTACGACGCCAACGACGATTCGGTAATGCAAAACCGCACTCGTCTCGGCTCAATCGAAGAAGTCCCACCCGGTGTCAGTGATTTCACTCTACGCATCTCCGTCCCTGCCAACCAGCCGACGCCGCTAAAACTGAAGCAGTTCAAGGCAGCAGGGTTTAGCGGCATAGTCCGCAGGTGACCGTTGACTCCTTAAAACGCCAAGCTGTGTCCTCCTAGAAGGCTACTAAGAAGCTGGCTCACAAATTGAAGCAAGAGGATTGCTAAGATTGGGGAGATGTCAATCCCGCCCAGAGGTGGAATGATTGAGCGAAATAGATTGAGATAGGGGTCTGTCAATTGGCTCAAGATCGAGAACGGTTGACCATACCAGTTGATGGTCGGGAACCAGCTCAGGAGAACCCGAACAATGATCAAATAAAAATAGATGGTTAGGAAAGTAACCAGTGTATTGGCCAAGAGTGCGACTGAGTTACTCATGAAAGATAAGTTTCCTGCTCAACTTTAATTACAGTGGACGAATGGACCTAGCTCTAATTTAACCGATATTAGTGATTTTCGGAATCTTACCACTGAATGGTAGCGACGACAGCCATTATTTTCAGGATTCCGGATCGAACGGTCTCTCGATGGTCTCCTCCGGCAAATTCCGATTCACATTACCCAGAGTTAGGCGAACTTCATCAATCGTCTCGTTGAGCTGAGCAATTTTATCTTCCAGGCTGCGACGCGCCGCTTCGATGCTCACTTCAGAGGAATGGTCTCTGAGCTGACGCCGCTTGCCTTTGCTATTTTTAACATTTGACAGCTTGGGATTCAGCTTTTGGTCCCCGTCACCATCTGGTAGCGCCACGTTCGCTCGCCCAGAAGCAACAAGCGCCCCGATTACACCACCGACTATACCACCTACAAATGTCCCAGCTAGAAAGCCGCTAGCAAAACCATCGCGTTGATTCATCTCGTTACCGCCTTCAGGAAACGCTGCAATTTTTTTCAAAATAACTGTTGGCTGCCCCAGATGCATACCATCATTAAGTGCCAAATGCGCGATCGCCTGCATCCCCCAAACCAGGCACAATAAACCCACTGCTATTTAAACCTTCGTCAATGGTTGCAGTGTAGACGACTAACTCAGGATAAGCCACACTCAGTTTTTGTAGAGCTTGAGGAGCTGCCACCACAGAAATAATCCGCGTCAAAGCTGGATCGACCCCGCGCTCTCGTAATTCTGCCATTGCGGTCATGATCGATCCTCCCGTTGCCAGCATCGGATCTGGAATTAAAACCCGTGTTTGGGGGTGAAATTGCTGTGGCAGTTTGTTGAGGTAGCAACTTGGTTCTAGAGTCTTTTCATCTCGCACCAAGCCAAGATGGTAAACCGATGCCAAAGGCAACAATGTCTGTGCTCCCTCCAGCAACGCCAGCCCCGCTCGCAGGATCGGTACCACTGCTAGTGGCACTTCTGGATTAACCAGAGTGGCAGGGCAGGGAGCCAAAGGAGTTTGCACTATCATCTCTTGAGTTGGCAACCAGTCTCGAGCTGCCTCGTAGGTCAGCCAGCGTCCCAGCTCGATCATCGCGCTCTTAAATAGGACTGGAGGCGTGGCAGCATCACGAGCGACGCCTAGCCAGTGCTTAATCAACGGGTGTGGTGGAACATAGACACGCAGTTGCTGCATCATAGCCAAGAACAGGTGCTCGTCTCGGGTCTGACTCATCATACCCCCTCTAAGTGCAGCTTCAACATCGCTGTTGATGGGAATTTTGATCAAAGGCGCTAAACTATACATCCAGAGAAGTTCTTCAAGATCACTGCCTCCATGCCTGTTGCTGCCATCCAACCACAATCTGCCATTTTTACTGCACCAGAGTTTGATGTCATTGTCATCGGCTCTGGTATTGGAGGGCTGGTAACAGCGACTCAGCTGGCGGCGAAGGGCGCTAAGGTACTGGTGCTGGAACGCTATATGATTCCAGGGGGAAGTGCTGGGTACTTCGAGCGAGAAGGGTATCGGTTTGATGTCGGAGCCTCAATGATTTTTGGGTTTGGCACTCAAGGTACGACTAACCTCCTCACTAGAGCACTTGATGCGGTGAATGTGAGCTTGGAAACGATTCCCGACCCCGTGCAAATTCACTATCACCTGCCTCAGGGGTTAGACCTCAAGGTAACCCACGATTATGAGGAATTTTTGCAACAACTGCAGCGTCGCTTTCCCCACGAACGCCAGGGCATCCGTCGGTTTTATGATGAGTGCTGGAAAGTCTTCAACTGCCTGAACCGGATGGAATTGCTGTCGCTAGAAGAACCCCGGTATCTGACGCGAGTATTTTTCCAGCATCCGTTGGCTTGTCTTGGTCTCGTGAAGTATCTGCCTCAGAATGCAGGGGATGTGGCGCGGCGCTATATCAGCGATCCACAACTGTTGAAATTTATCGATATGGAGTGCTACTGCTGGTCAGTTGTGCCAGCTGACCTGACACCGATGATCAATGCTGGTATGGTTTTTGCTGATCGGCACTATGGCGGGATTAACTACCCCAAAGGTGGCGTTGGTCAAATTGCGCAAAAACTGGTTGAGGGACTTTTGCAAGTAGGAGGGCAAATTCAGTACCAAGCTAGGGTGACAAAAATCCTGAAGGAATCGGGACGCGCGGTGGGCGTCCATCTAGCTAATGGGAAAGTTTATCGGGCTAAACGCATCGTCTCTAATTCCACCCGTTGGGATACTTTTGAGAAGTTACTCCCACCTGAGGAGATGCCAGCTACTGAGAGGAAATGGCGGCAACGCTATCAGAAGTCGCCCAGTTTCCTCAATTTGCACTTGGGCGTAGACGCAAAAGTGTTGCCCAGTGGCACCGAATGTCACCATATCTTGCTGGAGAGTTGGGACAAAATGGCAGAGCCAGAGGGCACAATTTTCGTATCAATTCCGACACTGCTCGACCCCGATTTAGCGCCAACTGGATATCACATTATTCATACGTTTACGCCGAGTTGGGTTGAAGATTGGCAGGGTTGTTCTCCTAGTGAGTACGAACAGAAAAAGGAAGCAGCAGCCGGGCGGATTGTGGAGCGGCTGGAAAACATTTTTCCTGGCTTAGATGTCGGACTAGATTATATGGAAGTGGGAACACCCCGGACACATCGACGCTTCTTAGGACGTGAGGATGGTACCTACGGACCCATACCCCGTCGCAAGTTACTAGGGTTATTGGGGATGCCGTTTAACCGCACAGCTGTCCCAGGGCTTTACTGTGTTGGGGATGGGACGTTTCCGGGTCAAGGGCTAAATGCGGTGGCGTTTTCGGGTTTTGCCTGTGCCCATCGGGTGGCGGTGGATTTGGGTTTATCGTTCCGGCATAAATCGTTTGGTGTTGGGACACCACACCCATACTAGCCCCTCAGGATCGTGCGAGCGGGACCACTCAGGGAATTCTGGCGTATCCCTATATTTTTGTACAGTCTTGTGGTGTACACCTAAACGCATTGCTAATTCAACAACGCCTACGCCAGCTTCAGGTAAGATCGAAGCCCCCAGAACTGAGGAAGATTGCGCTTTTTTAGGTCTGCAACCTCAGCCCTAAGCACCGTCAACTCGTTTTCCAACAGCTCCAACCGGCTAGCTATGGATTTTCGCATGCTAGCTAACTCTAAAGCTAACAACTTAGCTGCTTCACTTTGGGTTGCGTTTGCTCGGACTAATTCAACTTCGATTTGACCAGAGATTAGTAATCGGGCTGCGGCTTCGAAGGCTTCGGTCAAAGTACAGTTGTTCCGTCTAGCCCAAATCTTTAGCTCTGTTGCCAGGTCATGGTCAAGCCTGACGTTAATCTGCTCCTTACCTCCAACCATATGTGTTCCTTTACTCTTTACTAAATCAATATAGCTTTTTGCTCACTCACTAAAATTGTAAAGCAATGTGACATTCTAGCTAGCTAGCTAGAATGCTAGCTAGAATGCTAGCCAGAGGTATTTCAGACAAGTGAATAGACCGGTGGGTACGCAGCTAGGTGTGGGCGATTAGAGTTTTTTGTACCATCAATTTGAGGTGAAACATGGACACCGCAATTGCTATAGATTTGAAGGACTTTTACGGGTTACTCGCTGTTTGGGAATTTAGGAGTGGGAGCAGGCAACACTGGTTTTTGGTGAAGCTAACCCGACCCAAAGAGGCGATCGCGCTATGCGATGATCAACCAAAGCGGTTGGTGTTTCCACCGGCAGTCAATCCCAATCAATTTTTGGGGAGGCGTTCAAGAGCTTTGGATGAGAGTTTGTTTCCCAATCAGCTTCCTCCGATCAGCGAGCGAGTCAAGCAGCCCAGGGGTATTGGTAGCACTATTACACAAGTATTTGGTCTAGTCGAGACTTTTCCAGGACAAAGCCGTAATGAGCTAGCACAACGGATTGGAATCCATGTTGACACGCTGAAAAGGTATCTCCGGCAACTGGAGCAGCAGGGATTTGTCCACCACCGCAAGCACCCATTGGATAACAGAGTTAGACTTTACTATCCTCAGGGTTTTGTCGGCTTAATGTCAAAGCCACCGTTGACAGCTTCTTTTCTCGGTTCAACAACTCCTTCCCAAGTGCTTTGACGAGATCAATAGTGGTCGCCTGATTTACGATGGTGGACAGCAGTCACGCCATCGGAACTTAGCACTTTGCCATTATCAACAGTGGCATAGATTACCCAGTGGTCGCCAGATTCCATGCGGCTACTGACTGAGCATTCGAGATAAGCGAGGGCATCACTGAGGATAGGTGAGCCGTTGTTGGCAGTCTGGGTATCGATACCGACGAATCGGTCTTCCCCTGGGGCAAAAGGTTTGAGAAAGTGCTTCATCAAGCCCAAGTGGTTGCCTTCTTGCAGGATATTGAGGACAAACTGACTGCTTGGGTACATTAGCGATTCAATTGCTCGGTCTTTGGCTACGGCAACAGTTAAACCAGGGGGATTGAAGGTTGCTTGAGAAACCCAATCGGCCAACATAGCACTAGAGATTTCTCCGAGCTTAGCTGTAACGACACAAAGAGAACCAATCACACGCCCTACGGCTTGTTCCACCGTGGTGACAGATTGTTGGGGCGCCCGGACTTTTTTGACTTTTTTTAGGGCTTGAGCAAAGTCGGTTCCCGCTTGTTCGCAGAGTTGGAGAGTCACATCGGTGGGTTTAAACTTAACCCGCAGTGTCTCAAACCCAAAGCGATATCCAGCATCGCGGAGTTTGCCTTCAATTAAGTCAATTGCTTCTCCGCTCCAGCCAAAGGAACCAAACACTCCCGCGAGTTTGTTCTTGGTGGGAGTTGATAGCACAATACCGAGGGCGGTTTGAATTGGGGTGGGCGCATGACCGCCAAGGGTAGGGGAACCGATGATAAATCCAGCCGCTTTTTCTACTGCTGCTTGAATCTCTGCTGGTTCGGCAACTTCACAGTTGATCGATGTCAAACCCACCCCGGCTTTGGTGATGCCACGAGCGATCGCTTGAGCTAGGGTTGCTGTATTTCCATAAGCCGAAGCATAGAGCAGAGCTACAGTCGTATCTTGAGCTGTTTGAGCCAAGCTCCATTGGCGATAAGCATGGGTGAGTTCGATTAAGCCATAGCGAACCAAGGGACCGTGACCAGTCGCATAGAGTCTAGCTGGCAGCTCAGACAGTTTATCCAGCGCTGTTTCGACCTGCCGTGCATGAGGAGCCATCAGACAATCATAATAGTAGCGCCGGTCTTCATTCAAGGTTTCCCAGCCCTCATCAAAGACTTGGTCACCACAGATATGGGCTCCAAATAGCTTACCTGTATACAGGATTTCAGTTTGTGGGTCATAAGTACAAAGCTGATCTGGCCAGCGCGGACTGGGGGTAGCGATGAATTGTAAATGATGACCCCTACCTAGATCCAGAGTTTCTTCTCTCCGCATCACGGTAATTTTCAAATCATTGTCTGGCAAGGCAGCACGCAGGTTAATTGCTCCTGGGTTAGAACAGACAAAGGTCAGATGCGGAGCCAATTCTAACAGGGCTTTCAAAGTTACTGCCCGATTAGGGTTAACATGCCCCAAAATCACATAATCCAACTGGGTAAGATCCAAGCGCTGCTGCAATGCCGCCAGATAAATTTGAGTAAAAGTCTCACCAGGAGGGTCAATCAGGGCAGTTTTATCAGCTTGAATCAAATAGGAATTAGCAGTTGTCCCCCTAGCAAGTGCGTATTCGATTTCAAATCGCAGACCTGTCCAACTGCGCGATCGCAGTACAGTAGTATCCGAGGCAATTGGGAGAACCTGGACATCGCGGGGTTTAGGTTCTGTCATATCTCTGCGACCTCTGCGGTTAATAATAATTGCCAATTTTGCGATGATGAACAGCGGTGAGGGCATCGGATTTAGAAACACGCCCGGCATTGACAGTGCTGTAGACAATCCAGTGATCGCTCAACTCCATCCGGCTCGCAACTTCGCATTCTATATAAGCCAACGCATCTGTCAGAATCGGGCTACCATTTTCAGCTGGCTGAGTCTTCACTCCAGCAAAGCGATCGGCACCAGGAGCAAAGCGTTTGAGGAAGTGCTTCATCAGTGCCTGGTAATTCCCTTCCTCAAGCACATTGAGGACAAAGCGATCACCCACTTGCATCAACGACTCAATCGCCCGGTCTTTAGCAACAGCAATCGTTAATCCCAACGGTTGAAAGCTGGCTTGAGACACCCAGGAGGCAAGCATAGCGCTGGTTACATCACCTTTTTTGGCAGTGATAATGTACAGCCCGCCGCTAATCCGGCCCAGGGCTTTTTCCAAGTTAGTGTCAAAGGATTTAATCTGCTTGATGTTGCGATCACGGGTGAGCCACTGCCCCAGGTCAGTACCGGCTTCTTCACATAGCTGATATGTGGCTTCGGTGGGAGTATCTTTAATCCGAACTGCTGGGAATGCTACCGTCAAACCCAGGTCTCTAAATTTACTCAGGATGGGATCGATCGGTTCGTCATCTCCACCGTAAGATTCAAATAGGCCAATCGCTTGCTTATCCTTGGCGGCAGCCAGGACCGTACTGATCACAGCCTGGGCAGTTGCGGCACCAGATGGGGGCATGCCAATTACCAGACCAGATGCCCGACTAACGAGTTCTTGGACATCCTGCGGCTCGGCTGATTTAAGATCCATCATCTCGACTGCCACCCCAGTTTTGGTGATGCCACGAGCGATTGACTGGGAGAGGCGACCGCTATAGCCGTAATCCGAGACATAAAACACGGCTACCGTCGTTTCCGCCTTTGCCTTGGTTTGGCTCCAACTGCGGTAGCGCCCGGTGAGTTCTTTAACGTTGTGAAGCAACAGGGGACCGTGACCAGTGGCGACGGTGGCGATTTCTCCCAGTTCATCCATCCGCTTCAGGGCAGATAGCACTGAGCGGGCATTAGGAGCCATCAGGCAGTCATAGTAATATCGGAAATCGGCGGTGATTGCTCCTAAGTCTTCGTCAAAGGTGGGCTCAGAGCAATAGTGCAACCCAAAGGCATCGCAGGTGTAGAGGATTTGGGTTTTATGGTCGAAGCTGAACATGGTGTCGGGCCAATGCAGGTTGGGTGCAATGACAAATTCCAGCTCATGCCCGTTACCCAAATCTAGGCGATCGCCATTTTTCACAATTTTCCGCTTAAATGGCTGATGCACCATATCCTCCAGAAACTGAATTGCCACTTTTGACCCAACAACGGTGGCATTAGGCGTCAGCTGGAGGATATCTTTTACCAAGCCACTGTGGTCTGGCTCGGTATGACTGATAATCAGGTAATCAATTGCTTCTGGGTCAATGAGGCTGCGGAGATCGTCTAGATACAACTGGCGGAATTTTTCGTGGGATGTGTCAACTAAAGCGGTCTGCTCACCCCGAATCAGAAATGAGTTGTAGGTGGTACCATTTTGCAGACCAAATTCGATATCGAAGCGATCACGGTCCCAGTCGAGGGAACGGATTGCCGTCGTGTCAGGAGCAATTTCAGCAGTCTGCATGGTCAGCCGGCGTTGGGTTCTTTCAGTCAGCGTTACCATCAGGCGTCTCCTTAAGCAACTCATTATTCTTTTATTTGCTTCTATTCTTACACGATCGCCTCGCTGAGCTATTTTAGAAAATCTATGACTGGGTTAAAAAACTTAAAAGAGGGGTATGAACCGCCGGAGTGAAACGAAGCGCGATAGCGCGTTAGAAGCCAAGGAAGGCTGGCTGGGGTTAATGATTGGAAATTCACGGCTGCATTGGGCGTGGTTTATCGGGGAAACGCTTTGCTGTGCTTGGGATACTGAATATCTGCCTAGCTCTGCTGTTGAGCAGTTGGCTCAACGGAACGCCTGTGGCAGCTCCGGCGACTTCCTTGAGCAAGCTCAAGGCTGGGCTGGATTTTTTCCGCCCGATTTAATTTCCCAGAATCAAGACCGCTTGTTACCCCTTTCTGTAGCTTCGGTTGTTCCCAGTCAGACGGCAGTTTGGCAAGCCTACCCAGATGTTCAGGTAATTACCTTAGAGCAATTGCCATTCCAAGGTGTCTACCCCTCATTGGGAATTGATCGCGCCTTGGCTTTATGGGGGGCTGGAGAAACTTGGGGTTGGCCGATGCTGGTGATTGATGCGGGAACGGCGCTGACTTTTACAGTTGCGGATGCCAATCGCTGTTTGGTTGGGGGAGCAATTCTGCCGGGACTAAGCTTGCAGTTCCAATCTCTGGCTCAAAGAACTGCTGGGTTACCACTTGTAGACACCCACAATGCTGCTTCTCTACCCCCACGCTGGGCTTTGAATACGCCCGATGCTATTCGAAGTGGCGTCGTCTATACGCTTCTAGCTGGAATTCGGGACTTTGTGCAGGCATGGTTGCAGGAATTTCCAGGCAGTTGCATTACCCTAACGGGGGGCGATCACGCCTTGCTACTGACGTATCTCCAATCCTACTTTCCCAGCTTAGCAACTAGATTTATCGCCGACCCGCACCTAGTCTTTTGGGGTATGAGGTTCTGCCGCGCCTTGTCACGCTAGCTTTGTCAAGCCGTCAAAGTAATCTTGTAACTGTTGATCGTGGTCGTGGGAGAGCGGATCTGGGGGCAGGGATGTGGGGAGAAAAGCCTGGATTTCAATCACTTCCAGCGTGTCTTGAATTTCCATCTTGCCTTGCACTTCTGCTTCAACCACAATACAAATCGAATGAATTCTCGGATCGCGGTCTGGTGCTGAGTAAACTCCAACCAGCCGACGGATCTTCACCAACTCCAGTCCAGTTTCCTCTTTTAACTCCCGTTGCACTGCTGTGCTAACATCCTCCCCCCAGTCCACCATTCCTCCAGGCAGCGCCCACCGACCATTGTCGCGCCGCCGAATTAGTACAATCCGACCATCAGGCAAAATGGGGATAATACTGGTGCCAGGGATGGGATGACGGAAAATAATCCCCAGAACTGTTTGTCCAAACTGCCATAAGCGGCGCATGAACTGAATAGCTGCAGCAGAATAGGAAGGAACTTTCAATTTTTAAAGTTAGTCGTTTTACTCAGGAATGACCGCCCTTGATGCCGCCTCAACAAGCAGGAACATTACCAGTCAGATCAGCGAAATCTCTGTGGGGTTCTGGTCTAATGCGTGCGGTTACTGTTTTAATCCTAGCATTTGAGCCGGACTGCAAATTTGTGGCGATAAATGCCGGATTTTCTCCTCATCCATCAGTTCAGACGGCTGACTTTAGCCGCTCATTGACATTGGCAAGGAGAGCGTGATACGATGCAATGCTCCTAACCAGTGTTGGAATTGCTAGTCTAAGCTAGAAGTATACCGGCACAAAATTGGTAGCTCCTGGGAATATCTAGGAGGTCTAAAGGCAGCGTTTTGGTTGTTTATCAATGAGGTGAATATGGCTAAGCGCCGTAATCCAAAAAAAGAAAAGGCGCTACGGAACCAGGCATACGCCCGCAAGTTTCGTAAAAGGACCACTACGGGTCGTTTCCAGAGAAGGTTCCAACAAAGAACGCCTAAGAGTGAAGAAGATGAAGGTGCAGCAGCTGCACCGTAGAAAGAGAGCAGGGAGCTATCACTTGATACTAACTTGGGACCTGGCAGTAACAATTGCCTGTCTCACCTGTTCAAAGCCGGTGCCCCCGTAGCTGTTACGGGCGGCAACGACTTGCCGGGGTGTGATCGCCTGGTAGATATCTGACTCAAAGGCCGGATGTACGGTTTTCCACTCTTCTAAACTCAAATCTTTAAGCAGTTTACCAGCGGCAACGCAAGTTTTCACAACTTTACCCACGAGATTGTAGCCTTCCCGGAAGGGAACGCCCCGCGCGGCTAAGTAGTCTGCGACATCCGTAGCGTTGGAAAAGTCTTCAGTCACCGCTGCTGCTAAGCGAGTGGGACGAAATTCCAACCCCTCGCCAAGCAGAATAGTCATGGCTTCTACACAAGCAATGAGCGTCTTAACGGTGTCGAACAGGGCTTCTTTGTCCTCTTGCAGGTCTTTGTTATATGCCAAGGGTAAGCCCTTCATTAGTACCAGCAGTGCCTGGAGATGACCGCAGACTCTACCAGTTTTACCTCGTACTAGTTCAGGCACGTCGGGGTTTTTCTTTTGGGGCATGATGCTGGAGCCAGTAGCACAGCTATCTTTGAGCTTGACAAAATTGAATTCCTCACTAGACCAGAGAATCACTTCCTCTGAGAGGCGGCTGAGGTGAACCATAATCAGGCTGGCAGCACAGAGGAATTCGATCGCAAAATCGCGATCGCTCACTCCATCCAGGCTATTAGCGTAAACGTCTGTCATCCCTAGCAGCTTGGCTGTGTAGTGTCGGTCAATCGGAAAAGTGGTTCCAGCCAAAGCTCCACTACCCAATGGCGAAATATTAACCCGTTTGTTGACATCTCCTAGGCGTTCCCAGTCGCGCTGGGTCATTTGGAAGTAAGCTAGGAGGTGATGTGCCAAACTCAGAGGTTGTGCCCTTTGCAGGTGTGTGTAGCCAGGAATCAAGGTTTCAATGTGTTGCTCAGCTAAATCGAGTAAGACACCCTGGAATTGGCGTAGCCCAATGCGAATCTGCTCAATTTGGTCACGTAGGTAAAGTCGGATGTCGGTGCCAACTTGATCGTTGCGCGAGCGCGCTGTGTGCAGCTTTTTACCCACATCACCGGTAAGCTCTGTCAGCCGCCGCTCGACGGCAAAATGTATATCCTCCGCCTCGATACCTGGGTTGAATTGTCCCTGGCGGTACTCCTGGCGGATTTGTTCTAATCCATTGACCAACTCCTCAGACTCCTCGACCGAAATGATGCCAGTGTGGGCGAGCATCTGAGCATGGGCAACAGAGCCAGTGAGGTCGTACTCAATGAGTTCAATGTCGAAGCCGATACTGGCATTGAAGCGAGCGATCGCTGGGTGCAAGGCAGATTCAAAGCGTTGGCTCCAGGTTTTTTGTTCAGTCACCGCTAGTTGTTGAGGGATTTCCTTGTCCAATTTTCCTTCGCCCTGAATTACTAAAGTTTACCCGTAGCTAGTCAGACCCCGAATCATATATCCTAAGATCAGACCAATCAGCAGCGCCCATATTTGACCTGACTGAACGAAGTGGTCAAAGGCTTTTTGCACATTTCCTAACAGATCTGGACTGTCGAGGTGCTGAGCCAGCACTATCGAGTTGATTGGTAACTTCCACAACGATTGTGCTACTGAATTGCCATGGGCCATGCTGGACGACCAAGCGGCTACTTCCTGGATTGTGTTGACTACCATCACCCTAACTTCCTTATAGAAAAATAGCTCTTGGGAGTTCTAAGCTCCTTTGGAATTGTCTTAACACAAACTAAAGGTAGTGGCTAGTAGTGTACTCAGCGATCAAGGATTCCAAATTAAGGGAATCCAAAAGTGACAATTGTGGTGGAAGGATAGCTATTGAACTTGGAGGACAACGAGAGTCATATCATCCCCATTACCGTTGGCTGAACCGACAAATTCCTGCACTCGAGCAAATAGGTACTCCAAAATCGCTTGGGGGTTCTGATAATGCTTACATGCCCAGTGGAAAGCGCGGATGAGGTTTTCTTCGTCGAAGCGATCGCCACTTTGGTTAGCCGCGTCGGTAAACCCATCTGTGTAATAAATAATTGTGTCTCCAGACTCTAGCTGGATCTGCGCATCTTCGTACTGGCTATCTACATCCAGCCCGATTAGCATTCCTAATGTATCTAGGCGCTTGACGTCTAGGGTTTGGGCTTGCCACAGTAAGGGCGGATTGTGGGCGGCATTACTGTAAGATAGGATACGAGTCTGGGGGTCATATTCTGAGTAAAACAGCGTCACAAAGCGGTGCGAGTTTTCTAGATCCGCATACATCACCCGGTTGAGTTGTTGCAGAATCCGAGATGGGGAGTGATCGTTGAGAACCTCTCCCCGCAGCATTCCCCGTGTCATCGTCATAATTAGACCAGCTGGAACGCCTTTACCCATAACGTCCCCAATCACTAGTCCCCAGCGATTACCTGCGCTCCCACCACTAAACGGCTGACTCTGGTTGTGGTTAGTGGGAATAAAGTCATAATAGTCTCCTCCCACGCGATCGGCTGGTTGGCACAAGGCAGCAAGCGACACCCCCGGAATTGTGGGGCACTGTCGCGGTAGCAGTTGCAGTTGGATTTCAGCACCGATTTCTAGCTCCCGGTCTAGGCGTTCTTTTTTCCGCAGTTCCACTGTGAGTTCATCATGTTCAATCGCGACTGCTGTTTGGTCTGCCACAAACCGAACTAATTTCTGTCTGGTTTCCGTCCAGGTATATTCCAGATCGCGGCTGAAGACGTAGAGTCGCCCCCGCTCTATCTGCCTGACGAGGATAGGAGTGCCAAATAAATGAATATCTGGTCCCAAGCAACGACTTACCTGGTCATCCAAAGCCGTAGCTACCGATGATACTAGCTGGGGAGTAGTTAAAGAATTTGTGAAGACACTGGTTGCAGTCTCTAGCGCCTGCCGGATATGCTTCTCTTGTTGACTATTTGTCCAGTGTAGCTGCTCCAACTTCACTTGACCATTGGGTTTAAACAGAATCAGGGCACCGCCGTTGGCATCAGTTACCCGATTAGCCATCATCGGAATTAGCTCCAGAAACTGATTCAGATTGTTAAAGCTTCTGAGGGCAAATCCTAAAGAACTTAGCAGGTCTTGGGTCTTGCGCTGTTCCCGATGCAGACGCGCCACCAGTTCTTTGAGGGCAAAAACCGGGGTGATATCGGTAGCAGCACTGCTACTACGGTCAGCAGGTTGAGGGGTCTGTTGAGGCAAAGGCACAGTCGTTATTCCGTTAAGACGGGGCGTGAGCCGTTGAGCAGCGAAAATGAGCGTGAGGTTGGAATATCTTAGCCTAAAATTCACTAGCTGCTCAGCAGGGCTTCGACGAATTCGTAGCTGGAAAAGGGGCGGAGATCTTCAATTCCTTCACCAGCGCCAATAAAGCGGATGGGCAGACCCAGTTGCTGTACGACGGCGAGGGCAATGCCACCTTTAGCAGTACCATCGAGCTTGGTCAAGACAACGCCACTCAATTGGGCGGCTTCTGCAAAGATTTCGGCTTGCCGCAGTCCATTTTGACCTAGAGTTGCGTCTAGAACCAGGAGAGATTCAATTTTGGCATTAGGGGCTTTTTTATCCACGATCCGACGAATTTTGCTCAGCTCGTCCATCAAATTTTTCTTATTCTGGAGCCGCCCCGCTGTGTCTACCAGGAGTAATTCTGTCCCCCGCGATTGAGCGGCGGCGATCGCATCAAAGACCACAGCCGCTGGATCGGTGTTCTGTCCCGGATTGGCAATGACCTCAATGCCACTCCGCTGCCCCCAAATCTTGACTTGTTCCACGGCTGCGGCTCGAAAGGTATCAGCTGCGCCAATCAGGCATTTGTAGCTGGATTTCTGGGCAATGTGAGCAATTTTGCCAATAGTAGTGGTTTTGCCAGCACCATTTACTCCAGTCACCAACCAGATGTTCAGGGTGTCTTTTTCTGGAGCAAAGGTGGCACTGTGGGCTTGGTGCAGGGGTGCATCTAGCATCTCCCGCAGGATTCGCTTCAAGTAGGCGATCGCGGCGTCGGGCGGCAAGACCTCTTCTCGCAGTTTGTTCTGAAGGGTGTTGATGATGGTGTCTGTCGCCTCCACTCCGACATCGGCTTGCAGCAGTAACGCCTCGATCTCCATCACCGCCGCTTGGTTCAGCGGTCCTTGACCGACAATGGCCTTCAGCTGGTTGACAAGGTTACGACGGGTTTTGTCTAGACCTTGCCTTAGCTTCTTCAACCAGGTGATTTCTTCGATGGAAACGTCTTCAGGACGCCGACCTTGAGCAGCGAGAATTTCTGCCGACCACATAAACCCCTCGTCAAAGGCTAGCTCAGGTACTTCCACTACAGCCTCAGGCGTTGCTGACGTCGCCTCAGATGCTATTGCATCTGGAATCGCAACTGGTTCTGGTACCTCAATTGCGGTTGCCTTGAGCCGTTCAAGTCTGGCTTGTCGGTCGGCCTCGGCTCTTGCCCAGAAGGGTAATGGGGCTGTTGCCGCTGCTGAATTATTTGCATCTGCTGCGACTGGTTCAATGGCTGGCAATGTGTTATCTGGGGTATCAGCGGCAACGGGGCTGACTGGTTCAATTGCTACTTCATCTGCCACCGATGTCTTCTCGTCACCTGTGGATGCTTGCTCAGCGGCAACGGCGTCTGTTGACTCTAACGTTTCAGCTAGTGGCGATGCCTCTAGTTCATCTGCAACTTCTTTTGCCTGCTGCGATTTCTGTTGCTGAATGTTTTTAAAGGCTGCCTTAGCAAAGAGCAGTTTGTCTGCCGCAACGCCTTGAGCTGGCCCCTCGATTGAGGCGACATCTAGATCTGCTTCTACCTGTGCCGGAGCGCTTGTGGGCTGCTCCTCTTGGGGCGTAGCAGGGTGATTGTGTTGACGACGGAACCAATTAAAAACCATTGCATCTACTTTAACTCACTGCGGGTAAGCTGCTGCCTTAATTTGCTCTGTCACCCGACGTAGAACGCCATTAATAAATCGATGTCCTTCCTCTTCACTGTAGCGTTTGGCTAGTTCCACAGCCTCGTTGATTGCTACGCGCTCTGGAATTCCTAAAAACAGCATTTCTGCTACGGCGATTCGCAGAATATCCCGATCAATTTGGGCTAGGCGGGTGACTTGCCAATCTACTAGGGCAAGCGAGAGCTGTTCATCTAGCCGCTGGCGCTTGGCATTAACTGTACCGATAATTTCTAGAGCATAGCTGCGGACTTCTGACTGATTTGCCAGATGAATGAATTCTGGCAGTTCGACTGCTATGCCCAAGCGGTTAATTGCAGTTTGGCTGAGTGCAATCGCCTCTTCTACCATAGTTCTGGCCGTTTGTAAATCGGCTGAGCGAGTCTGGCTATTCAGGAGGCGATCACTCCCGCGTTGGAGTTCGGCTGCGGCATTAACTAGGGCGTCTTGCACTTCTGTCATCAGGGTACGTACCGTTGCTAGTATCAAGTTAGACAGTTGCTGCGTTTCCAGTTTTTCTGGTGATTGTGGCAACTGACTGAGACTCAAAAGAGCGAGTTCACGAGCAATTCGACGGGGTTGCATAGGGCTTAATAACAGGAGTCAATCCTTTCAGTTTAACGCCGGTCACTTCTGCTCCTGTTACCATGTCCTAGCGGGCAGAGTATTGACGATGCCCTGGACGGAAAAAGTCCATACTTCTCAATCCCATCCAACCGATCGCAATGTAGCCAATAGCCAACAGCAAACTGGTGCTGCCAATTCGTACACCAGACTTCCACGCCTCCTGTTTAGCCCGTTGCTTATCTTCTGTCTGGCGACTTTGAATCTGGTTCAGTGTTTTAGTGCGAAGTGCTTCAATACTGACTCGGAGTTGCTGCTGCACTAGCTGGTCAATCTGATCTGGATGGGCTTTAGACTCTTTGAGTAAATCTTTCAACTGCTGTGGGATTTTGTTATCCTGGAGGACTTGATTGTACTTCTGCTCGTTTTTGAGCAAGTCATCGATCTGGGCTTTGACTTGGGTTTGCTGCTGTTGCAGTTGAAATTGAGCTTGAGGGCTATTAAGTTGGGTTTCGAGTGAAGTTTCATCGTTAGATGCCTTCTGGTCGATTTGCGCGATCGCCTGATTACTGGCTCGATCGATATTGCTGACATGGAGGGGAAAAAGCACTAAGAACAGCAGCCCGAAGAGAATGGAGAACAAAATTGCCCAGAATCTCAAGTCTAGCCAAGGTTTAGGGTTAGCTGGGGAATCACTAGCACTGTTGCCAATCCAATACCCGGCAAAAATCAGAGCCAAACCTACCATCGGAATAACTCCCGGTTCAACCAGATGGGTCGTAAAGTTGAGTTGCCAGAGTTGATCCAGTGGTTGGAAGGGAAACAATACAGTCACAAAATCTAGCAAAAAAGACAGAATTAATATCACCCCGACCAGGTTGAGTATCCGGGCAGCAAGCGATAAAGATACATTGCTACTAACTGTTTTCATAGTTCATTTTTTGATTTCAATTAAACCACACCACCCTAGCATTTCCCCTGTCCCCTGTCCCCCTGCCCCCTGCCCTCCTTCCTCACTGCCGCCGATACCACCGAGCAATTTCTTCAGGCGGAACACCCAGAAAATAGGCAATGATCGCCATTTGGTTAATCAGTGTTGTTTTCAGCACCCCTAGCTTTTGCCAGCGACGTCCTGATGTCAGAACTGGTACTGGGATTATGACAATGCGTCCTTGGCGTTTTAAACGACGCATGAGTTCAAAATCTTCCATGATGGGTAGTTTGGGAAAGCCGCCGATGGTGTGAAACAATTCGGTTTTTAAGAAGATGGCTTGGTCGCCATAGGGCATCTGAAGCCAACGCGATCGCCAATTCACTCCGTTTTCAATCAACCGCAAACCCAAGAGCGCACCATCAATCCGCAATTCAAATGCACCCGCAACAGCACTAGGCTGCTTCAGGGCTTGACGAACCAGGGTGTCGAATCCACTTGGTAAAAGAGTATCGGCATGGAGAAACAGCAGAATATCGCCAGTAGCCGCCTTGGCACCCGCATTCATTTGACAAGCACGGGGCGGGTCATGTGACAAAACTTTGACGCTTAAAGAGTGAGTCAACTGGACCGTGCCATCCTGACTGCCACCATCCACCACAATCACTTCTACATCTACACTTAATTGAGTACTAGCTAGCGTTATTGGCAGGATTCTCGCCTCATTCAGCACCGGGATGATGATAGAAATTTTGCTGATGCCTATACTCTGACTCCTGACTTTTGTATAGATAGGTTTGCCAATTGATTATTGGGTATTTAGGGATATATGTTAACCCCACCCCTACTCCCTACTACGCCAGTCGCCGTTGACTGTGGGAGACCCTCCTGCAGCGCTGGCTCCCCTACTCCCTGTCCAGACTGGCAGATCCTCTGGACGGTCAACATCCGCTAGCGGGGTCAGATATGCAACTGATAAGTTAAGGTGCTGGGCAATCTTCACGGTTTGTTGCAATACTGCGGCGGTTCCCCAATCGATTCCAGTAAATAATTCTGGGATGAAACGACTTAAACCAATCAGGTAATAGCCACCATCAATCGCTGGACCAAGAACGAGATCGTGAGCCAAGTGCAGCTGGTGAAACGCTTGTACCATCACCTGGGCATTCAATCCAGGGCAGTCCGTGCCGATGATGACAACATGGTCTAGACCGGTTTTGAAAGCAAACTGATGTGATCGCGCCATTCGAGAACCGAGATCGCCTCTGCCTTGAGGTAGATAGACCAGATCGTACCCCAGCCAGTCTTGCATTAATTGCTGCTTGCCGCCGTCATAGCGGATTTCTAAGGAAATGGGGCGCAAGTTTTGAAGTTCCCTAACTTGCCTGAGTGTATATTCTGTCATCTGGCGCTGAAGATTTGCCGCCCCCTGAGCTCCCAAGGCCGGTATCAGTCTTGTCTTCGTCTTTCCTGGCTCCGGGTAGCGGGTGAAAATGATCAAGCGTTCCTCTAGCATTTCTACAGCGCTTAAGAAGTCCACAGACTATACCTACTACCCCAAAAAGGGGTGGGTTTTCTCTGCAACCTCTATAAGGAAAACTGATGCATAAAGGAGGAGCGTTAGGCAGATCGCTCAACATTTTCAGCAAAGATGCTAACGGTAAACAGCTTAGACACATCACACTCGGTTGGTTTCTTATACTGGCTGGCGATTGTCTTCGCCTTAGAGTTAGTAATGGCTTCTCCTTGCCTAGCGCCTTCCAGAGCTTCCTGAGGGACTATTTCAGGCGTGGATGGAGCAGCTAGAAGATAAAGGGCTGAAGTATCGATAGACAAATCTGTGAAATTCACAGATTTGAATTGCCGGGCAACCCGCATGAACTTCCTTATTTTGAATAGATATGGGCTTGTATCAAGTGCCCCGAGCTACGACGGTAGCCTCTGCTCAAGATAAATATTTTTATTTTGAACAAGTACTTGAAAACTAACGGAATTATTAGGGTTGAGGCAGCAATTTCTACAATACTCAAGCTAGATTATCTAAAACAAAAGCTGGTTCCAATTTAAGTCTGAAAGACCTGGGTCAAGGGCGCTTCTGACCTCTGTATCCTATTTTGGACCTTATCCCGATTCTCCCCCTTTTACTGTCCTAATCTATTCTCATTAGTTAAATAGTTAAACCGACAGAATCAATTATATAGTCTTCTTTACTAGGCAGGAGTTTCAGCCCGAATTTTGTGTAAGTAATTTCATCCGACTACTTACATTAGAAATAATATTCTTTTTGGAACCAATGCTCTACGAAGACTACGAAACTTGCTAGAAGAATTTAGATAAAAAAATAGAGCTGAGTTTTTATTCGGTCGGAGTAATAAAAAAGCTTAAATTTTATCTGAAGAGAGTAATGAAAAGAAGAAAATTAAAGCTACTATCAAAACTAAAAAAAGATTATATAAATTGCAAGAATTTTATATTTTTTTGCGATAGAAATGAATTGCGAAGCGAGGGTCTACTGCACCATGCTGATGTAGCAAAGTGTTTTTGATTTCTTAAAATAATGGAGGAAGTTATGGTTCGTCAATTTACTCTGTCTAATTTCAATACCTCTAGAAGTTATTTAGCTCTTACGAAGAGTCTCGCCTCTGGAGCTGCTGTAACTTGTGTTCTCGCTGTAGTGGGATTGGTAGCAAGCCCAGCGAAGGCTGCAGTGTTGACAAACTCAGCACAATTGAGTGACCTAATAGGGACAGGTAATCAATTTCAAGTCGATGATAAATTGTTCTCTAACTTTTTATACACGGCTAGTGGCGGGGCTCAGCCTCCCGCCGCAGATGTTGTGGTTGCGGGACAGAACCTTCCAGGCGATCCTGCTATATTCTTCACAGGTGCATTTCAGGGGCAATCCCCTTTCGGAGATATCACCATTGCATTCAATGTAACTGATCTAAATCCTGCAACTTCAATTACAGGAGCAGCCCTATCTGTTAGCGGTGTTGAGAGTCCATCAGCTTTTACAGATACTGAGACAGTCTTTACAAACAATATCTTTGGCACCCAACTTGGGAAACTCACTGCTACTCCTGCTTCGCCAACTGATAGCATATCCTTTGCTCCACAGAAGGTAGTGGGCGTAACAGAAGATATACGAGCCCTGTCCCCAGGTTTCGTTTTCTCCGTAGATGCTAAATCCTTCCAGCAAGCAGCAGCCGTTCCTGAACCTTCTTCCGTATTGGGTACATTGGCCTTTGGCACCTTTGCCACAGGCTTGCTGCTAAAGCGCAAACAGAAAAAGCAGAAACCAGCTACAGCAACCCTAACTAAGTCGTGAAACTGAATCTGCCAAAATTCGGTTCCCATGGGGAGCCGGATTTCACAAATCAAATAGAAGTGCCATGTCAGTGCTACTAATGATAATTAGGGCGTGTTTGCGAACACACCCTAGAGTAGCATTCCCAAGCAAAACATCTAATGAGTTCTGAGCAAATCCAGAACACACTGCAGCATACTTGGAGCTTGGCTAGTTAGGCAATCTTATGGGGGAGGGGAGTAAACTCCGATGGTTAGTGGCAGTCTTACATCCCCACCTCTTCCTACCAACGCGGTCAAAAGTGTAGAGAAGTGTAGATATCTGCTACTTTTACCCTGAGCTGGAAGGGTTTGCAGGTATGGTTTCAAGTCCGGTTGAACCGACGGCATAAAGCAAACACTCTTTTATACCTCTGGAGAGAGTAAAATAAGGTGAAAGTCTTCAAACCCTTCGCCACCTTCGTTGATGAGTACTGTGCTGCTTACGCTCACTTATTCAGAGAAGTGAGGACCTTTGAGAACTTCAAGTATCTGCATCTGGGTATGGTTTCTGACATTAAACGCAAGTCTCTACCCGCAATTGCTTCAACTGTAGGATTACGTGATGCACAACCATTACATAATTTTCTCACAGCTTCACATTGGTCTGTAACTGAATTAAGAAATCAGCGATTAGCCCTAACATTGAAGATGTTAAAAGGGCAGTCAATCAAGCTGGTCATTAAGGAAACTGGGGATAAGAAGAAGGGGAACTACACAGATTATGTTGCTCGGCAATATATCGGCAATTTGGGTAAGGTGGCAAATGGTATCGTATCTGTTAATGCCTATGGAGTGTTAGGAGATATAACCTTCCCTTTAATGTTAAAAAGCTACAAACCGAAAGATACTCTCAAAGAGGGAGACTCTTATAAAACCAAGTCTCAATTAGCTGCAGAAATCATCAAAGAGCTGCTTGAATTGGGGTTTAAGTTTGACTTGGTATTAGCAGATAGTTTTTATGGCGAGAGTGGAACATTGACCACAGTCCTGAACAAATACTCTCTCTTATATATAGTCGTAACCCGGAGCAATCATGGGAGGCAGCGGTTGCTGGGGAAAGATTTCACCTCCGGAGAATGGAAAAGGTTTTACCGGATTGTTACAGATGACAAAATCGAGTATAGGTATATCCAGGAAATTAGATTTGGTGACCGAAAACCAGTTACCTACTGGAAGATTACGACCGACCTTAAGTTGGCACAACAGAGTGAGCCTCACCTGCTACAAACACGAGATAATGGCGATACTAATGGATTAACCGAAAAGGGTTCGGCTCATTGTTCAAGCTTAGACTCTGACCCGGAACAGCAACCCAAAGCTCGGACTTGGTATTTGATGACTAATCTGACGGGAGACGTAGAGCAAAAGCTGGGAAACCCGTATGGCTTCTGCAAGTGGATTGAATATTCGTTTAAGCAAGCCAAGAATGAACTAGGTTGGGCAGATTTTCGCGTTACCGACTATAAGCAAATCGAAAAATGGTGGGAAGTAGTGATGAGTGCCTATTTGTTGCTTACTCTACTACTGTCGAGGCTATCTCATTCTAAAGTTGCTTGAGCTTGCGGGAGTGCGCTGCCGGAGGCGGCTCCGGCAGCTGCATTGAGTGTGTCTAAGCCAAAAGAATATAGCCGTTGAATGCAAAGCCCGTCTGGAACTCAAGTTCAGGACGGGCAGTCGGGTAGATGCAAGATGTGGGTAGATTGTAGCTTTATTCAATTGCAGATTGAAGTGAAACTCTAATTACCACTTCGATATCATCATTAGACACTTCTTTGACTTCAGCTACATGCCCAAACCATTTATATCCTTCTTCCTGCTTAAAGTCTTTGATACAAAGAAGATGACCAACCCTAAATAGCCATTGAACTTCTTTCTCTTCTTGGTCTCTAGGTGAACAATCACTGTTATTAGTAATCGGATCCATCTCAAGAGAATAATCGTCTACCTGCGAATATACAGTAGCGCTCTCAGCTTCTATAGACTGTACCTGTGGATGAAGTGCAGCCGAAGTAAGTGCTTCTCGCTTAATATCTTCAGCAAAGATGCTAACGCTAAATGGCTGAGCAACATCGCACTCGGCTGGTTTCTTGTACTTACTGGCAATTGTATTGACTTTGGAGTTAGTAATGGCTTCTCCTTGCCTAGCACGTTCTAGAGCTTCCTGACGGACCACTGCAGGAGTGGATGGAGCAGCTAGAAAATATAGGGCTGAAGGATCGACAGATAAATCTTTGAAATTCACAGATTTGAATTGTCGGGCAACCTGCATGAACTTCCGAGCTGTCCACGGTTTCCAATGGAACTCAGTTCTTAACCAATCCTCAAATTGCCCATGGCCTAGTCGTTCTTTGGCTTCAATCAACTTTTGGCCAGTGTCAATAATATCATGTGCAGTTCGCTTGATCAGACTTTTGATTTCGTTGGCACATTGCTGGACAACGAATTGGGATTCCATATCGAGACTCGTGTAGTCAAAGTTTTCTTCTTTCAAAGTTAATGATTGTTCTATTGGTCTAGACTGTGGGTTATACTTCATAAGTAGTTAATAACTGCTTTTTTAAGTAGTCGTTTATTGGTTAATCTTAACGTGGGTATATTAGTAAAAGTACCTTGAAAATACTGATTTTTTCGGGTTGGATGCAGAGAGCTAAAGAGATTATACGTAGATACCAAACCAGTAAAATTACAGTCTCCTAACATTCCTTAGAAATTATACGTAGATACCGAATCAGTAAAATTACAGTCTCCTGACATTCCTTGTAGTAGACTATGACTTTTGTCACGTATTCAATCGTGACCTTTTTCATCTGTTACCAAGCCGCGAGAACTTCTATGATATGAAACCAAAGACGAGTACCATGACCTCACAGCCCTCTAGAAGTTCCTTCAGGGGGCTTTTTCTTTGTACTTTCACAATGCTGGATTACTCGACATTCAGATCAACCCTACAACATTAGTCGTAACTCGATTTGAATTAGCCGATCAAGTGTTTGATTTTATTCAGACCACTCACAAAGCTTGTCAAGCTGGGCTAGTCAGTCGCTCGGAAGCGCAAGCTTGGCTAAATGAATTACAACAGCTCGATCAATTCCAAGATTTTTTCTGTTCTTTTACAGGATTCATCGTAAGTGGGGAAAAAGCCGTAACCTCTAACAGCACTACAGTTATAGATAATTTTGAGCATCAGACGAGTGAGCGATACTCCGGCTTGTAGACGTGGCTGCGGATGAACGCTTCCAGGTCAGTCGGCTGCTCGACACCAGCAAGGTGAAGATCGAAAACGACCTTCGCCACACCTGCCGCAGTCTCGATCTCGGTTTCAAGGATGTTTGACTGCGGCGGGTAGAGGAGTCCCTGCTTGAGTTGGTCAGGCGTGACTTGGTCGGCGACGGCTCGGGCAGCCTCGATAAACATCTCATCAGTTACACGCTGAGCCTGAGTCGCGTAGATTGCCATCCCAACCGCCGGGAAGATGTAGAAGTTGTTCGCTTGACCTTCATGAACTTCTAGATGAGATTGTTCTGGTTTATTTTCCATACACCTTTTTTATTTTTATCAGGATCTATAGAGCTAAGAGTACTGATGAGAATCGATAACCCCTAGCTTTTAATTGCATCTTTCTTAGCGAAAGTAAAAGAAGACTAGAAGTTAATGATGAAGATAATCTTAGGATTATAAATCAACAAAGCAAGCAGAATTGTGCATAAAAATTTAGGTAGTGATATGGAAGTAGTGGTGAGGCTCAAGTCTTTGCCAGCTCCGCATTGTAGCCATGGATGAAGTACCAAATCGCTCCAATGTAATTGTTGAGCTTTTTGGAAAATGATAGACTTTCTCTCACCAGTCGAGAAACCCGTTGTCTGAGGGTATTATTCAATCGTTCAATATGATTAGTTAGGCCCGTTTCCTTACCAACAGCTCGATGACGTTCAGGGGGAATAACTGTTTTGTAAGCTTGCCAAAAATCTGTATAGGCAAAGGCACATTGCTGATAAATTTCTGGTAAATCAGCCCATAATTTACGAGCCGACTTTCGAGTTCTATTTCCCACAAAGCAACCGATAATTTTTCGAGAATCACGGTCGATTGCTAGCCAGATATAAACCTCGTTTTTCTTGTTATCAACAAATGACCACATTTCGTCACATTCAATGGTCAACCTACCTAAAAATTTTTCTGAAACCTTTATCTGGCGCGGAGTACGAGCTAGC
>JAABUQ010003618.1_pt1 | contig 27966 bp, 29 predicted proteins | sample 5560001 | NCBI WGS metagenome assembly JAABUQ01 (sample SAMN10711888, study PRJNA513371) | rock metagenome | isolation source: Antarctica rocks | place: Antarctica: Victoria Land, Finger Mt nord | collected 2015-12-18 | reverse complement strand
GCTGAGACAGCGCTTTGCTGAGCCAGCACTCTCCTGAGACAGCGCGGTGCTGAGGCGGCGCGGCGCGGCGCGCCAGGCGCGAGCTGGGCGTCGACACGACGCGGCCGGAGGTCATCCAGCGCGACGCACTGCACCTGTTCACCGCCGACTGGGCGATCGAGCCGCCGCGGCCGATCGTGCCCAACACCAAGTACATCGGCGGCGTGCTGCAGGGCCCGTCCGGGCCGCTGCCGCCCGACCTGGAGGTGCGCCTGGTGGGTAGGGTTAGGGCTGGGGTGGGGCGCGCCTGCCTGCCCTGGAGCAACGTGGACAGCGCAGCATGGATATCACACTCTGCTCTGTGACTTGGACCGGCCGCTGCAGTTGCCCGACCTGGTGCATGCGGCTGGCGGGCGTGTTTGCCTGCCCCAGGAGCAGCATGGACAGTGCAGTGTGGGTTTGCACTCTGCTCTGGGACTGTCTCAGTGTCAGGATACATCTACTGGCATGCACCAGCTTGGCCTGCGGGGGACACCCGCGCGTCTGCCATAGAGGAGGAGGACTGGCGAGCGTCATGCCCAACCTCCCCCTCAACCACACGCCATGCGCGTGTGCTTGCCAAGTCCACGCACGTTGCCGGCCGCCTTGCGCTGCCGGGCCTGGCCGGCCCATGCCCTGGGGCGCCCCGCGCAGGCATTCGTGGCCGCGAGCGGCGAGGCGGGCCTGGTCCTGGTCTCCACCGGCACCACCGTCATCCTGAGTGCGACGCCCCTCCATTGCTCATGGCTTCAGTGAGCGTTGCTGCAGCGACGCACCGTGCACAGGCCGCATGCCTTGTTGGAGCGAGGCTGACGCGCGTGCGCGGCCGCGCCGCGCAGCCGCGGCGCAGGTGCGCACGCTGGCGGAGGCGTTTGCCGGCCTGGCCGCGCGCGTGCTGTGGAAGCTGTCGCCGGGCGAGGCCGCGGCGCTGGCCAACGTCACGCTCGGCGGCCACATCAAGGCGCGCCCGGCGCCGGGCTGCGCGTGTGGCGTGCTGCGCCTGTACGTCGTCGCATGCGCCCGGCTCGGGGATGCGTGACCAGCGTAGGGTATGCATGACCAACGTAGGCGACCGCTACATGGTCTGCTAAGGCTTGCTCCATCGCCGGCTTTTTGCGTGAGATTCCTCGGGTGCGGGACATTGCTGCTCAAGGTGTACCATGCGTGCGCCTGGCCCTAGGCAGCATGTTTGCGTGGGCGAGGACATAAGCGGGTCCACCTGGCAGCGACGGGCTGGGCACCGCCGTGAGCTCGTACGCGGCGCAGGTGGTCGACTGGATGCCCCAGAACGATGTGCTAGGCCACGCGCGCACGCGCGTGTTCCTGTCGCAGTGTGGCGCAAATTCGCTCTATGAGGCGCGCTCCCGCGCGTCTTGTGGGACCGACTTGCAGGCTTGATACATTCACTGGTTCCAAATGAAGAGCCTGCATGCCATCATGTCTTGTGGCTGGATTTACTGCATTGCCTGTCCGCCAGAGGAGCTCTGCGACGATGGACACTGGAGGATGGTGTGAGTGTGCAGAGCAGCTGCTTGCTGCATCCCTGACAGCATCCCTGACGCGACATTGCCTGTATGTTGCAAATCAAATAGCGGGCAGTCGTGACGTCTGTGCAGGCAATGTCTGTGCAGGACCGTCATGCGCGCACGGCGGGGCGCGCAGGCGGCGTACCACGGCGTGCCGATCCTGGCCCTGCCCGGGCGCGTGCCGGACCAGCCGGACAGCGCGGCCAAGGCCGCGCGCCTGGGCTTCTGCCTGCCGGTCATCATGGGGCGCAACTTCTCCGCGCCGATCGTGCGCGGCGCGCTGGAGCGGCTGCTGACGGAGCCTGAGTTCCGCGAGGCTGCGGCGCGCGTGTCGCGCCGCCTGCGCGCGCGCCGCCGCACGCCCACCGAGGAGGCCGGCGGTGCGGGCCCCTGCGGCGCGGAGGCCCTTGCACGCGGCGCCTGGCGCCGCCGTTCGCGGCGGCATCGGCGGCCGATGCCCTGGCGGGCGGCTCTTTTATGGTAGCTGCCAGCCGAAGAGGCCATGTGTGTACATGTAAGCGAGCGCGGCCTTGCGTCTTGGGTCAGGTTGCAGTGAGGGTGACATGTTTGTGTGCCCGTCATATGGCTGATTCCTCGCGCGCACAGCGCATGCGCCCAGCGTGTGAGCAGGCAGGGCCTCCCTGCCGGCGTCGGAAGCTCCTGCGCGGCGAGCGAGGACGGGGCCCCAGCGCTGACGCGCGCGCGCGCGCCGCGCAGACTGGGTGGAGCACGTCGCGGAGACGGGCAGCTACCTGCGCACGCCCGAGGCGGGCATGCCCTGGGCCGTGCGCAACTCACTGGATGTCCTGGCCGCGTGGGCCGCCGCGGCCGCCGCCGCCCTCGCGGCCGCCTGGGGCCTGGCGCGGCTGCTCGCGCGCCTCGTCCGGCGGAGGGTGCGCGGCCAGGCGCCGCGGCCGGGCACCACGAGAACGAATGGAAAGATGGATGGAAATATTAATGGGAACATGAATGGGAAGAAGGCTGCTTAGGGCGCGCGCCAGCAAATGCTGTCCCCGCAGAACACGGTGATGAAGATTCGGGCGCCCGCCGTACGCGAGCGGCTCGGGCGTGCCAGTGCACAGTGGCTGTATTGTGGCGGCATCAGGCGAGGGCTGAGCTGTTGCGGGCAGTGCGGGGCAGGGCTTCGCCCCTGTACCTGGGGGCCCGGAATGGGGATGACACACAGGTGCAGGCAAGCCACATGGCATGGTGCACCAATAATGTGATCATGTTGGGGCTCTGAGCACATTACGTGCAGGGCGTTTTGGCTGGGTGCATGTTCAGGGGTGCCTTGGCCCAGAGGTTTGCTCGGAAGCCCATGCAAGCAGCTGAGCCTACCACCTTGCTAGCTATGCTTTTGGCGGCCGTCCGTCTGGAAGCCAATTATGGGTCTGTCCTGCACTCAAGCACTGAACCATGATTCCCTAGTGTGTCATTGTTTTTGAAAGCAGGCGAGTGCGCCACAAGCCAATGCCTGATAGCAGCGTGCTTGTTTGCCAAGTACTTCAGCTCTGCGGCTCTGTATGCAGATGCAGTGTTTGGGGCACATTGGGCAATGGGTGTTGGGCATCTTGTGGGGCATTACCAATGTCTTCCCGTGTGTCTACCTGCCACTTGCTCAATCCGGTAGAGTGAGCGCAGTGCTATACACGATGAATACTAGCAATGCTTGATATAGCAGTGTGACAGGAGGTATTCAGCACTACAAGTGCTGCATTACAAGTGCTGCTCCTGTGTCCGCACACAGGACTGTGTCGTGCATCCTCAGTGCCCGCAGTGTGCAGCCTTGCATGCCACACGCACAGGATTCAGTGCAGGTGCACTGCGCAGATTAAATGCGCTACAGCTCCCCTGCACTCTCTCACATCTCTCCGCTCCCTAGTGCGCAAGGACCCCCAAGCTCACGATTGCCACAACACGCAAGACTCCTGCATCGTCACCCGCTGATGCCGTGCTGCAGAGCTTGGCCAGCCGCCGCACCCCACGCCGGAGCCCGTGCTGACGGCTCCAGCCTCGCGCCTGTCGCCATGCCCAGCACAGCGGGCACGAGCACCACAGCTCGACAGGGCCTGGTGCAGGCAGGGCTAGGTGCAGCCATATGCGCACGCCACCGGCGACCCCCTGCGTGACTCGCGCCCCCCCCCTAGCGTGTGCAGGAGTTGCCGCGCGCCGTCCCGCTCCCCTGCGCCTCGCTACCATGCACACGCCGCCCATGCTCCTATGTTACAATGCCCACACCCGCTGATCTACAAGCAGAGACCCAGGTCTGCTTGAAGCCCTCCCAGACCTCAACTGGGGTTACTGCACTGGGGGTGCTGCAGGTTTGCCCGCGCCGGTCGACCCGGGGCTGTCACCCGCCGCCGCGCCTATACGGGCACGGCCGCCACGCCGGCCGTTACCTTGTGGACCGCCTCAATCACCTGCTCCGGCTGCACGATCGTGGCGGCCTCCAGCTCGAACGCGTACGCGGTCGGCACGTCCTGGGAGCTGAGCCGGATGACCTGCAGAGGAGGTAAGCCGCAGGTTCACACCCTCGTGTGCTTAGGTGCGTTGGCACTCTGCGGGACTCGGTCCACTTTGCCATGTATGCGATGGAGGGGGAGCTGTTGAGGGCCATCAACAAGACACCCATGGTGCAGGGCTGTCGTACACGTGCCTGTCTGCACGTTTCAAGTGCGGAATTTATGATGTTTCACGCCACAAGATATGGCGATGTGCCCAGACGCAGAGGACGGCCGTGCGGTGCGGGCGGCGCGCCTGGTGGTCCAAGTAGTCAAACAGCGACTCGTTGATGACCGACGACAGCGACGCGCCGATGCCGCCCGTCTTCATGCACTCCTCCACGATGATCACGCGTTTGGTCTTCTTGACGCTGTCGCTGATGGTGGCCATGTCGAAGGGCTTGAGCGAGATGAGGTCAATGACCTGCGCGTAAAACGCGCAGTGAGTGACCTGCGCCGGGCTGCGGCCGCAAGGTGCGCTGCTATGACGCTGCCTGCCCTATGACCCTGCGCCTCGGGCCTACTGACAGGCTTGCGGGCCCTGTGCCAGACATGCATGCCGTGCCCTGCCCGCAGGATGCACTCCAGGTCCCAACCCCGTGTCCCCTAATCCTAACCTACCGTGCGCTCTGCGTCCCAGGCGCCCCGCCGGCGCTGGGTGCGAGCGCACGCAGGCAGCGCCGTGAGGCGCAGCAGGCGAGACATGGCGCACCCCGACAAACCAACAGGCAGGCGGCGCTGTCACGGGCGTGCGCGAGCACCGCGCCGCACGGCGAGTGCGCACAGCCAGCCTCAGGCCTCCGGCAACAGGCGGCCAACGCGCAAAGCAGGCCGCTGGACAAGCGGCAGGTCAAATTGCGCTCGGCAACCCAGCATACCAGGCATGCTGGGAGCACTGGGAAAGAAGAAAAGCACTGCGCGCGCGGCGGCCGGGTGCGCGCCTCGGGGTCGAAGCCCTGCTTCTCCAGCTGCTGCACGGCCTGCATGACCACGTAGCGCATGCGGCTGTAGCACAGGATGGTCACATCGCGCCCCGGCCGCACCACCTCCGCCATCTCCAGCGGCTGGCAGTAGCCGTCGCGCGTCTCGCCTGCGCGCGCCGCGGGCGCTTGGAACAAAATTTAAAATCAAATTTTATGGGCCAGAAATTTGATAACGTGTTTTAGAGCAGCCGGGCAATGGCCGTCGAACGGGCGCCCGTCTCTGGGCCGCCAGCTGCGACAAGACAGCATGACCCCTGAGCATTGCCGCGCTGCTTGGACGCGGCGCGCCAAGCGCCCTCCTGCAGCCGCCGCAGCAGAAAAGCGCACCAGCCTGAGTCTGCCGCAGCGCTGCCGCCAAGCACAACCGGACACCGCATGCATACGCATGCTCGCTCACAGCGCGGGGCGCAGGGCCGCGGCCGTCTGCCGGCGGCCGTGGCGCCGCGGCTGTGAGGGTTGAAGGGGACCGGGCAGGGTAGGGTAGGGTCGGGGCCGCGCCCTTGACGTTGTACAGCAGCACATGCTCGAAGAAGATGATGGGGTTGTCAGAGCGGATGGCGCTCTTGAGCAGCGCCTTGGCGTTCGACACGGTGGAGCAGGCCACCAGCTGCACGCCCGGGATGGACTGGAAGTACGACTCCAGGCGCTGGCTGTGCTCCGCGCCCAGCTGGCGGCCCACGCCGCCCGGGCCGCGGATCACTACTGGCACCTGCGCGCCGCGCGCCGCATCGGCCAGGCCGCGGGCAGGTGCCTTGCCTTGCCTTCACGGACACGCTGCAGGCAGAGCGGGCTGGGGTAGGCCAGGGATAGGGCTGCAGCCGGAGGGTAGGGCAGCCGGCAAGCCGCAGGCGGAGCAGGCCTCGCTGGTAACAGACTGGCGGCGGGCATGCAGAGACCAAGCACGGCTCGGAGACCATGCGCGGCCGCCGCGGCGGCTGAGCGGCTCTGCGACGGACGAGCTGGCCGAGCGCGCCGGCCGCCGGGCTGCAGGGCCTCGCTGGCTGGCGCCCACCCTGGCCCCCGCTCACAAGCGCGGCGGCGCGCGCGCGGCCGCGCCTTGTACTGGCCGCCCGAGGTGTAGTGCAGCATGCCGGCGTTGTTGGAGATCTGGTTGTACGCGAGCAGCAGGAAGCCCATGTTCATGCCCTCGATGACGACGCGCAGGCCGGTCATCGCCGCGCCGATGCCCATGCCCATGAACCCGTTCTCTGCGCGCGCGGCGGGCGCGTGTGCGTCCCAAGCACGTGGGCGCCTCCTGGTTCCTGTTCCTGGACTGCGCACGTGGCTGACGCGTGAGCGTCGTCCTGAGCACGTGGGCGGCTCGTGGTTCCGGGCTCCTAGCCGGCCCAGCCGTCAGCGTGGCGCATCAGAGCACTCGCTCTTGTCAAAGACAGGACCGCAGCGCCCGTCGCGGGCCCGAGCCTGCGCTTGCTCCGCAGCGCCCAGCGCTGCTGGTTCTCTCCTCCAGCAGCCTCATGGCTCACGTGAGAGAGCGGGCAAGGCAAGGCCGCCAGGCGGTGCGCGCAGCCAGGGTCGGTCTGGGCAGCGCACCGCAGATCGGCGTGTCGAGCAGCCGCAGGTCGCCGTACTTCTTGTGCAGGTCGTAGGAGACCTTGTAGGAGCCGCCGTAGTGGCCCACGTCCTCGCCTGCGCGGCGGCGCGCTGCTGGAATGCCAGGCCTTGCGACCGGCGTGCTCGCGAGCCCAACAAGGGCTCCAGGACGACGGTGCGGAGTCATAGCAACGCACTGCCTGACTCTGCCGCCGCTTTGAGCCATCGCTCTGAGCCCCTCGCTTCTCACCTGGACACGCGTCACGGGGCAGACAGACCCACCGCCCGGGTAAGTGGCACTGCCTGCGGCGCTGGGGCGCCGAAAGCTGCGCGCAGCAGCGCGCAGCGGCGCACCCATGAGGAAGACGGTGGGGTCGGCCTCCATCTCCTCGTCCACCGCCTCGCGCAGCGCCTCCCACATCAGCTTCTGCTTCTTCTCCGCCGCCGCCACATGCAGCGCCCTCCGCGCGGCGCGGCCTGCACGCGCGGCAGCCGCGGTCCGGGTTCAGACACAGGGCGCACGCAGGGCCCTCCGCGCGGCGCGGCCTGCACGCGCGGCAGCGACGGTCCGGTTTTGGACACAAGGCGCACGGAGCACACTCCGGCGCGCTTTGGGACCATGGTCTTGAGTGCGAGCTTGCACAGGCATGTGTCGTAGTAATTGCTAGGCAGGCCTGACCAGCCTGAACGAGCCAAGAAGGAAAAAATGGAACTTGCACTCGCAGCGCAGGGGCTGAAAGCGAGTCCTCCACAGTGAAGGCAACACTACTAAACTCACGCAGCGCATGGAGCTGTCTACCGCTCCTGCCAGCCTCTACCCAGCAGGCTCCAGAACCACAAGCTAGCACATGGTCTTTCCTCCGTCAATCAGCGCTCTTCCTTTGTCTCTACCACATCAGTAGCAGAAAGGGAGCCATTATGCTTTAGCAGCTTCCGTGCACAGCAGCACGCCCAGACACAAGTGCCTGGATCAAGCTACATTGGAAGATGTGTCGGTGGGCGCCTACCTGCCGTCCGCCGGGGGCAGGGAGTGAACGCGCTCGGCTGCGCTCTGGGCGCTGGGCATGTGCTTGCCGGTGTGCACAACCGCTGCTTCAGCGCCGGGGCCCCCATGGCCTGCATCCTGTGCACCGGGGACTGCCACGCAAAGTAATGCCGCGCACTCACCGCCACTGAGTACCTAGGCAAACACAGCAGGCCAGACGAGGGCGAGACCAGCTTGGTGCGCTCCTGAGCGAGCGGTGGGCAAGGAGCGCGGGTTAGGGGGGGTTTGCTCCCGGATACGGTCTGCTGCATGAGCACTTTTGAAATAGGCCGCAACGACAATGTGCTGAGGCTGCAGAGGGGGGGAGGTGCAGGGACAGCAATGCAGGTGCACGCAAGCTGCGCGGGCAGCAGGCTGCTGCCGCGGCAACTCGCCGGCCTACGTTGCCGCGCGCCGCACCCAGCAGCAGGCCCTGGCCGGCGTGCGCGCGGCGCGCAGACCGTCTTTGCGCGCGGGGGCCGCGGCCAGCAGGGCCGCCTGCAGCAGAGCGTGCAGCCTGCTCCGCCGGGCTGGCTCCCCAACCCGCTCGCCAATGCGCCATGGTACGCCGGCGCCCCGGCCGTGCTGCTGGTGGCCTTCCTGGCGGTGAAGTACCGCAAGTACGCACGGAGGCTGTACAAGAAGGTCTACAGGCGGATACGCGGCTACAACTACTACGACGATGATGAGGATGACGATGAGGATGATGAGTGCGCGCCTCAGTGCTGCGTGCAGTGGCAGCTAAAACAATATCTATCTATCAAAAAGAAACAGCATTGAGCTTCGGTGTACGACTTGCAACATGATGCGCTGGATGACGCTGTGCCGCGCTTGAACATGCAGATGTTTCTGACAAGCCCTCTTCATTAGTTGCCGTCAAATAACGGGTGGAGGATCAGCGCAGGTCGATGTATGACTTTGAGTCCCGGGGCTTCTGGTCGCCGGAGCGGGGCATGACGCGCGAGAAGTACGAAGGTGCGCCGGAGCCGCGCTGACAGCGCGCTGCCTGGGCGGCGCTAGCGGGCGCCGCCGGCGACGCTAAAAATGTGGCGCTCCTGCAGAGGCCTTGAGGAACGGGACCCTGGTGGACCCGTTCAAGGTCAAGCCGCTGACCCAGGAGCAGATCCTGGCGGCGCGGCGGCGGCGCAGCAAGGAGTGGTGCGCGGCGCCACGCGTTGAGCTTGTGAGGCTGTGATATGCTGCAAAACTGGAGCCTCAGCACCATCATCCTTCCAACGCATCCTTCCAACGCATGCAGACACTCACTGCTCAGCCCAGTGTGGAGGCGGCTCACACGTATATGCTTGATTGGTACCTTAATATCCGTAAGCCTCTCCTGCTCACATGCCCATTGTGAGGCATCGTCCACTTGCCTGTGGACTGAATCAATGAATTACAACCGGTATCAGCCAACTTTGGCTGCTTACAGGCGTGGTGTGTCCGGACTCTGCAAATGGGACCCTCGGTGCCATGCAGGGAGGGCAGCGACCTGGATCTGACCAAGCGGGAGATTCCGGAAAACCACCCCTTCGCCTATGCGGCGCCGGTGCGGCCCAGACCTGCCCACGCCTGGCACAAGCTGGGGCGCTGTACTCGCAGCTCGGCCTGTGTACTCCCGGCCTGCGCACGACCAGTGCTTGCGCTGCGGAGCGGCATACCAGCATTATCGCTATGCCAGGGGTGCCGTTCACATGATGTAAGGTCGACGCTCGTGTCTGATGCCCGTATCTGATGACCAGGGGGGACAACGGGGTTTGGACCTCAAGCGACTGCGCGCGCTCCGCTGGTACAACCTGGCAGGGCTGGTCTCAGGGGGGTAGGGTGCCGACCCTAGAGCGCCCCCGCCAGGTGAGCGAGGAGGACGAGGAGCTGCAGCGGCAGCGCCTGCGCGTGCGCCGCGGGCCGCCGCTGCAGGACCTGTCCGGCAAGCGCGGCTACCCCGAGGACCGGCCCGTGATCACGCCCGGGCGGCCGTCGCCGCCGCCGCCGCCGGAGGCGCAGCCGCCGCCGCAGTAGCCTGTGCCTGCCCCTGACTGAGGACCCCTGAACAGCAAGGGCCGCTTCTCTCCTGACGAGCGGAAGCCAGCAAGTGGCAATGTGATGCCCTGTGAGCAGTGGGTGTGGGAGCCTGGCAGGGCGCAGCCGGGGCGGCCTGTCAGACAGGGCGGGCCTAGCACTGGGCTCACAGTTGCTTTAGGACCCTCCTGGCCTTGCACGCACGGAGCATGTATGCTGTAGCCATGTTGCTGAACGGCCTGACGCTCTGTATCACAGGCAGGGTAACGGTGGTAACTCAACAATGACCGACCCAGCATGCAGGACATGAAGTGTGCAAACACAGTTATTGATTGCCACGAAAAAATGGACATCGCTCTGCTTCCTGCACGCTGGGGCTTGAGCTGCTGCTTAATAAGTAGTCCGCCGCATCAGCCTGGTACTGCAGTAGCAGTGCATTTGGAAACGGGTATGCGTTGCTCATTCAATGATGACAGGACGAGTTGCTTATGAGCTGTGCCAGCACAACAAACACAAGAGGCTCAAGCATCTCTGCCTAAAGTGTTGGGTGGCAGGTGCCCCCTCCAGGGCCCTTTGCGGCTTGCCGCATCTGAGACATACGCATACCTTTTTAAAACAAACACCCACATGTGTACGAGCCCACGTCTGACATCGCACCCATGGCTCTGCATGTGTGCATGCGTCTCAGATCTACAACTACTCTACAGGCAGCAGGCCCTATTGGGGAGAGACAGCAGCAGGGCTAGTCATGCTCGCGGAGCTTATACACCCTGACATCGAGGAGGAAGGCTTGGGCACGAAATAGGCACGGAATGCTGCAAAGGAAGACACAAGACTTCCAGATTAGAGCAATGCCCGCTGTGCAGCGCGCCCCGGCCGCGCTTGGTCACACGTACCCCTCATAACCCCAAAAGCAGCCAGGCTAGTGCGCAGCGGCTGGCGCGGCCTGTGCAGAGAAGGCTTGCCTGTAGGGCAAAAACCCAGACCTTCGCGGACGTGTCCGCATGCGCACCTGCTGCCACACCACGCCTCGCCATGCCCTGCTGTACCCCCGCCAGCAGTGCTCTACACAGGCCTTGTGACGCCGGCAGTCACCAGTCCAACCCGTACGCGTGGTTCAAGGCAAAGGCACCATGACACGCTCGCGCAGGGTTTGGTGCAAGCTACCCCGTCTACCCGGTCGGCGCACACAGGCGCCTCGCCGGCCTTGCACTCAACCCAGCTGGATGTGACACCAGCCTGCCCACGGCGTCAGCTCGGCATCTATGCAGCCTGAGCGCCTCCCAGCGCCCGCCCCCGACCCGCGCAGCAGCGCCCACCGGCCCCCGCGACAGGGCAGTCCCTGTGCGCTGGCCCGCGCATGCGCGCCGCCGCGCCCTGTCTGCGCCGCGCGCGCGCCCCGCACGGAAGCCAGGGCGCGCCGACCAATGGCGGGCTGGGCGGCGAGTCGTCTGCCAGGTGCGTTCCAGGCGGCCGTTGCGCCGAGGCCGCGTGAGCCGCCCGTTCGCGGAGTGCACGCTTCTCCGCAGCACGCGCCCAGTCCCTCGCAAGCGATCAGTCCACCTCAAACAGAGAGAGGTCGTCTGTCTGCGAGTCCTTGCGCGTGTCCAGCGCAGGCGTGCCGCCGCCGCCGCTGCCGCCGCCGCCACCGCCGCCCGCAGCAGCAGCCGCGGCCGCGGCGGCGCCGCCGGCCTCGAGCGCCGCCCCGCTCGTCAGCACCGCGTGCCGCGCCGCATGCACGGCGCACGCCTGGAGGTCGTCGGAGGGCAGCGCGGTGTCTACAGCAGGGTTTGGGCTTGCGTCAGGGCCGTCCCGTCGTCCGCCCATGGCCCCGCCCAGCAGCTCGCAGGCGGCCACACCTGCCGGCCCGCAGGCAGCACGGCGGCAGGCGGCGGCGGCGGCGAGCCCGCGCGCGGCGCCGCGCAGCGCCGTCGAGTCCAGGTCGCCCGGCGAGGAGTGAGACCTGGACGGCAGCACACTTGGGGTCTCTCCTCAACCCTAACCCTAGTCTCTACCGTAACCCTGGTCTCTTCTTGTCTGCCTGGAGCTGGATGTGTCCAGGCATGTCCAACTCCGAGCAGCTGCCACGCTTGTCACTGTGAGTTCTCGGCGCTCAGGTGTCCTCCAAATTTGCTTATGCACACCCGCGCGGCCGCCAGCACGCATGCAGCATGTGCAACGGGGGCAAGCTCGCGCGCGGCCGCTGCTCTGTGCGCGTTCGGGCCTACGCACGTTCCCCCCCGGCCCCCGTGACATGACGCCGCCATGACATGAGCCGGGGATGTGAGCCTGGGCGCGGGCGGCGCACCGGCCCAGCAGCGCCGGCTGCCCAAAGTTCTCGGCGCACGCCGCACCCGCCTCGCCCGGCGCCAGGCGCCCGCCACCGCGGCCGCGGCCGCCGCCGCCGCCGCCGCCGCCGCCGCCGCCGCCGCCGCCGCCGCCGCCGCCGCATCCGTTCTGCTCCGTGCACAGCGCTGCGGCGGCAGCCGCAAACGGCGACATCGACGTCGACGACTCCGATGCGCCCGGCTCGGCGCGCAGGGCCAGGGCCGCAGGCCGCGCGGCGTGAAGCGCCCGGCGCAGCGGCCGGCGCGCGCCGGCGACTGGCGAGCGGGCGCGGCCTGCGGACAGGGGTGGCCAATACCCATGAGCTACACGTGTAGCAATGACACCCAGCGGTCTGAAATACTGTGCAAGCACAGCTGGTCATGGCAGCCTGCGCTTGAGGTTCGACAGGCGCTGCATGAGCCGGCGAGCATGCATGGCGTTGCAGTCACCCTTCACCTACACCGGCTATCCACACAATGACGGTGCCGCTGCTCAAGAGCTGAGTGCTGCTTGCAGCTGACTTCAGCGCCCACCAGTGCACAGCGTCTCCGCCGCTTCCACGACCCTTGCTTCTGCTCACAGGGACCGCCGGCCGCTCAACGCCGCAGCAGCGACGCCTTGCGGCAGCTGTGCACACGCATCAGGTGCTAACAACCTGGTCCGTGGTCTAGTGCGCACCCTCGCGCGCGCCGCCGCCGCAGCCGCCGCCGTCGCCGGCCTCACTGCCGGCCGAGCCGCCCCTGCCGCGCCGCGCCTCCGCGGCGGCAAAGTCCTCGAGCCACTGGAAGCGATCGGCCCGCCCCATCCCGCGACCATCGCGGCCGCCGCCGCCGCCATCGCCATTGCTGGATGTGGGCGAGGCGGAGCCGGGGCGGCGGATGCGGCGGGACAGCGCGGCGGCCGACGCGGGCGGCGACGCGGGCGCGGCGGCCGGGGCCAGCGCCGCGGCGGCCGCCTGCAGCGCGGCCGCGGCGGCCGGGCTGGCGCGCAGGCCGGCGCCGCCGCCGCGCAGCGCCTCCTCCACCAGCGCCGTCGGCAGCGGGCCTGCGGCACACAGCACCACAGTCAACCATAAGCTGTGACACTTTGAACGGCGTTGGGAGCGGGCCTGCGGCACCAAGCGCCAGTGTGGTCTACAAACCATGACTCTGTGAACAGATTCCAGGCAGCTGTGCTGCGCTGCCAGTCCTAACCTAACAGGTGATTGGGACAGGAGACTCAGGAGCTGAGCAGGGCATGTTGCTACCCAACATACAACCCCGCGCTGTGGCAGCCCCCACAGCTCCGCTGCAGCACAGCCATGCTGCCCCGCGCTCTTGACTCGGCGGCTTCTAGACCGGGCTGTATCACGGGTCTTGACACCTGCAACATCCTGTGAATGCTGTCTCCAAATGCCCTTAGGCCTGCCAATGCGCCTCAGGCCCTACTCGGCCGCCTGCGCGCAACGTGTCGCACCCAGGGTGACGGGCTGCGTGCTGCAGCGCGCGCGCGCCTCCCGCCGCGCGGCCTCCACATCGTATGGCGGCGGCGTAGCCACCAGCGCCGCCAGCGCCGCCGCCAGGCCTGCCGCGCCCGCCGACGCGCCCGCCGGCCCGCCCACTGATCCGCCCGCCGCGCCGACCGCTGGTGGCGCCGCCGCGGCCGGGCCCGCCGCGTCTGGTGGCTCGCCCGGCGATTCGCCCGTAGCACTGAGCTTTCGCGACGGCGCCTCCGCCGCCGACCCCGCCCCGCCCGACGAGCCGCTTGTCATACTGAGCTGCACGCCGCCCTGGCTGTCCCCGCCAGAGCGCGGTGGCGCCATGCGCACGTCGTGTGCGCCCCCGGCCGCGCCGTGCGCTGAGCCCGCGTCGGCCGGCGCGCTGCTCTCACAGGCAGAGCTGCCTGCGGCGGTGCTCGGCCCGGCTGGGCCAGCATGCTCAAGGCCGCCCGCCGCGCCCGCGGGTCCGGGCGTGCGCTGCGCGTGCGACGCGGCCGCGGGGCCAGCCGCGCTCGCCGGGGCTGCGGCCGACCGCACGGTGCTGCCGGGCTCTGCGGCCACGCACGGGCCGCGCGCGGGCGCCTCCTGGGCGCCTGGGCGCGCGCCGCCGTACGCCCACAGGCCCAGCCTCGCCAGCGCGGGCGCGGGCGGCGGCGGCGCGGGCGCGGCGCCGCGGCCGGGCGCCGCGGCGGGCGCGCCCCAGGGCAGGGCGGGGCCGGCCGGGCGCGGCGGGGCCGCCCGCCCGGCGCGCGCCGCGGCGGGGTCGCGGTGCGCCGGCGCGCCGGCGGGCGCCGCCATGGCCAGCGCGTCCGGCCAGGGCTGCTGCAGCCAGAAGAACCAGCACGCCACGCGCTGGCGGCCGCCCGCGGCGCCGCGCAGCGCCACGCAGCCTGAACAGGCGCGGACACATCACTGGCCGGTCGCACACGGGTCGATGGGTTCAAAACAGCGCACAATCGGGCTCAAAATTTGCGCCGTGCGACCTGAGAGCACTGTGTGTGGGCACACGCATGTCAGATGCCGCGACAGGGCTGCGGCCGCAAAACTTGCACTCATGCGCATTGCTGTCAGCTGTTGACTGCTGCATTCATTGCCTGAGCGGCCGCAGTGCACCCTCAGCGAGCACTGGATGCGCCACCCTCGCAGAGGCTCCTGCGCGGCACCCACAGCACGGCAAGCCTGGGGCCAGGCGCACAGCACGGCAAGCCCGCGGCCGGGCGCTCAGCACTTCAAGCCTGGGGCCGGCCGCAGAGCATGGCGAGCCCAGGACCAGGCGCACCGCGGTGGCGGTCGCGCCGCCGGCGCGCGCCCGCGTCCAGCGCCTGCTCGACTACCAGCACGCGCGCGCCCGCGCCGCCGCCCGCGCCGCCCGCGCCGGCAAAGCGCACGCGGTCCGGCGCGATCGTCACCTCCAGCTCCGGCTGCGGCTGCGGCGCCGGGGCCGGGGCCGGCGCCAATTGCCGCGCCCGCCACGCCGCGGCCCCGCTCGGGCCGGCATCCGCAGCAAGCTCCTGCTCGCCGAGCGCGGGGCCCGCTGGAGTGCGGCCAGCGCACGCGGCGGCGGCGCCGTCGCCGGCGGGCGCAGCCGCGGCGGCCGACCGCGGCAGCCACTGCAGCCGCAGCCGCTCGGAGCCGTCGGTGGCCTGCAGCAGCAGCAGCGTGCCGGGGCGCGGGTCCGCGCGCAGCGGCACCGGGCCCGGGGCGCCCCAGCGCGACGAGCTGCCGGCCCGATCGCTCGCTGCGCCGGCCCTGCCGCCCGCTGGCTCCGCGCCCGTGGCCCCGGCCTCGCGCTCGCCCTGGCCAGGACCCGCAGCGGCAGCCCCATGGTGTCCGTCCGTCACTTCCACAGCCGCCGCCGACGGCGTGCCCGGCGCCCCGCGTGGCCCGCCCGCCTCCTCCCCACCAGGCGCGCCGGGGCAGGAGCGCGGCGAGCCGGGCGCGTTGCCCGTTGCGGCCTCGCCCGCTGCGGTGCGCGCCGCCGCCAGCGTCCGCGACGGCGGCGAGCCGAGCTCGCCGGCGAGCGGGTGCGAGCACGGCAGCGCGGCGGCGGACGACGCGGCGGGCGAGTGCCCGGGGTCGCCCGGCCGCGCCGCCGCGGGGCCGGCGCGCCCCGCGCCGGCCTCGGGCGCCGTCTGCGTGGCCGCCTCGGTGCTCGAGGGCAGCATGCGCCCCGCGCGCACCTCCTGCCGGCGCACACGCGGGCGGGCCCTTGACCGCCTGCCCGGGCAGGCCCGCGATGCTTGGCCTAGCGCGGCGTGCGGCTCACCCTGCGCGGCGCCGGGCTGCGCCGCGTGCCAGGGCGCCATGGACCCATCCCCGCGGCGCGCTGCAGGGCGGCGCTCACATCCGCACCGCGCCACTCACTCCGGCGTCTCAGGGGCCCGGCGCGCCGCCCTGTCTCGGCCTCAGGCCGCATCGGCTCGGGCGCCGACATTCCCAGGCAGCGGGCGCGCGCGCCGAGAGCGCGTGCCGCCAGCGCAGGCCTAAGCGGGGCACCGGCACAGCAGTGTGACGTGTGCCAAGCGAGACGCCTCGAGCGCCAAGACCAGTAGGGTTCCCTTAAGCCATCTAGGGTTCAATCAAGACGCGGGTGCGCGCACCGCCAGCACGCGCCACTTGGGCAGGTCCAGCCGGTAGACGAGCACGTAGCAGAGGCGCTCCGCGCCGCCCGCGCCCGCCCGCTGCCCGCCGCCGCCGCTGCCGCCGCTGCCGCCGCCGCCGCCGCCGGGCCGCAGGCGCGCCGGCGGCGCCGCGTAGCTCGGCAGCCAGGGGCGCATGAAGCCGTCGGAGGACAGGTGCCGCAGCGCGTCCAGCGACTCGTCACGGCAGCGCGCCGGCGCAAACACGCCCGCGTGCCGCCGCAGCAGCGCCGGCAGCGCTCCCGCGGCGCGCAGGCTCGCCGCTGCGGCCGCGCCGGCCGCGGCCGGCGCGCCAATCGCAGGCAACTGCGCCGCGCACGCGCGCCCGGCGGGCGCCCCGGGCGGCGGCCAGCCTGCGGCCGCCTCACGCTCGGGTGCGTCCGCCGCCGTGCGTGCCGGCCGCGACGACCCGGCCTGCGCAGCGTCCGCCGTCTGGGGTTCCAATCCTACCCGTGCCAGCCCTGCCGCTGGCACCGCCGACGCCGCAGCTTCTCCTGCGCCGTCCAGCGGCGGCGCAGGCTGCGCGTAGGCCGCTGCGGCCTCGCCGACCTGGGCCGGCCCGCACGCCGGCGCGCCGGCCGCGCCCGCTGCCTCCCTTGCGGCAGGCCCCCAGGCAACCTGGCACGCCGCAGCCGCCGAGGGCGCCGCGCCAGCGTCTGCAAAAGCGTCCGGCGCACCGGCCGGGCGACGCCACGGGGGGGACTGCGGAGGAGACCGCAGCCGCGCAGGGCCGCGCGCGGGCGCGTCCAGAGCCTCTAGCAGCAGCTCCAGCTGCTGCCTGGCATCCAGGCCAACGGCCGGCGCCGGCAGGACGACCAGGCGCGACGGCCTGCGGCCGCCGGGCGCAAGCGCCGCCCCCAGGCCATCGTCCCCTACGTTCCCGCCCTCGAGGCCCTCGCCTCCCGCGCTCGCGCCGCCGCCGGAGCGCACGGTCCCCTGGGCAGCGCTCAGCGCACGCCGGCGGCCCTCGCGAGCGTACCCCGCGACCTCCTCAGGCCGCGCGGCCTCTTCGCTGCGCCCGGCGTCCGCGCCGGCAACCAGCGCGCGCAGGCCGGCCAGGGCTTCAGGCCCCAGCTCGTCCTCGGGCGCGAGCGCGATGATGTCGACGCCGCCGCCGCCCAGTCCGCGCGCGGCGGCCGCGACGGCCTCCGGCGCGGGCCACGCGGGCGGCGCGCTGGCCAGGAACGCCACCACGCGCGCGCCCGGCCGCCGCCGCGCCAGCAGCTGCGCGCGACGCACACCACCCTCGCACAAGAGCCTCATGGGTGCGGCCTTCTATACGACACAGAGAGCGCAAACATGAGGCAGCGAGGCGCACTGAGATGCTCTGTGAGGTCCGACGTGCACGGAGCACACCAGTGACAACCTGGCAGTCTGGCAGGTCTCGTGCAGAAAGAAGAAGCGGCGGCGTAAAGGGTAGGCGCCATAGCGCGAGCGCGCCGCAGCCAAGGGCTGCCCAGGTTGCAGGCATATATCGCATCCCCACGGCATGTGTGTGAGGCCTGTCAGCGCTCAAAGGCTGCGCCCGGCGTCGCTGTGGCATGTATTGGGAGCGCACCGCGGCCAGGCGCAGCCCGCCGAGCAAGCCGCCGGGCCCCTCCGCGGCCTCCACCAGGCCCACCGCCGCGAGCGCCGCATCGGCGCCCGCCTGCGGCGGCACCAGCACGCGCGGCGCGCCGCCGGCCAGCACGACCGCCACGGCCGCGGCGCCGCGCCGCTCGCCATGCGCCATCCCTGCTGCCGGCGGGGCAGCGCGTGCGGCGCCGTGCGGGCGCGCGCCGGCGGCGAGCAGCGCGGCCGCCTCGCGCTGGAAGCCCCAGCGGCTGGGCGCGTAGTCCTCCGAGCGGAACGCGTGCTCCGAGTTGTCCAGGCTGCGCGCGCGCATAAGGCAGTGCGTCAGCGCCTACGTGCACACGCCCGCACACACACGCTCAACCGCCGCTAATACCAAAGGGATGCCTCGCGCGCCCGGGCCGCGCATCCGCGCATCTATCCCCCCCGGCCTGCGCCTGCGGCTGCGTGCGCGCCGGGTCCAGCGCGGTCCCGAACCGCGGACCAGGAGGACGCGGCCGCGCCCCCTCCTGGAGGGCCACATCAGCGCGCGCCGGACCAGTGCAGCACACTGAGACCTGGCTCTGGGGGCTGGGCGCCGCCACGGGAGCGCGGTCGCCCGCGGGCAGCCCCTCCTGTCACCCGCCTGCCAATAGCCCTCCTGGAGCGCACAGCCGTTTGTCTGCTCCCCACTGTGTACACACGCTGTTTGGTGTGAGAGGCGGAGGTTGGGACAGCCTCGGCTGCTCCGCCCGGCCGCGCTCAGAGGCAGGCGGGGAGCCCGCTCGCACCCGCTGACACGCTATCAGTGTCCAGCCTGGGCTTACCTCAGCTCACCCATGCAGACAGGCGGGTTCACACAGCGACCGCAGCAGCCGATAGGGAAGAGCACCAGAATATTGTGCACTCCGGAGGGTCTGCGAGCGCCATCCCGGAGGCTGCGCCCTCCCGCAGCGGCCGGCGCAGCGGCAGCGGCGCGCGGCGCGCGCCGCCTCCGCCTGCGACGTCGGAGTCACGCAGTGCCCTTCCCTGGGCCTCGGGGACACTGCCGCGACGCCTGCCAGAGACGCAGCCGTGCTAGGCCCTACGTCGCAGGCTCTCGACAACCAGGCCACTCAGCGCTACACGTGCGCAGAAAGCGGCGGCGTCGCCCTCACCAGCGACAGGGCTGCGCTGCTCTGCAGCAGCGTTCCTGCTGCTGAGCACACCTTCTTATTACACGGTCGTGCTCATTGCACACGTAAGATGACACCGTATGCAGCCATATGCCGGACGGACGGACGACCCTACTCAGCATGCTACATTTCTGATTGGAAGGAAGGGATTGGAAGGAAGGAAAGACAGTGTGATATCAATCATTGAATGTATTGAGTTTTCTACAGAGCCTTCCGCATGGCTGGCTCCACTTACAAAGGCCCGCACTCACTCATGAGTAGCAGCAATGCACACAAACCAGTCTCTCATCCTCGCTACTCCGTCTTCAGGCCAGCTTTGGCTCCCGCCTTTTGTCGCGGCCTGCGCAGCCCACAGGGAGCACTTATCAGTTGCCATGCCCACAGCACACGGCCTCCCGCGCCTGGGAATTAGCATCAAGATCCTTTCCCTACTCCTGTGCCGTACTGCACTACTCCTGTGAGCACAGACCCCACAGGGCACAGACACGTGCTGACTCTACACGTTTGGCGCATGCATGCAGGCATCATGCAGGCGCATCATCCACCACGTGCGGCATGCACTTTGTACGTGCTGTGGCAGGCCAGCAAGCAGGGACACTGCTTCATGCACTGCTTGATGGCAACTGGGCTTCAGCAAGGGCTTCTGCAAGCGTAGGCCACAGCAAGCGAGGTCCAGAAAACCCTGTCTTCCGCAACAGCTCAGACGTGTCTGTCGAGGGCGCGCACTTGAGCAGGCCGAAGCGCGCGCAGATGGCGCGGTCGATGAGGCGCGTCGGCAGGCACATGGGCGCCGCCCAGTTCTTCAGCCAGTCGGGCGTCACCACGTAGCTCGCTGCCGGCGCGCCCGCATTCAGCGCCTGCGGCGCGGACGCGCGTGTCTGCACGGGCCACGCAGCCTCCTAGCTTGGCCCTGACTTCGCGGGCACATCACCGTGAAGCCGTGGCGACAGCTTCACGGTGACGGCAGCGCCTGCGCCACACCCCCTTGGGCGGGCCTGGCTCGTCGCCGCGTCTGCCGCGGCGCGCTGCGCATGGCGCGCTCCTGCCTGACCTGCCCAAGTGCGGAGGCGCTTGCAGCACTGCAGGCGCCTCCGGCCAATGACCTGAGCCAGGGTCCCCTGCAAAGGCCCCAGGCGATGCGAGCGCGGGGGGGGGCGGTGCGCCTGCCACACGCGCTCGCCCACCGCCTCGGGCTCCAGGAACCAGGCCGGGCTGGCCCACTCGCGCTCGGCGAAGCGGCGCAGCTTGCCCAGCGCGCGCTCGTACGCGGCGCCTTCGAACCCCGCCACGCTGCCCAGGCCGCCCTCCCAGATGCCCGTGCGGATGGGCCCTGCGCGCGCGCGCGCCCGTGGCCAAGGCCTGCCGCGCCTGGGCGACTGCGCATGCTTCGGGGCTCGCCAGCAGCAACCCCGCCTGGAAGTGCTGCAGGCAGGAGCCAGGGCTCCCGGCGGGTTCGAGACGGGCCAACGTTCTGCGCTCTCAGGAGGACGCGGAGCTGCCGCGCGCGTGCTCAGGACGGTCCGCAGCAGAGACGGCGCCCGGCCTTCACCCGTGCATCAAGGCAGCTGGCGAGCCGCGCTGGCGACCCGCTGGAAGCAGGCCGGGCGTGCAGCGCTCGCACCGGGCTTGATGACCACGACGCGGATGCCGAAGGGGTGCAGCTCGCGCCGCAGCGCCTCCGACAGCAGGTTCAGCGCGGCCTTGCTCGCGCTGTAGGCGCCCTGGCGCCGCGCCTGCATGTCAGCATCCCGGCAGGGCGGCTGTGCTGGCGCAGGCCTTGGAGCGCGTGGCGTGCGCCGTGCATGCTGGTGACCTGCTCCGCTCCGCATGCCAGGCCCGGTGCATGCGCCCGCGGATGCCTGGAGATGCTGAGGGGCTTTCGCTGTCCACACGCAGACAGAAGGCAGTGGCCAAAGCGCAGGCTCGAGGCCCAACTTCTGTCAAGACTCGCACACTGCAAGGTCCCCCTTCAACCCTAATCAAGCATCCTCCTTTCCACCAGCCGCTGCTGGCACCACCCTCGCTCACCACCTCTCACCTCCGCGCACAGCGGCTTCAAGCTCGCCTCTGACCGCGCTCGCTCAACCAGTACAGGCCCCAGTGTCACCCGCTGCGACAGGCACAAGCCCGGCCGCTGTCAGCCCGCACGGCGCAGACAGGGTCCGCAGGCCCGCACCGAGAAGGGCAGCGCATAGGACCCGTAGATGGAGGACATGTTGAGCACGCGGCCCGGCGGGCCCTCCAGGCTGGCGTCCATGCCCAGCAGCGGCAGGAAGGCCTGCGCCCCGTCGCTGTCACCAGTTCTTGTGCAGAGGTAGCAGAGCATGCAGAGCATGCAGAGCATGTGCACGGCGTTGAAAGTGAGCTTGTACATAAGTGTGACAGCAGGCTCAGGCTTGAGGCGAGGCCGGCAGGTGTGGAGGCGAGGGTGGGCGCTGAGGCACATGTAGTGCGCGCCGTGTGTGTCCGAGCCCAACTACGATGACATCCACCGCAGCATCACAGCAGGAGCGCACTGCATGTGCCGCGGCGCGTGCGGGGCCTGGCGCGCGCCTGCGTGACGGCGACCTGGCCCACCACGTTGACATCCAGCTGGCGCCGGATGTCGTCCAGCGGCGTGTGCGCGAGCGGGCTCATGCCCACGTGCATGCCTGCGCCCCCGCTGGGCGCGCGCGCATGTTGGCAGCGAAGTTCGGGCCATGTGCGTCACTCGTGCAGCCGCGTCTGACAACCTCGCATGCAAGCCCCGCAGCCCAACAGATCTTCCACGTCACGTTTGCATGCTTGCATGCTACCGCGCGAGCGTCACTGCCGGCAGAGCCGCGGCACAGAGGCGTGCCTGCATTATTGATCAGCGCGAGCAGCTTGCGGCCCTTGGTGCGCGCGCGGACCTCGGCGGCCGCTGAGGCGATGGCCTTTGTGTCCGTCACGTCAAACACGAGCGGCGAGAAAAAGTCGCCCAGCTCTGACGCAAGCGCCTCGGCATCTGCCACCTTGCGCACGCTGCGGGCAACTCAAATTAGGTGGGATTGGGTTGCCAACTAGCCAGGGTCAACTCATGCACATGCAGTGCTCCAGGTCAAGGGGCTGACAGACTGAAGCAAGCTTGGCGCCCATGCCTCCGTCGTAAGGGCGTCTGAACTGATACTGTTGGAACGTTCAAGGCATGCATGCAGCTAATGAACCAGCTCGGGTATGACCAGAGGAGCACTAACTACTTCAAAGGATTATGCATTGCTGTGCTGGCTGACATGTATGCATGCTTGATTATGGCGCAAGCGTCCTGACTCAGGAACGAATGAATGACATCCGTGTATCGGCCAAACGCTGTACACCGGCAACATGCGCTCGCGGCACAAGCCACCTGGGAGAGCCCCCTGGGGCAACAACCAGTTGAAACACTGGAACTTATTTTGTGCCGCAACGCGGGGCCGCGCCTGCCAAACACGTGGCAGCCGCGGCCGGCAAGCACGCGCGCAATGGCCGCGCCAATGCCCGACGACACGCCCGTGACCACCACCACGCGGTCGGGGTTGATGATGACCCCGAGGCTGGGGCCGGGCTTGTCGTCATACTGCGAGCGCTCCCAGCCCGCCAGCAACCAGTCCTCCTGCTGCTGCGCGGTTGCAGCGGCGCCAGGGCCCCCTGCCGCAACCACAACATAGCCACTGCGACATGTACTTCCACCGACCTGCTGCTCCAAGCGGCTTGCCTTGCATAGCTAAGCGTTAGTTTCTAGGACGCTCGGCAAACCAGCTGTCAAGCTCTTTCGCAGCGAAGACCTCGGAGGTCCAAGGTGGTCATTCGTCCGTGCTTGGGAGGGCTGCGCTTCTCGCTGAGGCTGCCTGGTTTGAGCAGCGAGGGCGCACTCGAGTCAAGCAGGGAGTGGCTGCGCAGCACAGGGTGCGCGCCTTCTGCCATTGTGCAGAGCTACGCGCGGATGGGGCTGTACTGTTTCGCCCTCCTTTGCAGTCTCCGTCTCTTGCCACTATCTGCACGCCAGAGCATCAGCACTCACAGTGTTGCCGTCCAGATTGTTTACAATTTTTGCAGCAACCACACCAGGCATGCCTTGGTGTTCAACGGTCTCAGTTACCAGGCTGGGGAACAAGCCGATGGCTGTTCCATTCACTGATGCACACTTGGACTCATCCTGGGACTTGCCAAGACGTCATGTTCAGAGAAACAGGAGCCTCAACTAAACAGTGCTGTTCCAGGGCCTGCCAGGTCCCGGCTCAGACAGGTTGCAAAGTTGCTGTCACTTGAACCGAACTGCCTCAGCAGAAAGTATGTCCGTGCCTCACCAGCTACATCCGCAGTGCCTGCTGTTCGAGCACTCTAGTGCCAAGAATGAAGGGGGTAGAGGGTGAGTCTCGTGGTGATAGATGAAGTGCTGTCACCAGAGTTCTTGCACTACGCAGCCCAGCTAGGCTGATGAGCGTCCCTAGGGGAGGTAATCAAATGATGTAATCTGATGCACTCAACAAATAAAAGCAGGCAATACCATGCAGGTCTGCCTGCCACATGAACATCTTGACCGTGCGCGGTGAGGCAAACAGGAGCGCATACCCCTCACACGTTTTTGGAGTACTGCGCATGCTAGCTGCTTATATCCTAGTCTGTAAAAGGCATTTCTGCTCCTTGCTGCTTGCTTCATTTTGGCATGTCTTAATGTCACTTTGCCTGTGTGCCTGACACTCCTGACTGCCCTGCCTGTGGGTGTACACTACTATGAGCAGGTCAAGCTGGTTGAGACAAGCGTATATCCCACACGTCTGGATGCGCCGTAGGGCGCGCGCTCTTAGCCTTGACCTCGTTCCTTCTAATGTTTCCAGCTCAAAATACGTTGCTGCATTGGGGAAGGTGCACGATAGCCTGGTAATCCACCATAGAGAGACTGCAGCCTGAGGGCCCCAAATGGCTAAGAATTGCTGTTGCATGTGATCATGTGCTTGTAAAATGTGATGCGCCGGCACAGTGAGCGCCAGTCACGCTGATTGCTCAACGTCGTCACAGCTCACAACCAGCGCTTCGATGGTCTTTGCAAACATGCCATGGTAGTGGTAGCGAAACAGGAATTGAAAACAAGTGTCAGCAAGCAATTGCGCGTCCCCTACCTACATCCCCTTCAAGCCAGCCCCGCAGCCAAACCCACCAAACACACCACATTTTGCCCATTTGGCGCAATCCATCATGCACCACAACGCAGTGTTGCAGTACCCCTCCCAGGCAACGGCAGCGCCCTTCAGCTCACTTACGGGGCCGAAGGTGCCCATCCACCAGCTGCAAGTCAAACGCAGCAGCCTTGTCCCTGCCAGCTGCAAGGCCCGACAGCTCTGTCGACCAGCAGGACCATAAGCAGACATCACACATCGTGAAATTCCGCATGTGTATCACCGCGCCCCGGCCACAGTGTTGACCGGCTGGTATCACAAGCAGAGATCTCACAATATGAGCTTCTGCATGTATATCCCCGAGCCCCGGCCACAGTGTCGACCAGCTGGATCACAAGCAAAGCGTGCTTGTCCTGGGCGTCTGAATGTACATCCCCCGCGCCCCGGCCACAGTGTCGACCGGCGGGACCACAAGCAGAGCTTACACGTCCCGGGCGTCTGCATGTACATCCCTTGCGGCCCCAGCCACAGTGTCGACCAGCTGCTCTACAAGCAAAAGTCGCACGTCACGTGCTTCTGCAAGTGTCTCCCAAGCAGCCCCAGCCAGTGTGCCACAGCAAAACACAGCGCTACAGAAGCACGCATGGAAACGTCTCCATGCACAGCGCAGACCGGGGTGTGCGCACTACGCGGCAGCGCGGCGGCGACACGCACGCCCAGCAAGCCGTGCTGACGCGTGGCATTGTACAAACAGGCTGCCACTGCAGGCCTTACTGTAAGGACCTAAATTCCGTGAGTGTGGACACATCCACATACACACACACACAAACACACACAGCGCGCAGCCTGGCACGCCTGACAAAAATATCGTTATGCGGCTGCCGGCAGCTCACACAGCTCACCGGGCACCGTGCTCATCCTGCTGACCTCTGGCTCGGGGGCTCGCCCCGACTAGGGCATGCGGCGCTGCGGCGACTCCTGCAGCGCGCCGCAGTGGGTGCGCGCAGCACAGCACGGCTACATCACAGCCCTGGTGAAAGAATGCACGAAGGCACACCTGCACGCAGGGCTCCCTCCACCCCCAACAGCGCCCGCTGCTGCTCTACTGGCAGGCGCCGACCTGCGGGGCCGACGCGTGCGCCATGGACGCCAGGCGGGCCTGCTCAAAGGGATTTGGGCCCTTCAACGAGGGCCTCCGCGTGGGGGAGCCGCACACGACCTGACCAGAGCGCTTTGAGGCGTACGCTGTCGCGCCCAGCAACAAGGCGTCAGGGGCGAAGGGTGCTGCCAGGTGTCTGACAAGGCAGCTGGCTGTTATAGGACATGGCAAGCAAAGTCATTACTCTAATTTGAGATCAACAAAGCCCGCCGAATAGAAGCAGGGACACTGGGCGCGCACCCTTGGGATACGCAGCTGTGCAGCTGAAGGACGTGACCATTGGCTGCAGGGCCATTGCGTCCGGAACCTTGTACTTGTCTATCTCGTTCGTGCTGCAGTGCAAGCGCGTCGCCACACAGGAATTAGCCATGACGGGACAGCGCCCAGTGTGACACCACACTTCGCAAATATCACAATCTGTGTCACAGCTCAGAGCACGCTCGGCCGCGCACCTGCGTTGCGCAGTGCGTTGCGCAAGGTCCTTGTTGTCCTCTGACGCAATGCCGCTCATTGCTGTATTAGAATCAGCCGCCTGCGCACACATGCGGGGGCGTTTCCCTCTATGCCTTGTCCGCTGCAAGTGCAGCACAAGCGGCAGTTGCAACCGCCAGGCGGCCTGCCTGTCGGCAGGTCAACGCAAAGTCTGACAACGAAAGTTCCTGCGACGTGCAAGCCTGCGCCCGGACCGTTGCGCAACAGGCCAGCAGCGCCCCGCGTGCCCAGCGCGCTCACGCTGCGGTGCATGCGCAGATGCGTCCTGCGCCTACCTGCTCCATAACCTGCCGCAGCGCCGCAGTGCCCCTCAGCACCACTGTACCACAGTCGCGCTGGAACAACACCCAGGCGCTAAGCCAACAGCCGCATTGCCGCCATTTTACGGCTTTGCGAGTGACTCCAGGGCGGAAAGGAGCAGACAGCGCGCCGCACCGGGGACGCCGTACTAGCCGACCAGCTGCAGCGTTCGGTCCTCTTTGGGCACAAGGACTGCCAGGCCGCTGCGTCTGTCTCTGACTGCTCGGCAGCCGCACCGCGCTCGCATGCGAGACACACGACAACGTGAGACCTATGACGAGTATCGGGGCCTGCCAACTCTTGAGTGGAACCTGCGGTGACCCCACCCTGGCGATTGGCAAGGCTGGGGTGTACACATGTCCCGTTCACAATTGCAGAGCGGGCAGGTGAACGTGGGGTGCTGTTCCAGGTTGCAGACGGGTGCACAATGACTTTGCACGACGCACCTGTGTGGGACGAGCACCGGGCATCTGCACGCGCTTTGATGAGTCTTTGATTTTGAGCAAACCTGCTGCAGAGCCAGCCTGCACTTCCTTCGAGGGGCTCTGTTGAACTGCGCCTCTGGGCAGCAGCGCCGGCATGGAGCCGAGGGCGCCCGGCGCCGCAGCGGATGCGCCAGACTGCGGGCGCCCTCGTGCTGCCGACGCCAGGCAATATGGCGAGCTGGCCGGCCCCTCCACATCAACAGACGCGCTCGGCGACGGCGCCAAGCCGGAGCAGCGTGCGCGCCGACCCACTGCCCGCAGACGCGGTCCAGCTGCTGCACACACTGGCCTGTGACCGGGTCGCTGCCGCAGTGCTGCGCTACTCCATCCTGGACCGGCCGCCCTGGGCCGAGTGCATCCTGCTGGGCTTCCAGGTGGGCCACCTGCCCAAGGCCGCGCACCCACTGCACGCGCTCGCCACCTGCCCAGGCACTCACCGGCCCGCTGCGCGCGCAGAACTACCTCACGATGCTGGGCTCCACGGTGCTCATCCCCTTCCTGCTCGTGCCGTCGATGGGCGGGACGATGGACGACCTGGCCGCAGGCACGCCCTGCCAACAGGCACCTCCTGTGGCACGGCGGCCCGGACCCGGGTCTGCCACACTCTGGGCGCCCCGCGATGCAGGCAGACCTGACCCCTGTCGGGCGCGCAGTGATATGCACCTTGTTCTTCGTCTCGGGCATCGTCACGCTGGTGCAGACCTTTTTCGGCGACCGCCTGCCGATCATCCAGGCGCGCGGCGCCGCCCGGCGCTCGGGCGCCTGCAGCGGCCCGCTCGACCGCGGCACCCGCGCTCCGCTGCCCTCTCTAGCGGCGCCAGACCGGCCGCGCCGCGTCTGCCCAACCCGCCCCTGGCCACCAAACCCTCAGGACCCCCAGCAAGATCCTCCGGGTGCACGGCTGGCGGCCTCTGGATCGCCGGTTCTCTGCAGCTGGCAGCATGGCCGGCGAGAGCTGCAGCGCGTGTCATGGCCAGGCAGGCAGGCGCGCGTGCGCCGACCCTGGCCTGCGCGCGCGCGCAGGGCGGCAGCTTCGCCTACCTCACGCCGGCCTTCGCGATCATCGCCGAGGTCAAGGCGCGCGGCGGCTGGCCCGCGGACGATGCGGACGGCAACAACCATGCCCGCTTCCTGGTGCGGCGCCCGCAGCACGCAGCCCTGGCCTGCGGGACCGGAGCTGGCCATCAGTAAGTAGGGCTCGGCAGGGCTCGGCCGGCACCCACATCCAGGCTGCGGTAAGGAGGTGGTGGACCTGTAGCGCCTGGGCCAGCAGCCCCGCGCCCCGGTTGCACACTGGCAAGGGGCGGCGGGGCCGGCCGAGCTGCTCGCCTGGATGCGCACCCTGGCGGCCGTGCTGTGCATGTCGGCCTGCAGGGCTGGCCGAGTGCGCTGCCTGTGAGGTGGGCGGCCCGCCGCGCCGAGGCAGCACGCGACGGGAACACTGTCGGTCGGGGGAAGCTCCTCGTGGCAAATGCCGTCCGCCGCCAGCTCGTGCGCCGCAGCGCGCCCGCCCGCCGGCTGCCGGCACAGCGCTTCCTGGGGACGCGGGTCGGCGCGCTGTGCGCTCTCGGGCGGGGTCTGACGGGTGCGCCTAGCGCATGCGCCTGACGCGCGCGCGCGCGCGCGC